>Ga0207680_10001740_pt1 | contig 10269 bp, 10 predicted proteins | sample KBSS23metaG_FD_184321 | JGI IMG/M metagenome (GOLD analysis project Ga0207680, IMG submission 184321) | Switchgrass rhizosphere microbial communities from Kellogg Biological Station, Michigan, USA - KBS S2-3 metaG (SPAdes) (version 2) | ecosystem: Host-associated > Plants > Roots > Rhizosphere... | reverse complement strand
GAGCCCAAGCAGCCACGCGATCTCCGCGCCGCGATCGTCCCGCACCCGTGCCGCGCTCAGCGCCTCTTCCAACAGCGCGGCCGCTTCGCCCTCTGAGCCCTCGATCCAGAACAACAGCCAGCCGACTTCGCCCGCCGCTTCGGCCGCGGCGGCGCTGTCGCCCGACGCGCGCGCCTGCGCCAGCACGCCCCGCCGCCGCGCGATTTCTGCGAGATGAGCCGTGCGATCCGGCGGCACCGCCCGCCGGAAGAACGGGCCGTGCGCGCTCACGGAGCGATGCCAGGAAAAGTGTGCAGCGGTTTTCCGTCCGGCATCGCGACCAACAAATAAGTCATCGCCGGCCCCGTCCTAGTGCGACGCCTTCCACGCCTTCAGCGCGGCCAGCATCGTGTCGACATGCGCCGAATAATCCAGGTTGGTGTACTCGGCCAGGATTTTCCCATCGGGCGCCACCAGGTATGACGTGCGGTTCGCCAGGTCCGGTGCCTTCGCCAGCACCGCGTCATAGGACGTCATGATCTTCTGGTCGGTGTCGGCGCCCACCGGAAACGCGCTCGCGCAATCCGCCGTCGAGAACTTGTCCAGTGTCGCGATGTCGTCATGGCTGAGCCCGATCACGCTCGCGCCCAGCGCCGCGAATTGCGGCATCGCTTCGGCAAACGCATGCGCCTCCAGCGAGCATCCCTTGGTGAAAGCCTTGGGGTAGAAATACACCACCACCGGTCCCTTTTTCAGGGCATCGCCCAGCGAGAAGGTGAACTCCTTGCCGCCCAGCGACGCTTGCGTCGTGAACACCGGTGCGGTGTCACCCACTTTGAGCGCCGCAAACGCGGGCGTGACGAACAGGGCGGTGGCAAGAAGAGCGGCGGCGAAGCGGGACATGATCATCTCCGGCGGATGGGCGGCGAAACTTATCGAACAAACGGGCGGTCGCGCAAAACATTCTTTCGAGCTGCCGCAGACACTTACGAAATAGTCGCCCGAAACTTATCGAACGCCGCCTCGCCGGTGAGACAATGCACGTTTCGAAAGGAGCAGCATTGCGATGAGTACGGAAGAACCAAAGCTCGAGGAACCGGCATTCGATGAGGAAGAAGAGAGGTTGGCCGCGGCTTACAGCGACGCTTACGTCATAAGACTGCGCAAGCAAAGGCGCCGCCACGAGGAATTCCTTGCCGCCCGCAAGCGGCATCTGGAATCGCTGATGGGCAGTGACAATCGGTTCGATTGGGAAGCACCCAAGCCGCTGGCCGACTACGACGCCCAGCTGGGCGAGCATGCCGCGCAGCTGCGAAACATCACGCGCTACCTGGTGGGCCAGGTGCTCGACGACGACAACAAGCAATCGGTTCAGACTGCGGGCATGGTCGCGCGCCTCATCGGCACCAACCTCGCGATCGCCAAGGTTCTGAAGGTTGGCGATGCGGCGACGTCGAAAACAGTACGTGGTGTCCCACCCGCCGACGACCACCAGGACTTGGAGCTCAAGGGGTGAGCGGCCGGGGCGCGCCGCGCGGCAACACCCGCGCGTTCAAGCATGGCTGCTACAGGGCGGAACGCCGCGCGCTGATGGCGCGGGTGCACGTGCTCATCCGCGCCGCGCGCGCAACACTGAACGCGCGTTCACACGCCGTAATGCTGGTACGGGTAGCAGCGCTCGCGCGTCAGGACGAGGTCGAAATGCTTGCCCAAGGCCGCGATCGCCTCGGCATGGGCGCTGAACGGATCGCCGTTCGCCGGCCCCACGATGATGGTGCGGAAACCACCGTTCTCCTTGCCTCCGGGCGGCAGCATTGCGGTGGCCAGCGCCACGCCCTCCTTGTCGCGCAGCGTCAGGAACAGGGGCATGGCGCGTTGCACATGCGCGCCCAGGCCGATATCGCGCTCGATGGAGGCCGAGACGGCCGGACGGTAGGATTGCCGCGCACTCTCGCGCTCGCGCCGGAAGTACTTCTCGACCGCATGCCGCATCTCTTCGGATTCGATCAGGGCCTCGCCCTCGGTCTCAATCCGAAACCAGGCGGCGCGATTGGGAGCGTCACAGACAAATTGCATGGCAGCACGACTCACTTGCCCCATGCCGATGATAGCCTTGTTCCAACGCATGGAACTGCTTGGGAGTTTCACGTAGGATGGCCGCATGCCCGTAGAGATGCTCGAGCACTACACGATCCGCTGCGAAAGCCTGGACCGCACCCGCGATTTCTATCGCGACGTGTTGGGCTTGACCGTCGGCGACCGCCCCAGCTTCCCGTTCAAGGGTCACTGGATGTATTTGGGCGGCATGCCCATCGTGCACCTGGTCGACCGCGTCGAGTCCGACCAGCGCGATGGGCCGCAGGTGGGTGTGGACACGGCGGCGCTGGACCACATTGCCTTCCGTGGCCTGGACATCGAAGCGACCCGCGCCACGCTCCGGCGGCACGATCTCACCTTCCGCGAGAATGCCGTGCCGGGTGGCCGCATCCACCAGATTTTCGTCCGCGACCCCGACGGCATCCTGATCGAGCTGAATTTCCGGAAGTAGGGTCAGGCACCGCTTTCGCGAGCGGTGCAGGATTAGCTCGGCGCGTGCCGGGCCGTGCCAGCGATGGGTGTTCTTGGTGGCCGGGACGAGCCCGGCCATGACGGCCGCAAGCGCGGAGCGCTAACCCAGGACCGATCCCACGGCGATGGTCGCGCTGGACAGCAGCAACACCACGACCCAGATCGGCAATTTTCCAAACGACACAGGCATCTCCCGCCACCGGACAAAGGCCAAACGCGCACCGGCAGACGGGCGTTCCAGTAGTGGGATTCGGTGACGGTCCCATGACCGCGCTGACCGCAGGGAATAGCGTGAGGACCGCTATTTCCCCATCTTTTGGAGGCTTTTCCTTGCGTAACGCCAGCTTTGCCGCCCCGCCGCCGATGTGATTTTATGTCAGCGCTATTTGCGAAACCGGCAAACGGTTCCGCCCGCCTTCAAACAACCAAAAGGGAGTTCAAGGGAAATGCAGGAACGGCTTCAATTCTATATCGACGGCAAGTGGGTCGATCCCGCCAGGCCGGCCACGATCGACGTCATCAACCCGGCGACCGAAGAAGCGTTTGCACGCATCTCGATGGGCTCCAAGGCCGACGTCGACAAGGCCGTCGCCGCCGCCCGCAAGGCGTTCGAGACCTGGTCGCGCACGACGCGTGAAGAACGCCTCGCGTTGATCCAGAAAATCATGGGCGTCTACCAGACCAAATACGAAGAGATCGCCAAGGCCATCTCGATGGAGATGGGCGCGCCGATGTGGCTGTCGAAGGCCGCGCAGGCCGCCACCGGCATGGGCCATCTCGCCGAGGTCGCGAAGATCCTCACGAACTATCAGTTCGAGGAGAAGCGCGGCACGACCAACCTGGTGAAAGAGCCGGTCGGCGTCTGCGGTCTCATCACGCCGTGGAACTGGCCGATCAACCAGATCGTCTGCAAGGTCGCGCCCGCGATCGCCGCTGGCTGCACCGTGGTGCTCAAGCCGTCGGAAGTCGCGCCGATGAACGCGATGCTGTTCGCCGACGTGCTGCACGAAGCCGGCGTCCCGCCGGGCGTGTTCAACCTCGTCAACGGCGACGGTCCGACGGTGGGTGAGGCGATGTCCTCGCACCCCGGCATCGACATGATGTCGTTCACCGGCTCGACCCGCGCCGGCATCGCGGTGGCCAAGGCCTCCGCCGATACCGTCAAGCGCGTCGCGCAGGAGCTGGGCGGCAAGTCGCCGAACATCGTGCTGGACGATGCCGACCTGACCAAGGCGGTCAGCGGCGGCGTCATGCAGATGATGACCAACTCGGGCCAGTCCTGTAACGCGCCCTCGCGCATGTTCGTGCCGAAGGCCAAGAACGACCAGGCCATCGCGATCGCCAAGGCGACGGTCGAGAAGGTCAAGGTCGCTCCGCCGGATTCGCCGGAGTCGACTCCCGGCGTCATCGGCCCGGTCGTTTCGGAAGTGCAGTTCAACAAGATCCAGGCCCTCATCAAGAAGGGCATCGACGAAGGCGCCACGCTGGTCGCCGGCGGTCTGGGCCGTCCGGAAGGTCTCAACCGCGGCTACTACGTCCGTCCCACGGTCTTCGCGAACGTCACCAACGACATGACCATCGCGCGCGAGGAGATCTTCGGACCGGTCCTCACCATGCTGACCTATGACACCGAAGAGGACGCCATCAAGATGGCGAACGACACGGTCTATGGTCTCTCCGGCTATGTTCAGTCGGGCGATCTCGAGCACGCCAAGAAGGTTGCGTCGCGCATCCGTGCCGGCAACGTGCACATCAACGGCGCCGGCGGCGACTTCTCGTCGCCGTTCGGCGGCTACAAGCAGTCCGGCAACGGCCGCGAATGGGGTGAGTACGGCTTCGAGGAATTCCTCGAGACCAAGGCCGTCCTCGGCTCGGAGCCCAAGGCCGCTTAACACGGTCGTCATGGGCGGGCTCGACCCGCCCATCCATCAGACAAAAGGCCGTCGCTCACGCGGCGGCCTTTTTGTTTGTTACCTCTCCCGTTCACGGGAGAGGTCGAAAAACACGGCGTATTTTTCGGGTGAGGGGAAGCAGTGGTGCAAAGACTGCGAGCCCTCACCCGCCTCGCTGCGCTCGCCGACCTCTCCCGCAAGCGCGAGAGGTCATCTGTGCAGCGCCCACACCGTGAACGCGTCGTCGCTCGCGTGCTTGCGCAGCTTCAGCCCGCCCGCAAGCTTCGCCACCGGCACCGTCCGCTGCACCACGATGAAGACCTCGCCGCCGGTCGCAAGATAATCGGGTGCGGTAGCCAGGAAATCGCGCAGCACGGCAAAACTCTGCTCGACGCCCTGATGGATCGGCGGATTGGAAACGATGGCATCGTACTTCGCGTCCGGGAGATCGCGCAGCCGTGTGATCTGATATGACGGCGCACCGGGTACGTTTTCCTTCGCGGCTTCGAGCGAGACGGCGTCGATATCCGCGAGTGCAAGCCGCGCGTCGCCATGCCGCCGTGTCATCACCTGCGCAACGGGGCCGCTGCCGCAGGCGAAGTCCAGTACCGCGCCACCGACTGCCGGCATGGTCTCCAGCAGGAATCGGGTGCCCTCATCCAGCCGCCCGCTGGCGAACACGCCGGGATATGTCACGTGAGAGAAATTTGCCTCACCGACATGAAACCCGAATGTCGACCGCCAATCGCTCAGCGCGGTCTTCAACCCCGATTTTGCGCCGCGCGCGGCGAATACCCGGGAATGGTACTTGGTGTGCAGTGTTTCGACCGCGTCGAACGTATCGCCGAGCCTTCGCCCCGCCGAGGCTATGCCCTCGTCATTGCCGCCAAACAGATACAGCGTGCCGCCGGGCGTCAACGCACCTGCGGCCGCTTCCACCATCATCTGGAATTCGTCACGCGCCTTGCTCAGGCGCAACGCGATCGTACCGAACGCTCCGTCGGGCCAGTACGAAAGGCCCGGGGTGCGCCGGTCGATGCTGCGCGGCCAGAAGCCGCCGCCGATCAGCAGGCTGTCGTCATCCGGCGCCACGCAAGACGAGAGCGCCCGCGCCGGGTCGTCCATCAGTCTTTCGCGCGCTCGACGTAGGAGCCGTCGGCCGTCATCACGACGATGCGCGTGCCGGTCACGATGTGCGTCGGGACCATGGTCTTGACGCCGTTCGACAGCATCGCCGGCTTGAATGAGCCGGACGCCGTCTGGCCCTTCATGACCGCCTCTGTGTCCACCACTTCGAAGGTCGCGCGCTGGGGAATTTCCATCGAGATCGGGTTGCTCTCGAAAAGCTGGAGCTGCACTTCCATGTTCTCGACCAGATAGGGCGCCATGTCGCCCACCACGTCCTTGCCGACATGCACCTGGTCGAAGGTCGTCGGCTGCATGAACACCCAGTGCTCGCCGTCCTGGTAGAGGTACTGGAAATTCTGCGACTCCACGAACGCCTTCTCGACGCTGTCGGTCGTGCGCAGGCGTTCGACGGTTTTCAGTCCGTCGGGGATGCGGCGCATTTCCAGGTGGGTGACCGGCGTACCCTTGCCAGGATGGATGTTCTCGGCGGTGATGACGACATACAGCTTGCCGTCCTTCTCGAGGACATTGCCCTTGCGCACGCTGCTGGCGATGACGGAAACCACGTTTGGACCTCGGAAAATGGCTGGGAGGGGCGGGCTATAGCAGCCCCCGCCGCTCCGGCCAACCCCCGCAATCTACCGGGCAATCCGGGGCAGGGCGTAGTCCGGCGGGCGGATTTCCAGCTGCGGTCCGGTGGGTTTTCCGTCGAAATCGGTCCAGCACATCCGCTCGAAATCGAACAGCTTGCACGCGGCGACGATGCGGCGGTATTCGCCCAGCGACAGCATGTACTCCTTGCTGTCGCCACCAACCCGGGCCTTCAGAACCTGCTGCTCGGCGGGCAGCTCATAGACCGGTGTCGCGACATTGGCGTGGTGCGCCGGATGAGCCATCACGTCGGAGTAAAGCGGGAAGATGTCGATCGGCAGCTTCACATGCGCCGTGCCCAGAACGCTGGCGTTGTACACGCTCCAAATCTTCTCGTCGGCGAACCACGGAATGTCCGGATGGGTATGGTTGAGATAGACGGTGATTCCCGCCAGCCAGCTCCAGACCGTAAAGGGAATAACCCAGCCGAGCAGAAGCGTCAGCCCTACCGAACGCTCGGGCGACACCATAAGCCCCAGCGCCGCGATACCCGCGAGGGTCGCCATGAAGCCGATCAGCACGAACAGGGTGTCGGGCAGGTGCCGCTTCCACGCGATCCGCGTGCTTTGCGACAGCGGCAGAACCATCAATGGCAGCCAGATATCGACGTGATAGTAGAACAGCGGTCCCCAGGCGCTCCGCAACCCCCGCTCGAACCAGCGGCGCAGTGGCGAAGCGGCCTGGTAGTCTGCAAGGCTCATCGGCGCCCACACCGGATCGACGCCCTTCAGGTTGGTGCGGCCGTGGTGGTGCTGGTTGTGCGCAACCCGCCATAGACTGACGGAGTGCACGACCGGGATGAATGCCAGCCGCCCGATCCACAGATTCCACTGGCGCCCCGGCATCAGCGCATTGTGGCAGCAGTCGTGGCCGATGATGAACAGCATCGCAATGCAGATGCCGTTTCCGAACGCGGCCCCAAGATTGATCAGCAGGGGAAACGGCGCGACGGCATCGATCAGCGTGAAGACATACAGCGCCGAGTAGATCGCGAAGAGTGAAAGGCCTCTGGCCAGGGAGCGGCGGTCCGCGACCGGTGCGGCCCGCACGGCGGCTGCGTCGACCGCACCGCTGCTGGTGAGCTTCACCGCATCCATTTCCGCTGCTTCCCCCGAACGCCTGCTGATGGGGAAGTGTCGACCGCGAACGCCTAAAGAAGGGTTCCCGGAAACCAGCGTAAAATCAGGGTTTGATTAACCAAGCCCGGATCGCGAAGTCAGCCGGCAGAGGGGCTTGTGGTCGGCACGTAGTTGAAATCGCACCAGCAATCGCGCGCGGAATCGTAAAGTTTGCAGTCGCGCGTCAACCGCCAGTGGTAGGCCGGCGTCCAGCGGATGCTGATGACGTCCCCTCCATAGCCTTCTTCCAGATGCGCCTGCGCTTTCTTCAGTGAATAGAGCGGGATAATTGGATTCAAATGATGCGCGCTGTGCTGCATCAGGCGGTGGAACGCCAGGTCGAAAATCTCCGGGAAACGGATACACACGGTGCCGTGCATCTTCTGATAGATCGTCGACGGACGGCCAGTCGGGACTGACCACTTCACCGAAGGTCCAGTGTGCTGGATCACGGTGACGAAGGAGATGAGCAGATTCCACAGAAGGAACGGTATGGCGAGTCCGAACACGGCCGCGTTGAGAACCGACGCGGTCCAGGTCTGCGTCGTGCCGTAAGCGTGCGAGACCCAGGCCAGGGCGCCAACCATGATCGGAATCCACGCATAGACCAGCGCGAGGTCGGCCCAATCGCTCCACTTGAAAGTGTCGCGTTCAGCCTTGCGCGGCGCGAAGATGTCCCGCGCCCAAATGTCCGTCAGGTAGAACAGCGGCTGGCCCCACAGGCTGCGGGTGAAACGGTATTTTGCCTGCTGCATCGGGGAGGCCGCGCGATACTGCTCCACGCTCATCGGTGGATAGGCGTTGTCGATGCCGATCTGCGCCGTGTAGCGATGATGAACCTGGTTGTGGTGATGGGCCCAACGGCTCAGCGGATGGAGCGCGGGCAGGAAGCCGATTGTTCCGATCAGCCGGTTCAGCCAGTTGTATCGCGTGCCGCCGCGATGGGCGCAGTCATGGCCGATGATCGCCAAAGTCGAGGTCAACGCGCCCGCCGCCAAAGTGCAGCCGAGCTTCGCCCAGATCGAGGTGAACAGAACCGCGCCGGCCACTGCCGCAACGTACAGCGCGAACTCGGCCACCATGAACACGATCGGGCGCACCAGATGACGCGTCGCGAACGGCGCCATGTCCAGTTCTGGACGCCACTTCTCGTCTGCAACCGCGATGGTCATTGCACGCTGAAGGCCGTTGTTAACGAAGTATTTACTCTACCCGAAGCAGCGGATTCCCGCTACTGCACCGCACTAGGTCTTTGTCCTGATTGTTAATTTTGGGTTCCGGCAGGTGCCGTCTGCCTTCCGGTTCCTGCTCCGCTAGGAAAACGCCATGAGCTCAACACCTTGGTGGTCTGCGAACCGCCATGCCGACCGGCGTCCGGTGCTTCTCTGCCGCAACGCCATCAAGGCCGCCCTGCGGGCGTATTTCGAGACCCAGGGTTTCGTCGAGGTTGAGTGCGGCGCGTTGGCGGTATCCCCGGGAAATGAGGCGCATCTTCACGCCTTCCGCACCGAAGCCGTCTCGACGGCATCCGAGCACCAGACGCTGTATCTCCACACGTCGCCCGAATTCGCCGCCAAGAAGCTGCTCGCCGCCGGCGAGACCCGCATCTTCGATTTCGCCCGCGTATTCCGGAACCGCGAACGTGGCGATCGTCATGCTCCGGAATTCACGATGCTGGAATGGTACCGCGCCAACCAACCCTATGAGACCATCCAGGAGGATTGCGTCGCCGCCCTGCGCATCGCGGCGGACATCGCTCAGGCACAGACGTTTCGCTATCGCGACAAGGCCTGCGACCCGCGCGACGAGGTTCAGCGCCTCACCGTCGCGCAGGCATTCACCGTTCACGCGGGCATCGACCTGTTGGCGATGCTGAACGCGCAGGGCGAGGGCGACCGCAACGCCTTCGCGGTGAAGGCTCGCCGCGCCGGCTTCACTATCACCGACGCCGACAACTGGTCCGACATCTTCTCCAAGGTGCTGGCCGCCGCCATCGAGCCGCGTCTCGGCATCAACCGGCCGACCTTGCTCGTCGAATATCCGCGGTGCGAAGCCGCGCTCGCCCGCGCCACGCCACACGATCCGCGTGTTGCCGAACGCTTCGAGCTCTATGCCTGCGGCGTCGAACTCGCCAACGGCTTCGGCGAACTCACCGACCCGGTCGAACAACGCGCCCGCTTCGAGGTCGAGATGGAAGAAAAACAGCGCATCTACGGCGAGCGCTATCCCATCGACGAAGACTTCCTCGCCGCCCTCGAACACATGCCCGACGCCAGCGGCGTCGCGCTGGGCTTCGACCGTCTGGTCATGCTCGCGACCGGGGCGCCACGCGTCGAAGACGTCCTGTGGACGCCCGCGCCTTACTAAAGTTCAGAGTTCCCACTGCGTGAAATTCGCAATTCCGCTGCCGCACCGCGCACGCTAGAAGCAACCTCAATGAAGTCCCCCTATCGCACACCGAAGGAACTTGCCGACGCCGGATGGATGCATCCGGCGCGCGTTCCCATGCTCGACGCCGTCGCCGAGCGCTTTTCCGTTTCGATCACGCCTGACATCGCTGGCCTTCTGCGCCACGAGTCCGTCGCGCGCCAGTTCCTGCCCAGCGAGGCCGAACTCGTCTCGCGTCCCGAAGACCTCGAAGATCCCATCGGCGACGACGCGCATTCGCCGGTGAAGGGCATCGTGCATCGCCATCCCGACCGCGTTCTGTTCAAGGCTGTTGCGGTCTGCCCGGTCTATTGCCGCTTCTGCTTCCGGCGCGAGATGGTCGGCTCCAACGCGCCGGGCGTGCTGACGCCGGACGAGATGGACGCCGCCTACGATTATATCGCCGCGCATCCGGAGATATGGGAGGTCATCCTCACCGGCGGTGACCCGTTCATCCTTTCGCCCCGCCGCGCCCAGGCGATCACCGAGCGCCTCGCCGCCATCGA
>Ga0207680_10001736_pt1 | contig 10277 bp, 7 predicted proteins | sample KBSS23metaG_FD_184321 | JGI IMG/M metagenome (GOLD analysis project Ga0207680, IMG submission 184321) | Switchgrass rhizosphere microbial communities from Kellogg Biological Station, Michigan, USA - KBS S2-3 metaG (SPAdes) (version 2) | ecosystem: Host-associated > Plants > Roots > Rhizosphere >... | reverse complement strand
TCCTTCTTCGAAGGCCTGCGAGGCCGCTGCATATTGTTCCGATTGCAGATAGGTCAGCCCAAGCAGGAGATAGGCGTCGGATTGCTTAGGATTCTGTTTGACGACCTCCGCCAGATGGGGAATCGCGTCCGCCGATCGCTTTAAGCGATAATAGAGAAACCCTAAATGCAGATGGCCATCGGCATAGGTAGGCTGCACCCTCAAGTTTTCCTGATAGGCCTCGATGGCCTTGTCGTACTCCTTCAATTCCTCATACATGAGCCCTAAGTAATCGCGCACGCGCAGCTCGGCCGGCCGCGATACCAAGATTTTCGTCAGCTGGGTAATCGCTTTGGAATAGTCTTTCAGCTCGCCATAGACCAACCCCAGACGAAGCTGCGTATCCAAATCGTCGGGATCTTCCCGCAACATCGTTTCCAGTTCACCTAACGCTTCTCGATAGGATTTGTCCTGTAAGTATAGGCGAATGAGATGATGGCGGACTTCTTTGTTCTGAGGGTTGACTACCTGAAGGTATTTGCGATAGACGGCAATGGCGGCGGGGCGATCCTGTTGCGTTTCATAGAGTGCGGAGAGCGCCATATACGCCGGTTCGAAATGCGTATTGATGTGAATCGCCTGCTCCAAATGGTGGATTGCCCGATCGAACTGCTTGGCCTCGATTTCGATACGGCCCAAATAGTAATAGCCGATAGGCGAATCCTTGGAATGCTCGATGCCCGATTCAAAAGCGCGTTCTGCCTCATCGAGACGCTTCAGGTTAACCAGCAGCACCCCCTTGGAAAAATATGCCTCGCTTTGACCGGCATCCAGTTCGATGGCTCGATCATAGAGCCGCAACGCTTTCTCGCTTTGCTCGGCCTTGGCATAAATGCCGGCGAGCAACATGCAGGTTTGACCATCACGGCAGCCGGCCTGGGATAGTTGATCGGCAATCTCGACCGCATGCCCCATATCGCCCAGCGAAAAGTAGAGAACCGCCAAGCGTGACTTCATGAAAGCGGACGACGGATCGCTTTTTAACGCCAATTGGTATTCTCGAATCGCTTGAGTCGTGTCTTGATTGAGCTCCGCTTCATAGCCCAGTAAAAAATGGTAGTACGCGCGTGAATCTTTCGGAAGCGGTGTCGGCGGCGGCGCCGCCTGTATCGATTGGGACGTCGAAACCAGTCGCGTCTCAACAGACGGAGTGGTGGTCGTACAAGAGAGCACCGTGGAGAGTAGGATCGTGAGCGGGAATACGGTTGTCACCCATCTAGCCTGTGCCGAGTAAGCCACATAGACAGACCTGATCATCTCTACTCCTAACCTGGTGGTGAGTAAGGAAGGAAGGCCCGCACGATCAAATTATAAGGTTCAAGAGGGGGGGTGTCAAACGGTATGGTGTTCTTCTAAGTTTTCAAACTTTGCAAATTTATCCAAGAAGACAAGTTGCCGATCGCCGGTGGGACCATTGCGGTGCTTTCTCACCAAAATATCTGCGATACCTTTTTTCTCCGACTCCGAATCATAGACTTCATCGCGGTAAATAAAGATGACAATGTCAGCATCTTGTTCGATGGCGCCGCTTTCTCGCAAATCGGCGAGCATGGGAATCGGAGGTTTGCGGGCTTCCACAGCTCGACTTAACTGAGAGAGCGCCACGACCGGGACATTGAGTTCTTTGGCCAGCGCTTTTAACGAACGTGAGATATCCGAGATTTCTTGTTGGCGTGACTCCGCATCGCTGCGGCCTTGCATCAATTGCAAATAATCGACAATGATGAGATCGAGGCGCTTTTGCTCCGCCTTGAGTCGCCGTGCCTTCCCGCGCATTTGCTGCACAGTCAGCGCGCCTGAATCGTCGATAAAAATCGACGCCTGTTCGAGTTTTCCGGCGGCTTCCGCCAGGCGCCACCAATCTTCCTTTTGTAATCTGCCCGTCCGTAATGCATGAGAGTCGACGCGCGCCTCGGAACTCAGCATACGTAGCACGAGTTGCGCCTTTGACATTTCCAGACTAAAAATACCGATCACCTGCTCGTGTTTAATGGCCGCATACTGCGCGATGCCCAACGCTAAGCTGGTTTTGCCCATGCTGGGCCGGGCGGCAATCACGACCAAATCGGATGGCTGTAATCCGGCGGTGAGTTCATCGATCTCCGCATAGCCGGTCGGCACTCCCGTCACGGTCTTGTGGTCGCGCTTGGAGAGGACATCGACATAATCGAGACTCTCCTTGATGATTTCCTTCACTCGTATAAAAGAACGACCGAGTTTGCCTTGCGCGAGGCTGAACACAGAGCGTTCGGCAAAATCCAATAGATCGTCGACCGGCGCAGCCTCATCGTATCCCCGCGCAATAATATCCGTGGACGTCGTGATCAATCCACGGAGTAGCGCCTTATCCCGCACGATCCGACAGTGATACTTAATGTTTGCAGCGGTCGGCACGGCTTGAAGCAGTTCGGCGAGATATGCCGAACCGCCCACGCTCTCCAGTTCACCCTTGACCTTGAGGTATTCGGTCAGCGTGATGTGATCGATAACCTCTCCTTGCTCGGAAAGGCCCAACATCGCATAGTAAATCTTCTTGTGAGACGTTCGATAAAAATCGTCCTCGGTGATCAGCTCCATAGCCTTGGCCATGGCGGGATTGTCCAAGAGAATAGCTCCGAGGATGCACTGTTCCGCTTCGAGATTTTGAGGAGGGAGTCTGGGCTCTGATTGATCGGAACGCCCCATCGCCATCGTCTTCATCGATCTATGACCTGTTCCAGTTACGGACGAAGCAAGTGAGGCAATTCTTTAATTTTGACGGTACGCGATGCAGCCTTAGACGGCGCTAGAATCATCGCTTCCTCTTTGGACCAACCCGCACCTCCAACCAAGACGGTCACTCGGGCTCCCAAACGCTGTCCCTCCTCGCGCATAAGACGGCGGGCACGAGAACCCGTCCCGAATACATGACCCAAGATGACGTTGCATCCTGCTTGCCGCAACACGCGCGCGGTCTCGAATGCATCCTGAGGTCGATCGGTCGCACTGCAGATCAGACAATTGATATCGGATTGCACCGGCTCACCGTCCACCCGCTCCATACTTTGAAAGAGACGATCGACATCGAATGCAAAACCGGTGGAGGGAAGATCGCGGCCAAAACGACCGATCAAGTGGTTGTACCTCCCCCCGCCTCCAATTTCACAACCCAGTCCCTTGGCAAATATTTCAAAAACCAAGCCATCATAGTAATCGAATCCGCGAAACTCCCCCAGATCCAATAAGAGACGGTCTTGTAAGCCCGACGCCGTTAACAGTTCATAGACCTGGGTGAGCCGGTCCAGTGGCCGGCGCAAATGAGGATCTCGCCCTGCGAGCATCCTGCCTCGTCTCAGCACCTCTTGCTTGCCATATAATCCAGGCGTTTCCAGGATGGCACGCGCGCGAATCTTGGCTACCTGCTCCTTCAAAAGGATTTCTTCAAGGTGAGGCAAATCCTTGCGAGATGCTGCTTGCTCCGCACGTTTTTGCCCCTCCGCGGAGAGACCAGACTTGGCCAGCAAGGCTTTGAAAAATCCCACATGGCCGAGTGAAATTTTGAAATCATGTAGGCCCAACTGCTCTAGACAGTCGCTCATGAGCGCAATCATTTCCGCATCGGCTGCCACGGAATCGATCCCGATCAACTCGACGCCAACCTGAAAGATCTCGCGCTCTCGACCGGCATGTTCCGGTTCGTGTCGAAACACCGTCGTTCGGTAACAAAGACGCAATGGCATCTGAGACCCAACCATACCCATCGCGACAATGCGGGCTATCTGCGCCGTCACGTCTGGCCGGAGGAGAAGAATGCGGCCCGTCGTACGATCGGAGAATTTGTATCCTTGTTCAATCAGATCGGGTTCAAGCCCCGCTTGAAGCACATCGAGGTATTCGAATGTGGGAGGAATAATTTCCTGATAGCCCCATCGTCCCAACGTCGAGAGCAAGATCGCTTCAAGATGACGCACTCGCTGTGCCGTGCGGGGCAAGATTGTCGCCATGCCCACGGGTATGAGGGAACGCTCGTGGGTGTGGGAGGAAGAACGAGCAGCGTCTGGAAACTTCCGGCGCCGATGGGATGAAGAGGACGGAAGCATCGTACGAGACCCGGACGTTAGGATGACTTTGAAAGATCGGCTAAGGTGACAGAAAGAATATGCGGCCCCCGCTTAATGGTCTCATGGACTCCGGCAGGCAAAGGAGCGTCCAAGCCGATAATCAAGAGTGCGTTGCCGCCGCGCTCTTCCCGTGAACACTGCATGCGGGCAATATTAATGTTGTGTTCGCCGAGTACTTGCCCGACGGCTCCGATCACACCGGGTTTATCAACGTTCAGAATCAGTAGCATATGGCCTTCGGGAATGACTTCGACCTGAAAATTATCGATTTCGATGATGCGTGGCTCTTTGCGATGGAATAGCGTGCCGGCGAGACGATGGGGCTTTTTCCCGGCATCGACACGAACACGGATGACGCTGGTAAAGTCTCCGGCATCGCTGCTCTTCACTTCCTTAACCTCGATCCCACGCTCTTTTGCAATAACAGGCGCATTCACGAAGTTCACAGCATCTTCTAAGATCGGCGTGAGCAGCCCTTTGAGGACGGCAATAGTCAAGGGTGCGACGGATAACGATGCCACTTCTCCGCCATATTCGACCGTTACGCGCTCCAATCCACCTTCATATAATTGGGCTTGAAGCAGTCCTATCTTCTCGGCCAGCGCCAAATACGGCTGTAAAGTCGGCAACAATTCGGGCGAGACAGATGGAATATTCACGGCGCCGCGCGCAATGCCCTTCGTGAAATAGTCCACGATTTGCTCCGCGATTCCGATCGCCACATTTTCCTGCGCCTCTGTGGTGGAGGCTCCGATATGCGGGGTGGAAATAAAGTTATCCAGTGCCAGCAGAGGATGGTCGGACTTGACCGGTTCGTCGTCGAATACATCGAACGCGGCAGCGGCCACTTTCTTGGACTTCAGCGCCTCAGCCAGGTCGGCTTCATTGACGATCCCGCCTCGCGCACAATTGACGATCATGACTCCTGTTTTCATCTGCGCAATCGCCGCGGAATCGATCAAGGACTTGGTCTCCGCTGTTAATGGCGTATGGACGGAAATCACATCCGCTCGACGAAACAGCTCGGGAAGATCCACGATCTCCACGCCCATTTTGCGCGCGCGTTCTTCTGCCATATAGGGGTCGTACGCGATCACGTTCATCGAGATTCCCTGGGCCAATTTGGCCAGATATCCGCCGATCTGCCCAATGCCCACGATGCCGAGCGTCTTATTGTAGAGCTCTACGCCCATGAATTTTTCTTTTTCCCATTTGCCGGACTTCATGGATGCAGTGGCTTGCGGAATTCGCCGAGTCATGGCACAGAGCATGGCCATCGTATGCTCCGCGGTCGTAACGGTATTTCCACCGGGCGTATTCATCACGACGATGCCGCGACGTGTTGCCGCCTGTGTGTCCACGTTATCCAAGCCCGATCCTGCCCGACCCACGACTTTGAGCTTGTCGGCTGCAGCGATTACTTCAGCGGTGACTTTCGTCCCCGATCGAATTACCAGACCGTCGTACGACTTGATCTCCTTCAGCAGCTCCTCTTTCGTGAGCTTCGTCTTCACATCGACGGTGAACCCGGCTTTCTGGAGAATCTCCACTCCCTGCTTGGATAGGCTGTCGCTGACTAAAATCTTCACATCTGCCTCAATGAGAAAGGTTATCTTTCATTTGGGTTAGGCCATGAGGAGTTCTTGGGCTTTGGCCACGCCACTGCCTAGCTTCACGGAATGCCCCAGCCCTTTTAGCACCATCTCGATCGCGGCGATCGTCATGATCACATCAAAGGTGTCCATGTAACCCATGTGCGACACGCGGAAAATCTTGCCCTTCAGATGGTCTTGACCGCCGGCCGCGGTCATCCCATATTGCACCCGAAGGTTTTTATAGATGGCTTGTCCGTCTACGCCCTCCGGCGACGAAATTGCCGTCAAGGCGTCACTCGGCGAGTCCTTCGGAAACAACGACAGACCAGCGGCCTTCACTCCTTCACGCATGGCATGAGCCAGCCGAGTCTGGCGTAAGAACACGTTCTCCAAGCCTTCAGCCTTCAGCATCCTCAATACTTCTTGCAAGCCGAGGATCATCGAGACCGCCGGCGTATAGGCCGTTTGATTCTTGGTCTGCGCTTCCCGTTCTTTCTTAAAATTAAAATAGAACGCCGCGTTTTTTGCCTTCTCGGCCATTTGCCACGCCTTGTCGCTCACACTCACAAACGCAAGCCCAGGCGGTAGCATGAGCGCCTTCTGCGACCCTGTGACGACCACATCGATTCCCCATGCGTCTGTCTGGATGTCGAACACACCTAACGCCGTGATTGCATCTACGACAAGAATAGTTCCTTCATGTTGCTTTACTACTTCGGCCAACGCTTTCGTCGGATGCGCCACGCCCGTCGATGTTTCACTGGCTTGAACAAACACCGCCTTAATCGAAGGGTCTTTTTTCAAGGCATCGGCAACCGCCTGAGGATGAACGGCTTGTCCCCATTCGACCTTAATCTCCGTCACCTGCACCCCAAAGGTTTTACATAACTTTCCCCAGCGTTCGCCAAATTTTCCACCGTTGATGACAAGGGCTTTGTCACCCGGCGACAGAAAGTTAGCCACAGCTCCTTCCATACCGCCGGTACCAGAGGAGGCCAGGATTAAGACATCATTTCTTGTTTGAAAGAGCCATTTGAGGTCCTCGCGGACCTCACCGAAGATGGGGGCAAATTCAGGTGCCCGGTGATGAATGATCGGTCTGGCCATCGCCAGCAGCACTTCAGGGGGAACCGGGGTCGGCCCTGGGGCCAACAAATAACGTTTCAACATCGTCATTTCTCCTTACAATGGGTCCGGTGGATCCAGACTTGAGGAAGGGCGTAACGCTACCATACCCCTATCTGACTGTCAAGATTGCAAATGGTGAGTAGTGTCATGATTTCAGTGGCTTGCAGGATGCAACAGGGTCCTAGTGGACGATTAAACTGCTACCGCGACGCTGATTTCAGATCGTAAAGCGCAATGCCGGATGCTTGACAACAATGCATTGGACCGCTACTCTACGCGTTGGCGGTACGGGCTATCCTGTTATTTTCCATGTAGATTTAGGGAGGTTTATGTCCTGTCCTAATTCCTCGAAGCCGCTGTTCTATTTATTGTTCATAAGCTTCTTAGGACTCGGGGTCGGTGTCTTGGGCCCACCACCGCCGGCTTTTTCAAGCCGGTTAACCCTCGATAGTCCAACTTTTGCGCCCGATATTACCGCGGACGATGAATACGATAACGCCGACAGTTCTGAGCCTGTCCACGAAGGATCAAATCTCGAAAGCGGATCTCCATCTTTAGAGATTGAATCAGGTTCGGACAACCCCTTGACGCTGCACCCCCGTTTTTCCCTTCCCTCTCGGTTCGACGAGCTTTTCAAATCTCAGGACCATGAGTTGAAAGGGCTCTCAGGCGTCCCCCTTCCCAAAGACGAAGTCGCTTCGATCCTCAATCTCGCCATCGTGCGGGATGATAAGGTAGAAAGCCATATACGATTCTTCCACATCGCCATCCGCCACCGGTTCGAAGAGTGGCTCACTCGGTTGGGTCATTATAAGCCGCTGGTGGAAAATATCTTCTCGCAGTTCAATCTCCCCAGCGATCTCGTCTACCTCTCCCTCGTTGAAAGTGGATTCAATCCTCATGCCTATTCGAGGGCGAGGGCGACGGGTCCGTGGCAGTTCATGAAAGGCACTGCCATCGTCTATGGTCTACGGGTCGATCAATATGTGGATGAACGCCGAGATCCCATCAAATCGACCATCGCAGCGGCTCGCTATCTTCGCGATTTGTACGACCTATTCGGAGCGTGGCCGTTAGCTATGGCCGCCTATAACGCCGGGGAAGGTAAGGTCATGCGGGCGCTTCAGAAAACGCGCGCCGACAGCTTTTGGGAGATTGCGCAGACCAAACATATTCGCCGCGAAACAAAAGAATATGTCCCCCGCTTTATGGCCGCGACGATCATCGCGAAGAATCCCGATCAATATGGATTCGCTCAAGATCCCCCGGCACCGCATCAATTCGACGAAGTCATTGTCCACCGTGCGATTGCGCTTCAACCGCTTGCGGCGGCCGCAGGCATTTCGTTTCTTGAGCTCCGTCGTCTGAATCCCGAGTTGCGGCGCGATGTCACTCCGCCCGACGACCAGAATTACCATTTAAAGGTTCCGGTCGGCAGCCAAGGCGTTGTCATGCAGAACCTGGACAAAGTCCCGGTATGGAGGCCGACTCCGATCCTCGTGAAGAAAACGAGGGGTCCAATCGCCTCGAAAGGCTCGTATCGCGTACAGGGGGGAGACTCTCTGTGGACGATCGCGAAACGCTTTCACCTCACCGTCGCCCAGCTTAAAGCGCGAAATAGCCTCTCCACGCGCGGCATCAAACCCGGCGATTTACTCACCATCGGCTCGGGACATTGATCGTCCGCATTCCCGCCGAGTTCGCCTGACTTATTTCTTGGTTTCTATAGGTATTGGCGCCGTTGAGCCGGCAGCTCCGGAAGACGTCGTTTTCATTTCCAACGCCTTGGATCGAACAGTCGCCTCACCTGCGAAGGGAGAATTGGGGTAGGTCTTTGTTAGGTCTTGGTAGCGGACTAGCGCGCCTTCGGGACGGGATTGAGCCTCCTCGATTTTACCCAGTTCATAGAGCACCTGATCTTTGTTCAAGGTCCCCGGCATATCGAGTGCCGCCGTAAACGCCTTTGTCGCCTCTGCAAAATCCCCTTTTAGCAAATAGGCGTAGCCAAGGCGTTGCAATACCATCCCGAGTAGCGGCTTGTTGTCGGGATACATGGCGACATATTTCTGATAGCTCTCGATCGCGGCGGGCACGTCATTCGCTTGGACCAAGGCATTGGCGAGCTGAAAAAGCGCAACGGGCGCGCTGGGTGTCCGTGGATGTTGATCCAGCGTTTGCCGGTACAGAATAATAGCTTGCTTAAGGTTCGCGTCCGCTTGTTGCGGCTTATCGAGAGGTCGGTCCAGGTACAGTCGCGTGGCTTGATGCGTGAGATCCATCGCTTGCTGTGTATTGCGATGATCCATCCAGACCACCACCCCAACAATAGTGAAGGCAAGAAACAGCACCCCCACCGCGATGAAAATATGACGACTACGCTGTTGCAGAAACAGCCCAGCCCGCTCCAACCCACTCATCATATGAGCTTCATCGGTAGGTGTGATTTTATTGGGAATCCGAATTCGGTACGACATGGTGCGAGGCCTTATACAAGGTTGCCGGGGGGTTGTCAATCGAAGGAGTGCGCTAAAAAGGGCGGCGGAGACGCTTCCATTGACAGCCATTTTACGTGCAGTATAGCGTACCATACGCTCACTCTCTCCACCCGGATCTCCTAAGCATGTTTGATGACACCTTGCGTTCCCTCGAAGCGCGCCATCTGCTTCGTTCTCTGCGACCGATCGACTCTCCGACTGGGCCCATCGTAACGATAGGAGAACGGCCTATCTTATTGATGGCCTCCAATGATTACCTCGGACTGGCCGCTCATCCGCGCCTTAAACAGGCGGCCATCGAAGCGACCGAACGATTCGGGGTCGGGGCCGGCGCATCGCGACTCATTTCAGGAACACTTACGCCTCACATGGAACTGGAAACAGAGTTGGCCGACTTCAAGCAAACGGAGTCCGCGCTGGTATTTGGCTCCGGATATCTGGCGAATATCGGCTTGATCCCCGCCTTGATCGACTCCGCTGGGCTCATTCTGGCCGATCGACTGTGTCATGCAAGCCTTATTGATGGATGCCGACTCAGCTACGCTGAGTTTCGTGTCTTTCGCCATGGGGATATGCGGCAACTTCGCGGATTGCTCTCAAAACGGCCAGCGGGCCATCGGACTCTGGTCATCACCGAAGGTATTTTCAGTATGGACGGCGATGCTGCACCATTGCTCGACATCGCGGAATTAACGGAACGGCACGGTGCCCAACTTTTCATAGATGATGCTCATGGGACAGGCGTCATGGGTCAGACAGGACGCGGCACATTGGAACATTTTGGCGTCGCCTCACGAATCCCCTTTCACATGGGGACATTCAGCAAAGCGTTCGAAACCAGCGGCGCTTATGAAGTCGGTCCTTCAAGTCTAAACCAGTACATCATAAATCAGTCGCGAACGTTCATGTAACCAACTGCC
>Ga0207680_10001734_pt1 | contig 10284 bp, 9 predicted proteins | sample KBSS23metaG_FD_184321 | JGI IMG/M metagenome (GOLD analysis project Ga0207680, IMG submission 184321) | Switchgrass rhizosphere microbial communities from Kellogg Biological Station, Michigan, USA - KBS S2-3 metaG (SPAdes) (version 2) | ecosystem: Host-associated > Plants > Roots > Rhizosphere >... | reverse complement strand
GAAGAACTACAAGAACAAGGCGGAGGTGGTCAGCGCGTTCGAGAAATCGATCGCCGACTCGAGCGCGGCGCTGAAGGCGGTGCCGGCCGACAAGCTGTCGCAGTCGGTCTCGCCGTGGCTGTCAGTAATCGAGCACTCGGCCGAGCATTACGGCCAGCTGGTCACCTATTACCGGCTCAATCACCTGGTGCCGCCGGAGTCGCGCCCGAAGAAGTAGCGCAGGCCTTGAGGCCCGCCTTCGGCCGCCGGCAGCCCGGAAGGGCTGCGCTAGGTTCGCCTGCGCCGCGCGCGCCGCTCAGTGGCGGCGGCTCACGCTGCGGATATTCAGGCGTGCCGAAAGCTCCGCCTCGAACGCCGCGAGCGTGAACCCGAAGCGCTCGACCGCGTGATCGATCGTTTCGCCGCCGTCCAGGTCGGCGAGGAGCGTCGCCAGCCCTTGCGGACCGATGCGCGCCAGCAGCGCATCGGCCGCGACGGCGCTCTCGTCGTACGCGACCGCGGCCTGCTTGACGTCCAGCCGCGAGAACCCTTCCTCGAGCGCGCGCAGCGGCACCATCAGCCTTGCCCGCGCGAGCCGCCGCCCGGCGCCGGCGGCGTCGTGTCCCTCGAAATGCAGCGCGAGCCCCTCGTGCAGCCACGCCGGCACGTTGCGCGAGGCGATCTTCTGCACCATCGCGTGCGTCAGCTCGTGGATCAGGACGCGATCGAAATCGGCGAGGCTGGTGGCGGCGCCGGCCAGCGGCAGCCTGATCTGCCCGTCGAAGCCGCCGGCCGCCCATTCCGGCGCGCCGGTGATATCGCGAAACTGCTGCTGCGTGTAGAAGATCACGTTGATTGGCGAGGCCGGCGACGAGCCGAGCGTCGCGCTGATCCGCCAGAACGCCGCTCCGAGCGTCGTCGTCGCGCGCGCCGCGAGCGCCTGCTGCGCCGGACCATCGAACATGATCGTGAAGCGATCGTCCTTGTAGGCTTCGAAGCGGCTCTGCACTCTCGCTTCGCTGCGCCACGACTCGAGCCGCGCCCGTACCGCCATGTTCGCCGGGGCCAGCGCCAGGACGTGCTCGTAGGTTTTTATCGCGAGATCGAGGTCGCCGATGCGCGAGGCGATCTCGCCGAGGAGCATCGCCGCCTGCAGCAGGCGCGGCTCGAGGTCGACGGCGCGCTTCAACAGGTCGCGCGCTTCCTCGTCGCGTCCCTGGAGGTAGGCGGCGTAGCCGGCGCCGTAGAGAACGGCCGGGTCGCGCGGACGGTCGACCAGCGCGCCGCGAAACACACGCGCCGCGGCGTCGGCGTCGCCTCGCTGCAGCGCGGCGAAGCCCGCTTCCAGGGTCGAATCGGCCGGCTGGGCGCCCGCGCCGGAGGCGACGAGCGCGAGAAGGGCGACGGCCGCCAGACGAACCAGCGTCATGACTGGGTTGTGCGCAAGCGGTATGCCTGCGCCGAGTCGCCACCGCTTCACGAATCGGCGAGTCGCACTGCTCTGTTCTGGAACCGCGATCTCAGATCTGCCAGCAGCTCGAGCCTCGAGACAGCGCCTTGCTAAGATACGGGTCGTTCCGATGAACGAGGTGGACATCAGCCAGGAATACTGGGATCGCCAGGCGCAACGCGACCCGTTATGGGCCATCCTCTCCGACGCGACCAAGCGCGAAGGCAAGTGGGACGCGTCGCGATTCTTTCAGACGGGCAGCAGCGAAATCGCGTCGATTCTCTATGAGTTGGAGGCTCAGGGCTTCGAGCTGCAACGAGGCGCCGCGCTCGATTTCGGCTGCGGCGTGGGCCGGCTGACCCAGGCGCTGGCGCCGCATTTCGAACGGGTCGTCGGCGTCGACGTGTCGCCGCGGATGCACCAGCTGGCCTCGCGGTTCAACCAGCATCCGTCGGTCGTGTCCTACGTGTGCAATCAGACCGCGGACCTGCGCGTCTTCGCCGATCACTCGTTCGACTTCATCGTCAGCAACATCGTCCTGCAACACATCGTGCCGGAGATCGCGTGTTCGTACTTGCGTGAGTTCTTCCGCGTGCTGGCGCCACGCGGCATCGCCGTCTTTCAGCTGCCGTCCCACGGCCGGCGGCCGCAGAGTCGCCCCAGCGAGGCGATCACGACGCCGCTCGCCGACGTCGCCTACCAGGCGTCGATCGTCGTCGCCGCCCCGCCGCGCGCGGTCGGGCCTGATGAGGAGATCACGCTGCAGGTGGAGCTCACCAACGCCAGCGTGTTCGACTGGATTCAGCGCAAGCACGGCGTCTTCAGCGTCGGCGATCACTGGCTCGATGCCAGCGGCATTCGGATGCTGACGCGAGACGATGGCCGGACGCGACTGCCGGAGATGCTCCGCACCGGCCAGACGTGTCGTCTGCCTCTGGCGATTCACGCGCCGGCCGAGCGCGGCGACTATGTCTGTGAAATCGACGTCGTCCACGAGGGTGTGCTCTGGTTCAAGGACCGCGGCTCGCCCGTTGTCCGACTGCCGGTCCGCGTCGAGGATCGAGCGGGTGGCGTTGCGCCTTCAACACCCGCGGGCGCGCAGCTGTCGGCCGCCGTCGCGCCTGTCGAGTACGGCGCCGCCGTCGAGGCGAACAGCGCGGTCGACGACCCGGGTGAATTCCCGATGTATGGTGTTCCGTTGAACACCGTCGTGCAGTTGATTGAGGCCAGCGCCGCAACGCTCCTGCACGTCGAGAACGACCGGAGCTGCGGCGACGACTGGGTGAGCTACCGGTACTTCGTGCGAGCGCTCTCGTAGCGCAGGCCTTCACGCCGGCCACACGGCGGCCGGGCAGCCCTGAAGGGTTGCGCTACGTCTATTTTGAAACGTTGAAGGTGGACATTACGGGCGTGCGGCAGCTTTTCGAAACTGCTCCGCATCGCTTTTCAGCCGCATCATCCGCGCGTCGTTGAGTCGCTGGTCGACCTGTTCGAGCACCGATTTGACGGCGGCGGAATCGGCGTCGCCACGCGCCTGCGCGGCGCGGACGACGGTCTCGCGCAGCGCGATCAAGCCGAGAACGTCCTGGCGCTCGGCCAGCGAACGGGCACGGGCGACGACTGCCGGCGCCGAGCCGGCCGGCGTTTCCGCCGATGGCCGCGTCGGCCGGTCGCGCTTCGGCGGCGCGGGATCGTGGCGCGGGCGCGCAACCACGCCGTTGGTCGCGATGGGTGTCGATTCAGCCGGACTTCGCGGCGATTCGATTGTCGGCGCAGGTTGAGGCGCTGCCGGCGGTGGCGTCTCGGTGCTCAACGCCGCGGGCGCCGGCGGGTTGTCAGCTGCACCGCCGAGCGAGTAGACGCCTGCGCCGGCGCCGATGGCTGCGCCAATCAGCGCGGCGAGCGCGGCGCGGCGGATCAATCGGCGATCATTTTCCAGGTGCATTGATCACCACCGTTTTGACGGAGCGGATCGGGACGCCGTCCTTCGTCGCCGGCTGGTACCGCCACGCCCGGGCGGCGGCGACCACCGCGGCATCGTAGGCCGGATTCACCGATCGCGTGACGACGACGTTGTCGACGGTACCGCGTTCGTTGATGATCACGTCTATCTCGCTCGGCAGACGAAGACGGCGAGCCAGGTCGAGCAACGCCGGCGGAACCGTCGGCGGCGGCTGCGAGATCACGATCGGCTCGGTGATCCGCACGGCCGCGCTCGTCGACGGTGATGACGTGGCCGGCGTTGCCGGCGCAGACGGACCAGGATCCGGCGACACCGCCGCGGCGCGTGGTGTCGCAGCTCGCGAGAGGTCGGCAAACCCGTCGACCAGCAGGCGCAGGTCGGCGAGCGTGGCGTCCGACGCGCCGATCTGCTGCGCCAGGTCGAGCAAGTCGCCGACGCGCGACAGGCGCGATTCGGCATCGGGCGCGTGCTCGAGCGCGTGCGCCCGCGCCACACGATACTCATCCTTGATCAGCGGCGGCAGCACGCGCCTCCGCACCTCCGCGAACAGGGTCACGATGCGCGGCGCGGCGTCAGCGTACTGCTCGATCGACAGCAGCGGGTCGGCGCGGAGCAGCGATTCGGCGATCGTTTGCGCTTCGTCGACGCGCCCCAGCGCCACCAGGCAGAACGCGCGGTACGCCGCACGATCGCGCACCGCCGTCGGCGACTCGATGCTGTCGCTGCGAGCGAGTTGCGCCAGCGCTTCCTCGTACGCCGCCGAGGCGTAGAGGTCGCGCGCCGTCGACAGCGAATCGTCCTGAGCGGCAAGACCGACGACGCCGGCGATCGCGACGACTACGGCAAGCGATTTCATGGCCTCCCGCTCCCGGTTTACCGGTTGAAATCGACAGCCACGCGGTTGACCCCGCGTGCCGAGACGACAATCCGTTCGGTGCGCGATCCGAGCTGCGGATGCCGGAACACGACCTCGTGCGTCCCGACGGCGAGCTCGAGGTTGGCCAGCGGCGTCTGGCCGACCGGCTCACCGTCGATCGACACATCCGCCCACGGGCGAGCGTTGACGTTCAGCCGCGCCGTCGGCGCGGCGATCGCGACGGCCGCCACCTGCCCCGGGGTGACCGACACGGCGCGCGCACTGTCGAACCCGAGCGTGTCGTTGCGCAGCACGAGCTCATGCCTGCCGGCTGCCATCATGATCTTCGCTGCGCCGCTCGTGCCCACGACCTCGCCGTTCTCGACCACGTCGACGGGAAACGGCGACGCGACGGCAATCCACCCTGCGGCCGGCGCCGCCGCTCTGGGCAGCGCAACCACCAGTTCGGTGAGGACACCAGGCGCGACACCGACCGTCCGCTCGACCGACCCGTTCGCAGTCGCAACCCGGACGGTGTGCTCGGTCGGTGTGAGCCCGTCGATGAGCAGCGGCGCCGATCCACGCGGCTGCCCGTCGATCTCGACCCGTGCGCCGGGAGGATCGCTGGCCACCGACAGACGGCCGTCGGGCTTTGGCGGTGTTCGCGTCAAATCGAAATCCTGTGACACGTGGGCAGACGCCGGCACGATCACCGTCAGGGTGCGCTCGAGATCGTCGGCGCGGACCGACAGCGTGTGGCTGCCGGACGGGATCGCCAGCGTGAGCGGTGCGGAGCCGCGCGGCTGCCGGTCGATGACAACCGTCGCACCCGGCGGACGCGACGTGACCGTCAGGATGGCGCTTCCGATCGGTGCGGCGTGTACTCGGGGCAGCCACGAGCGCACGGCGGTAAACGTTCCGAGCCCGCTCACCACGGCAATCGGCAGGATGAGCAGCGATGCCGATCCCAGCGCCGCGGGCTTCGCGGGCGCCGCCGCCGTGTCATCACGTTGCAGGTTCACCAGACGAAACACAACGTACCTCCTGGATCGGGCCCGTGAGGAAACATGTTGTCGCACATGCGGCGGGGGGAATCAAACACAGCTCTGCCGTTTCCGCAGCGATCGAACGCGCGCGCCCGTCGTGTCCGGGTTTAGCCGGACCGTGATCCGTCCGGTTGTCTTCGTCGGGCGAGCAGCGCGTGCGCGCGCGCTTCGAGCGCGCGGAGACGGTCTTCGAGGGCGAGGCGGCCGGCCTCGATCGCCGGCTCGTCGCCGCCGCGCGCGATCTCGAGCGGCTCGCCGATCGCGATCGCGACGGTGGACCATGGCTTGGGGATCTGGGTGCGGTCCCAGCTGTTCGCCGTCCAGTGGCGGTCCGATTCGATGTGGAACGGGATGATCGGATTACCGGTCGCCTGAGCGAGCCAGATCGCGCCCGGCTGCGCCACCTTCGCCGGCCCGCGCGGACCGTCGACGGTGAACGCCGCTGGCTTTCCCGCCGTCATCTCGCGCTTCATCTGCACCAGCGCCCGCACCGCACCCCGCGACGTCGAGCCGCGCGCGGTCCCGTAGCCGAACCGCTCGATGATCCCGGCGATCCACTCGCCGTCGAAGTTTTCGGAGGTAATCACGACGATGCCGCGGCGCTGGAAGTAGACGGTGGCGGGCAGGATGCGGCCGTGCCAGAAGGCCATGATCGGCTGGCGGCCGGTAGCGAGCACGCGCTGGTACTGTTCGGCGCCTTCACTGCGCCAGCGGAAGGTGGCGCCGAGCGCGGCGATGAACGGATAGCCGACAGCCGGGATGAGCCGCGCCTGAAGGCGCCTGGCACGCGACTGCCGCCAGTCGCTGGTGGTCACGCGCGCGGTTGCAATTTGCCGTCGACGAAGGTCATCAGGTCGACGAACTGCGTGTCGGCGCCGGCGCTCGCTTGCGCGCCCTTCAGCATGATCGAGCAGAACGGGCACGCCGTGACGACGGTGCCGGCGCCGGTGTCCTGCAGCTGCTTGAAGCGGACGTCGCTGATCCGGCTGCCCGGCTCCTCTTCCTTGTCGGCGAACAGCAGCCCGCCGCCGGCGCCACAGCAATACGGGTTGTCGCGGTTGCGCACCGGCTCGCGAATCTCGGCGCCGAAGCGCGTCAACAGGGCACGCGGCTCGTCGGTCTTGCCGGCGTAGCGGCCGAGATAGCACGGATCGTGGTACGTGACGGTGGTGCGCTCGCTCTGACGCTCGCCTGAAAGGCTCGCGCTCCAGCTGTCGTTTCGGAGCAGCTCCTCGACGAAGACCGACGAGTGGACGATCTCCACCTGGTAGCCGAACTTCGCGTAGTCGGCGCCGATCGTCTTCACGCAGTGCGGGCACGAGGTGACGATCTTCTTGACGCCGGCGCTCTTCAAATCCTCGATGTTGCCGGTCGCGAGCTCCTGGTACATGTACTCGTTGCCGGTGCGCTTCGCCGGATCGCCGTTGCACCGCTCTTTGGCGAGGACGCCGAACCGCACGCGCTTCGCGCGCAGGATCGAGAACAGCGATCGCAGCGATTTCTGGAAGTCGGCGTCGAACGATCCGGCGCACCCGAGCCAGACGAGGACGTCGTGCTTCGCCGGCTCGAAGATCTCGAGCTGGGCCGCCTGGATGAACTTCGTGCGCTGGTCGTAGCCGAGCCCCCAGATGTTGCTGCGCCGCTCGAGATTCAGATACATCGCGCCGAGATAGTCCGGCGCCTCACCGTTCGAGACCAGCCCGCGCCGCGATCCGATCAGGATCGGCAGGTGCTCGATGCCGACCGGACACTGGTTCTCGCAGGCGCCGCAGGTGGTGCACTGCCACAGGACCTTCTCGGAGTACACCTCGCCAAGCTTCGTGTCGATCTTTCCGGCGAGCAACGCGTCCTGCGTCTGCAGGACGATGGCTTTCGGGTTCAGCTCCTTGCCGGCGCCCCACGCCGGGCAGTTGACCTGGCAGCGTCCGCACTCGACGCAGGTGAACGCATCGAGCCGCATCTTGCTGCCCAGATCCTTCACCGTCTCGAGGCCGACCTGCTCTTTCTCGAAATCGAGGTTGGGCAGGTTGCCGAGCTCCGGCGATTTCAGGAACACCGTGATCGGCGAGAGGACGAGGTGGAAATGCTTCGACGCCGGGATCAACGCCATGAAGGCGAGAATCACCAGCATGTGCGCCCACCAGTTCACCCGCTCCGCCGCCGTCCCCTCGGTCAGCCGGAACGCCAGCAGGAAGGTGATCATCAAGGTGGCGATGAACAGCGCGATCACGACCGACTCGAGCGAGACCTTCGTGCCGAGCGCGATCGGTCGCACGAACGCGCGCCGGATCAAGAGGTACAGGATGCCGAGGAGGACCGCTGACGCAAACGGCACCAGCGCCAGGCGGTAAGCATCGAACCAGGACGCGTGCGTGAGATCGGCGATGCCGAGGCCGCGCAGGAACTCGACCGAGGTGTAGCCGGCAAAGGCGACAAAGCCCCAGAACACGAACGCGTGCATGAGGCCGGCCGCCGGCCGCTCGCGGATCGTCCGGCGCTGCAGCACGACGTCGACGAGGAAGCGGTTGATGCGGAACGGGAGATCGGAAGTCGAGAAAGTATTGGGCGCCGCGGCAATCAACCGGACGCGGGTCGCCACCTGCATCGCGAAGGCGCCGACGCCGGCCAGAAACAGGATCCAGAACGCGAGCGTCTGCATGTGGCGGATCAGCGCACCGCGGCCTCCCGTGGCGCAGGCCTTCAGGCCTGCCGGCGCCGCGGGCAGCCCTAAAGGGCTGCGCTACAGGTCCTCACCCTTTCACCGCGTCGATGATCGCTGGCACGATTTCGAACAGATCGCCAACGATCCCGTAGTCGGCGATCTCGAAGATCGGCGCGTCCGGATCCTTGTTGATCGCAACCACCGTGTTCGAGCCCTTCATGCCGACCAGGTGCTGAATGGCGCCCGAGATGCCGAGCGCGAGATACAGCTTGGGGGCAACCGTCTGGCCCGAGCTGCCGACCTGCCGCTCCATCGGCAGCCAGCCGGCGTCGCAGATCGGGCGCGAGGCGGCGATCTCGGCGCCGAGCGCCTCGGCCAGCTTCTGCGCCACTTCGATGTTCGCCTGCTCCTTGATGCCGCGGCCGACCGACACGATCCGCTCGGCCTGCGACAGATCGACCGCCTGCTTCGCCTGCTGAAACGGCGCTTCCGGCTTTTCACGCACCGCCGACGCGTCGACGCTCACCGTCAGCGCGCGGACCGGCGCCGCCGCGGCGCCCTTCGCCGCCTGGTCAACGCGGTAGGCGCCGATCTGGAAGGTCACGAAATGCGGGCCGGCGCCCTGCGCGACGACGTCCGCCGTGAGCTTGCCCTGGAACATCGGCCGGACGAACGCCGCCTCGCCGCCAACGCTTTTCACCGCGGTCACGTCGGTGACGAGCGCGCGATCGAGCCGCGCCGCGAGCTTGGGCGCGAAGTCGCGCGTCTGGTAGGTGTGCGGCAGCACGACGTGCGCCGGCGACAGCTGGCCGATCGCGTCGGCGAACACGGCCGTGAACCCATCAGGCGTGTACGGTTCGAGGGCCGGGCTCTCGAGCGTGATGACCTCTTTGACCTGCGCGCTGGCGAGATCGCCGGCCACCGCGCCGGCGCTCGCGCCGGGGACGAGAACCGTGATCGGCGCGCCGGTGACTCCGGCGAGCTGCTGCGCGCCCGCGACCGTTTCCCACGTCGCGCGATTGAGCTTGCCGCCGCGCTGTTCGGCGATGACCAGGATCACTGGATGACCCGCGCTTCCTCGCGCAGTTTGCGCACCAGCTCCTTCGCCGCTTCCGCCGGCGAGCCGGGGATGATCTGGGTCTTCTTGCCCTTCTCGGGAACGTAGAGGCTGACGATCTTCTGTTTCGCAGCCGCGCCGCCCGGCGCCGCCGCTTTGCGAATCTCTTTCTTCTTCGCCGCCATAATCCCTTTGAGCGTCGCGTAGCGCAGCTGGTTGATGCCGCTCTGAATCGTGAGCACCGCCGGCAGCGGCATCGCCACCCACTGGAACCAGCCGCCTTCGAGCTCGCGCTTCACTCTGAGGCCTTTGCTGGCCTCGGTGACCTCGACCTCCATGATGATCGTCGCGTGCGGCAGGCCGAGGATCTCCGCCATGATCACGCCGACCTGCGCGAAGCCCTGATCGTCGGACTGCAACCCGGTGAGCACGAGATCGAAGGTTTCCTCCTTCATCGCGGCCGCGAGCGCAGCGCTGGTGACGAACGCGTCGGCGCTCGCCAGCCGGTCGTCCTCGACGTGAATGGCGCGATCGGCGCCGCGGGCCAGCGCTTCACGGATCACCTGGGCGACGCGAGCCGGACCGGCCGAGCAGACGACGACTTCCCCGCCGTGCTTCTCCTTCAGCCGCAGCGCCTCCTCGAGCGCGTAGGCGTCGGGCTCGTTCATCTCGAAGCTGGCATCGCCTTCGCGAATCCAGGTCTTCTCGTCGTTCAGGCGCGGCTGCCACTCGCGGGTCGGCACCTGCTTGATGCAGACAGCTATTTTCATATGGCGTAGCGCAGGGCGTCAGGCCTGCCAGCGGCCGCGGCGGCAGCCCTGAAGGGCTGTGCTACCGCAGGCCGCACGTCGTTCCGGTGCGTGTTATGCCTCAAAGCGCTTGAAGAGCAGCGCCGCGTTGGTGCCGCCGAAGCCGAAGGAGTTCGACAGCGCATAGGTGATCTTCAGCGCGCGGCTCTTGTGCGGAATGTAGTCGAGGTCGCATTGCTCATCGGGATGATCGAGGTTGATGGTCGGCGGCGCGCACTGCTTGTGGACGGCGAGCGCGGTGATGCCGGCTTCGAGCCCGCCGGCGGCGCCGAGCAGATGGCCGGTCATCGATTTCGTCGACGACACGGCCACCTCGGCGGCGTGATCGCCGAAGCAGCGCTTGATGGCGAGCGTTTCGAGCTGGTCGCCCTGCGGCGTCGAGGTGCCGTGCGCGTTGATGTAGTCGACCTGATCAGGCGCAACGCCGGCGCTCTCGATCGCCGCCCGCATCACCCGGAACGC
>Ga0207680_10001733_pt1 | contig 10284 bp, 11 predicted proteins | sample KBSS23metaG_FD_184321 | JGI IMG/M metagenome (GOLD analysis project Ga0207680, IMG submission 184321) | Switchgrass rhizosphere microbial communities from Kellogg Biological Station, Michigan, USA - KBS S2-3 metaG (SPAdes) (version 2) | ecosystem: Host-associated > Plants > Roots > Rhizosphere... | reverse complement strand
CGTCGTCGGCCAAACGAAGATGCGCCAGCTCGTGCTTGAATCCCATTGTGCGCCGGATCCTGATAGGGTGAGTAGTAGCCCGCGCTTATCTCCCAACGTGTGGGAAATCGCCAAACTGCTTGGATCTTCGGCGCCGTACTTTGAAAGAACTGGAGCGATGTCGCGCCGGAATCCGGGGCCACTTAGGGCACCGCCGTCGAGGGCGGCCTCCAGGTCTCTGGCGATGTCACCGCTTAGGATTAAGCTCGACAAAACTAACGAAGCAATCATTTCACAAATCTCCTCATTTCACGTGACGCACGACGTGATCAATCGATTTGTGAATTTTTGAAAATCAGTACCAGCCATATCCGTCCGACTTCTCGTGCTGCTGCCAAACGTCCCACGCATGCTTGGGCGTTCCATAGGCAGCCTTGATGTACTGCAGCCCATTAACAAACTGCTTGTAAGGGTCGTCGGTCTTGGGATACGCGTAGGCTTGGACTTTGTGGCCCTTTTTATCTTTCTTCCAGTAGGTTCCATCGAGGAACTGGAAGATGCCACGAGCCGTGCTTGAACGGCTTTGTGCTACGGGGTTCAGTTTGCCCGGCGTGCTTCCGGACTCTCGTTGGAGGAGCGCCCAAAGATTGGGATCGGACAGCCACTCCTTCGGGACGCCAGCTTGATCCGCCGCTCGCCCATAGGTGTCGAGAAACTTCTTCATTTCCTCTTCTTTTGTGGGTTTCGGAGCCTTTCCAAACCTCACTTGAGGAATCTTGTTTTCCGAGGGCAAGAGCGTCTTGTCATCGGCGTTAAGGATGCTGTCTTCATCGGGCAGACTATTCATGTCTCGTCCGGTTGCTGAAAAATTTTGTCCGCCTTGGGGACCGAATTGATATGAATCGATATAGGGAAGCGGCATGTGTTAACTCCTTGAGGGATCTTCTAAACTTTCGAGTAGAGGGAGGTGGCGTGGTCTTAGAAATCAAACCAAGTCATCGAAGTACGAGGAAGGGTGTTTGTGCCTGTAGGCTCCAACCAGCAGATTTCTTGTCCGGTTGTGAACTTGTGTGGGATCTGCGCCCCGATCGATTGCTCTCCGAGCCTGGATCATGATCGCATGCTGCTGGTTCACATTTGGACCAAGCTCGTTCAAGGCGAACAGCTTATTAACGACATCTTCGTTCATCTTCAATGTGTGAACCATGTCATCGAGCGCAGCGCGGTGGCCCGGATTAAGTCGCTGACGACTAAGGCCGTCGATCATCTGATGAAGCATCTCGCTGCGGTGAATCGCACGACTCAGTTCGCTTTGTATCGGCGTGAGAGGATCATCAATTACTTCCGGAGACGGTGGTGTTTGCTTTTGCATGCCAAGGAATTGGTGCGCCCGATGAATGCCCTGCGCGATGTCAGCTGCGTGGGGTTGCATCGTAGGTGGAAGGTTTGCGCGTACCGTGTCCACTGCCGATTGATAGTCGTCTAAATACTGACGGTGCAGATCCTTGTTGCGAGGAGTTGGTGGCCACGGTTTATCCTTTGGACTTTCCTCTGGATGCGGTGGAGGCGATGGGTTCTGATTCTCCCATGTGGCTTTTGCGCGCTCATATTGATCGTTCTTCGCGCCTTGATAGGCTTGCATGAACGCTGCGAACGGATCGTCATCGGGACGGAATTGGTTGTTCGCAAGTCCTGCAAGCAATGCCATCAGCGCTGCAGCGCCGGGTCTCGGATACATGCTTGGCTGCTCCGGCGCTTGATTTGGTGAGTCGTCGCGTTTGCGACGGCTAAGAATATCGGTCGGAAGTTCGACCGCACTGTTTCTAATTTCATTAAAACTCAAACGCGTACTCCTAATTAGTAAGTGACAGGCGGAACATCATTCCCCGGAAGAGTGGCCTCTGATCCTCCACGAGCAGCCGAAGAAGCCCCGCCAGTTCGACTCGCAGCGTAGAGGCCCGCTGCTTGAGCCAAATAATCCAAACCGCTCTTGCCAACCGGCACCGGTGGTTGACCATAGATGAGCCCACCTAGCGACTGCATGTTTTGCAACGGCTGTTGCATTGCCGATAGCCCCGCTGCCATGCGATTCATGAGTGCCGCCGGATCGTATTGCTGGCCCATAAACGCGTTGCTCGCATCGATGCCCTTGTTCATCGCGTTGATTCCCATGCCCTGCGCAAGAGCCCCGTTGCCGTACATGTTCATCGCTGAACGTTGCGCCATCAGGCTGTTCATCAGAGATTGGCGACGCATTTGATCGACGAGGGCAGCCGTGTTGTTCTGCGTGCCGAGGTTAAACATGTTGCCGTATGCTTGATTCATCATCGGCTGCATGTTCTTTAGAAAGTCGGCATAACCCTTGTACAGCGGCATCGCTCCTTGCGAGACAGCCATGTTGTTATGCTGCTGCTTGTTTGCCCGGCTTGTACCTGGTGCTTTGAAAATATTGGTGATGCTGTCGAATAAACCCAAGAGAAACTCCTTAGAAAAGTGGGGGGGTCAGTAATTGACCCATTTGCGATTCACGCCATCGAACAACATTCCGTCGAGGCTGAACTGGAAGGCGCCGCCGTGACCGTCGGCCATCACAACGAGTTCGTTCGTCAGAGGTGAGGCAAGCGTGTCGATCGAAATGAACGCGCCATCGGTGTAGGTCTCGGCCGTTCCGTTGATCTTCACCTGGACCTTTCCATCGCCGACCATCCCAAGCTTCATGGTCAACGGCCCATCGCCTTGACCCGTGAACCGAATTTTCAAACGCGTGGCCGAATGATCGCTATTAATGTGTGGGACCTCGCCGCTCGCCGTTTTCAGCGAATGCTCGATGCGGCTGTCCGCCCCGAGGTTGTCGAACTGAGAGTCCCAATCATCTCCCGAGAGAGCCCCGCCGTTGTCCATGCGGACCACGCTCCACGCCGGGATCTGGTTCAAAGTGAGTCCGCTGCCCAAACCTTTTACATGTCCTTTGATTCCTCCTACTTGGGAAGAAAGCCTCCCGAGCTGAGCCTCAAGTGCTTGCGTTCGACGAAAATGATCTTGTTGCGAAGCCATGATGTGTGAACCTTAAGATGTCGGTGAGGAAGTCGGAGCCATCATTTCTCGCGGTTCGACTTCCATCTTGAATGCGTAGAATTTGCTCTCGCCCTTCGCATATCCGTGAAACGAAACGGTTGCCGCAATCCCATTCGCGCCAGCGGATTGCGTCCGCTGGACGGTCCACTGATACGGATTTACAGGAGCTGCCAATGAAAGGTGAAAGTCGGAGGTACCACCCGTCGGCTTGTAAGTGATCGTTCCAGTTAACGATCGGTTGTTCTGATCATCCGCGAGCAATCCCAAACCTTTGACATGCAATCCTGACCACAGCGCTTCATGCGCGTCACCCGTGTTCAATGCGATCGGAATATCGGTATTGCTCCAATCTGCATCCGGCTGAAATGCGACGCCTGGAACCTCCAACTGATAAACAAATGCGTTGGAGGAAATGACAATCAGCCGCGGTTCTGTATGAACGGCGTATGCACTTGTCGTTGTTCTCCACGACATCGCCCCTTCGACCGACATATTCGAGTCCGTATCAGGATCGTAGGTAGGAAATAGATCGTTGGACTCCCAGGCATTTGCGTGCTCTGAAAAGACTAGGCACCTCGTGTTTGTAGTGCCGCTGGCAGGGGTGTAAAACAAGTAGTAGCGGTTGTTGAACCACCGGCCAAGAATCGCTCGCGTGCGCTCGGCCGGAATCGCCTTCAGAACGTCATCGACAATGCCGCGAGATAGCGGAGCGGGCATCTCACCCGATGCAGGTACAAGTCCTGTCGGATCCTGCATCGCGTAGTTGTCGCCTGCGATCAACCGCACTTGTCGATCTGTATCTAAGAAGTAAATCCTTCCGTGTCGCTCCGCAATACTGAACGGAGAACCTGTGCCGACGGACATCTCTCGGGAAAGCAAGTTCGGCGTCCCAACCGCCATGAGGTTTAACATCCAAACCGCTTGGTCCGTGAACACAAACACCGCGTTCGTTCCGAGGGACGAAGACGAGGCGACGGAAAACGCTTGGAGATTTTCACTTGAAACTTCTTGCTCGAAGGGTGCCGCGATGTTCTCGGTGTCAAACGGCAATGAGGAGAACCGGAAAGGCATTCCCGCCGCACTCGCACAAACTCTTGGAAAGCTGTCCTGAACTTCCGCTCGCGCGCCGCATATAAGGCGATTGCCCGCAAACGTCATGCATCTCGCCACCGGAATGGGCTGCTGGAATGCACCGGGCGATGCCAGCCATAAAGTTCTATCCTCCGGGGCAACGTTATCTTTTGTCGATCTGATTTCAAGAGCGTGTTTTCCCTGCGTGAATTTCCAGCCCGACCCAAGATCCGGATCGTTATATCGCGCGACATCAACAGACGCAACGTGCGTGTACTCCGGTTCTGATTTTGCTGGATCGACACTCAGCTGCTTTCGATAAACGCGGATGTAGTCCGTCCCGCTTTGCATCTCCTCATCGGTCGGATTCTGAAAATAGACTTCTGTCTGATAGTAGAGAAGTTCCGAATCCGGAATCGTGAGTTGCGACAGATACCGCGAACCCATCGACTGAATCTGCTTGGTCTTCGTCGCTAACGTTTGCTCGTAACTTTCCGATCGCGAATCGAAATTGAAATAAGTCAGCGCGTACGAAGCGTTGCCCGGGACTGATCCCGTTGCGGCAACGCAAAGGATATCCAGATCATACGCATGCGTTGGATGAATCGCATTGTCGATCGCCTCAATCGTCAACGTCGTGATGCTGGATAGATCAGCCTCAATCACCCCGTCGAGCGAACAGGCAACAACATACACTCTGTTGTTGAGATCAGCGGGTACAACGACCGCCTGCTGAAAGGTCGTTGACGGATCGACGAGCACGTATGGATTTCCGCCTGCTTCGATCGATATCTTGAAGTTCTGCAAGAAATGACTGACCGCGACTTCACCGCTCACCGGCTTGATGACCAATGCGAGTTGCCGACAGTTTGAGCCGTCCAACACACCCGCCGGATTGTCGATGTTGTTGATTGCGTGGTCGATGACGACTGATGCGCTTCCGCTCGGATCGCTGGTCGTTTGGTGCAATCGAATCGCGTTGTTGCCGACCGTTGTTCCATCGCTGTCGTCCAGACTGAAATTAGTGGGCGAACCACTGTATGTCGTGTAGTGGTAGTCGTTGACAATGAAATAACTCCGCCACTCAAGCGTCGCGCCCCATTCGTTACTCCTGGACGGCGGATGGATCGGCTGATGTTTAGCCATCCGCTGATAGGACGTATCCCAAACTCGCGGTACATCGAATCCGTTCTGAATGATCACGCAATCGTGACCCGTAAATCGATCGTTGACAACTTGATAACTTGTCTCGTAATCGTGGAGAGTGTCCAGTTCACTAGCCAATCGGGTGTCGCCACCTTTGCCGGTGGCACTTGTCATCAAGTTGTACACCTGATGGTTTGATGTCCAGTAAACGTCTGTCAGATCGCGAGGATGAAGCGGATCAGGAGGCGATAGATCGTGATATTTGAACGAAGTAAACGAATACTGCGGCTGTCCTCCAACTGTCAAGTTCGCAAAACTGCGAATCGTGCCGCTGTTGGTGACTTGCACTGGATCGCCACCCAACTTCTGAACGACCGTTCCGCTCTTGACCGTCAGCACTCCCGTGTCTCCCCACCGCATGTTCTGGATAAGTGAGAAAATTCCCGAGCCAGGCGGAATCATTGCTGCTACTTTCGCACTTGCCATCGCGCGCATGGGTGCGGTTCTCGGTTCGTAGATTGTGATGAATTGAGACATATTAATTCGCGGAATCAGAGTCGGATCACTTGGAGCGATCGAGAGGATAAGTCCGGGTTGGTGGCGTCTGGGGTTGCATCGACGTCCATCGATGTCGACAGAATGCGATTTGCGATTGATAAGACTGCCAGTAAGGCGAGGCCATCGCCGGGCCGCGAAGAGCGTGCGCGGCATAGTAGGATGCGCCTTCCAAATAGAGCGAATGAGTAGCGAGACCTTCCGGCAGCTCGGTATCGATCAAAAGCGGCTTGCATTCGGTGATGTAGCACCGAACTCGGGGGTAGAACGTGTCGGCGTCACTCGCAGTTGCCGGTTTCGGATAAAGAAAGATCGCAGCGTTCGATTGGGGCGAATCTTGGTTATCACCTTGAACGTAAAACTGCGTCGGGATCGAGGATGCGTCGAAATCCCAAGTGGGCAATTCCTCGATCAGTCGGTCCTCGCTAGTTCGCGCAAGTTTGCTCGCCGTTGTGGGATCGGTTACATATAAAGCGAGAGCGACTTCCAACGTATCTGCCGGCAGGCCGTACATGGCGCGGTCCGCTTGCAAATGAATGTCGTAAGTGTTTCGCGCAACCTCCGGAATCGCACTCACAAGATCGCGATGCACGAAGTTCATGTAGTCGACGACCGTGTCGCTGATCGCATCTGCGAACCGCTCTTGAACCTTTGTGACGATGTCTGAAACAGTAAGGGCCATTTGTTCAACTCCGGAGGTCAGCTAACGCTGGGTCGAGGCACATTCGCCTGGATGTTTGGCATTTGTCGCGCTGATTTGCCTTCGCTAAAGGCGACTAAGTCGTTTAGTGCCTGTCGATAGAGCGCTTCAAATGCAGGAAATTGATCCCGTGATTTTTCAGCAGCGTATTTTCGACAGAGTCCGTAAATCCAAGCATCGTATTCGTCGAGTGCGACTGGCAAAGTCGACGTCGATGTCAGCGTGTCCGTCCTCTGAACGGTCAAAGTAACGATTGGGAAACCGTCGATCGTGGTGGTGTCGGGAGTGGGATGCAGAATCAACCGCCCGGCACGTTCGTCGTACCAAATGGGTGTTGCATTCGGCTGTGTTCTCCAAATCCCTTTTGTTTGCCAATCCAGCTCATCGACGGATCGGGGATAAAGGGGCCGAACGTCCGAGGAAGATGTCTTGTAGGTCGCAGACCAGATCCGGCTAATCGTCGATTGAAGAGCATAGGAGGCAGTGCCGGCGATGAGCGGCAAGTCATAGTCCTCATCGGGTTTCACTCTGACCAGGCGCAAGATTTTGTTGTGTGTCGCTTGGAGGTAGGTCATCGCTTCCTGGTCATCGAAGGCGTCAAAGTGTCGCCGGGCCAGCGAGATAATTTTTTGAACCGTCATCAGTAGTCCTCCTCTGGGCCATCTTCGGAATAGGGAGCGAAAATATCTGCGATGAATCGACCGTCCATGTCGCGCAATCGATTTCCCGGGGAGAGCAATCCGCTAAATGAACAAAACTCAGCGGAGTCGATATCTTCCTGCGTCATGTGACCGGGCAAGGATATGATTTGAGAGCTTCGCTGCTCGTCAACATCGGTCACGATCGCCGTGACCTCGAACGAACCGTTGTTGTCGGTGTAGTTGCCATCGTTGAACGCGAAGAAAATATCCCAGGGCCCGGAATCATGAGTCTTGTTCGCCATGTCCGACGAATAGAACGCGGCAACCCTCGTCTCTCCATCGACATCGACCGACCACCGTGGAACAAGTGCATCGCCTCTTCCTGCTCCGGGAGTCAATGATCCCGGAATCGAGCCGCTAGGAACGGCAAGAATGGCCAGGGCCAGACCAGCAGAGTTCGTGACCGGATTCGCGGGGTTCGGTCTGCTCGAATCACCCGGACTCAACGTGTGTGTCGCCGGATAACCGTCCCGCCCATAACCGCCTTCCGGCAAGCTGTACCTCGGCAGTGAGGACCATTGGACAGCACCCGAAGCCTTAATAATGAGCGTCTGCGACGCTGCAACATCTGTAGGGCCAGGGCTCCACTCCGTAGATGAACTATCGATCGTGTAGTTGTAGAAAGTAGCGGACATGGTTGATCAAAGAGGAGGGCTGCGAATACGGCAAGAGGGCACCGGTCGCAGCCCGCAGTTAGAATCCGAAAACTAGCGGAACAGAACTACGCTGCCGTGATTCCGTTCGCGCTTTGATTGAGAATTTCGATTGCCACGAGCGCCGAGTGGTTGCTGGAAGACCCGGAACCATGCGCGGCGGTGACTTGCAAAGTGAATGTTTGCGAAGTGCTCGTGCTTCCTGCCACCGATGATGCAGCGATCGTAAGAGTCGCCGCTGCACCGCCTGAAGATTGGGCGTTCGCACTTCCTGTGGCGGTCGCCGCCGCAACAACAGTCGTTGCGCCAGCCATTCTGTTCACCGCAAAGTCTCGACAGCCGACGACGGTCGATTCCCCTGCTCCGACTGCGCCGCCGGCTCCCAAACTTGCCACAACCCGCGCCTTGATCAGTGCGGAGTGTGCCGCGTTAGGCACCGTGACGGTAAAGGTATTCGTCGCTGTGTTGTCGGCAATCGAAGCAACGGACTTGAAGACGTAACTCAGCGAGCCCGCCCCACCACTCGTCACTCCATTCAATCGCATTCCCGCCGCTGATGCGATTCCGTTCGCATCGAATTGTGCGACTTGGACGCCGCCCACCGCTTCACCAATCTTTCCGGCACCCGCTCGAAACCGGCCCGTGCCGGTTTCGCTCTGAAAGGTCAGTACGGGAGCGGATGCAGAACCATCGGAAAACCCAGCGCCAAGCGTATTTGTTGGATTTGACATTTACGCCCCCGCCGTGCCCCACGCGCCATACCAAATGAACCAGCCGACGCAATACGATTCGTACGCGACCCACTTGTACATCAGGTTTTCGTCGAGAGGCAAGTTGATCACGTCATAAGGCATCTGCTGCAACATGAACAGACCGTGAAGATTCACGTCTTTCATGCGCGCAAACCATGCCGTGGGTGACGTATAGTCGTCGATCACCGCGCCGTCGATATTCTCCCTTGCATAGTTGATGTCGTTGTTCGGCGTTCCCGGCAGATTGACCGACTTTAGAACCGCCGCCAGATTGCCTTGCAACTGGATTGGTACCTTGACGAGGATCTGTCCGTTCAACCGCATCGGCGTGTTGCGAGCATCACGTTGCAGTCGCATCTCGTTCTTCATCTGCTGAACGGCGAGCGGGCCAAAGGCGATATCGACCGAAGGTCGGTTCGAATTGCCGGACGCTTGCGCCGTACCGTTAGAGTGAGCGGTCGAATACAGCGGCTCGGAATTCATTCCGTACGTCGTGGCCGTGAATCCCAAGTTATCGAGATTCGCCGCAACGATGTTCCGCTTGTCGCCGAACGCCTTCGCAAACCGCGCCTTCATATCCTTCAGGATCTTGTATTGATCCGTAAACGAAGTCTGCTTCGTAAATTTCACGCCCTTCGTCACCGTGGTTGGATAAAAGTCGCGCGAGAAAAGGGGAAGCATGTCGTCGAAGGCGGCGGGCGATCCCTCCGGCGTATCGACTGCCGGTCCAAGACCAGTGATCGATTTGTATCGCTCGAATTGCTGCGTCGTCTTATCGACACGCCCGATCACGTCCATGTAGATCTGCGGAAGCTTTGAAATCTCCGCGAGATGGACCTTCTTAATATTTGCCCTGCCCAGACTCAGGGTGTCAACTGAAATTGCCAATGTGTTCTCCTGTACTTTTTGTCATCCCGAGGAACGAGGGATCTAAATCACCGCCTGTTTCGATAGCGAGTGAAAGATAGATCAGAGATCAAGGTCTCGGGCCAACGAGGAAGGCTTGTTAAACTAGCGTTGCTCCCGTGAGCGCAGTCTGTTCATCGATGAAAACGCACCAGACTTGTCCGTACTGCGTCGTCGAATCGGCCGTCGGAAATCCCGGAACGGTTGGATCCCAACCCGTGTGATCTGGGATGTACATGTCGGTCACTTTCACCTTTCGGTTTGTAGATGCCGAAACGTCCACCGCAAAGAAGTTGGGACTTCCGCTTGCGTATCGGAGCTCGTATCCACTTCCGATCTGTCCCGTGCTCGGAATTGCAGAGCTCGGCGTGCCGTGATAAACGGGAAGAAGAAACTCCGTCATCGGCTCCGCGATCATCACGTCGATCATCTTGCCGGTGGTCTGCGTCGCGTTTTGCATCGCACGTCCGACGATTCGATTCGCCGTCGTTCCGCTGCTCGACGCTCCGATATTGCTGTTCGCGGATAGGCCCTGTTTAACACGGCCAGTGCCGTCTTCGAGTGTTAGAAAATCGCCAATCTTAAATGACTGGCCAGACGCTTCGGGCAGCGCGACGACGCGCTGCAAACCCCTAGCGCCAAAGCTGGGTGCTTGTGCCAATAGTTACTCCTGTCTGTTTTTGAAATGTCCCAATAAAATTGGGAAGAAATAGTTGCAGCCCTCGACCGCGAAGAGAAGTCCGAGC
>Ga0207680_10001710_pt1 | contig 10346 bp, 9 predicted proteins | sample KBSS23metaG_FD_184321 | JGI IMG/M metagenome (GOLD analysis project Ga0207680, IMG submission 184321) | Switchgrass rhizosphere microbial communities from Kellogg Biological Station, Michigan, USA - KBS S2-3 metaG (SPAdes) (version 2) | ecosystem: Host-associated > Plants > Roots > Rhizosphere >... | reverse complement strand
TACGGCATCTGCCGGCTCGGCGCGCGCGAGTTCGTCGTGGTCGATACCGGCGGCCTGACCGGCGAGAAGGAAGGCATCGGTGCGCTGACCGCACGCCAGGTACAACTCGCAATCGAGGAAGCCGATCGCGTCGTTTTCGTCGTCGACGCGCGCGATGGCTTGCTGCCGCAGGACCGCAATATCCTCGACGTGCTGCGCCGCTCCGGCAAACCGGTGCTGCTTGCGGTCAACAAGACCGACGGGCTCGACGAATCCGCCGCTCTCGCCGAATTCGCCAGGCTTGGACTCTCCGCGACCCTGCCGCTGGCGGCGTCGCACGGCCGCGGCGTACCCGCGCTGGTCGAGGCGACCCTCTCCGGCTTGCCGGCCGCCGACCCGGACGCGATTGCGGAGAGCCCCGACGACGGCATTCGCGTCGCCATTGTCGGCCGTCCGAATGTCGGCAAGTCCACACTGGTCAATCGCCTGCTCGGCGAAGAGCGCGTCGTCGTTTCCGAAGTCGCCGGCACTACGCGCGACTCGATTCGCGTGCACCTTGATCGCGACGGCAAGCGCTACACCCTGATCGACACCGCCGGCGTGCGTCGCCGCGCGCGCGTCGAGGAAGCGGTCGAGAAATTCAGCGTGATCAAGACGCTGCAGTCGATCGCTGCCGCGCATATCGCGGTCGTGTTGCTCGATGCGCACGAAGGCGTATCCGAGCAGGATGCCACGCTGATCGGCCACGTGCTCGAGGAGGGCAGGGCGCTCGTGGTCGCCGTCAACAAGTGGGATGGTTTGAGCACGTACGAACGCGAGCAGTGCAGAAGTTCACTTTCGCGCAAACTGGATTTTGTGGCATTTGCGCGCATCGTGACGATTTCCGCGCTGCACGGTTCCGGCATCGCCGAGCTGATGAAGGCGATCGACCGCGCCCATGCTTCGGCGACGCGCGAATTCGGCAGCGCCGAACTGACCCGCGCGCTGGAGAAGGCCTACGCCGACTACCAGCCGCCGCTGATACGCGGGCACGCGCCGAAATTGCGCTTCGCGCATCCGGGCGGCAGCAACCCGCCAACGATCGTGATCCACGGCAGCCGTACCAAACACGTCGCCGAAGGCTATCAGCGATATCTGCAGAATTTCTTCCGCAAGCGTTTCAAGCTCGAAGGCACGCCGATCCGTATCGCGTTCCGCGAGAGCGAGAACCCGTTCGCCGGACGCAAGAACGAACTGACCGAGCGCCAGGTGAAAAAGCGCAAGCGCCTCATTCGCAAGGCGAAGAAGCGATAGGCCGTTTCTGGAAAAGCCGATGGCTGCATTCGATCCGGCCGTGATCACCGCGGCAGTTCTCGCTGGCGGCGCCGGTTCGCGCCTGCACGGACGCGACAAAGGTCTCGAACTGCTGGCGGGCAAGCCGCTGATTGCGCATGCAGTTGCCGCGTTGCGCGGCCAAGCGGGCACGCTGCTGATCTGTGCGAATCGCAATCTGGAGCACTACGCGGAATACGCCCCGGTCTGCCCCGATGCAACGACTGCTTACGCCGGCCCGCTCGCCGGAATCGCCGCCGCGCTGGCTGCTTGCAAAACCGAGTGGCTGTTGACGTTGCCGGTGGATTGTCCACGGCCGCCGAGCGAACTCGCGCGACGCCTGTACGCGGGCGCCGGCGATGCGCGCGCGAGCGTCGCACGCGGCGAGCGGCGCGAACCGCTGTTCGCCCTGTATCGCCGCGAATTGGCCACGGACGCGACAACGGCACTACAGTGCGACGAGCCGGTATGGCGCTGGCAGGAACACATCGGCGCGATCGAAGTACACTTCTGCGAAGAAGCATTCGTGAATCTCAACACGCCCGATGACTTCCGGCGCTGGGAGCGGCAGCATGGCTGACGCAGACTTTGCGACGGGTCTTGGCGTCGCCGATGCGCAGAAGCGCATTGTGGAAATTGCCGCAGGCCGCAAACTGCCGGCGGAAACCGTAGCGCTCGGGGCGGCGCTCGGGCGCGTGCTGGCCGCCGACATCGCCGCGCCCTTCGATGTGCCTGGCTTCGCCAATTCCGCTATGGACGGCTTCGCCGTGCGCGGAGCTGACCTGCCCGCATCCGGCGAAAAGTCGTTCCGACTGATCGGTGAAATCTTTGCCGGTGGAGGCGAGGCGCCGCAAGTCACCGCGGACGCCTGCGTGCGTATCACCACCGGCGCACCGCTGCCGCGCGGCGCCGATACGGTCGTGATGAAGGAAAACACGCACAACGAAGGCGAGTGCGTGTTCATCGCGGCGGGAACCGCATCCGGCGCGAACGTGCGGCCGGCCGGTGAGGATTTTCGTGCCGGCGACGCCGCTCTCGCGCGCGGCATGCGCCTGACGCCGGCGCGCCTCGGCGCCATCGCTTCGTTCGGTTTCGCCAGCGTCGAAGTCGCGCGGCGTGCGCGCGCCGTGCTGCTGACGACGGGCGATGAACTCGTCGCGCCGGGGCAGGTGCTCGGCTACGGCCAGATCCACGACAGTAACCGCTTCAGCCTCGGTAGCCTGCTCGATCAGCACGGCATCGAGCTGATCCGCCACGAACGCCTGCGTGATGACCCGGCCGCGCTGCGCGACGCCCTGCGGCGCGCCGGTGACGACGCTGACCTGACCATCAGCAGCGGCGGTGTATCGGCCGGAGAAGCCGATTACCTGCCGCGTCTCGTCGCTGAAATCGGCAAAGTATATTTCTGGAAAGTGCGCATGAAGCCGGGCATGCCGTTCCTGTGCGGCTGCGTCGGCAACGCGCTGGTATGCGCGCTGCCGGGCAATCCGGTGTCGGGCATCGCGACCTTTTTGACCCTAGTGAAACCGGCGCTCGATGCGCTGCAGGGTGCGACTGAAGTCCCCAAAATGTTGCACGCGCGACTGAAAACGCCGATCCACAAGCAGCACACACGCGCCGAATTCCAGCGCGCGCGGCTGCAATGCGACGAATCCGGCGTGCTCTGGGCAACATCGCTGAAGCAGCAAGGCTCCGGCATGCTGCGCGGCGTCGCTGAAGCCGACGCGCTGATCGTGTTGCCGGAAGCGGCGCGCGACTATGCTGCGGGCGAAGTCCTTGCGGTGTTGCCGCTGCCGGGCTGGAGTATCTGAGCGGCGTATAATTTGCGCATGGCAGCGAACACGCCTTCATCGATCGCGCGCATCACACCGGCTGAGGCGCTGCGCCGGCAGCAGCATGGCGCCGTGCTGATCGACGTGCGCGAAGACCACGAGCGTGCCGGCGGAAAACCGAAAGGCGCCATCGGTGTTCCACTCACGTCGCTGGTATCGCGCATCGCCGGGATCGCGTTCGACCGCAATGCCGAGGTCCTGTTGACCTGCGCCAGCGGGCAGCGTTCGCTACGCGCCGCGGCAACGCTGCGCAACCTTGGCTACACGAACATCGCTTCGCTCGACGGCGGTTTTCTGCGCTGGAATGCCGAGGGCTTGCCGGTTGAGGACGCGCGGCTGGACGCCGATGCGGCCGAGCGTTACTCGCGCCACCTGCTGCTGCCGGAAGTCGGCGTTATCGGGCAGGAAAAACTCGCGCAGTCGCGCATCGCGCTGATCGGTGCCGGCGGGCTGGGCTCGCCGGCGGCGCTATACCTCGCTGCCGCCGGCGTCGGTGTATTGACGCTGATCGACGACGACAAAGTCGACAAGTCCAATTTGCAGCGCCAGGTGCTGCATGCCGATGCGCGGATTGGCATGGCAAAAACCGCCTCGGCGCGCATTGCGCTCGGCGCGCTGAATCCGCGCGTGGACCTGCAAACGCATGAGCAACGCCTGTGTGCAGAAAATGTCGAGACCTTGATTCGCGGACACGATGTGGTGATCGACGGCGCCGACAATTTCCCGACCCGTTACCTGCTCAGCGCTGCCTGTCTACGCCTGAAGATCCCGCTGGTTTACGGCGCCGTGCACCGTTTCACCGGCCAGGTCAGCGTATTCGACGCGCGCCGCGACGATTCGCCGTGCTATCGCTGCCTGTTTCCGGAACCGCCGAATGCGCAGGATGCGCCGAACTGCGCCGAGGCTGGCGTGCTCGGCGTCCTGCCGGGGATTATCGGCTTGTTGCAGGCGAACGAGGCGATCAAGCTGCTGCTTGATATCGGTAAGCCACTGGTCGGGCGACTGCTGTGTTTCGACGCGCTCGCTGCGACATTCCGCGAATTGCGCCTGCCGCGCGATCCCAGTTGCCCCGGCTGCGGAGTCGATGCCGAGTTCCGCGGTTACGCAGACATCGTGCAGATCTGCGCGAGCACCTGATCAGGCGTGTCGCGCCTGCGCTTGCGCGAACGCGGCAAGTTGCTCCGGAGTCGCTTCCTTTTGGTTCTTCGCTTTCCAGTCCGCGAATGGCTCGCCGTAGATGCGGTCGCGCGCTTCGTCCTTACTCATTGCCAGACCGCGCTCGGCGGCCGCTTCGCGGTACCAGTCGGCCAGGCAGTTGCGACAGAAGCCGGCAAGAATCATCAGGTCTATGTTCTGCACATCCGGCCGCTTCTCGTTGAGGTGGGACAGCAGGCGGCGGAAAGCGGCGGCTTCGAGTTCGGTGGTCAGAGTAGTCATGGCTGGGGAGTGTCTTGGCGATAACGATATACTTGCCGCCTTTCCAGTTGCCTGCAAGCGCATGACCGCACGGATACTTGACGGCAAACGCATCGCCGACGAACTGCTCGATGACTTGCGCGCGCGCGTGGGCTTGCGCCAGCGCGCGGGCAAGCCAGCGCCCGGGCTCGCCGTCCTGCTCGTTGGCAACGACGCGGCATCGGCCGTGTACGTGCGCAACAAGCGCCGAGCCTGCAAGCATGTTGGTTTTCATGCGCGCGATTTCGATTTGCCGGCGACCACGACCCAGGCGGAACTCGCGGTGCTGATCGAGCGGCTCAATGCCGACACGGAAATCCACGGCATTCTCGTGCAGCTGCCACTGCCGGCGCATATCGACGCGAACGCGATCGTCAATCGCATCGACCCGCGCAAGGATGTCGACGGCTTTCATCCCGAGAACATCGGCCGGCTCGCGTTGCGTCAGCGCGGCTTGCGGCCATGCACCTCGAAAGGCGTGATGACGCTGCTTGCCAATACCGATCGCCCGGTGCGCGGACAGGATGCCGTGATCGTCGGTGTTTCGAATCACGTCGGTCGCCCGCTCGGTTTCGAATTGTTGCTCGCCGGTTGCACGACGACGAGCTGCCACAAGTTCACGCGCGACCTGCCGCGCGTGGTCGCGCAAGGTGACATCGTCGTCGTCGCGGTCGGCAAGCCGGGAATCGTGAAAGGCGAGTGGATCAAGCCAGGTGCCGTGGTCATCGACGTCGGCATCAATCGACGCGAGGACGGCACGCTGGTCGGTGACGTCGAATTTGCCGCCGCCATGCAGCGCGCGTCGTGGATTACACCGGTTCCCGGCGGCGTCGGCCCGATGACCGTGGCGACCTTGATGCAGAATACCCTGGAAGCGGCTCAGAACGCTGAATGAGCTGCTGCGCCCGGCATCTCGCTCGCGACGCTTCTTCAGCGTTCTTTTCTGAATTGCGGCTCTACCTGGTAAATCGATTCACTGCTCAAACCGGTGCTTGAGTTAGAATTGCGCGCTTTTCACGCTTCGGGCCACAGATGCTGCGTTCTCACTTTCGTTTCGCCTTGCTGCTCGCCGCGGTACTGCTGAGCGCGTGCGGTAATGTCATGCGCAGGGCGACGAACCAGTTCGCCGACAACCTGACGGCAGCGATCCTCAACGAAGACGATCCGGGTACCGTGCACGACGGCGTGCCGGCTTACCTGCTGCTGATCGACGGCATGATCCAGGGCGACCCGGAAAATTCCGATGCGCTGCTCGCCGGGGCAAAGCTTTATGGCGCTTATGCCGGCGGCTTTGTCGATACACAGGAACGCGCGCAGCGTCTGGCCGGTCGTGCATACGACTACGCGCGGCGCGCGCTGTGCCTGCGCGAGCGCGACTTGTGCGCCGGGCTCGACAAGCCGTTCGATGCGTACACGGTGGCACTGGAAGCATCGAGCCCCAAAGACGTGGCCACGCTCTACGGTTTCGGCGCCGCCTGGGCCGGTCGCATCCAGGTCAACAGCGGCGACTGGAATGCGATAGCCGATCTGCCGAAGCTGCAATCGTTGTTGCTGCGCGTGGTCAGCATCGATCCGCATTACGATGACGGTGGTGCGTACCTGTACCTGGGCGTGATCAATTCGATCCGTCCGGCATCGCTCGGTGGCAAGCCGGAAGAAGGCAAGGCGTATTTCGACAAGGCCCTCGAGCTCTCTGCCGGAAAGAACCAGATGGTGCGTGTTCTGTATGCGCAGTTCTACGCGCGACTCGTGTTCGATCAAGCCTTGCATGACAAGCTGCTCAACGAGGTATTGGCTGCCGATCCGCATGCGCCGCGCTTGACGCTGATCAATACGCTCGCCAAGGGCAAGGCCAAGGCGTTGCTGGAATCGGGCAAGGACTATTTCTGATCTTGTGAAAAAGGCAACAAAATGAAAAAATTCGCATTGCTGGCACTGGCGGTCGTTTCGAGCTTCGCCAACGCCGCCACAACGATCAAGATCGCCACAGCCGCGCCGGATGGCACGGCCTGGATGCGCGAGCTGCGCGCCGGCGCGGAAGCGATCAAGAAGGGCACGGCCGAGCGTGTGGAGCTCAAGTTCTATCCGGGCGGGGTCATGGGCGACGAGCCCACGGTGCTGCGCAAGATCAAAATCGGCCAGCTGCAGGGTGGCGCATTCACCGGCGGTGAGTTGTCGCAGGTGGACAAGGACACGCAGATCTATAGCCTGCCGTTCGTGTTCAAGACCCAGGACGAAGTCGACAAGGCGCGCGCGCAGCTCGATCCGTTGCTCAAGCAGAAGCTGGAAAAAGACGGCTTCGAAATCCTCGGCATCAGCGGCGGCGGTTTTGCGTATCTGGTCAGCGTCAACGAGATCAAGAACAAGGACGACCTGAAGGCGGCAAAAGTGTGGATTCCTCAAGGCGACCGCATTGCCGAGGCGGCGTTCAAGGCCGGCGGCGTCACGCCGATCCCGTTGCCGCTCGCCGACGTCTACACGAGCCTGCAGACCGGTCTGGTCGATGCTGCCGCGAATACTCCGGCCGGTACGATTGCGTTCCAGTGGCACACGAAAGTCAAACACATGATCGATCTGCCGCTGACGTATGTCGTCGGCATTTTGATCGTCGACAAGAAGATCTACGACGCGCTTGCGCCGGAAGACCGCAAAACCGTCAGCGACGAACTCGGCGCCGCGTTTGCACGGCTGGAAAAGATCAACCGCGACGACAACACGCAGGCACGCGAGGCGCTGCAGAAGCAGGGCATTGCGATCTTCAAGCCGAATGCAGCCGAAACCACCATGTGGGAAGCCGTCGGCGCCGACGCACGCAAGAACCTTGTCGCCAACGGTGAAATCAGCGCCGAGATGTCGGCGGCGCTGGACAAGGCACTTGGGAGCGCCCGCAAATGACGGGAATTGTGCGCCGATCGATGATCTGGCTGCGCTATCTCGAAAACGGTCTGCTGACTGCGCTCGTGCTGCTGCTGGTCGTGCTGGCCGGTGCGCAAATCGTGTTGCGCGATCTGTTCCATACCGGCTTGTCGTTTGCTGATCCTTTGATGCGGCAGCTCGTGCTGTGGACCGGCATGCTCGGTGCGCTCGCGGCAGTGCGCGACGACAAGCATATCGCGCTCGATGTACTGCAGCGTTTTCTGAAACCTGCCGCGCAGAAAATCGCGCGTATGCTCACGCTAGGCTTTGCCGCGGTCGCCTGTGGACTGCTCGCTTACTACGGTTATGCGATGGTGCAAGTCGACTTCGAAGGCGCCACACCGTCGCCACTCGCCGGCCTGCCGGCATGGATGGCTGAGCTGATCCTGCCGATCGGCTTCGGCCTGATGGCGCTGCGCTTTGCCTTGCGTGCCTTCGCGCCGCCCGCGCATCCGCACGCGCTGCTGCACGACCCCGGAAAAGCCCAGGCATGATCTGGCTGATCGCTGGCGCGTTGCTGCTGTTCGCGGCGCTTGGCGCGCCGCTGTTTGCCTTGCTCGCAGCGATCGCGCTGATCGGCTTCCATAATTCCGGCGAGCCCGGCACCGCCGTAGCGATCGAATTCTATCGGCTGGCCGACATGCCGGCGCTGGTCGCGATTCCGCTGTTCACGCTGGCCGGTTACCTGCTTGCGGAAAGCCAGGCGCCGCGCCGGCTCGTGCGTCTGACGAACGCGTTGTTCGGCTGGCTGCCGGGCGGGCTTGCCATCGTCGCCGTCTGCGCCTGCACGCTGTTCACCGCCTTCACCGGCGCGACCGGCGTCACGCTCGTCGCGCTCGGCGCCGTGCTGTATCCGGCGCTGCGCCAGGCGCATTACGAGGAACGCTTTTCGCTTGGGCTTCTCACCTGCGCCGGCAGCCTCGGTCTGCTGCTGGTGCCCTCGATGCCGTTGATCCTGTATGGCGTCGTCGCCCAGCAATTCCACACCACGCCGCCGGTGGCGATCGACGCGCTGTTCAAAGCGGGCCTGCTGCCATGCCTGTTGATGATCGTGATGTTGTCGGTCTACAGCGCGTGGCAAGCGCGCGGTCTGCCGCGTCCGCCGGCGACCAGCGCCGCTGAAGTTTGGGCCGCACTCAAGGACGCCGCCTGGGAATTGCCGCTGCCGTTCGTCGTGCTCGTCGGCATCTATTCCGGCCGGCTCGCCGCGTCGGAAGCCGCCGCAGCAACCGCCTTGTACGTGCTGATCGTCACCGTGTTGATCCGCCGCGAGATCAAGTTCGGCGAAGTACCGCGCGTGATTCGAGAAGCGATGCTCTTGGTCGGCGCGATCCTGATCGTGCTCGGCTTCTCGCTGGCGCTGACGAACTGGCTGATCGATGCCGACGTGCCCGAGAAGCTGTTTGCGGCGCTGCAGGCGGGCGTCTCCGGAAAATTCGGCTTCCTGCTGCTGCTCAATGCCTTCCTGCTTGTGTTCGGCATGCTGCTCGAGGGCTTCCCCGCGATCATCATCCTGGTGCCGCTGATCCTGCCGGTGGCGACGCACTACGGCGTCGATCCCGTGCACCTTGGCATCATCTTCCTCGCCAACCTGCAGATCGGCATCTTCCTGCCGCCGGTGGGGATGAACATCTTCATCGCCAGCGCGCGCTTCGGCCGGCCGGCGACGACGATCGTGCGCGCGAGCCTGCCGTTTTACGCCATCTTGTTGGTTGCCGTGCTGATCATCACCTATGTGCCGGAGTTGTCGCTCTGGCTGGCGCGCTGAAATATCTCCGTTCGCCCTGAGCGTAGGCGCGAAGCGCCGGAGTCGAAGGGCTTCACGCGGACGCTTCGACTCCGCTTGCTGCGCAAGCTACGCTCAGCGCGAACGGAAACAAACTGGCGCGAACTCCCGCGAGCCGGTATAATTTCGCGTTTTACCAGCCCGAGGAGTGGCGCATGCGCATCCTCACCGAAGCGCTCACTTTCGACGACATCTCGCTCGTCCCCGCGTACTCGAACGTCCTGCCGCGCGACGTCAATCTTTCCACGCGCCTGACGCGCGACATCCGCCTGAACATACCGGTGTTGTCGGCGGCCATGGACAGCGTCACTGAAGCGCGCCTGGCGATCACGATGGCGCAATGCGGCGGCATCGGCATCATCCACAAGAACATGGCGATCGAGCAACAGGCAGCCGAGGTTCGCCTGGTCAAGAAATTCGAAGCCGGCGTGATCCGTGATCCGATCACGGTGTCTCCGGAAACCTCCATCGGCGAAGTGATGGCGATCGTGCGCTCGCGCAATATCTCCGGCGTGCCGGTGGTCGATGGCGAGAATCTCGTCGGCATCGTCACCAGCCGCGACCTGCGCTTCGAGAAAAAGCCGGAAGATCCGGTGCGTCACATCATGACGCGCAAGGAAAAGCTCGTCACGGTGAAAGAGGGCGCGAGTGAAGAAGAAGTGCTGCAGCTGCTGCACAAGCACCGCATCGAAAAAGTGCTCGTCGTCAACGACGGGTTTCAGCTGCGCGGCCTGATCACGGTCAAAGACATCCAGAAGGCGCGCGACAACCCCGATTCGGCCAAGGACAGCCATGAACGATTGCGCGTCGGCGCGGCGGTGGGTGTCGGCGGCGATACCGAGCAGCGTGTCGCTGCGCTGGTCGACGCAGGCGTGGACCTGCTGGTCGTGGATACCGCGCACGGTCATTCGCAAGGTGTGATCGACCGGGTGCGCTGGGTCAAGAAGAATTTTCCGCGCACGTCGGTCGTCGGCGGCAATATCGTCACTGCCGAAGCGGCGAAAGCGCTGGTCGATGCCGGCGCGGATGCGGTCAAGGTCGGCGTGGGTCCGGGCTCGATCTGCACG
>Ga0207680_10001707_pt1 | contig 10349 bp, 10 predicted proteins | sample KBSS23metaG_FD_184321 | JGI IMG/M metagenome (GOLD analysis project Ga0207680, IMG submission 184321) | Switchgrass rhizosphere microbial communities from Kellogg Biological Station, Michigan, USA - KBS S2-3 metaG (SPAdes) (version 2) | ecosystem: Host-associated > Plants > Roots > Rhizosphere... | reverse complement strand
TTGTCATCCTCTCAGCGCTCCCAATCTTTCGCTATTCGCTGGAGTTTATTTCGGCAGGTCGCCAGTGGTACCCGACGTTCCCGTTGTGGAATCGCCGTTTGTTCCGCTGGTTCCTGTCGTCGAGTCGCCGGTTGTGCCGGTCGTTCCCGATGTTTCTCCGGTCGATCCACCTGTGACATCGCCCGTGCTTCCAGTGGTCTCACCCGTGGAACCGCCTGTGACGTCCCCCGTGCTACCGGTCGTCTCGCCCGTGGATCCGCCAGTGACGTCGCCCGTGCTTCCAGTTGTCTCACCCGTGGATCCTCCGGTTACGTCTCCGGTTGAGCCACCTGTGTCGCCACCGGTCGAACCACCCGATCCGCCGCCGGTGTCTCCACCGCCGTCGCCGCCACCTTCGTGATGGAGATGGACGTGCGTTGCGGTCAACACGAACAGTCCTGGATTGTAAGAACCGTCCGCTTCCACCTCGTCGCCCTGAGCGAGGAGCGCGAAGAATTCATCCTTCGTCACTTCTTGATCGCCTGCGACGAACACGACGCCTTCAGCGAACTCGATCCGTACGGTGTTGCCATTCGGAACAAAGCCCTCGGCTTCTTTTGTGTTGATGCGGATGAATCCATTCACTTCGCTGAATTCCGTGACCGGACCTTCCGCTTGCGAATCTTGACCCTGCTCATCTTCAGCCGTGAGAACACGGACGGACTTCGCAACAAGTTTGCCGAGCGTGGGATCCCAATAGCCTTCGACGATCACATCTTTGCCCTCGCCAAGCGATGGAGTTTGGCCGTCGCTTTGGAAGAACTTCGTATCTGCATTCGTCAAGACTGGGAAGCCCTGCTGATGTCCATGGTTTAGGTGGAACGTGAAGTTAGGAGCATCGCCCGCCAAATCTGTCACCTGTCCTGGATAGTGAATGTTCTCGTGTCGATCAGGATCGTCGATGCCCTGCTTTCCGCCTTCCTTCAAGGAAACCGTAACGACGTTGCCCGTCTCGTCCCAATGTGCGAGGTCGAAATCGACCACGACTTTGTCCGAGTTGCCGTGCACTTCGTGCGGCGAATTGAAGTTGAACGTGACTGCGCTGTCTCCGCTTCCGTTGTCGTACTGCGGATCAAATGTCATCGGCGTACCGACTGTCGCGTTGTGAGGGAATATGACGAGATCTTTCGCCAACACGACCTTTGCACCGGAATACGTTCCTGCCGGAACGGCGTTCTCGTTCAGAAATTGGAATCTTGCGCCAGTGGAATCCCGCAGCGTCTTCAGATCGACGGTCACTCCGTTCGCATCGGAAAACACATTGGTCGAACCACCCGCCCCAACCAGATCAACAGACTTAATAGTCACCCACACATGGTCGTTTCCGTCCATGCTGTCGGTGATAAATAAAGAAACCGCGCTCCCCGAAACTGAGCCGGTTCCGCCACCGCCACCACCGCAGCCTACGATCAGCGCTGCGATGCCAACGGCTATGAGTGCTCTCTTAAACAAATAAGACCTCCATCGGACAGAGTCCGACATTCAGGTTCAATGCCCTCCCTTATTGCAAATTCTTTACGCAGATATGCGGTACATGTTTCCAGACCGAAGGATTCCGGTAATAATGCGATGGAGCGGGCACTTGCAAGAACATGCCAGTGGTATCCGCTGTCAGGTTTAGAGGTGCATTCATGAAGAAACTTTTGATTCCCCTGGTGGGGTTGATCGCTGTTGCGTGTTCAGGAGGTTCCGATTCGGGATCGGGAGGAGCCGCGACCCCGCCGCCGGATAAAGGCGCCACGGCATCGAACGCTACCGGCCCTTACGCGGCTGTCGACGGAATCTTTCAAGCCAACTGCATGCCCTGCCACAGCGCGGCAAAGCACGCGGGCGGACTTTCCCTCCATGATTTCGATGGCTTGATGAAGGGCGGCGAAGACGGCCCGGCAGTCAAGGCCGGAGATCCTGACACTTCTCTGGTTGTCCAAGTTCTAAAGGGACCTGTTACCACTCCGGCGATCCCTGCCATGCCGATGAAGCGCGCTCCGTTGGCAGCTGCTGATATTCAGAAAGTGGCTGACTGGGTGAAGGCGGGAGCGAAGAACTCTTAAGCGAGTTGTCATCCCGAGCGTAGCGAGGGATCTGACAGTAATTGGCGCAAGTTATACAGGCGCGCGGCAACTACGGTCAGGTCCCTCTACTCGCTTCGCTCGGTCGGGATGACACGTCAGCGGAGATAGCGTCCCACAAACAATTCCTCCGCAACCCCTCTCACCAAGAGCGGAGCATCCCATGACGGCGCCGATATCTGGACCGAGCCACCTTTGCTCGTCACTTCAACCGATCCGCCGATCTTCTGCCTTCGCAGATAATCCACTGCCGCCGCGCTTGCACCGGTTCCGCATCCAAGTGTCTCGCCCGCGCCGCGTTCCCAAATCCTGATCTGCAATTTCATCGGAGCGGTCTCGACTGCCCAGATCACGCTAGTTCTTTCCGGAAACTGTGCGTCGTTTTCAATTAGCGGACCGAGGTGGAAGAACTCTTCATCTTCCGGAAGACTTCCCTGCCAGACGATCGTGTGAGTGCTTCCCGTCGAGAGCGAACTCGCATCGATGTTCATTCCTTGCCATAGTGGCTTTCGGTCGAAAGTATTGCTAGGGTCCTCGCGAAAGTTCACGGGCACAACTTCCGGCGCGTAGCTCGCAGTTGCGAGTTGCGTTTCGATGCATCCTTCGCCACAAACGCGCGTCGGCACATCGATGCCGTGATGGTGAATGACGAACTGCTCGCCTACCCATCCTTGTTTCGTCGCATGAACGGCGGCGCAACGTAAACCGTTACCGCAGAAATCTTCAGTGCCGTCAGGATTGAACATGCGCAACCGCAGATTGTTTCCATCACGCGCGATGATCAGCACGCCATCCGAACCGATACCGAAACGTCGCTCACTCGCAGAAATAGTAAGTTGGCGAATGAACGTTTCCGGATCATTTCCCGCACGAGCGAGAATGTCTTCCTCGTGAAAGAGAACGAAGTCGTTCCCGATCGATTCAACTTTCCAAAACGGAATGCCCTGGATCATATCAGCGGCTCCAAATAGCAACGCGCTGTGTTGATCGTCTCCTTAAACCATTGGCCGTCTGGAGAAACAAGGGGGAACCACCAGGCGCTGGGCCGGCGACTTGCCTGCTCCAACCCCTTCGATGCGATCACCGCATCCCGAATCAGTTTCAATCTTCTCAATTCTGCTTCTAGCTCCAATGCTCGTCGTCGCTCGTGAACGCACTTGATGTCTTCGCCATTCACAAGTGCGTCCTGGCGATGCAACGCTTCTTTCATTCGCCGACGCGCCTCGGATTGTTCGTGAATGATACTTTCGACCTGGTGAGTCAGTCGCTCACGTTCCTGCAAATCTGCGTCCGTCGGGCTCTTCTCGAAAATCTTTGCGCGCCAATGCTCGCCCTTGGCGACTTCCGTCTGGACTCGCTTTACTTTCAGATACTTGATTTGGGCGAGTGTTCCGGCCCGTTCTTCCTTCAAAGACTTCAGTTGATTCTCTAGCTTCGCGAGAACCTGATGCAACTCATCATATTCATCGGCCAAACGATTCCACGATCCGCCTACCTTCTCGTCGAGATAACGGATGAGATCGATCGGTCTCTTGAGCTGACCCAACTTCGTGAGAAGCCCCGTCTGCTCCTCCGCGACGTGTCGCCACTTGCGCGCGAAACTCTGCGCCCAAATGTGCTCCACTCCGAACGGCTGACGAAGCGGCTCAGGAAGTTGCAACCATGTGGAACTTACTTTCAGCGCATCCCACGCTGTGTATTGCACACGAAGAATCGGGAACAGCTCGAGCGGCATTCCGTCCGCCGCTAGCTGCTGATGCATCGCCTTGCTGCGCGTGACATACGAACTGCCGCCTTCATGGAAAACGAAGATGAACTCGCGCGCGAGCATTCCAATAAGTGCGACCGCCTTCCCGACCAGTGTGCACTCCGACCCGAACTTCGCTTCCACCGCGGCCGCGAAATCTTCAAGCGATGTGAGCGGTTTCTTGAAAGTCAAGAACTGCGGCTGTGCCGTTTCAATCACCGCGCCGCGCGTTCCCAGTCGAATGGTGCCTCGTCCCATACCGGGGATCGCCAGGTCAAACGGGACGGCGCCAGTGCCGAATCGATTGAGACTAAAGATGCCCGATCCTTCCAGGGCCGTGTTATAAGCGTCGCACGCTTTCGTGCGTGTCTCGGGATTGAAGAAGATGCGAGCGAGATCGAATCGCGCTTGCGAAATCGTTTGAGAGTTGAATCGAAGAAGCTGAGTTGTGCGCGTGCACTCGAGGTCGGCTTCTTCGCCACTACAGAATCGCGCGACGTCGGCGAGCACCTGCTCGTAGCAGTCGGAAAGTTTCTTGCTCCCGCACTCCTCACGCGAGTCGCAGAGGAAAGTGTGCATCTCGTCCACCTTCGCTTCGCCGTCTTCGCGATAGTGTCCGAACAAACAATCCAGCGAGTTGTCGACCGCCCAATCGAACGTCTTCTTCAGTTCTGGCCAAACTTGCCGGAGCACCACTTCGGCGGTAATGGGCGCGCGCTCATCGAGGGATGCAACTCCTCGCCACCCCCACGCCTCGGTCGCGACGTCCAGAAACCCCGGCCGTACTCTCTCCAGCAGGGACGTTCGCAAACCCGCGTGGGTGAGGAGGTCTTTGGTGATGACCGTCTCGGAGCCGAATAGGGTCGAGAATTCGCCCGCCGCGCTCCACAGACCCTTGGTCGTGGTGTCGTTATGGGGCAGCGCCTTGAACTTGCCGGGCTGGTGCCGGGAAGTCGGAAATTTGGCGAAGTAATCGGTGTCGTGGACCCCGGCCACGAATCGGCGTTTGTAGCCTGCTTTCTGGCTGGCGAGAGCGATTCCCACCTTCATAGGTTCATCCCAGAAGACGGTTTGGCCAAGGGCAAGCAGCGGCGCACCAGGCGCCACACGCTCTAACTCGGCTAAAGCCTCTCCAACGCTAACGGTCGACAGTTCCACCGCTCTCCTTCAAATACGTCCTAATGATGGACTAAATGGTTCCGTCCCGATGTTTTTTGTTTGGGACCGACCAGTTAAGAATTGGCTTCCCAGCGCGGATGCCTCGGGACCCTAAGTGTCCGTTCTGGCCATCCGCAGGCTGTGGTCCCGAGGCTTTCACGAATCACCGCTACTAGCCTCGGGATCATATCCTTGACAAAGCTCAACGTCATCGGCTCGCGGATCCCGAGGCATGATCATTGGCTGTCCTTGCTGATCGCGCCATATACTGAAATGAGATGCAACCGGAACGCACTGACGAACAACTCGGGCGTAAGGGCTTCAGTTGGTTTCGTGTGATCGGATGCCTCGTCGTGATTATTGGAGTCCCCTATTGGTTCCTCTATCCGCTTTTTCGCAGCGCGAGAGTAGCAGCGATTTATTCCCGCGAGGAAGAGTACGTGCGAGCCGCAGACCTGGCGATCATCCTCCAAATGGATAAGCACGGTGATCGATATCCGGACCTTTCAGGAGACATGGTCTCGACACTTCGGCCATTTATCAAAGATCCGAAAGTCGCTGAAGCAATGCGTGACTATGTGTGGAACACCAACTTGTCTGGCAAAAGAGAAAATGACCTTATGGACCCCGCATCCATGTGGGTCGTTTACATGCACGACGCGCAAGCGAATCGGTATGTTGTCGGTTTTGCCGACGGCCATGTGAGGAGACTTTCCCCTCCAATGCTCACCGACGTCCTTAAACTTGGACATCAAATTGAAAAGGAAAAACCGGAAAAACAGAAGCCGCCGCCCACCGGTTAAGTCTTGACACCCGGATGGTGTGTACGGACGCAACAAGGAGTTGCGCCTACAATGCGCCTCCAAAGCTGCGGCGATTTTTGAAAAGGCGGCGACAGGTCGCCACACTCCATATCGGAGCAGAATGAATTCTGCGTTCCTACGGAATTCGTTCCAACATCTCGCGCACCGTCGGAGGGATGCTGATCGCTTTTCGCTCATTCCCCATCAGCACGTGCCACGTGTAACCCTCAGTGGCGAGCGCGCGCGTCTGATCGTTGATCACGTTGTAATCGAAACGGATCGCGGAGCGTTTGATCTCGCTCACCCAGACTTTCACGGTCACCACATCGTCAAATTTGACTTCCCCTCGATACCGCGCGTGCGCTTCCACGACTGGCAGAAAGAAACCCATCTCCTCGAGCACCTTGTAACTGAATCCACGTGCGCGGCACCACGCGCCGCGCGCCTGCTCGAACCAGAAGAGATAGTTCGCGTAATAGGCATGCCCCATCGCGTCCGTCTCGCCATAACGGACTCGTATCTTTTCTTCGGTGACGTGGTTCACGAGTGGCTTACAGGTTACATCGCAGACGAGATGTGAGATATGAGATGGGGGATCTGTGATCCAGAATCCAGGATCCCCCATCCCGCATCCCGCATCCCACATCCCACATCCCACAATCCCACATCCCATATCTGCAATCCAGCATCCAGCATCCAGAATCGGTATTCGGCAATCGGGCAATCCGGCAATACTAGAACCGTGCTCATCTGGCAAGTAGCCGCCTCCTTCGCCGTATGGCTGGTCTTCGGCTACTTCCAGGCGCGCAAAGCCCCCGAACTCCGACGCCGGATGGCGACGGTCCCCCGACGCCGACGGGTCACCCTCGGCCCGATCATGATGATCGTGGGAGCCGTGATCCTGCTTGCCGGGCTCGGGCTGGTAGCGGCCATCCACGGCATCCAAAACGGATCCCTGACCCCTATCGCCTGGATCGTGGCGACGCTGGCGGGCGGCATGTTCGTCCAAACCCAGATCACTTCAGCGGTTATGATGCTGAGTGTTGCCACAGAAAACGAACCGGGCCGTATCCCTGGGGCGTCCGATGGTCGTATAAACGATAGGAAACTTCCATGACTCGAAAACTCCTTCTTGCCCTTTGTATGTTGTTTGGCCTGTTCGCCATCTCGGCGGCCCAAGATGTCGACCCCGAAATGGCCAAGCAGAGCACGGCAATCCTGACGCGCATGCGAAAGGTTGAGCTGCTGAATGAACTCCTTCCCCTCATCCTGGAGAAGCAGCAGATCAATCGAATTCTGCCCACCATCGAAAAGATTCGCGCCAAGCAGCGAAAGCTCATCGAACAGGAACACAAAGACCTTTTGGAATTCGATCAGCCGACGGTGACCGTTGTCGACGACGGCGTAAAGGGCAAGATGCCTAGCTCGAGCTACGTCACCACTATTCTCGCGTTCTATCACGCCAACGACATTCGACGGCAAGTCGCAATGGGCGAGAACCTCGATATCTTGATGCCCGCGCTCAAACAGATTTTGAATCCTGGACAACTCAAGGTGATGGCGAATTCGTTGACCGTCACGTTCTTCGAGCCGGATCTCACCCCGAACGAAATGAACGATGAAACAAAGATGCGCGTTTTCGCGCGCGAAGTCTTACTGGATCCGCTGACCTACGATCTGTTGTTGCAGATGGCTAAATAAAGGCTGGATGGGCTTTGTCGCTGTTGGTCGGTAAGTTGTAAATGGTAAATGGTAAATGGTAAATGGTAAATCCGGCCCAATCCATTTACTACTTACCACTTACCATTTACCGATCCACGCCACCGATCACAGATCACAGATCACACATCACCCGTTTCTCGAGACCCGCGAATTCATATCACTCACCGCGTTCTTCATCCGCTCGCGATAGACATCTAACTTCTTCGCAAGTTCTTCATCGTTGAGCGAGAGGATTCGCACCGCGAGAATTCCTGCATTCTTTCCTCCGCCGATCGCCATCGTCGCAACCGGAATTCCTGGAGGCATCTGCACGATAGAGTGAAGCGAATCGATCCCCGACATCGCTTTGGAAGAAACGGGAACGCCTATCACGGGAAGAGTGGTCAGCGATGCAACCATCCCCGGAAGATGCGCCGCGCCACCCGCGCCCGCAATGATCACTTTCAGTCCGCGTTCTCGCGCGGTCCGGGCGTATTCGAACATGTCCTCCGGCGTGCGGTGCGCGCTGACAACTTGCATCTCATACGGGATGCCGAATTCGACGAGCGCCTCAGCGGCGGGCTGCATCGTCTCGAGGTCGCTTTCGCTCCCCATGATCACCCCAACGAGCGGGTTTGGCATGGATGAAGGATACGCGATTTGGCTTTGGGCTCGCGGCTTGCGGGCTCGGGGCTTCAGGCGTACAATGGGATTGTGAGGAAGCAGCGGGCTTTCAGCATGGTGGAACTCATGGTCGTCATGGCGATCATCTGCATCATGCTCGCGTGCCTCGCGCCCGCCCTCAGTTCGGCGCTCCGTAAGGCGCATCAAACTGCGGATACGATGGGCCACCGCTATCCCACTCATCCAGAGCCGAGCCGCACCGGAACCGGCTATTGGGAGAGAGGCGGCAAGGGCGTCGCAGAACCTAAGCCTGCGCCAATAGGACCGACTGGCGGCGAGACCGGCGGTGATGGCGGAACTTCCGGAGGAGGAAGTAGCGGTTCGACTGGCACTTCCACCGGGCCGAATCGGAAGAGTGGTGTGATCTCCGCCGCGATTTCTGCGAGTTAAGAATGGTTTCCACGGCACGTAGGCGATTACTTATATGGGTTGCCGGTGGAGTGGCATGCGCGTCGGTCGTCCTCATCCTGACAAGCCAAAGGCATCAGGTGCTTCGGAAACAGGAAGTTGGTGCAGGTTTCGGTCACGATCCTCAAAACCCATACATCAAGCAAAACGATATTCGGCGAGAGTTGCCGACCTCCGGTCCGGCAGCGTATTGAAACTAGAAGGGCTATCTTCAGCTTTGGTTTTGGGCACGGTCTCTGTGCCTTTGTGGATCCTCTGTGGCTCTGTGGTTGCCTTTCAGAACTCGGAACAGCGAAAGACCCAAAGCCCCAAGCCGCAAGCCTAGAGCCTTTCCGAACGTATAATAAAGATAAGCACGAAGGCCGACAACATCTCCGTCCGCAAGGACTGTTGACCTCCGCGCCAGAGCCGATCTCCGGCTCGCCCAGCCAACCGGCTAAGAGAAAAAAATGTATCAGGCACCGCTCCCGCAGGAGTACGCCGAGCTATCTCCCGAAGAAACGGAGGCGCGCATCCTTGCCGCCAAAGCAAAGCTCGGAAAACGCGTCGTGATTCTGGGACATCACTATCAGCGCGACGAAGTCATTCGCCACGCCGACTATCGCGGCGACAGTTACAAACTCGCGAAGGATGCGACTCGTCACACCGAAGCCGACTACATCGTTTTTTGCGGCGTGCATTTTATGGCGGAGACCGCCGACATCCTCGCCGCCGAACATCAGAAAGTGATTCTGCCGAACATGGCCGCGGGTTGTTCGATGGCGGACATGGCGAATCTTTTCCAGGTGCGGAAATGTTGGTCGGATTTAGAACGGGTGGTCGGGGCGGTTGCACCGTCACCAAGCGCCGCATATCCTCGACATCTTAAGATAGATGTGAACTTAGGCGGTAAGTCGGTCGCAGAATATTTGGAATCGCTTGGCGACGAGCGACAGGACCCCTCCGGTCTCAGCACTCAGCTTTCAACTCCCAGCACTTCGACCGTAACACCTGTCACCTACATCAACTCCGCCGCCAACTTAAAAGCCTTCGTCGGCGAACACGGCGGAACTGTGTGCACTTCTACCAATGCACCGGTCGCAGTAAAGTGGGCGCTCGACCAAGGCGACAAAGTTCTCTTCTTCCCCGATCAACACCTCGGACGCAACACCGGCGTCCGCCTCGGCTACGATCCCGACGAGGATATGGCACTCTGGGATCCGTTCAAACCGCTCGGCGGAAACACGCCCGAGAAACTGCAGCGCGCGAAGTTCATTCTTTGGAAAGGTCACTGCTCCGTGCACAAACGTTTCACGGTCGAGCAGATCGAGAAAGCGCGCACCGATTACCCGGGCATCAAAGTTCTTGTGCATCCGGAATGCGAGCTCGACGTCGTTGAAGCATCCGACCTCAACGGCTCGACCGAGTTCATCATCAAATCGGTGGAGGCTTCAGGTCCTGGTTCGAAGTGGGCGATCGGCACCGAGATCAACTTGGTGAGTCGATTGGCGAAAGAGAATCCGGACAAAACGATCTTCTGCCTCGATCCGCAAATCTGCCCCTGCTCCACCATGTACCGCATCCATCCCAGCTTCTTGCTATGGGCGTTGGAAAGCCTGATCAAAGGCGAAGTAGTGAACGAAGTCGTCGTCCCCGATGCAGTGAAAGAGAACGCGAAGGTCGCGATCGACCGAATGCTGATGCTGGCGTAGTGAAATAATTGAGCAGTGCTGACTCGAGCATTCGGCCAAACACTTAAAG
>Ga0207680_10001700_pt1 | contig 10382 bp, 6 predicted proteins | sample KBSS23metaG_FD_184321 | JGI IMG/M metagenome (GOLD analysis project Ga0207680, IMG submission 184321) | Switchgrass rhizosphere microbial communities from Kellogg Biological Station, Michigan, USA - KBS S2-3 metaG (SPAdes) (version 2) | ecosystem: Host-associated > Plants > Roots > Rhizosphere >... | reverse complement strand
GATACCTTTACGTGAGCAGTCTCTCAAGCGGAAGAGTTTTGAAATTCAATGGGACGACGGGTGCCTTCATTAGCGTCTTCACGCAGGGCCCGCTCCTTACCTTCCCCGCCGACATGAGTTGGCACAACGGTTTTCTCTACGTCAGCGACTTCGGAGGAACGGCGGTGCACCGTTATGATCCGCTTACAGGCGCGTACCTCGGCGTGTTTACGAATGCCCCAGTCGCGGCACCAGACGGACTGAGTTGGGATGCTTCGGGCAATCTCTATGTGAGTTGCTTCACCAGCAACAGCATTCGCAAGTTTGATTCGAACGGCGTATTCATCGGTGATTTCGTTGCGCCCGGTGGAGTCTCTTCACCACTCGATTCTAGATTTGGCGCCGATGGCAATCTCTATGTCAATTCCTTTAACACGGGCAACGTTCAAGAATTCAATGGGACGACGGGCGCTCTCATCGCAACATTCATTTCGGGACTTGGCACCACACAAGGGCAAATCATCGGCCCAGATGGAAGTCTTTTTGTAGGCAGCTACAACGGCAACCATATCAATAGATACAACGCCACAACCGGAGCCGCCCTCGGCGTGTTCGCGACAGGTGGTGGCTTGGTGCATCCGAATAACTTCGAGTTCGCCCCGATTCCCGGGCCATTGTCGTCGGTGACCGTCAGCCCCACATTGGTTTCCGGAAATGTGGGCGCTACCGGAACGGTGACTCTAGCTGCTCCTGCCCCCGCTGGCGGAACGGTGGTCAGTCTATCGTCGAGCGCTGTACAAGCGACAGTGCCAGCGACCGTCACTGTCCCAGCTGGACTAACAACGGCGACATTCCCGATCACAACATCGAACGCATCCTACAATCCGGTGAACGCAGCGATCAAGGCAACCATCGGATCGGCGTACAAGGTTACGATCTTATCGGTCTATCCCGGAAACGGGGGCCAGTTTGTTTCTCAATCGGTGTTCGCCACCATGACGGCAGGTCAACTGTTCACAGTCACCCTGAATTACAAGAACACGGGCCAGACTACATGGGATGCGGCGCATGGCTACGCGCTGCAAAGCAGGAACCCAACGAACAACACAACATGGGGAATCAATCGAATCCCGTTGACGAACGCGCCAGTAGCTCCGGGTGCCACGGGCATCTTCAGCGCGCAAGTCCTTGCTCCGTCGGTAATCGGGGCTTATTCGTTCCAGTGGATCCCTATCGAAGGATCCATCAACGCTGCGTTCGGCCAACTCTCGCCAAACACGACCGTGAACACCTTTGACGGAGGTGACGCAGCTGCATACGTGTCCCGCTCCGGCGCGACCAGCGTCTTCGCAGGCGCAGATTTCTTCGTTCAGTACACCATGCAAAACGAAGGCACAAATTCGTGGAAGGATTCAACCGGCTACACGATGACGACGATCAACCCCAACAACAATACGACGTGGGGTGGGAGCGTTATCCATCTTCCCACCAGCGTCACCCAAGTAGTAAGGGGCGCGACGGTGACCTTCACCAAGCAGTGCACCGCTCCAATAACACCGGGCACCTATACGATGCAGTGGCAGATGAATCACAGCGGAGTGCTGTTTGGCCATCCCACTCCCCCAACCACATACACGGTCTTTGCAGCAGCCGACAATGCGCAGTTTCTTTCCGTTACACCGTTCCCCCGCAGCCTGGCTCCAGGTGGAACCTTCTCCGCTACCTTCTCGATGAAGAATCTGGGTTCGGCATCGTGGAGCGCAGCGAACTATTCACTGTCCTCGATTGGAACGAATAACTTCGGAGTTGCATCCATTGCAGCCGGCACGGTTGCGACAAACGGAACGGGCACTTTCACTGCCAACTTCACCGCACCGGCGACACCGGGGACCTACTCGTTCATCTTCAGGATGAAGCATGGAACGGTCGCCTTCGGACAGTCCAGCCCATCGGTGAACATCGTCGTAAGCGCCGACGCCGCACAATACATCTCCCGTTCAGGTGCGACCACCGTCTTTGCGGGCGCGGATTTCTTCTCGACCTATTCGATGAAGAACACCGGCTCCACGACATGGACTGCGGGAACGGGCTACGCGATGACGATCATTCCCACGAACGATACGAAGTGGACCGCTAACCGCATCAACGTTCCTGGCTCCATTGCGCCGGGTGCGACGATGACAAACGGTGCACTTTGCACCGCTCCCATCACGCCGGGCACCTACACGATGCAGTGGCAGATGATGAAGAGTGGCATCGTCTTCGGCGAGACTACGCCCGTCGCTTCGATCGTCGTCGTCCTCGGCGCGGACGATGCGCAGTACGTGAGCGAAGTTGGCATTCCGGCGACCATCGTCCATGGCCAAACCTTCGTCGGCACCGTCACGATGAAGAACCTTGGCACGGCAACGTGGGATGGAACGTACAGCCTCGTGCCCACGGGCACCAACACCTTCGGAGTAACCGGCATCGCCGCGACGAGCACCGCGCAGAACGCGAACCGTGCGTTCACGGCGACCTTTATTGCACCTGCCACGCCGGGCACCTACACATTCAGGATGCGGATGCAGCACGGGACGACAAAGTTCGGTCAGCCAACTCCAAGCGTGACGATCACCGTCACGTGAGCAAGGCTAGAAAGCAGGAAACTGGTAGCCGTGCGGAACTAAACCCGCCGGCAACCAGTAGCCAGGTCGAAGTGACTGTGGAACCCTCGACTCTTGGCTACCGAGCCATCGCTGAGAAATATCGATCTGAGATATTAACGGGAAGTCTTCTTCCCGGAAGCCGACTTCCTTCCATCCGTGAAGTTGCGCGACTCAACAAGGTTGCGCCGACCACCGCTTCACGCGCATTTGCCGAACTCACCAAGATGGGACTCGTTGAGGGCCGCAGCGGGGGCGGGACAAGTGTCGCCAAAGACTTTCGAGGAAGTGGAGCGGTCGATGTTGTCACGGACTTGCCTCGTGCGGGCCATATGCCCGGCTTCGAAAGATTGGGAGAAAGTATTGGGCTTCGTTCCCTGGTCACCGGCGTACCAGACTTCGATCTATTTCCCGCCGATGAATTTATTGCCGCATTCGAAGAACTCAGACGTGGATCGCCCTGGGCTTGGTATTACAGCCCAGTTGCTGGAATGGCTGATTTGCGACATCAGATCCACGGAATTCTGAGAAAACGAAACATCAGGGCAACCGATGAGGATGTCCTTGTCACGAACGGTTCCGTACACGCGATCGCAACGATTCTGGAAGTATTGCTGACGCCAGGGAAAGGTTGATCCTCGAACAACCAAGTTTTCTCGGTGCAAACGAGATGTGCGAAGCATTGCGATTGATCCCAACTGGCGTTCGACTCACAGGCGAAGGAATCGATCTTGACGATTTTAAGAAGGTCGCGAAGAAACTCCAGGGTGGTGTAGCTGTCCTCTTCCCCACCTTTCATCCCGCAAGTGGTGAGTGCCAATCGCATCCTCAAGAGCTTCTCGACTTAGCCGCAAAGTACGACATCACTCTCGTCGAGGTCGATCGCTACCGCGACCTCGCTTTCTCGCCCCCACCACCACCTCTCGCATCCTTCAGTGATCAAGTGTTGTATGTCGACAGCTTTTCCTACAACCTCACCGGCGGACTACGCATTGGATATGTGCGAGCGCCACGCGAGATGCTCAAGAAATTCATCTTGCGATTGAGTGCGACTTCGTTCGGACCCTCGGCGATTATGCAGACCGCACTAACCACGTTTCTCGCCCGAGGGGGCCTGAATGCACATCTTAAGAGGGTCGTTCCAGAGTACAAGCGCCGACGCGATGCGATTCTACATAGCCTGCAACTTCATTTTCCAAAGGGTTCACACTGGAGCACTCCGCTCGGTGGCTATGCGCTTTGGGCGAAATTACCGGCTGGCAATTGGGACGGTTTGTACGAGGAAGCAGTCAGCAAAGGAGTTGCCTTCACGCCTAGTGAACTTCTTCTGATCAAGGGTGATCCCAGCCAAATGCGGCTTACCTTTGGAAAGAACGAACCAGAGGCGACGGGGGCTGCGATCGAGGCCCTGGGCCGCCTCATCAAGCAGCGGATGAAAGCCGGTTAGGTTCCAGCCCGGCCCTGGCATCGAACCTGCTGTAAACTTGAGCCATGGCAACGAAGCCATTAATTAAGACTTCCCCTATGAAAGAAAGTGGCAGAGCGATGCCTTCCGATGCGACTAACCCGCACCTAGACTTTTTGCGAGTGACTGAGGCAGCCGCGATCGCCTCCTCACGTTTTGTCGGTAAAGGCGACCGAAATGGCGCCGATCAGGCCGCATGCAACGCCATGCGCACCGTCCTCAATGAATTAGACATTGCCGGAACGATCGTCATTGGCGAAGGTGAGCGCGACGAGGCGCCCATGCTTTACATTGGCGAGAAGATCGGCAGAGCAGAGCCTGGCGACCCCATCATCCAGATCGCGGTCGATCCGCTTGAAGGTACCAACCTTTGTGCAAACGGAACGCCCAACGCGATTGCCGTTCTTGCTGCTGCCGTAGAGGGCGAAGGCTATTTGATGCACGCACCCGACTGCTACATGGATAAGTTGGTGGTCGGTCACGAGTGCGTGGGAGTCGTGGATATCACCTTGCCGCCCCGCGTGAACGTTCGCTTGATCGCGAAGGCGCTCGGTAAAGATGTCGACGAACTGATCATCGGCGTACTCGACCGCGAACGCCATCATGGCTTGATTCAAGAGATCCGCGATGCCGGCGCCCGCGTGACGTTGGTTTCCGACGGTGACCTCTCCGTTGCAATCGCCGCGCTTGACCCTGACGCCAACATGGACGCATTGATGGGAATGGGCGGCGCCCCGGAGGGCGTCATCACCGCAGCTGCAGTCACCTGCTATGGCGGAGAGATGCAGGCGCGATTGAGCTTTCCGAAGGAAGGTCAGCGCGAGCGCGCGACGAAGACGATCGACGATGTCGACCGCGTTTTCCATACGAGCGACTTGGCGCGAGGCAACGTCATGTTCTCCGCAACCGGAATCACGTCAGGCGACTTGCTCAAGGGAGTTCGGTATCGCCGCGGATACGCGCTGACGGAATCCATCGTGATGCGATCTGCTAGCGGCACCATTCGCCGGATCGAGACCATGCACCAAAACGTAGATCAGTACAACTTTTAACCGCTAGCCTTGTTAAGGCTAGCTTCAATTTTGTTAATCTAAGTTAGGTTTCCACACTACTTATCCACCGATGTGGATAAGTTTTTGGATTGCCCACCTTGGCGTTTAGGCGGCTAGACTGCTCTCAACATGGAGCACATTCAGGAAGTTTTGAGGCAAGTCCTCGAGGGGGCTGACTTCGATTCACCCGCTACTCTGCTCAGGAACGTCAAGGCGGATGCTGCTGTGCGGATCGTTCCCGGAATGCCTTATTCCCTTGCCACGAACGTCGCCCACTGCGACATTTGGAATCGGGCTTGGCTCGCCCGACTGGAGGGCAAGCCGAAATTCAATCCCTTCCCGGATTTCCCTGTTGTCGCGGAGAAAGACTGGCCAAAAGTTCGCACCCAGTTCCTCGCGAATTTGGATCGTGCCTATAAGATCGCAAGCGCAAAGCAGTTCAAGCATCACTGCAAGACCGATGAGAGCGCTGAACGAGCACTTATCAAAATCGCCGTTCACACCTCCTACCATCTGGGGCAGATCAAGTTGCTGAAGCGAGCGCTGCGCGGCGCCAAGACCGCATAGAGCGATTGGCCCATGTTCCCAAGTCCGCTGGTGTTACGATAGGGGTGAGACAAGATGCTCTTAGACGCCGAACACGCAGCATGGCTGCGAGAACATTGGACCGGCGGCAAAACACGCAAAGACCTTCTTGGGCTTGCGGGCGGATTGCGTAAGCATTTCAAGATCAGCCACAACGAAGCGACCGAAATCGTCAAGGTCTTTCTTGCCAATCCCGATCAAACCAACGCCGACGACCAAGACATCGTTACGATCCTGAAAGAGGAGACCGTAGCACGCAGAGATCGCATGCGGCGTGCGAAATACATTTGGATCAGCGTCACATGCTTCTTTGTATTGATGGGCGTGTTGATGATCGTCTTTCACAGCGACTTCAATAACTTCTCCGGGTTCTACGGTTTCTTTGGAATCGCAGGTGCTGCTGCTGCCGCGTCAGGACGACATAAGATGGCTGCACGCGCTGCCGCAAAACTATCTGACAAGCGAACAGCTCCATCCCTCATGGAATTGCTCGATACTCAGGACAAGGATGTACGAGGCTTAGTCGAGCTGGGTTTGACCAACGTATTGCCGCTCCTGGACGAGAACGACTTTGCAACACTGACCGAAGAGCAACTAGCTCACGTGCTGCGATCGCTCGGAAAGACGCAGAATATGAATTACGCAGTTGCCGCTATGGGAATGCTGCGTCGCTTCGGCGGCGTTGGGACGATTCACGCTCTTGAGGCGGTTGCGGAAGGAAGGTCGGCACTGCGAAAGAAAGATGGGGCGCGCGCTCAAAGCCTAGCGAGCATGACGCTTGCCGATATCCGCATGCGCGCCGCGAAGAAGAAGATCGACGAGCGAGTACAGGAACTTGGCGGAACATTGACCGAATACACGACCCGAGTTCTCGGCGAAGACCCTGCGACGATCGAATTGAATCAGCAAACCTGACGTTTACGAGCCAAGCGCTAACGAGTATTCTGTAGCCTCGCATGAGCACCCTCGCGGCCGCGCCCGCTACCACCGTCGTCCTTCCTCGTAACTCGAACCAAGCCCTCGGCATCGGTCAATTCGCGATCGATTTCATGGCTGGGAAACTCGGTTCTGGCCCGAGCGAGAAAGTATTGGAACGAACAGCGATGTTCCACACAGACGCGGTCCTTTGCGGCATCTCCGCTCTCGCATTACGAACGAACGCTCCGACGATTCTACGCAAAGAAGCCTTGGACTACAAGGACGATAGCGGCGCACCCGTGTTTGGATCCAAGATCAAGGTGAAGGCAGAGAAGGCGGTCGTCGCTAATTCTTCCGCCGTACGCGAATGGGATAGCAACGGAACCAACTTCGGATACAACCCGGCGCTCGGTCATACGGCGGGCGAGTTCGGCCACAACGATTTCTATCCGGTCGCAATCGCTGCAGCACAGCAACGCAACTTAGATGGTGCGACTGCACTGAAGGCAATGGTGTTGCTCGATGAGATTCGCGGTCGCCTCGCCGAAGTTTTCAGCCTCAAGACTTACAAGATCGATCACGTCGTCCACGGCGCGATCGCATCCGCCGCGACATATGGCGCGCTCATGGGCGCGACAGCCGAGCAAATCGAATCGGCAATCGGAATGGTCGTCGCTCATTACATTCCGTGGCGTGCAATTCGCGCGGGCAAGCAGCTTAGCGATAGCAAAGGCGCGAGCGCGGCGATCAGCACCGAGGTCGCGATCCTTTCGATGAAGCGCGCTCTCAACGGTTTTATCGGCCCCAAGGACATCTTCCGAAATCCTGAATCGATGTTCAGGCAATTTGAAAAGACCACCGGCGATTCTCCGTTCGATCTCGTGCTCTCTCACTCTGGCGACGATTTCTCGGTGATGGGAATGCACTTCAAGTTGGGATTGTATGAGCACCAATCGGCAGGCGCACTTCAGGGATTGATCGATCTGGTGAGCACGAATCCACAGTTGCTCGAGCCAGGCGCGGTTAAACGTATAGTCATCAAGGCGTACGAACCCGCATTTGGGATTATCGGCGATCCCGCGAAGCGCGATCCTCACACCCGACAATCGGCGGATCACTCGATGGTCTACATCGTAGGCACGATGCTCCGAAAAGCGATCGAGAATGCCGTACTCGTTCGTGATGCCCAGGGATCGGACGCGGTTTGGAAAGCGATCATGCTCCTTCCCTACGATTACAGCCCGACGGCGATCAATAACAAGCAAACGCGAGAACTGATGGCGTTGATGGAATTCGAGCACGGCGGCCCAGACTACGACGCGAAATATCCGGACGGCATTCCGACGTCGATGATCATCGAAGACAAGGCTGGAAATCAGTTTGATAGCGGCTTTGTGATGTATCCCGCAGGTCATGCGCGCAACACAACTGCGGACCTGCGCGGAATCCTTGCCCACAAGGCGCATAAACTGGGCCAACTCGGCGTGCCTGACGGCGCAGACGCGAACGAGATCGTGGACAGATTCAACGGCATCGGAAAGATGAGCGCTGCCGCCCTACAGCACATCTATGACTTCGAGATCGGTGATCGCCCCGGATACGAGTGAGTGATGGCTCTACCTAGGATGCCTAAGCAAGGTCGTTTTCCTAAATAAGTGCCACTCAAACTGTTCCAGAAGTATTTGGCGAGACTCCATTAAGAATCCGGACAGCAACAGCCACTCCCGGGAATCTTCAAGATGGGAAACTTTTGCGGGATCATAGCGAACTACGGACCCAAACCAAAAAAATAGCATGTAGAGGTTCAGCAAATAGGTCGTCCAATGTGGCAGCCCCAGACTAACCCGGCTCAAGTAAAATGCCTGATCTGTTCCCTCTTGATAGGGAATGAGGCCGATGCGTCTGAGGTCAGCACAGGACCTGTCAAGAGCTAAATGATTCCCACCAAAAACCCTAGTCCTCCTCTGCTGGAAAACATGGTCGTTCTCACGTGTTCCAAAGTAGTCGAAGTCGATTCCGGATTGTGACAACCAAGAGGCTAACTGCGTCGTAGTCACTCCCAAATAGGCCATGGTTCCTTTATTGAACTGAAACTCCAACCAACTTCTTCTTGTCGCCTTTTTCAATAGGATTGAGCCCCCCGATAAGGGCAAGACATTCGAATTACGTCCAATAGATCGCTCAAATTCCGCGGAAACCTCGGGGCAAAGCGAGAAAGCATCTACGACATTGACTTGATGGTCAGCAGCCAGCGTAAAAGTCGCTCCGCAAACGACTTCAGCCAACTCATGCCAAACACCCTTTCTAGCACTTACAGAGAACTTCTCCAATGAGAGCCCTCCGAGAGCCGACGTTGCTCGATAGGACATTCCGTGACTTCGGCTAGCTGACCTAGATCGAAAATCTGGGTTATCCAACTCGACCACCGCTTTCGCCAAATTAAGGAAGGAGTAGTAGAACAATAAGGGAGAGCTTCGATCTGAAGCTTGAGCACCAATTTGATAGAATTCGTGCGCCTGATCGATGTAAAGTCGGACTGCTGAGCTTGCGGCAGTTCGCTTACTTTTCGGTGCGATTCCACGGCTTCGCAAGAGTTCCGACGTGAATTCCATCGATCTAAGCTGCCTGATAGAATTCCAAATCCATGTCTCGGGGCTGCTAAGACCCGATATGTTTTGAACATCTGAGAATAGCTTGAGGCCAAATGCTTCGTCGCCAGCGCGATACTTCCGCCCCATGGCGACATATTACTTTGATCAAATTTGCCATCAAACTGTCACCAGGAGGCAAAAGACCCTTTGGACTGAGTTTTGATCCTAAAATAGAAACGTGAAGCGTTTCGCAATCAAGGCCGGAGTGGACATCGCGTGGGTGGTCGCAATCATTTTCTGCTCGCACGTCTTCAATGCCAGCATCCTCGCTTTCACAACCTCCATTGGGTCGCTGTTAGTCGTGAAATGGATCGCCGATGCGGTCATCGCGAAGAAGTTGCCGCCGAAAGCTCAGCGAGTCGTGACCGGATCTACGACGACTGAATTGCCTCCAACTTCGACGACCCAATTCTAACTAGCACGCATCCATGCGCCGGGACGGTGGCGCTATAGGAGCCCGTGGCGAAGCCAATCTTCTTGCGCTGCCACACGTCGTAAACCGGCTGCGTTCCTTTTGCTCCCAGGTCGCGCCACATCACGGAGACGCGCGAAGAGAAATAACCCCGATTGAACAACCCCACCGCCATCGTTCCATCGAACAAGGGCCGCGCCCAAACTTCCAGCGAGCCGTCCTGAGAAACACGTGTTGCAGCCTGCCCTCGCATATCCTGATCGATCGCGATCACATCCGGATTGCAAAGTAAATCCTTCGTGAACGAATCGATCTTAGTCAAATCGCAACCGATGATCAGCGGTGCTGCCAGCAAGGCCCACAGCGAAATGTGGGTGATCTGCTCATTTGGCGTAAGACGTGTTTGTCGCACGTTGTCGCCCCAACCCAACTTGCCTACTACCAACATGTCGGGATCATTCCAATGTCCTGGACCCGTATATTGCGCACGGTCAGAATGAGAAAAGCCGATCGATGCCATTTGCGGATACGTGTCGAAAATATCGCCGGTTGTTCGCCATAGATTTCCGCCAACATCCTTTCCCCACTTCCAAACGTCGCCCATCCCGTACTGACACATGGAGAACACGATGTCGCGATTCGTGGAGCGCAATGCGGAACTCATAAGGTGATACG
>Ga0207680_10001697_pt1 | contig 10393 bp, 9 predicted proteins | sample KBSS23metaG_FD_184321 | JGI IMG/M metagenome (GOLD analysis project Ga0207680, IMG submission 184321) | Switchgrass rhizosphere microbial communities from Kellogg Biological Station, Michigan, USA - KBS S2-3 metaG (SPAdes) (version 2) | ecosystem: Host-associated > Plants > Roots > Rhizosphere >... | reverse complement strand
CCCTGAAGTATGTCTTCATGGCCACCAGCGCCAACTTCGGGAACATGTTCAGTATGGCGGGAGCGTCCTTGTTTCTGCCGTTTCTGCCGTTGCTCCCAAAACAGATCTTGTTCACGAACGTTCTCACCGATATCCCCGAAATGACGATAGCAACCGATGCGGTCGATGATGAGCTGATTCAGCGTCCGCGGCGATGGGATATCGGCTTCATCAAAAAGTTTATGCTGACGTTCGGGCTGGTCAGCTCCGTATTTGATTATCTCACCTTCGCGGCCTTGTTCTTTGTATTGGATGCCGGGATGGGGCAGTTCAGGACAGGCTGGTTCATCGAATCAGTCATCTCTGCGGCCATGATCGTGCTGGTGATTCGCACCCGGCGGCCGTTCCTTCGCAGCCGCCCGGGGAATGGCTTGTTTCTGGCGACGGTCGGGATTGTGGCCGTGACTCTTGCGCTGCCGTTCACACCGATTGGCCTTGTTTTTGGATTAGCGCCGCTACCAATGTTGTTTCTTGCCCTGCTGATGGCGATCGTCGCGCTGTACATGATCAGCGCCGAAGTCGTGAAGAAGATCTTTTATGCGCGCCTGTCATCGATGACAGGATGACATGGCCAATGGGATCTCATAACGGCGACTCGGTCGTCGCTTTGTTACGAAAGTGAGGACTCACAGCGGACTTTATATATGGTTGGCCTTGGCTTCCACGGGTCCCACCCGAATGCGGGCGTCCACAATATGGCAGCCCTGCCCAGGCGGCATGGCAAAGATAGGATTGAGGTCAATCTCGGTGATCGCATCGACCTCTTCGACGAGACGCGACACGCGGAGGAGAACCTCCTCAATGGCCTTGATATCGGCCGGAGGATGGCCGCGATAGCCTTCAAGGAGACGGTAGCCTTTAATTCCGCGGATCATCTCAGCCGCATCGCAATCCGTGAGCGGGGTGATGCGAAAGCACACGTCGCCCAAGATCTCTACATGGATGCCGCCCAGGCCGAAGGCGAGTAAAGGACCGAACAATCGGTCCTGGGTCATGCCGATCATGACCTCAACCCCATCGGCTTGCATTGGCTGTACAAGCACGCCTTCCATTGCGTCCAGGTTGTCGTCATGCGCCAGACGTTCTCGGATCGCGGCGAAGGCTTCGCGAACCTCTCCAGCAGTATGGAGACTCAGGCGAACGCCTCCGATCTCCGTTTTGTGGACGAGACGATGTGAGGCCAGTTTTACGGCGACAGGATATCCGATGCATGCGGCAATCCCTACAGCTTCGTCTGCCGTTGGAGCCACCCCGCCGGGAAGAATAGGGAGGTGCATGGCTGCCAGCACGGCGCGTATTTCCTCGGTGGTCAGCCATCCGCTGCCCCGCCGCACAACGGCCTTCTCACAGATTTCTCGTGCCAGCGGAAGATTGAGGTCGTCGAAGTCCGCGACCATGCCGATGGGTTGTGCACGCCATTCTACATAGGAAGCGGCTTTACTAAGTACGTTGGCTGGCGTCTCAGGAAAGCGATAGGTGGGAACGGTTTCGTGATTGGTCATAAGGGACCGGTCATGATCCCCTTCCGCCATCCAACACGCGAGCACCGGTTTGCCTTTCGCGCCGGCAGCACGGCCTGCGGTAATGCCCGTGACAATGCCGTCAGCTATCGCCGAGTTGTCAGACATGGTCACTGAGGTATAGAGCACGATCAGCGCATCGATTTCGTCTGCAACCAACAGAGTGTGAATGGCTTGATGGTACTGCTGGGGTGTTGCCGAGGCGATGAGATCGACCGGATTCTTCAGAGCGGCAGCAGAAGAAAGAATGGTCGCGAGACGAGCTGTGGTCTGCTCAGAGAGCGCCGGCACAACCAAGCCGCCGGCTTCACAGGCGTCAGCACTCAGAATCGCCGGGCCGCCCGAGTTGGTGACAATCGCGACTCGACGTCCTGGCGGCAGTGGCTGGCTGGACAGACCCGTTGCGAGCGCGAACAGCTCCTCTAATGTATCAGCACGCATCACACCTGCCTGGTGGAATAGAGCATCTACCACGACATCGCGCTGGGCTAAGGCTGCAGTATGAGAGCCCGCTGCACGACTGCCTGAGGGTGATCGTCCACTTTTGATGGCGATAATGGGTTTGCCGCGACTCACGCGCCTAGCTATGCGGGCAAAACGACGTGGATTGCCGAACGATTCCACGTAGAGAAGGATCACTTCGGTGCTTGGATCTTCTTCCCAGTACTGAAGGAGATCGTTTACGGACACGTCACCTTTATTTCCCACACTGACAAAGGTGGAGATGCCGAAATGGAGGCGTCGAGCGGCAGCCAAAATAGTGAGGCCGAGTGCCCCGCTTTGAGATGAGATCGCCACGCGTCCAAACGGTGGAAAATGGGTTGAGAAGGTAGCATTGAGGCACACCGCAGGGTCGGCATTGACGAGTCCGAAACAATTGGGACCGACCATTCGCATGCCATGCTCTCGCACCTGTTGGACGAGCCGCTCCTGGAGTGCACGTCCCTTCGGATTAACTTCAGCAAAACCTGCGGTGATGATGATGAGCGCTCGCACATTTCGATTCGCGCATTCATCGACCACGCCAAGGACGGCGTCGCACGGAACAGCGATAATGGCCATATCAACCGGATGCGGCAGATCCCGCATTGATGGGTACACACGCAGGCCACGAAGTTGTGAGGCGTGCCGATTGATCGGATAGATCGTCCCCTTAAAATTATTTGCGATCAAGGCCTCAAGGAGCTTAGCACCAATCTTAGAGGGATCCCGTGAGGCCCCGATCACCGCCACCGATCGAGGTCGAAAGAAGGGGCGGAGGGACGCCGTGGTCGCGATGCGTTCCCGGATTTCAGAACGAGTCACGGTTGTTTCTGTGGGCACAAGCAATATATCCATCTCCATATCACCGTTTTCCAGGGCTTCATGGACGTCAAAGCCAGATTCCTTAAAGACCTCCCGCATGGCAAGGTTGTCGGCATGCGTCACGGCCCAAAGGTGTACAAAACCGTGCCGAATGGCCAGCAGCGCCAGTCGTTCCAGGAGTAATGTCCCTAACCCTTTTCCATGGAACGTATCATCCACAGCGAGCGCGATTTCGGCCGTGTTCTCCTCTTTTGCAAGGTATGAGCCGGCAGCGATGACATGCTGTTCATCATTCCATGTCCTGGTCACCAACAACGTCAGGAGTGAACGGGGATCGGAGTTGTCGCAGAGAGATGCAAGTAATTCAGCAGGAGGGTTGGTCTCGGAAAAGAATCGGTGTCGCTTTGACTCCCGCGAAAGCCCCTCAACAAACATCTGCAGGGCGCTACGATCCTTAGATTCAGCCAGGCGGATCATGGCTGTAGTTCCATCGCGAAGGATCAAGTATCCAGCCTCCGCCTCGCCCTCCGTAAGCGATGCGACATACATGGGTCTGGTGCGCGTCATCGCCGGCTCGTGGTCCTATGTATGAAGAGAAGAAGCTTTTTCATCATTCTCACCGTACAGATGCCGGGACTGCCTTGTCAAAATGAGTCCCGGCGCGAATGCGGGGCGATTGTTATTTGACGTCGATGGCCATGATGACAAACTCCTTGTTCATCTGCGTTCCTTGATGAGGCTCCACATACATCCCGTCATAGTAATACCATTGAAGCGGTTTCATTTGTCCCAGTGCACGAGGCTGACGAGGCAGCTTGGTGACATCCAAGCCGTTGGCAATAAAGGTCGCGGGATTGATGTAATAGACGATATCTTCTGTGGTCTTCTCAGGCGACCCGGAGAAGTGCACGATATTATGCTTAGACACTGTCTCCAGCATCCACATCTCACTACTGGCACTTGTCGCATCGATCGGCGTCAGTTTGGAATCCTGCGTGAGCAGGTTGGCGCATTGATTTCTCTTTTGCCTTTCCCTCCAACTTCAAGACCGGGCCGAAATCTTTCTTGAGAGCCTGGAGTTGATTGGCCTCATTTGCGAGGGCGTGAGCAGCGATACCGATGCTGAGCAGCGCAGGTAATCATAATGCACAATCCCGTTTTCATGACTGTCCTTCCTGTGAAAGAGGTTGAACTGTTGCATACTCGAATTCGTTGGCGGGTAAGTGGGGGACCGGTGCAATCGGCCAATGGATAGCTTACCGCTCTCGTGAAAGATGGAACGGGTTCGGCTCAAGACCAGTCCTCCCCGGCGCCGTTTTATTTCGTGCGTGCCTTATGTCCGACCGACTGGGGATGGCCGACTTCGCCCGTGGGGGCCGGCGATCCGTCCGGCCACAGATGGAAAATGATTCCATCGGTTTTCGCGGCCGCGGCGCCGATCTCCTTGGCTTTGTCTTCGGGGAGATCTAAAACCTGCACGCGTCCCGTCGCAATTTCCACTTCATGGTCATGATAGTACTTGTTCCAAGTTGCGAGCGGAAGTTCCCGTGCAATCGGCTTGGCGATGAAATACTCAATGTCGGTCAGGCGGGCATTCGACTCGGTCGAGTCAAAGAGCAGGCACTGGAGCACCTCCGCCGAAATCGGCTTGCAATAATGGTGATAAGGACCATGCACCGTGCCATCTTCGAATTTATGAGGAGCCATGACATGGATGGTGAACCCTTCGGCCGGCGATGAAGTAGTCTTGGGCTCTTCCGCCGCACCGCCGGTGGCGGTCATACACGTCAGGACAAGAACGATCATCGGAATTGTACGATTCAGCATGGAAACCTCCTTCAAAAAGTTGCATGTGGTTGAACGTCTGAGCCATCTACCGGGTGAGAGAAACGTATCGTGAAAAGGATTCACTGATATTTATTGTTGGTCGTTTGTACGTACACGGGATAGACGAAACGCTGACGCATGGCGGAGAGAATGGTATAACAATGCGAAAAGGAATGCGATGAGCAAATGGTGAGATGCGTGCCATTCACTGGAGACGACAAATGCCAGCAAAGACCGTCATGACCTCTCTTTTCGTCTCTCTTGCCGTGATGGCAGCCTGCGCTTCGCTGAACGCCTGGTCGGCGGATGCCGAGGTGCTCCGCCCCCGCGTCCCTGTCGATCAACGGGACGCCGCCAAGGCTACCTCGAACCCTCTGTCGCCCTCCGCCGAACTGCTTGAAAAAGGCAAAACGCTTTACCAGGGCAAGGCGTTCTGTATCGCCTGCCATGGGCGGGATGGCAAGGGATTGGGGACGGATCTGGCTCTAAAAGGTCCGCTGCCCCGCGACTTTACTGATGTCATGTGGCAGAACTCCAGGTCCGACGGAGAATTGTTCTGGATCCTGAAAAACGGCAGTCCAGGCACTGATATGGCCCCCTTCATTCCTCTCGTCTTGACCGAAGAAGAAGCGTGGCAGGTGCTGCTCTACGTCCGCTCGTTCAAGGGACAGTAGGAAATTTTATATGCATGTCGGTGGGCCACTTATCGCGGTCGCACTGTATGCGGTGCTGGCGGCTCACGTTCGATCAGCCTATGCAGAATGGTCGGTGATTGCGGAAAACCGGACCTCCTATACTACCGATGCCTTCCAATTCTCCAACGCACGGCGGCTACGATTCACGGAAGATCCCTCGCAGCCTACGGGGGTCTCGCTGAACAAACCTCAGGATGTGGTGTGGGAGCCCGCCGCCGAGATTCGGGATGGATTGACTTCCTCCCTAGGGCATACCTTTCTCTCCTTCAAAGCTCAAGGTGTGCTCTATACCAACAATCCCATTTTCGATCACGGCAACTATCGGGCGCAGATCGAGCACGCCTTTACTCCAGATACGTCCGTCCTGTTTCGGTATCGCTACACCCCCGATTTATTTCTTGGTCCTAATATTGAACATCGCACAGGGCGCCAGTTGATCGAAGGCGAGCGCGTCACGTCACATATATGGCGGACCGAAGTGATGCAACGTTTAGCAGACGCCTGGACGCTGGGCCTCATCGGCCGCTATGGACTGCGTCTCTATAATGAAGCCTTTGCAGAACGCAACACACACTTCTGGACCGGAGGACCGCAGGTCCATTATCAATTGCTATCGAACGTCATCCTGAACCTTGGCTATCTCTACGAACGGGGCTTGGCTGATGGAAGAGGAAATCCGACTTTCGACGACGATGTTTCCTATCGAAGCTACTCTATTTCGTTCGGCACAGATGTTCGCCTCACGCCAGTGTTATCCGTCTCGCTCATTTATCTGTATCAGCGAAAAGATTTTACGAGCGATCTCATTGGAGACACGCACAACGGTCGTCGCGATCAGAGCCACCAGGGTATCGCGGAGCTGAAATATTCGATCACATCATGTTCAAACTTGATTCTGGCTGTTCAACGGACGCAGCGAACATCAACCAACGCACTCCGTGATTTCAACGATACTATTACCTCCCTCGGAGGGCAGATCACATTTTGACCCTGTGCTCAGGGGGTATTGGTATTTTGGTCAGACGCCTCCTTCCAGGGCCTTTCCCCGTTCAAAGGTGTCTGTCAAATCCGGGCCACCCCAGCATATGTCTGTAATCTTCCCTCGCACATAGACCCATTTGGTTTTGCTGATCCTTCTGGGAGCACGACATATCCATACTGCACCAGTAAACAAAGACAATAGCCCATTCCCGTCAGAAGGAGTCATAATGACAAGGACAGCGATTTTTATTTACCTAATAGTATTTGCTGTGGTCGGTCGCACCTCGGAGTCAAACGCTGTCAATGTGAGTATCTCAATTGGGTTTTTCAACGTGAACGTCTGCGACTTCGGTGATTGTGTCGGCAATTTCAACATGAGTGGGACGAACTTCCTTTTGCAAGGAGGAGGGTTCGTAATGGGTCCATCTCTGGAAATGCCTGGAACGACACAAGCGCTTGACTTTATTCTGTTCCCTGGTCCGTTCGGAAGTATCCTGACATTCAATGGCGATCAGTATCTCCCTGTTCCAGCTAACAGCGCCTTTGGCTCACTTGATTTTAGAAGCGTGCTCACGTTCCCAACGGAACCGAGAACTCCGATGGGTGGGTTTCCTCCCATTGCACCGGTCACTATCAGTGGCCCATTTACAATGACCGGCCACTTGCAAGGTTTGGATACAGCTACGAATCAAGTTGCAACGTTCGACTTAACGGGAAGTGGCATCGCATCTGTGCAGTTTGGCTTCAACAGTAACGGTGGGCCTCCTTTAGAAGGAAATTTTATTGTGCGCGCCGCTCAACACACCTTTGTTCCAGAGCCTTCGACCTGGCTGCTGGTCGTCACGGGGTTAGCTGCCTTCTCAGCGATTAGGCGGATTGTGAGAGTCATGCCGGTCGGCTCTTGGGGCTCCCCCAAGGGCGTTGACTATGTAACGAGTAATCCATCGTCCTGAATGGCTCCGCAGCGCCGGTTGTGGCTCCAGAACCTGATGCCTTCAATCTCCAAGGAAGGCTGATCTTTCTGGACTCGGCCATGGTGATGTCCGGAGTCCTTCAGGGAAGAAACACAGTGAATGGTGACTTGGTGGATTTCAACTTAACTGGCTTTGGCATTGCCCATGCTCGAGTTACCCTCGACACGAATCAGTTTGACGAACTTAGGTTTGGCAAAGGGCAGTTGGGTCGCTTGATCTATGACGTCCAGCCTATTCCCGAACCATCCACGTGGTTGCTTTTAGGCAGCAGACTTATCTGGCTAGCCTTGTTAGGGCGAAGGAGAAGATCTAAAGTAGGTGGCTGCGGCTCCAGGCTAAGGGTATCGACGTTGCTCACATTGCACTGAAAAAGGGACTCCATGAGTGTGGCCTCTCTCGAAGTTTTAACGGACGCGCAGGCATATCATATCCTCTCGATTGGCTTGGCCTACCCAACTCTTTAGCAGACAAAGGTGAGAACCATGAAACGAATACTACTGCTCGTTATTATTTTTGTCATCGGCACGGTCTCATTAGGCAAGGCTGATGTGCTGACGTTAGAGGCAACGAGCGGTTTCATTAACGATTCATCACAACTCGGCCCCTTTGCCATCATCTCAGGCGCTGGCTTTCAATTTAGCTTCAACGACAACACCGGAAGTTTTGGCATACCGGATAATATCGATAGGTTGCATCCCGTTCCGAGCCAAGTGATCGATCAAAGTGGCCCATACTCTTTTGAAGTTCATGGAAACCTTGGCGGTGGACATGTAAATATCAATGGGCAGCTGTTTGGGGAGGTGCATGGATCTGGCGTGGAACTGTGAACACTGCATTTATAGGTAGAGGCGCTAACTCTGCGTGTGAGATATCTCCTACCTCTGCCTCTTGTGACTACTCCTGGTTTCAAACGTCATTAACCTTTGTGCCACCGACGTCTTCAACAGTTCCTGAACCTTCCACCTTGCTGCTACTTGGCTCCGGGTTGGTCACACTGTGGTTCTATACAAAACAATTCGTCTCATAACAATGTGGTACTAGGGCTAAAACTGAGACGACGAACAGCAGGAATTATGCGTCGGCCTCGTAATTCGATCTGCGACTTGCAGAGTTGATTCCGCTGGACTCCAAGCTCGCGGGTAATCTCGGAGACACGGACAGCTCCCGCTCTCTATAACTGCACGGCCTCACGTTTAAAGTCAGGAGTGAACTGCTTGCGTGAACCCATCAGACACCTCCTTGGGAATCCTGTCCCCATTCAAAGGGCCTGTCTCATCCGGGCCGCCTACACTATGACGCTCTCCTGCCACGTCGGCATCATTGCTTTGATGCCATATCGTTCTTGAAGGGCTGCGGCGAGCACGGTCATCTTTTGCCATTCTCCATGGACCAGAAACGTCTGTGGTTTGGGATCGTGGAAACCGCCAACCCACTCCAGCAAGCCGGACTGGTCGGCATGCGCGGAGAGGCCATTGATGGTATGGATCTTGGCTTTGACCGGCATAAGTTTTCCCTTTACTCTGACCGGTGACGTCCCATCCACAAGCCGCCGCCCTAATGTGCCTTCAACTTGATAGCCCGTAAAGATGACGCAGGACCTGGGATCATCAAGGTGCCGGGCGAGATGTTCCTGAATGCGGCCGCCTTCGCACATGCCGCTACCGGCCAGGATGATGACGCCATTCATGCGCGCCAGTGCCCTGGAAGAGGCCGGCGAATCCGTGAATTGAACCAACGGGGCGCGGGGATTCTTGGGAGGGTTTCGCATCAACCCAACTGCCTCTTCGTCAAAAACTTCAACGTGTTTGCTATAGATCTCCGCCGCGCGGATGGCCATGGGGCTGTCGAGAAAGACTCGTGGTCGATCAAGGACACCATGCAGTGTGAGTTGATTGATTACATAGAGAACATCCTGACTCCTGCCAATCGCATAAACGGGCATCAAGACGGTTCCTCCTGCTGCAAGCGTCTCAGCAATGACGCGTCCCAACTCCGAAAAAGTGTCGGCCTTGCTTTTGTGATTGCGATCGCCATAGGTCGATTCAAGTATCAGCGCATCGGCATCGTGGACGACTGTTGGGTCGCGCACGATGGGTTTGTCGCGGTGTCCGAGATCGCCGGAAAATACCAATTTCTTTTCCCGTTTTTCATCGTCTATCCATACCTCGACAATCGATGAGCCTAAAATATGGCCAGCGTCCAAGAATCGGACACGACAGGATGGCGAGAGCGTCACGACTTTTTCGTAGGGATGTCCCTCGCAATGTCCGAGCGCGGCCTCTACCTCACGTTCGGAATACAATGGAGAGGGGGGCACCCTCCGACGGGACGCGCGTGCATCTGACTGCTGGACCCGTACATAGTCATTCCATAGGATGGATAGCAGGTCTTTGGTTATCCACGTGGTCACGATGCGGCCATGGAAGCCTTCAGCCATCAATCGTGGAGTCAATCCCGTATGATCCAAGTGCGCATGGCTGAGCACCACAGCGTCGAGCGTAGACGGGTCAAAGGAAAAGGGGAGCCGATTCCGCGCATTCGCCTCATATGACCCTTGCACCAGGCCGCAGTCGATGAGAATACGAGAGGAGCCATGTTGGAGGAGAAAAGAGGATCCCGTGACCGAACGTGTGGCCCCCAAGAATTGCAGAGTGGTGATCGTCATTCTGCTCCTACATTCCATGGACTCATAAAGGTTGGCCTTCGTAAGGCTCTCCTTTCCGGCCATTCAAAACTAAGAGGCAGCATTATACGTGACTGGCATTGGCCTTGCTCATGTTTTAAGGGCACTACTTAGGGGGGCTTATGCAGGATCATTACCAGATCAATGCGCTTGCAAAGGAAGAATCATGGCGCTTGTTTCGCATCATGGGAGAGTTTGTCGAAGGCTTCGATGCGCTCCCGCGAGTACTTCCGGCTGTTACTATTTATGGCAGCTCGCGCGCCAAACCGGGTAATTGGTCTTTTGAGACGGCGATGACGTTGGCCGCAGCCTTGGGCGGCAACGGGTTTTCAATTATTACAGGCGGAGGACCCGGGGTGATGGAAGCCG
>Ga0207680_10001695_pt1 | contig 10401 bp, 7 predicted proteins | sample KBSS23metaG_FD_184321 | JGI IMG/M metagenome (GOLD analysis project Ga0207680, IMG submission 184321) | Switchgrass rhizosphere microbial communities from Kellogg Biological Station, Michigan, USA - KBS S2-3 metaG (SPAdes) (version 2) | ecosystem: Host-associated > Plants > Roots > Rhizosphere >... | reverse complement strand
CTGCCGCCCCGACCGACCGAGAAATCTTTTGAGTCTTTGTGGCTCCTTGACGAAGCGCAAGCGCAATCAATCCAAGGGCCAGCAATCCCAAGTACCCAAAAACGACCTGGCGGAAATTAGCCGTATAAGTCGGCGTCGCCGCGCGCGCCTGGAACACCGCATCCTGCTGGAGCACGTAAACAAACCAAAGCGCTGACGGCAAGGCTCCCGCGGCAATCACCAATGACCGCACCAACCATCCGGTCGTCAACTGCTTCTGCGCGATCGCCGCGACGAGCAATCCAACCATCGTAAAGGCGACGATCAATACATCGTAGCTGTGGATGTTCATGAGCACAAACATCGCCAGACTTCCGTGCAACACCCATCGCCAATCGTCTTTCGCAGAAAGAAACGCAAGGAAAGAGACCACGATCAAGCAAAGGCTCACCATGAACAATCCGTTCGTGAGCATGGAGGGGAAGACGTATCCCTCCGGCTGCCACACGTCCGTTGGCAATAGCCCGAGCATCAAGTTGTGCACCGCGGGCATGATCGGTGGATTGATAGCCTGACCAAAGTTGTGCCAAACGAGGCACCCTACTCCGCCGCCGATGACGACAAGGGACATCGCAAGTTTGGTCGTGTAAACGTCCGGACAGATCCGACGCACCAGTCGATACAGAAGGAAGACGAACACGGCGCTAAAGAACACACGCGCCATCGCCATCGTCAGCGCGATTCCAAAAATCTTGGCGACCCATCCAAGGACTAGGTAGTAAAGATGTATCGTCAGACCCGGCTGTGAATCGGTCGTAAAGCGATTGTCGAACAGAAGATGCCCGGACATCGCCTGGCGCATCCACGCGGCATACACCATGTGGTCATCCAGATTGTATTGAATCCCCAAGTAGCTGTAGCCACTCGGTCGAACAAAGAGATAGTTGATGAGATCCGGGATCGCGGCCAGCACTGCCGCGATGAGGGCGAGTATTCGCACGAAGCTCCGCTCACTTGCTGCTCGCTTCTCGGGTTCGAGGGCGCGAGCTTGCGGAGTGCCCGTGATCATCGATCAAATTATGAAGCAAGTTCGGCGACCGACGAGTACGAGGTTATTGCGGAACCGCCATATTCATCGACGTGTAAATCCTCTCGATCAGCGCTTTGTTGTCGAGCGCCTCGGCTGAGAACTTCTTCGCTTCGTCTCCGGTGGGCTGGACGGCAAGTGCTTCTCGGTACAGAGCCAGGGCTCCACGATACTTCTGCTTAGCGTCCAGATTTGCCGCGTACATCGTCCCGCTGCCATACGAAACGGTTGCCACGATATAGGCGTCTGTGACTGTCGCGTCCGTCTTCTTTGCCGCGTATCCCTTCTTGGCGGTCTCGTAGGCGGATTTCAATTTCGCCAGCTTCTCGTCGGAAACGGCTTCCGATCCAGAGCCTAGACCAGTCGCAGAACTGTTCGCAACAAAGCTTTGCTGCGTCGCTGGTGTTGCCGGAGCAGGTGCGGGTGCTGGACTCGAACAACCAACTAGGAGGCAAGAGACTGCGGCGAGCAGGATCGCGAATTTCGTCATCGGGGGAATTATGGCTAAGGGACTCGCGATCCCCGTGAGACCACTTCCTGGGTCAGCTCTTCCGTCTTCGCGTAGAGCTTGGTCGCCGCATCTTCTGGAGCCCCGAGGTCGATTGCCGCTTTCACACGGATCAAGGTCGCCTGCAACTCCGCGATCTTTCCTGCCTCGGGATTCGCCGGTGTCAGATCGACGGGCCCACGAAACTTCTTCCGAAGTTGCCGATTCGAATCTTCGTAAAGAATCTTGAGGGCGAGCTTCGTCATTCGCCCGCGCTTCAATGTATCGGCCATCGCATCCAACAATTCGCGCGATCCACGCTCTTTGCTTCGCTCCGGATTCGGAAGTCCGAACGGTTTGCCGAGCGTGTAGATAATCACGATGGCGAGAAACACAAGCTGCATCCACGCCGCCTTCGCCCACGGACCAATGGTCTCCGTCAGTGCAGGATTTTCGGAGTTTCCAAATGTTGCCTCCACGAAAACCACCCGGTGCCCAGGAGACGAATACATTCCAACTGCGTTCATCAGCACCGCCGCATTTTCTTCGCGGTCGATAAAGCGATTCGTTGCGAGGATGCCTTCGGAGAACAAAGCATCGGTGCCTTTGCCAACTTTTCTCTCCGCGAGAAACACATCCGCATTGGTCGAACTGCCCGTTGGATCCTCATCCTTCGATGCGAATATCTCGTTAACACCTTCAGATTCGTCATCGAGGAATCGTTGAGCGCGTGAACCTCGTTCCCACGAAACATTGGCATCGAAAGTGCCGTTCGTGATCGGCTCTTCAGCCGTGTATAGCTTCTTTGATGCGCCTTGAAAATCAGGATCGAGGGGAAGGGAGATCATGTGTCCGCCCTCCGTTGTGAACTTCGAAAGGGCATCCTTCGCGGGTTGCAGCTTGTCTTCCGGATTTCCGGTTCGGATCAACCCACCCCCAGCCTCCGTGGTATAAAACGCGATCGCCAAATCTCCGGGCCGAAGTTTCGGCACGGGCAGCGTGTCAATTTCCACCCGATAACCGGACCGTCTCAGGAGTTCTGCAAACGCAGACGCGCCGCTTGGCTCGAAGGAGTTCGCACTAGGAAATGCTTTTGTTTCTTTGGAGCCCAGCGCGATCAATCCCATCGCAACGAGCAGAAGTCCCACGAGCGCCAAAGCAACCGTGATGAGCGGGGAACGGTTCTTCATGCCGCCTTAGGCCTCATCAAATCCGTCACCTCGCGATACCAAGCGCGGAAACGCATCACATCTTCCGAACCCTTCACGCGCATGCCGTACCAAATCTCATCGAAGGCTTTCGTGGGTTCTCGGAAATGGAAATCCTCGGGACGACGCGGACTTGCCTCGATGCGAGCGAGATGTTCCCAGTTGGTTTGCGATCGTTCAAAGCGCGCGATGCGTGCCTCATCGATTTTCAATAAGCAAGCCAAATAAAGACAACGGACCGCTTCGCGGTACTTGCCCTCGCGCTCCAACTTGTCGGCCATCTCGAGCCATTCATCCAAACTCCTTTCGGGCTCGTCGTCATCCAACAGCGCCTTCGCGCGTCGCTCCAACTTCTTGGACCACGAAAACTTATTGAGAGCATAAATGATAAACGCGATGAGAGCGGCGCCTAACAGTCCATAGACGCCGTACACGATCGCCGTACCGACTGCGGAGACACCGTTGCCACCAACACCACGCCCTGCGCGATTGCAGTCGCAGTCGATGTTGCCCAAGCGCGAAGCGGCGTCACCCATCCAGTTGGATTCTTGCTTCACCCCCGCATCCCGATAGACCGGCGACTTCTTGATTTGTTGTGCGGTTTGCACCGCGCCGCCGGGAAGTCTGTGGGCCTGCTGCTCCAAATCCAATATCTGCCGAATTTCTGCCAGCTTCTGACCCAGCCAACCGGGCGGTTGATTTGCATTCTTCTTATAAGCGGCGTCGATCGCAACAACCTTCTCGCCCACTTGCTCGTCGAGCAAACCCTTGGCGCGCCACTCGCGAAGGAGTCGCAACTGTTCTGGCGGCGAGGCATCCGCAAGCGTGCGCGACTGCAATCCAGGATCGCCCGCGCCGAAAGAGATGCAGCTGATGAGAAGGCTAAGCGCGAAGACGGTCTTCGCGCACCGGCTGCCAAAGATCTGCAGCCAACGCTTCGATGTCATAGCCCTCCAGGCGCACGCGCCGCTCGAAGTAAATAATCGTGACGGTCACCGCCCATACAGGAACCGTAACCCACAACGTGACGAAAATTGGCGCGAGGTTTGCCGCGCCGAGAATGACGGGACGAAAAGCGCGAAGGTCCAAAGCGCCTGCCCAATCCGTAACTCCGATGAGATTGTTCAATGCTGCCGCTCCGAAATAGAGAGCGAGGCTGAGCATGAGGATCAGTCCATAAAGCGACCAAACCGAATCGTATCCGCTGCCCTGGTACGGACGCGACTTCATCAATCCACGACTTCGTTTCGATGCGTCTGACGCCGACGCATTTTCAAGAGATGCAACCGGTGCCACCAACGCATGAACGCTAACGACCACGAGCGTCCACAGACATCCAAGGACAATGGCGAGCCAGCCGACTCCGAGCACCACCCCCGCCGTCGAATCATTCGTTGCCGTCACCTTTGAAAGAATCCAACTGAGAAAAAGAAGAAGCCCACCGATCAGAACACCACACGCCGCAATCAGCGATTCTCGAATGCTCACCCACAGCATGCGTGGGGCGGACTTCCATTGCCCTTGCTGCGCTGCCTTGTAATCGGGCGGCAAACCGTGCATGAAATTCGAGACAAGTGGCGCGATATAAGTCGTCGCCATCGAAATCCCAATGAGGATGAGCGGGCCCGCCACAAAGATCCCCAAAAGCATATTGATGGCCGCTTCCGCGACCTGGCCTTGCTGGCTGGTCCCCTGCGTGGTCGACGCGAAGCCGGGCATTACATATTGCAAAAGGAAAGCAAAACCGGCGAGGCTGAAGACGGTCGGGACCGCCGAAGCGGCAAGAATGCGCCAGCCCAACACCCGGTAAACCCGCATCGAAAGATCGAAGAGTTCCCCCAGTTGCATGGGTCTCAAACGGGCACGACGTCCTACCCGAGAGGCCTTCAAGAGGTAACGCTCGACCGGATCAGACGTCACAGACTCAGTGTAGCCGAGACAAAAGGCCCTCGACACGTCCGGTTCAATTCAAGAAGGGGTTAAATTCAAACGCCAATGATCACGATGATTGCTGCCACGTTGATGCTTAAGGGCCAAGGTCCGTCCATCAACCAATTTGTCCAACCCGGTTTTAAGGACGCGAGCTTCCAAATCAAGCTGATTTACGCCAACCAATCCGAGCTTGGCAAGATCAACCGAGACTTCGGAACCTCCTATAAGTTCAAGACCATGGACGCCAAACTCAAGGAACCGTTCATGCTTCGGCTGACTGGCTCCGTCGAGGACACGGATGTTTTGTTCATTCAGAACGGTATCGACCGCCTCTATTCGATTCCTAAACTGCACATCAAGCAGCGAGAGAATCTCGATGACGAGCCGGGCAAGCGACAAACCCCCCTCGATTTCGGTTTCTTGACCCCATCGATGTTTGGCTCAGGCGGCAACGAGTTGTTCGAATCGAAATTTGTCCGTGAAGATCGCGCCACTGGCAACACGGTCTTCGACATCACGTACAACCCGAAATACAAATACAAGTCCTACTATCGCGTATGGCTTGATCCGCAGAAGCACTACATTACCAAGCGCGAATGGTATCGACGAGATCGCCAACTCGCGACGTTCTACTACAGCAATCCTGTTCAGCAGGACGGCGTGTGGCTGCCGACGCATTTACTTGTGAAGAACGTAGATGACAAGCGCGCCGGTGAAACGGAATACGCTGCGATGAAGGTCAACACCGGCCTCGACGACAGCATGTTCAAGGCGAAGTAGGCGCTTAGCGCAGTGTTGAGTATTGAGCGTTGAGAAAGTTCGTCTCAATACTCAATACTCAATACTCAATACTCAATACTCAATACTCAATACTCAATACTTAACACTCACCCCAAAAACTTCGTCAGAGCTTCCGTCAACGCCCGCGCCGTGTAATGCACGAGCGGGATACTCCGCTCGTATCGCATACGCGTCGGACCGACAAGCGCGATGATCCCTGCTTCCGTATCGCCCACAAAGAAGGAATTGCGGATCACCGAAACTTGGTGCATCGTTTCGTTCTTGTGTTCGCGGCCGATCGTAACCGACTCCACTCCATCTTTCGGCTTCTGAATCGCATCTTGGAGAAGGTCGCTATCGCTCAATGTTTCTAAAAGAGATTTCAGAGCGTTCGTGTCGCGCTGAAACTCCGGCTGCGCGAGCATAAACTCTTCGCCCTCCGTAACGAGAATTCCGCGCGTCATTTCTTTCGCCACGTTTCGGGTGGCGTTGTAGCAAGACGCGACCAGCTTCTCAGTAGCCTGACTTCCACCGGTCGGCGCTTTGCCTCGCGTGAGCAGTCGTAATTTCTTGCCCGCGATTCCCGTCGCCAACACTTCGTTCGCGTAACCCACATCTTCGAGGGTGAGGCCAGCGGGGCAATCGAGCATTCGATTCTCCATGTGCCCATTGCTCAAAACGAGAACGAGAAGGGCCTGCTTCGGACCGAGTGCGCTGACCACCGCATTGCGGACCACGACGTCTTGATTCTTCACCGTCGCCGCGACCGTGAGCAAATGCGTCAACCCACTGAGCACTCGCGCGGTGTCCTGCAAAGTTGCCTGCAACGCATCGCCTTCTTCGGCAACGCCTTTCACTCGCTGCTTCGCGACCACGTCCGGCTCGCGAGGGACGATCAGGCGATCGACGTAATAGCGGTAGCCAAGATCGCTGGGAATTCTGCCCGCGCTCGTGTGTGGCTGTTCGAGAAATCCAAGATCGGACATCTCGGACAACTCGTTGCGAACCGTTGCCGACTTCACCCCAAAGGTGTATTTCTGGACAAGGAGCTCGGACCCAACAGGCTCCGCACCGCGAACGTACTCGACGATCACGGCGTGCAGGATCGATTGCTTCCGGGCGTCGAGGTCAGGCATCTACTCATAGTTTACGTAAAACCCAGGAAGTCCGTGTTTAATCGTATTCCGCTACAGGCATCTGGCCACCAGCGGCGAGCCGTTGGACAGTACGGAGAACACACCTATTCGTAGTCTTGCGGGGACTAAGCCTCACCTTTCTTGCATAAATTGCAAAAGCGTTACAATCTATCTTCATGTCCGCCCTGGCTCTAATGGACCGGTTCTATGTATCGGGCGGCACAATGCCCGAGGACGCTGCAAGTTATGTGGAGCGCGCCGCAGACCGGCATCTCCTGAACAGCCTCCAAGAAGGCAAGTTTTGCTACGTCCTCAATTCCCGCCAAATGGGCAAGTCTTCGATGTGCGTCCGGACGAAGATGCAGTTGGAGCAAGATGGCGTAAGAACCGCGTTTGTGGACCTCACCAAGATCGGTGGCCGGAACGTGACGGCGGAGCAGTGGTATGCAGGTCTTATCGTCGAGGTCGGTCGAGCCCTCGGCCTGCGAGTCGAATTGCTCGAGTATTGGAAAGACAATTCCCACCTAAGCCCAATGCAACGTTTCTTCGGCGGCATCCGAGAAGTGGTGCTTGAAAAGATTCGCGCCAAAGTAGTGATCTTCGTCGACGAGATCGATTCGACGCGGTCTTTGCCTTTCGATACGGACGAATTCTTTGCCGGCATCCGCGAATGCTTCAACCATCGCGTTCAGGACCCTGAGTACAACCGCCTGACATTTTGCTTGTTGGGCGTTGCAGTGCCTAGCGACTTGATCCGTAACGCGCAGACGACCCCTTTTAATATTGGCGAGCGCGTCTATCTCAAGGACTTCACCCTCGAAGAGGCAAGCGCCCTAGCCAAGGGGTTACCGGGCCGAGAATCACTCGTTAACAGAATTCACTACTGGACGCACGGACATCCATTCCTGACCCAGAGCGTTTGCACTGCCATTAAGAACGACCCTTCTATCACCACGGATGAAGGTGTCGATCGAATGGTGTCGAGAGATCTGTTCGAGCCAAAAGCGCGCGAGACGAACATCAACCTTGCCGATGTCGGCAATCGCGTCTTGAATGGATACGCGGAAGGCGACGATATCAACAAGTTTCGCGCCGACATTCTTTCGGCGTACGACAAGGCGATCAGAGGCAAGTCGGAGCTGCAAGACGACGAATCCAATCGCGTCACCGCAGTTTTGAAATTGTCGGGCCTCATGCGTAGCGAAGGGAAGTCTCTCAAGGTCCGCAATCCCATTTACGAACACGTGTTCGGGAAAGAGTGGGTGAAGGAAAACATGCCGGGGCAAGAACTGCGTCGGCAAAGACGAGCTTTCTTCCTCGGCGTTGCTCGCACCGCGTTCGTGTCCGTAGTTGTGATCGCGATCATCGCGTACCTTGCTCTCGCCAATCATCGGTTGGCGCTAACGGCCGAAGCGCAGGCACGTGAGGGACGTTACCAGGCGTACGTCGCGTCGATGGACCTCATGCCCGTCCTCTATGACCAGAGAAATCTCACCAAAATCCGCAAAGTTCTCGACGCCCATAAGGAGGATCCGTGGCGGGGACCTGAGTGGTCGTACTGGGGCCGAATATCGCACGAGGCGGTTGCAGAGGGCGAGGTATCTGGAATCGGCGCCTTCGTAATGTCCCTTTCTTCAGATCAAAAATTCCTTGTTCAGGCTAATGGATCCGAGATCAAGATTTACGATGCTCATGACGTCAGCCTCGTCCGAAAATTCGACGTTCCCTACAAAAATGTTTTGACCGCCACCTATGTTCCGGGGACCGCCCACATTCTCATCCTTTCGAGAGGCGGAGGCGGTGGCATCATCGATTCTCAGAATGGCAAGGAGTTGGTCGCCTTGCCGGCTGACTTCGGAGCAAACCCTATTGCACCCGACTTCTATAGTAAAGGCAAATTGCTGTTTGGTGGTACGGCTACCACGCAGGGATATCTTGACTTACAAACTGGGACGTACCATAAGGTTGACAATCCATTTCCGAAATCGGCAACTTTCAATATAGGTGAGAACTTCGTCGTTGGCGTAGCGGCTGATAAGCCAAGCCTGATTCGCACCTATGCGATGGACTTCAAGACCGTCATTCGGGAATATCCAATTACGTTCCAACCGGCCTTCGTCCAAACTTTTCATGATGGCAAGCACGCGATCATTGCAGGACTAGATGGGGAGATCGCCGTTCTTGACCTGCAAAGCGGCAAGGTCGTCTCACAAATCAAGACTCCCGAGCCAGTTCTTGGCTTCAGCATTTCACAAGACGATTCGCTCGTTGGGATAAATGTTCGCAGACGCGCATCAGGTCTCGTCGATTGCAAGAACTACACGTTACAGTTTCGGCGATGGTATCCCGAGGCGAATCTAGCGATTGTTTATCCTGACAAGTCGCGATACGCGACGATGTACACCAACATCAAGCTCTATGATCCAACCCTGCCGCCTGTCGTGCGCACCTACCAACTAGGCACCGGACCATGGGCCGCCTCATTGAGAAATGTGAACGGTAAGCAGTTCCTAAACGCAGTGCGACAAGGAACTGGTGATGTCAAGACTGATGAGATCGGCGACGGTGTTTTGATCCCTCGAACTGATCTTGGCCCCGGCAAGCTCGTTAAAAACGCTTTCACAATCGATCCTAACTTTTTCGAGCTATTAGTGCAGCATGACAAAGATTTCGCGGTTGAAGACCTCTTTGGCCACCGCATGATGCCAGTGTCAATTAAGGGCACGCCAATTGTTCCCCGGATTAGCAGCAATGGAGAAGTTGAGGCGGTGACACTCGACGGCTTCAATATCGATATCTATGATCGAAAAACGGGTGCCAAGAAAACAACGATCAAATTGACAACAAGATTAAGTGGCATGCAGTTCGATCTGCAAGGAAAGCGATTAGCGATTTCCCAAATCGACCAAGGCGTCACGGTCGTAGACGTCGATGGGTGGAAAGTGTTGTGGTCGCATAACATGCATGCTCAGGGCATACGGTCCCTAAGATTTTCGAAAGACGGCAAGTTACTCCTAACGTGCGGAGACGATGACACGGCCCGACTCTGGGATGCGGTGACGGGCGCCAAACTGCTGGAATTAACCGGCTGTGCGCAGTCTGTTGTTGACGGAGACATCACTCCGGACGGCAGTCGAATCATTACCGTCTCGGACGATCAAACCGTTCGCGTTTGGGATGCAAAGACGGGCTTGGAAACGACAACCCTCGGGAGTACTGGGGCGGGTCCCCTCTTCTGCCGCTTGACTCTGGACAGCAAATACATTGTCACGACAGATACCCAGGGCGAAGTTAAGTTCTGGCCCGTGTCGGCGAAGTAGCCAATGGAAAGAAAAACCGCGCCCCTTACACCTCCCCAAGACGCCGACTTCTTCGTCTCGGGCGGAACGATGCCGGAGAGCGCACTCAGCTATGTCGAGCGTGCTGCGGATCGACAGTTGCTCGATGCGTTGTTAGATGGCAAGTTCTGCTATGTCTTGAATTCCCGCCAGATGGGCAAATCGTCATTATGCGTGCGAGTGAAGACTCTTCTAGAGGCAAAGGGTGTCGCGTGCGCATTCGTAGATCTCACAAGAATCGGCGGACAGAATCTCTCAGCCGAGCAATGGTATGCGGGAATCCTTGGCGAGATTGGCAGGTCTATTGGGTTGCGAACCGAGTTTCTTGTCTACTGGAAGGAGCACGTTCATGAAAGCCCGATGCAGCGAGTGTTTGGTGCATTACGCGAGGTTGCGCTAGTCAAGAAGGATGGACTCGTCGCCGTTTTCATCGATGAAGTTGATGCGGCAAGAT
>Ga0207680_10001693_pt1 | contig 10420 bp, 9 predicted proteins | sample KBSS23metaG_FD_184321 | JGI IMG/M metagenome (GOLD analysis project Ga0207680, IMG submission 184321) | Switchgrass rhizosphere microbial communities from Kellogg Biological Station, Michigan, USA - KBS S2-3 metaG (SPAdes) (version 2) | ecosystem: Host-associated > Plants > Roots > Rhizosphere >... | reverse complement strand
CACGTGTTACTCACCCGTGCGCCACTTTACTTAGGATTGCTCCCTTTCTCGTGCGACTTGCATGTGTTAAGCGCGCCGCCAGCGTTGATTCTGAGCCGGGATCAAACTCTCGTTTGAACCGTTTCGCTAGACAGGCCTAAGCCCATCTTGCTGGTCTGACAGGCTTGGAAGCCTGCCCTACCGATTTGTTAGTCGCCTCAGTTTGAACTCAAGTTACTGACGAATTAGTTGCTTACTACGCCCATCGGCCGCCCTTGCGGGCGACTTCCGAACGCAGTAGCATAACTTCTACTTCGCGTCCAACCAGATTTTCAAAGATCTGCGCAACGAACCCGCGATCCTTTCGGAAAACGAATTCCCTGCCGGCCTCGAAAGCCGTTCGGATAAAGCACCTTGCATAACGCACAAGGATGACCTCATCCAGAAATTATGGGAACCTGAAAGAACTACTTCAGTTGGAGGTCCGAAACCACAGCAGGATTAACTCACTACTGCGTTTTTGCCTTCCCTACCCTGACACGCTAGTACTACCGTTCTAGCGTACATCGTCTACATTAGCAAACCTTGGCCCGCTTGGCAAGCTTTTTTTCAAAGTCTTGCAAAGAGGAGGTTTTTGATCTCAACCCAGATCCAGGCTGCTGTCGTTCGACGGCTTGTTCAGAATAGCAAATGGGTTACAGGGTGCGCAAGGGGGAGATCGAAAAATCTTTTTTGGCTCGCAGATGGGAACCGATGGAAGCAGATACGAAAATCAGCCTCGGTCGGGGCGGCTCACGCGGCGGCATTCTACTTTGCGATGTTGGAAATTTAGGAGAAGGGCTAGAGGCAGGCCAGAGGCGTGGAGATAGCTCAGGCATTGGGCCAAGTGCGTGGGGGCGAAGCGGTCTACGCATTTCAGCTCCACAATTAGGTTGTCTTCGACTACCAGGTCTGGTGTGTATTCTCCAATGACGAGTTCTTTGTAGGTTACGGGGTAGACCACTTGGGACCTGACGGATAAGCGCCGCAGGGTTAGTTCTCTCACGAGCGCGCATTCGTAGAGTTTCTCTAGGAGGCCGGCTCCTAACGTGTTGGAGACTTCGTAGGCGGCGCCGATTACGGACTCGGTTAGGGAGTTTAGGTCCACTTTATGTAGTCTTGCGCGGAGGGGAGAATTCTCTCTTATCTGTGTCCATCGGTTCCCATCTGCGAGCAAGAAAAAAAGAAGTTGGCTCGCAGATGGGAACCGATGGACGCAGATAGAAAGGCCGTCATATTGCTTGTACTTTGCGCGGAGGTGCTTATGGCGGCTACTGATATTTTGCAGCAGATCGGTGAATCGTTGGGATCTAGCGCTAGCGTTAAGGCGGTGTTTGGAGAACCTGTGCAGGCTGCGGGCAGGACGGTGATTCCGGTGGCTAAAGTGGCTTATGGTTTCGGAGGTGGGTTTGGCACGGGGCATGGGAAGGCAGATCGGGAAAACGGTCGGCATGGCGAAGGCGGCGGGGGCGGCGGAGGGGTCCGGGCATTTCCGGCGGGGGCGCTGGAGATTACGGAGAGTGGCACTCGCTTCATTCCCTTCCCGGATGTGCGATTTATCGCGGCGGCATTCGTCTCGGGCGCGGTGTTGGGGCGATTGTTCTGGGGGAGGCGGCGAGGGGATTAACCGCTGGGCGCAGATCAGAAGCCGGCTAGGCCGGCTTGGGCTACTTGCTCGTCTTGTTGGGATTTGACGCCGGAGACGCCTATTCCGCCTACGCATTCGCCTTGGTGGAATATCGGGAGGCCGCCTTGGACGGGGACTCTTCCAGGGAGGCTTAGGATTGAGGGTCGGTCTTTGACCATGTCTTCTGCTGTCTTGGTAGGGTTGCGGCTTAGGGCGGAGGTGCGGGCTTTTAGCATGGCGATTTCGGGGGTGGCTGGGCTCGCGCCGTCCAGGCGTTCTAGATGGAGCAGGAAGCCGGACTCGTCTACAACTGCGATCGAGACTGGCCATTGGTTCTTCAACGCTTCGGACTTGGCGGAAGAGACTATTTTGTTGGCGTCTTCTAGGGTTAGGGAGAATTTGGTTCGCATTTTTGTATCGTAGCGCGGAGGGGAGAATTCTCCTTTATCTGTGTCTATCCGTGTCCATCTGTGAGCAAAAAAGAAGAAAAAGAAATTGGCTCACAGATGGACACGGATGGGCTCAGATAGGAAACGGCTAGGCTAGGGCGGCGTTTAGGATTTCTTGGATTAGGGTGTCGTAGGACACGCCGGCGTTTAGGGCGGATTGGGCGAAGTCTTCATCCTCCGCTAGGGATGGGTTGGGGTTGGCTTCTATTACGAAGACGTCGCCTTTCGGCGACAGTCGCACATCTATGCGGCCGAAGCCGCGGATTTTTAACAGGCGGTATACCTTTTTCGCTAACTGAGAAAGAGTTTCGGGCATGCGGTCGGGTAGGGGCTTCGCTGGGCCGTTTTTTATGCCCCATTTTTCGCGGTATTTTTCGTTCCACTTGGCGTGGTACGTCGCGAACTTGGGGGTGTCTTCGGGGACTTGTTCGAAGAAGATTTCGCGCGTGGGGAAGACTGTTAAGCGGTGGTTGCCTAGCACGCTTAGGTAGAGCTCGCGGCCTTCGATGTATTCCTCGATCAGAACATCGCAGTTGAATTTTTGGTGGATGAAGCGCATGCGCTCCAAGGCTTCTGTCTCGTCTTTTGCGAAAGATGATTTGCTGATGCCGTCGGAGGATTCTTCTCCTACTGGTTTTACGAAGGCTGGGTAGTTGAAGCGCTTCAGATGACGTAATGGGTGGGCGTGGTGGGAGACTACGAAATTCGGGGAGTGGACGCGGTGGTAGGCTAGGACCTTTTTCGCTAAGGCTTTGTCCTTGCACAGCAGGAGGGCGTCGGGGCCGGCTCCGGTGTAGCGCACCTTCATTAGATCTAAAAGAGCTGGGATGTTGGGTTCATGCGAGCGGTCGTGGTGGAAGGATTCGGAGAGGTTGAATACTAGGTCGGGCGCATAGGTCGTCAGTTTGTCGACGATGGCGGGGACGTTGTCGAACACTGCCAGCGTTTCTACGTCGTGGCCTAGGCGTTTTAGACATTCGAGCACGGAGGCTTCGGTGGGCTTGTCGTGTTCCTTAAGAGTCTCGGGGGAGAACTCCTGGTTGGGGTCTACTGCGTGTGCTAGGTCGAAGAGGGCTAGGATCTTCATGCTAGACGGACCTCTTGAAGCGGCCGGTGTAGAGGTGATTGGTTACCAGGGCTGCTAGATAGGATGCCAGGTCGAAGTAGAGGCGGGCGGGGCCTGTAGGAGCTTTTAGTTTCAATTCCTGGCAGCGTTTGGTTAGTTTGTGGACTAGCATGTTGACGGTGTATTTGCGTTGGCCGGTCCATTGAACGATGGACGCGATTAGGGCGGCGCGGTGTTGGCGCATGAATTTGGCGGCGGATTCGGCGCTGGGTTCGCCGTTGCCGAAAATCGAACGCAAGTCGGCGTCGTAGACGTCGGGAAAATCTTCGGCGTAAAGTTTGCGGCGGGCGGTGTAGTGGCGGGCTAGCGTGGTGCGGAGTTTGCGGGCGTCGGAGATGCGGCGGCCGCGTTTTACTACGGGCTTGGTGGTCGCCACTTCTTGCATCAGGGTTTCGACGTACTCGAGTTTTTCAAGAGCCTTCCAGCCGCGGTAGCGTTGGCGCCAATCGTCTGGCGGAGAAGAAAGCCACACGGCGAAAGTTTCGGCGAAGTCCTCATCGGGATGGGCTTGGGCGTACCAGTTGGGGAGATGGCGGACGAAGCTGCGGCTGTAGGGGCGCGGCGTATAGGTCTCGGGCGCGTATTCGGCTTCGGGGGAGCCGAAGATGCTTTGCCAATCTTTGCGAGTGGAGAATTTGTAGGCGTGGTCGATGGCGTGTCCGCATTCGTGGCGGAGGAGCATTTGGCACCATTCGGCGGTGCCTCCTTCTACTTCCAGCATGAGGCGCAATTCTAGAGCTTTTAGGCGGGGGTGGGCTAGATAAAAGGGAATGGCGATGGCGGGGGCGCCTTCGGGGGAGAACCATTCGTCTCCTAGATAGCAATCGGGGCGGAGGGCTACGCCGCGTTGGGCTAAGTCTTCGTGAAATTGGCGGAGGCGGGGTTCTAGTTCGGAGCCCTCGATGCGCACGCCGAGATCGCAGATACGGAGAGAGAGGAGTTCTTCGTCTTTTAAGGCGGCCCAAGCGGGGGGAGTGGGGGGCTGGGGCGCTGGGGCGGATGGCTCCGCCGCGATTTCCATTTCTATATCGTACGCGTTGCGGGTTAGGGTGTGGTGGAGTAGTCGAGTTCGTACATGCGGTAGACGGCTTCTCGCATGCCACAGCGGTGGTAGACGGCTTGGGCGTGGTGATTGTGGGATTCGACGTAGAGGCGGAGTCCGCAGACGTTGGCGCGGTGGCGGGCTTGGGCGTCGACGTATGCGTAAAGGGACTGGAAGACGCCGCGGCGGCGGGACTCGGGGAGGGTGTAGACGCTTTGAATCCACCAGAACTGGGCGTTGCGCCAATCGGACCATTCATAGGTGATCATCATTTGGCCGGCTGGACGGCCCGCGAGTTCGGCGATCAGGTAGAAGCCGCGGTTGGGATCGGCGAAGAGGGCGCGGACGCCGGCGCTTAGGAGGTGGGGGTCGAGGGCGCGGGCTTCAGTTTCTAGCGCCATGGCGGCGTTGCCTTGGACTAGGAATTCGGTGTCTTCCAGGGTGGCTTGGCGGATGCTGATTTCTGGCATGCTCTCTGCTTATAACAGAGCGGCGCACGAAGTGCACTTACCAGGGTGTTGAGGAAACATGAGACGCACGGAACAGTCATTGATTGTTGTAGATGCGAAGCCGGGAGACGGGCGGGTGTGCGGGATAACGCCCAACTCCGCTGGTGCTGGTGGCGCTTTTGACGCAACATTTCTTGACGGGAAGGGAGTGGGCCATGTTTGAATCCAGCTTTGTGGACTCGGGGAAGACGCGGCGGCCGTGGATGGTATTGGTCGGGGGCGCTTTCGAGGCGGCGTTGATCGGGGTGGTGATTTTGGTGCCGCTGCTGTTTGTGGAAACGCTGCCGGAGCGGGGGTTGTTTAAGGCGTTGATGCTGGCTCCGGTGCCGATGGCTCCGCCGGCGCCTCCGCCGCCGATGATTGCTAAGCGCGTTCCGCGGGCGGCGGTGGTGACGCGGAAGTTTGATCCGGCGGTGCTGGTGAGTCCGGTGGTGGTACCTAAGGAAGTGGCGATTATTAGTGAGGCTCCGTCGCTGCAGACGGACTTCGTTGTGGGCGGTGTGCCGGGAGGGATTCCGGGAGTGGGTGGTGGAGGGACTGCGTTCTTTAGTGGCGGGCTGCCGGTGGCTGCGCCACCTCCTCCGCCTCCGCCTAAGGTTGTGGCTGCGGCGCCTAGCGAGCCGAAGCAAATCACAGTTGGGGGAGACGTTGAGGCTGCGATGCTGTTGCAACAGGTGCGGCCGGTTTATCCTGCGATGGCGCGGGCGGCTCGCATTGCGGGCAACGTCAGACTCAAGGCGGTGATCGGCACGGATGGCAGGATCAAGAATTTGATTGCGGTGAGTGGGCATCCGATGCTGGTGGACGCGGCCATGAATGCGGTGCGGCAGTGGGTGTACAAGCCTACCGTGCTGGATGGGATGTTGGTGGAAGTGAACACGGAGATTGTGGTGCGGTTTGGGCTGGCTGTGCCGGGCGTGCCTACTGGGTAAAGTCTCCTGGTAATACACGGAAAAAATGGGGACACCCTAACCGTTGCGGATCGGTAAGCGCCGTGTGGAAGGCAAAAAGAGTGTCCCCATTTTTGGGCGACTTGGATATGATCGAAATATCATGTTCAAGCGTGGGTTTTTGCTGCTTTTCGCGCTGGCGCCTTTCGTTACCGCGGCAGGGCCGGCTATTCAACTATCCGTCGATGCCAGTGACATGGCTCGGCGGATTTTGCACGCTAAGGAAACGGTACCGGTTGCGGCGGGCACTGTGCGGCTGGCTTATCCGAAGTGGATTCCGGGGGAGCATGCGCCTACGGGTCCCGTCACCGACGTTGTGGGGTTGAAGATCACGGGCGGCGGGAAGACGCTGAACTGGCGGCGCGATCCGGTGGAGTTGTACATCGTGGCGGTGGATGTACCGGCTGGGGTGACTTCGATCGACGTAGCGTTCGATTTTCTGGTGGCGCCGGATGCTGCGGGATTCTCTTCGGGGGCTTCCGCTACATCGCAGCTGGGGTTGATGAGTTGGAACCAGGTGCTGATGTATCCGGCGGGGACTCCTTCGGATCAACTGGATTTGAACACTACGCTGAAGGTACCGCGCGGGTGGCGCTATGGGACGGCGCTGCCGATTGCTCGCGAGACTGGCGACACGATTGAGTTTCAGCCGGCTTCGCTGACTACGGTGGTGGATTCGCCGGTGATCATGGGGGCTAACTTCAAGAGTATTGATTTGTCGCCGGGGGATAAGACTCCGCATTATTTGAATCTGGCGGCGGATTCTCCGGCGGCTTTGGAGATTTCTCAAGATAAGGTGGATAAGATCAAGAATTTAGTCAAAGAGAGCGGGGCGATGTATGGGTCGCGGCATTATCGGGATTATCATTTCTTAGTCACGTTGAGCGATCATGTGGCGCATTTTGGGCTGGAGCATCATGAGTCGAGCGACGATCGCGTCGCGGAGAAGACGTTCACGGACGATACGTTGTGGCGCAATGAAGGGTCTCTGTTGCCGCATGAGATGACCCATTCGTGGAACGGGAAGTTCCGGCGTCCGGCGGGGCTGGCTACTGGGGATTACGAGAAGCCGATGGATGGCGCGCTGTTGTGGGTCTACGAGGGGCTGACGAATTATTTAGGGGAAGTGCTGGCGGCGCGGAGCGGGATTTGGACGGCTCAGCAGTATCGCGAGAATCTGGCGAATGAGGCGGCGGAGTTGGATAATACTCCGGGTCGCGATTGGCGTCCGCTGGCGGATACGGCTACGGCGGCGCGGTTACTCTATGACAGCCGGGCGGATGGGAGCAGTTATCGCAGGAACACCGATTTTTATCCGGAGGGGTCTCTGATTTGGCTGGAGGCGGACACGCTGATTCGGCGGGAGAGCAAGGGGTCGCGGTCGCTCGATACGTTTGTGCAGAGTTTTCATGGAGGGGCGGGGGGCAAGCCGGAGTTGAAGCCGTACACGGCGGACGAGTTGTATGCGGCGTTAAATGCGGTGCAGCCCTACGACTGGCGCGGGTTTTTCGAGCAGCGGGTGGAGCGGATTCAGGCGCGGGCTCCGCTGGGTGGGATTGCGGCGGGCGGGTGGCGGCTGGTTTATAAAGATCAGCCGTCGGAGATGTTCAAGGCTAGCGAGACGGCGCACAAGGGAGTGGACGTGCGGTATTCGATGGGGCTGGCGCTGGGCGAGCAGGGGGATGTGATGGATGTGGTCCCGGGGAGTCCGGCGGATCGCGGCGGGATGTCGGCGGGGGCGAAGGTGCTGGCGGTGAGTGGGCGGCAGTTTTCGAGTGAGGTGATGCGGGCGGCGATTCGGGATGCCAAGGGCGGGACGGCGGCGATCGAGTTGATCACTAAGGATGGGGACATTTATAAGACGTTTCGCGTGGAGTGCCACACGGGGGAGCGGTATCCGGATTTGGAGCGGGTGGCGGGGCAGGCGGATTTGATGGGGGAGATTACGCGGGCGCACGCGAAGTAATGGGAATGTATACTGACGGTTCTATGAACCGAAGTCTGTTGCGCTCGATAGCAGGGTTGACGATTGTGCTGGTGGGGCTTTCTGCCCAAAGCAAGCCCTTCCGGTTGGAGGAAGCAACCATCACGGAGATCCAGGCGGCCTATAAGTCGGGTCGGCTTACCAGTCATCAACTTGTGCAAATGTATCTCGATCGGATTCGTGAATTCGACAAGACGGGTCCGAAGCTGAATTCCATCATCACGGTTAATCCCAAGGCGCTCGAAGAGGCGGACCGGCTGGATGCGGCGTTCAAGAAATCGGGCTTGGTGGGTCCGCTGCACGGGGTGCCGGTGATCCTCAAAGACATGATCGACGCGCAGGGCATGCCGACTACTGAGGGGTCGGTTGTGCTGAAGAATTTTTATCCGGATAAGGATGCGTTCATCGTGGAGCGGATGAAAAAGGCCGGCGCGATTATTCTTGCGAAGGCCACGCTGTCGGAATTTGCGACGGGAGATACTTATGGATCGCTGTTCGGTGCGACGAAGAATCCTTATGATTTGAAGCGGACGCCGGGCGGGTCGTCGGGTGGCACGGGGGCTAGCATTGCGGCGAACTTCGCGGCGGTTGGGATTGGCGAAGAGGGGCTGGCATCGATTCGTAGACCGTCGGCTTGGAGTTCGCTGGTGGGGATGAAGCCGACTCCTGGGTTGGTGAGCCGGACCGGAATGTACGCGGGATGGCCGGGTGTCGTGGGCGGGCTGGGGCCGATGACGCGTACGGTGGAGGATCTGGCACGCGTTTTGGATGTGATCGCGGGGTACGATTCCGAGGACCCGCTAACGTCGCTCGGCGTGGGCAATCGTCCGGAGAGTTATACAAAACTTCTGGACAAGAACGGGCTGAAGGGGGCACGGCTGGGAATTATTCGCGAGCCCATTGGCGAAAACTCGGACCCGAGTTCGGAAGATTTTAAGCGAGTGAACGAGGTCTTCGAAAGGACACTCGGGGAGTTGAAGGCGGCGGGGGCGGTGGTGGTGGACCCTCTTGTGATCCCGGATTTAAGAACGCTGATGGCGGTGCCGCGAGGGTTCGGGTCGATTAAGACTCCGGAAGGACTGGACTCCACTGAGGTGTACTTTGCGCGGAATGCGAATCCGCCTTTCCGGTCGCGCCGGGATATGTCGAAGGACCCGAATATCGACAAGGTATTTGCGAGGGCGCGAGGGCAGTTCAACGACCGTCCTCCCGCGCCGCCGGACTTCAAGAGGGCGTTTGAGTATCAGCAGGCTCGGGAAGCGCTGATGGTAAACATTATGAAAGTGATGGCGGACAATAAGCTGGATGCCATTGTGTACAAGTCTGTGGAGCACCAGCCGAGTGTCATTCCGCTGCCGGACACGGCCACCCCGGAGCAGTTGAAAGAGGCGATCAATCCGCCGGCTTACGTGGACACGCGAGGGGTTCCGACGTTGAACACTTTCCTGGTGTACGTTCCAGCGATCACGGTGCCTACGGGATTTACCACGGATAATCTACCCACGGGGATCACGTTCCAGGCGGGGCCGTATGCGGACGCGGAGATCATTAAGCTGGCTTACGCGTATGAGCAGGCCACGCATCATCGGAAGGCGCCGGTGTTGAAGAGCGGCGTGCACTGACGGCCGCATTTTTGATGTGATTGCAGAGAGCCCGGCGGATGTCGGCGGCGGTGAAGTTGCTGGCGGTTAGTGGGCGGCAGTGTCAAATGATGTGATGCGGATTGGCGGTAGGGCGAAGTTAAGTGAACACTATCTTTGCGGATTTACGGAAGCGATTAAATGTTTTCGGGCCTACATGCATCTCTGCTGCCGCTAGAGCCACTATGGAACGGCTGAGGGCGCCTCAGGCTCGGCCGATTGTGGCGACAGAAGTTGAAGGGAGAAGGCCTTTTGCTCAACCGCTTCAATCTCCATAACTAGCAATCTGATAGCGCTGGCGGAGGCTCCAAGCAACGATTCTGCCTCATCCTCACTCACGACAATCTCCGGATGAAGGATTGGATTCCGGTAACTGTCCCGAATGTGGTCAAGGAAGGTTACCACTCTTTCAGAATGATCTGGATGTTTCCTTAGCGCTTTTAAATATATCGACCAGTTTCTCATCCGAGTCGGAAGCGGCTTCCCCGTCACACGCTCGAAATACACCGCCATGACACTTTCGACGGCGCGTAGGACATGGAAAGCTGAAGCTGTCGGGTTGTCTAGTGCTAGGCAACGACCTGCCTGTCTGACATCTATTATGGCTTGTTCTGGAAGCCGTCGCCTGATTTTTTCCGGAAACATAATCTCAGCACGTTCGATCAGATCAGGGGTTGAGTGTGTCCCTTTTTGCGATACCAAATAGGTATCGAGACTTTGAAGTTCAGCGGCTAAGACTGTCTCAAATTCCTGCGCCCCTTCCCTTAGTTCATAGCCTGCGTACCCTATCGTCTGTTCGGAAGCAATGTGTTTAACGGCATCCGCCCAGGTTTCGGGAATGATCGAGTTTATAGCGCGGAGTACTCTCTCTGCTGGCGGAACACATACCCGCAACGGGATCTGCCCGAATATTTGGACAAGCGCCTCACGCCCTTCCCAAAGTGTAAAGAAATGCGCCTGAATTGTTGCTTCGTTTTCAACGCTTATCAGTGGATGTAACTTCAAGGCAAGGTCGTAGAATCGATGACCATTTACGCGTTGCATAAGGGTGCCCTTAGTTGTATGACCCGCCACG
>Ga0207680_10001691_pt1 | contig 10426 bp, 7 predicted proteins | sample KBSS23metaG_FD_184321 | JGI IMG/M metagenome (GOLD analysis project Ga0207680, IMG submission 184321) | Switchgrass rhizosphere microbial communities from Kellogg Biological Station, Michigan, USA - KBS S2-3 metaG (SPAdes) (version 2) | ecosystem: Host-associated > Plants > Roots > Rhizosphere >... | reverse complement strand
CAGCGTCCGGGCGACCTCGTGGGCGGCGCGGGCGTCGCCGTTGGCGAGGGTGCTAGCGCTGGCGACGCTGAAGGTGTGGAGGCGACTTACCTTGCTCGCGATCGCGGCGATCACGGCGGAGTCAACTCCTCCCGAGAGGAAGAGGCCGACCTCGACGTCTGCCATCAGGTTGTCGTGCACGGACCGCTCGAGCGCCTCGCCGTAGGCCGCGACTGCGTCCTCCGGACTCCGGAGCAAGATCGAAGCCGTGTCGGGATCCGGTTCGTAATAGGTGCGCGTCTCCATAGCCCGCCCGTCGGCGGCGACGGTGAGGATCGTTCCCGCCGGCAGTTGCTGGACGTCGCGGAAGAAGGAGACCGGCGCCCCGGCAGCGGCCTTCGGCATCGTGCTGTTGATTGCGGGGTCGCTGAGGACCTGGGACCAATCCAGTTCCCCGCTGACGCCGGGGGCGTGCAGCAGCGCCTTCAGCTCGGAGGCGAAAGCGAAGGAACTCGCCCCCTGCGCCCAGAAAAGCGGCTTGATCCCGAAGCGATCGCGACCTAGCACCAACCGCTGCTGCCGCGCATCCCAGATCGCCAGTGCGAACATGCCCCGCAGCCGTTCGACGAACTTCAGGCCATGCTCCTCGTAGAGGTGCAGGACCACCTCGCAATCGGAGCGCGTCGCGAAACGGTGCCGTTCTCCCAGCTCCCGACGCAGCTCCTGGTGATTGAAGATCTCTCCGTTGACGACGGCGAGGACATCGCCGCTCTTGTTGCGGAAGGGCTGGGCGCCGCCGGCGACGTCGACGATCGCGAGGCGCCGGAAGGCGAGCCCGATCGGACCCTCCGTCACGACCGCGTCTGCGTCAGGTCCGCGGTGCGCGACCGCCGCCGACATCGCTGTCAGAGCCGCTCTCTCCTCCACCCCGAAACCCTCGGAGCAGAGGATGCCCGCCAGCCCGCACATGCAGTCAGGCGGTGGCGGGAGCGACGTTGATGGCGCGGATCTCCTCCAGTTCACCGAGCAGATGGCGGGTGTCCTCCGTTGCCTGCCCGGCCTCGACGTCGAACTCCTGCGCCAACTCGGCACCGATCTCGGCGACAGTCCGTCGGCCGTCGACCAACTGCCAGATTCGCAGCGCCACTTGATTCAGCTCCACTGCCGCAACCGAGCTGCCGACGATGACGTTGCCCTGGTAGTTGCGGACCCGAGCGTCGAGCCGTTTCTCCGGAACCGAGTTGGCGTCGATCATCCGACTGAGATCTCCAGCGAGAGCTCCTGGCAGGCACCGAGCACGCTGCGCACCCATCTCTCTGGCGCCTCGGCATCGAACCCTTGCATCGTCTCGATCTCCCACCAACGCTCGAACGGCAGCGCAGCGGGTGCGGCGCGGAGCAGTTTCTGCGGCCTCCATTTCGGGTTCTGGGCCAACTCCCCTTCGCTCACCAGCAGCGCGTCGACGATCCAGCCGAAGGCGATCTTGACGGCGATGACCGCGCTCTCGACGTCGCCGGAGCCGAGCATCCCGAGCGCGTCCTCCGTATAGCCGTCAGCAATATTGAGGGCGTGGGCGGTGAAGATCGGTTCGATCCCGCTTTTCTGCAGCGCGGCCTGGCGGCGGGAGAACCATTCCTCGCCGAGGATTGCGATGCCGTATCCGAGCCGATCGAGGAAGTCACGCTCGTCCGTGGAGATGTCCTCGCCGGCGAAGTCGGAGCTTTCCAACATTGACGGCGAGACCTTCGCCATCATCTGGTCGACTTGGCTGTCGGTCCAGTACTCCACATCCCAGCGCTCGTCTTCGACGTGCACCACCTCGACGACCAGCAGCTCCGGATCGAGGGGGACCCGGGCATAGTGGGCCCCCTCGCGCCGGCGCGGCGACTCGGTGATCACGTAGACGTCGATGTCGCTCGTCCCGTTGCCCCACCCGCGTACTACCGAACCGCTGAGGTAGACGCAGAGGGTGTCGTCGGGAAGCAGCTCTTGGCTGCGGAGCGCATCGAGCGTCAACCGGACGGCGTTTGCAGTGCGCTCCGTTCCTCGCAGAGCAGGTTCATCGCTCATAATGCGGCTCAGTATATTCCAGAGAAACTGGGCCAGTCGGCCGCTTTCTAGGTGGTCTAGCGCCCAGCTGTCGATGCGTAGGAGGGAGGTGTTCGCATGAAGAAGGCATACCTGAAACCGTCGACCAAACCAGTGGAGTTCGGCTCGGTCATCGCGAGTCACTTCTAGCGGTTCGGGCCGGCGGCAGTTGCCGCCGGCCCTCTTTCAGCCTCCGGGAGCGAGGCGCAGTTCGTCGCCCTCGAACTCGACCCCGACCGGCTCCAGGATGACCTGCCGCGGGCCGGCCTCGATCTTTCCCGCGACGATTGCTTGGAGGCCTAGTCCCTCTGCGGCAGAAACGACATCCTTGCCGCTGTCGGATGCGCAGTAGACGGCGAGGCCGGAGCCCATATTGAGGGTGCTGTAGGCCGCGTGCGCATCCATCTCCGACTGCTCGGCGAGGAACGAGAGGACCGGTGGGACCGGGGGAAGGTCGTGGAGGCGGTAGGTGCAGTCGAGGCTCGGCCGCATCAGCTTCAGAAGCCCGTGCCCGGTGATGTGGCTGATGTAGGTCACCGGGAGGCCGTCGCCCAGCAGCCTGCGCACGAGCGGGACGTAGGAGATCGACGCTGCCAAGATTCCTTCGCCAAAGTCGCGGTTGCTTGCTTCCGGCAAGGGCGTGCTCCAGCCCTCCGGGAGGCGAGTCGCGATGTGACGAGCGAGCGAAGCCCCGTTGGCGTGCAGGCCGCTGCTGGCAACGAGGACGATGTCATTCCCGGGCGCCAGCTCCTGGCCGAGGATCGGCTCTATCGAAGGAGGAATGACGCCGAAAGCGCAGCCTGCCAGCTCGATGTATTCACCGCTGACCAAGCCGGGAAGCGAGGGCGACTCTCCGCCCCCCCAGACGCACTCAGCGTCCTCGCAGGCCTTGCGCCAACCCTCCAACAGCGAGGCGTAGCGGTCCTGGTCCGCGTACCAGTCGCCGCTGCCGCTGGCGAAGTAGGCGTTGACGACCATCGGCAGGGCACCGACGCAAATCAGATCGTTGACGATCGCGGCGACGGCGTCGTAGGCGACGGCGTCGAACCAGTCTCGCCCGGTCTCGGTGAGGTAGTCCTGGGCAACGATTGACTTCGTCCCGAGCCCCTCCAGCACGAGGCCGAACTTGGCGCCCTCGTAGCCGAAGACGAAGGCGGGCTCACCGCGGGAACGATCGACCGCAGAGCCACCCATCGCCTCCATCAGTGCCGAGGTCGAGAGCGCCTTGTCGAGGGCCAGTCGCTTGCCCGCGTCGAGCGCCGCATAGTCGACGCCAGCTTCGCGGTAGGTGTTGCGCTTTTTTTGCGACGAGTCGGTCAACTGGCGCGCCGACTCTATATCGGCAGCGCTTCCGCCGACCGCGCGAAGGTCCGGGACAGGTGAACAAAAGAGCGGGTTATCGGGCGTTGGGGGACCCCGCACCCGTAGTGTCTGCGTGTTCCACGGCGTCATTTCCGCCATCCTTGTCTTCGGGAGCGACACGCGCCTGAGCGAAGCCGACCCAAGAAGCTCGTCAGGCATGCCTTGTACCTTTGCCGTTCGGGACCTTCTATCTGTATCGGACATTTGCAAGCGCAGGGAAGCCTCATGACTGACGCGATCGAGCTCAGCGAGCGGGACGCCGAGATACTCGAAACCCTTGTGGGGCTCTCCGGCGGTGGAACGGATTGGTTCTTCGAGATCCCCGTCGGCGCCGACCACATCCCGTCGCCGCCGTGGCCCGACTCGATTCAGTCCCCCAACAGCAACGAGATCCGGTCCTTGGTCAACCGTGACCTCCTCGACATCGACAAGAGCGTCGCCCCGACTTGGCGCTTCTGGCCCTCCGCCCAGGCACGTGAGCGTTTCGCGAACGCGGTCGCCAAGGCTCTGACCGAAGCCCTCTCGGACCCCGACCAACGGCTGGCGGTCATCCTGCAAGCGACCGTCGACGCCTTCAACTCGGACCCCTCCGAGCCACTCCTCCTCCTGCGCACCAACTCCGTCGACCTCGTTCGTCATTCCGGTTGGGCGATTCCGCCTGACGTCGTCCGACATCACGACCTCAGCCAACTCCAGGAACTGGGGCTCGTCGGCTGGGAGAGCGAGACCGAGTTTTACCCGACGCCATCGGGCCGGATGGCGGTTAGTAATCCCGCCGCCCTGCTCAGTCAACGGGCCGAACAGACCGAAGACGAGGAGGAGCGCTCGAGGCTGCGTAGCTGGACCGAGAAGATCCGCGCCGGCGACATAGCGGTCAGCGCTACCAGCGGGCTCACCCTCGCGGCGATCAGGGCCCTGCTCGGGTTCTGAATAGCACCGACATGTTCGGCTTCCGTGACCGGAGGCGAGTCTGCCCTCCTCTCCCCGAGCCGCCCGGCCACGTCACCGTCGACGCAGACCCGGAGCTGATCCGCGAGGCTCACCTCTTCCTGCTCGACCGGATCGGACGCAACATGGGGCTTGCCTTCCATCCGCAGCCCTCGCTCGAGCCTCCGACCGACGAGCGGATCATGGTCCTCGGTCGCTTCGACACCAGGGCGAGACAGAGGGAGTTCGGACTGGAGCTCGGGGTCGAGGAGGCTCGCCATGTCCGGGTTGCATGGCTGATCGACCTCTACATCCCCGAGAGTCGCCGCAATCAAGGGTTCGGGACCAGGCTGATGCGCGACCTGGTGAATCTCTGGGTCGAGGCCGGCGTCTCCGAGGCCCGTCTGACCGCGACCGCCGACGGGCTCGGAGCATATGAATGCTGGGGTTTCGTCGCCGACGACTCCCGTGACCGCCTCGAGGTCGACCTTCATTCGATGCGGCTGAAGCTCGCCTGACGCCTTTCCTTCCGTTGGGTCGGCGAGAGTACCGGAGCAGCCGCTGGGGTCAGTCCCGCATGTCCCCTGAGTTCTCAGTGGTGAGCGGCTCCAGATGGAACACTTCTATCGAGAGTCAGTGTGCCATTCGGTACTAATGTCGAAGGCGGTCGAGGCGGGTTGTGTGTGGCCCTCGGCCTTTTGTTCTTTATTTAGCTATTCCGCTCGGAGGTAACCCACGTGAACGCCGACCAGTTGTCAGGGGGTTAAGTGAAGCTTCGTCGCGGACGCCACGGCCTGCATCTCTTCGATCGCGCCTCGGGAATCAACATCCTCTTCGACGAAGTCCAGGTGCCAGAAGTCGAATATCATCTCGCGCCCCGCTACGCCTCCTTCGCTCTCACCAACGCCTGTGAGCTGAAGTGTCCCTATTGCTATGCGCCTAAGTCCCCGGCACGGCTCGACGCTCACAAGGTCACCGCCTGGGCCGTCGAGCTGGCAGCGAACGGGTGCCTGGGCGTCGGCTTCGGCGGCGGCGAGCCGAGCGCGCACCCCGACTTCGCCGAGATCTGCGAACAGGTCAGCACCTCGACCGATCTCGCCGTGGGGGTGACCACCCACGGCCATCGCTTCGACGCCGAACTGGCCGAGCGCTTGCGCGGGCACCTCCACTTCATCCGCGTCTCGGTCGACGGCGTCGGCCTGACCTACGAACGGCTGCGCGGCAGGTCCTTCGCCGATCTGCTGCACCGCCTGGAGACGATCGCCTCGGTCGCTCCTTTCGGCCTCAACGTCGTCGTCAACGAGCAGACGCTCGGCGACCTCGACCGCGTCTATGAGCTCGCAGCCTCAAAGGGGGCGAGCGAGATCCTGCTCCTGCCAGAGCAGCCAGTGGGGGAGCGCGGCGGAATCGGGGCGGGCACCGAAGCGGCGCTCGCGGAGTGGGTCGCGGCCGAGCGGCGTGAGATCCCCCTGACGATCTCCGAAGCGCGGATCCCCGACGGCATTCCGACGAGCGACCCCTTCGCAGGCGAGCCGCCGCTCGAGGGGCACGCCCACGTCAACGCCTTTGGCATGCTGGCAGAGCACGCCTACGCAACCGAGACGGTGGATATCGGCGCCAGCCTAATCGACGCCCTGGAAGAGCTATCGAGAGGAGTCGCGGTTCGATGAAGATCTGGCGGGGGTACGGCTCAGAGCACTCCTACAGGTTGGTCCTGATCGGCCATTTCCAAAGCGAGGATGCCGCGGCGGAGGTCGAGGGTCAGATCGCCCGGCTCCAAGAGGAGGTACCCAGTTTCCCGGAGGCCGACTGGGAGACCCGCACCGGGCGCTTCTCCGACGAGCTGCTCGACCTGCTCAGGGAGATCGAGGTCTGGGACCTGGGCCCGGCCGAGGTGCAGGCGATGCTCTACGACTTCGCCGTCGAGCGCGACGGGACCGAGATCCGCGTCACCGGCGATGACGGCGATATCCAGGGCTTCGTGAAGCTGATGATCGGTCGCTCGGCCCGGGTCGAGATTTACTCCGCCCACGACTGGACCGACGAGGGTGAGCCCGTCGCTCGGGAGCCCGACGAGGCCGAGAACGGCGAGCCCGACGCAGAGGCCCCCGGCGAGGGCTGAGCGCGCCGATGGCGGTTGCCTGGGACGCATTCGAAGGGCTCGAAGACTCGCCGGAGCGGAACTTCGAGCTCCTCTGGCGCGCGATCGTGCAGCGCAACTGGGGTCCTTACGGGACTCTGCGCTCCAGGCGAAATCAGCCTGGCGTCGAGTTCCACCTTGAGCTTCACACCGACTGCGATCTCGGCGAGGCCGGGCGCTGGTTCGGATGGCAGTGCCGCTGGTATCGCCTGAACGCTGATAACGGTTTCTCCGCCACTCAGAAAGAGAGCATCGAAGAGGCGATCGCCAAGACCCGCGAGCACGTCCCGGGGGTGTCCGACTTCGTCCTCTGCCTCAAGGAGCTGCCGAAGAAAAGCGACATCGAATGGTTCGAAGGACTCGCGCCGGAGGGGGTGCGCGTGATGATCTGGGCCGAGGAGGAACTCGATACCCGGATGAGCGGGGCGGCCACGATCGTCCGCGAGGCCTACTTTGGTGAGCTGATCCTCGAGCGCCCGAGTCTTGCGATTGCGCGTGAGCGCAGCCTCGCCCCAGTGAAGGCCCGATGGATGCCCGACCTGAATGTGAGGACCGAGGTCGAGGCGGAGCTGGAGGCTGCCCTTCTTCGGCCGAGCTCCGCCGAGATCCTGCGAGACCACGGCGAACACCTCGGTGCCCACCTGGCGACGATCGCGGGCTCGGACCTGCGCGCCGCGGGGGAGGAGACCCGCGCCACGCTCGACAAGCTCTGCGAGGAGGCGAAACTGCTCGCGGAGCGCCTGCTGGAGATCACCGAGGGCATCGACCAGCGCAGGCCCAACCAGGCCCGCGAGCTGCTTGCCGAGTCCGCCACGCCACAGATCGCTCTGCCGGAGGCCGAACGCGTGGCTCGCCGGATCCGCTGGCTGCGCTCGCCGGCATCGCTCGCCGTAACGGCGATGATCGAGGAGATCGACGCCGCGCTGCGCTCGCTGCGTGAACACAGGAAGCGCGCCGAGTCCGAACTGCTGGCGGTGATCGGCGCCCCTGGGGCAGGCAAGAGCCACCTCTCGGCGCAGCTCACCCAGGAGAGCGGCGAGACGCCGGCGGGGGTCTTCATCAGGGGCTCAGAGCTCGGTGCGGGCGGAACCCTTGATCAGCTGGCCGCGGCGCTACCAGGGCTGAGCGTCGAGGGTTTCGACCAGCTGCTCGCCGCAGCCGATGCCGCAGGCGCCCGTCTCGGCGCGCGGATCCCGGTCGTGATCGACGGCCTGAACGAGGCCGAGCGCCCGACCCGCTGGAAGGACATGCTCGCGGAGCTGGAGCCGATCCTCGGTGATTTTCCCAACGCACTCTTGATCGTCACCCTGCGCGAGACCGCCAGGGATCAGGTCCTGATCGAGCAGGCGAGCGAGGTCGAGCTCGAGTGGTCTGAGGCGGAGGTCGATGAGGCGGTTCGCGTCTACTTCGAGCACTTCAAGATCGATGCCGGCGGGACCGTGCTGCCCTTCCGCTACTTCCGCGAGCTGCTCTTCCTGCGTCTTTACTGCGAAGCGGTCAACCCCGACGCAGCCGATCCGGTTGGGGTCGAGGGGCTCCCGGGAGACATGGTGGCCGTATTCGAGCTCTACCGCGAGCGCGCCCTTGAGCGGATCGCCTCCGATCTCGACCTGCGTCCTGGACTCCCCGCCGAGCGCCTGGCCCTGATCGCCAAGAAGCTCTGGGATGAGAACCAGCGCTCGCTCCCCTTCGCTGAGATGCAGGCGACGATCAACGAGCCCGAGACCGAGTGGAACCGCAGCCTCGTCAAGGCCCTCGAGGACGCCGGGATTCTCTACCGCGGCGGGGAGGAGGGTTGGGAGCACCCGCCGAGCTCGGTCGTATTCGACCGCTTCGCCGGCTTCCTGATCGCCGACGCTCTGATCGAAGGGCTCTCGATGTCAGAAGCCGAGGAGTTCCTGCGTTCCGAGGATCTCTGGGGACGCCTGCTCGGCGAAGAGGAGCAGGCACATCCACTCGGAGCGGATATCTACCTCGCCCTGGTCGGACTCGTCCCGCGCCGCTTCGGCGGCCGCAATCTCTGGGCATTCGCTCCTGAGGCCCATCGACGGATGACGCTCGGCCAGACGATGGAACTGGCATCGGAGTACCTCGACCCCGAGACGCTCGACCGCCTCGCCGAGGCGATTCCCGACGCCCGGGAGGCTCGACCACGGAGGCGTCATCCTTTCGACCGCCTCTGGGAAGTCAGGGACGCTCCGCGCCACCGATTGAACGCCCGATTCTTCGACAGGGTTCTGCGCTCGATGCCCCTTGCCCGCCGAGACCGACTCTTCTCGGAGTGGTCGCGCTCACGCCAGGACTCGATCCTCGAGCAGATCGAGAGGCTGCGCCGGGGGTGGGAGGCAGGCGGGCGACGCGATGACGCCGATGACCTCGACGCCCTGGCGATCAGCTGGCTACTGACGAGCACCAGCCAGCGGCTCCGCGACCGCGCAACCCGCGCCCTGCAGCGCTACGGGGTTGGCGACCCGGGCCGTCTCTTCGATCTAACGCTCGGGACCCTCGAGCTGAACGACCCCTACGTATATGAGCGCTGCCTGGCGGCCTGCTTCGGCGCCGCCGGCGAGCACCAGATGCCCGACCCTGGAGGCTCCTTCGAGCAAAGCCTCGCGCGCTTTCTCGAGGCGCTGCGCGATGCCTTCCTCGGGGCCTCGGCGACGCATCCGAGGTCCCATCAGCTTCTGCGCCAGTACGTCACGGCGCTCTTCGAGCTCGCCGCCGCCCTGCACCCCGCGGCCGTGCCGGAGGGGGTCGACCCCGCCGCTCTGGACTTCGCCCCCGGACCAGAGCCCGAGCCCCGCGGCACCGAAAACGAGCCCGGCGAGGAGACCAACCACGCCTTCTACCCCGACTTCTCCAACTACACGGTCGGCTCCCTCTATCCCGACCGGTCGAACTACCAGTTCGACCACGCCGACTACCAGGCGGGGATGGCCGAGATCCGCGGCCGGGTCCTAGAGCTTGGATGGAGTCAGGAGGTCTTCGGGGAGATCGACCGCGAGATCGCCGAGCTCGAGGACCGCGCGCCCCGCTTCCAGCACTCGGGCCGCATCGAGCGCTACGGCAAGAAGTACAGCTTGATCGCCTTCCAGGAGCTTGCCGGTCGCCGCGCCGAAGGCGGCCTGCTCGAGGACGATTTCTGGTGGACGGGTGGGCGCGGCGTCTACGTTGAGATCGACCCCGCCTTCCCCAACCCCGTTTCGTCCGCCGACGTCATCGTCCCCACCTGGGCCGACCCCGGGCCCGAGGACCCCGAGACCTGGTTTTGCGAGGGCACGGTCGAGATCCCCGATTCGCTCCTGCGAGCCGAGTCGATCAACGGCCAGGAGGGCCCCTGGCTCCTGGTCGACGGCATGCTGAGGCACCGGCCCGAGCTCGGCGGACGGCGGGTCTTCGCCTTCTTCCGCGGCTTTCTGATCGATAGCGCCGATGCCGAGCCGCTGGTCGCGGGACTGGCGGAGGCCCGCGACCACAGCGATCGGCTGATCGCGGCGAGCCCCGAGGCGAGGGGCGCCTTCAGCGGCGAAATCCCCTGGAGCGCGCGCTTCGCACTCTCGGGCAGCGGCGAAAGGCCCGGGCCCTACCTCGAGCGGACCCAAGACCTGGGCAGGGAGGGGGGCTTCGAGATCGAGATCCTCTCCCACAGCTACGGCGAGGACTTCAGCCGCGAGGACGCCGAGAGGAGCCGCGGGGTGGTGCCTTCACACGCCCTCGCCGATCTCCTCGGCCTCAGGAAGCGCTCGGCGAGCCTCGACCTCGTCGGCCTCGACGGGCGCACCGCGAGCCTCACTCTCGACGCCCCCGCCACCCACCTCGGTCACCTGACCTACATACGCGAGGGGCTGATCGAGCGCTACGGGGCAGGGCGCTCGTTCGTCCAGGTCGCCTACGGCGAGCGCGAGATCGCCTTCGATCCCCCCGAACCGC
>Ga0207680_10001688_pt1 | contig 10433 bp, 7 predicted proteins | sample KBSS23metaG_FD_184321 | JGI IMG/M metagenome (GOLD analysis project Ga0207680, IMG submission 184321) | Switchgrass rhizosphere microbial communities from Kellogg Biological Station, Michigan, USA - KBS S2-3 metaG (SPAdes) (version 2) | ecosystem: Host-associated > Plants > Roots > Rhizosphere >... | reverse complement strand
ATCTCCGAGCGTGCACAGGCAAAAGTTCAGAAGTTCTCCTTCGCGATGTTTGTCATCGTGACGTTACTCGGATGGGGTGCGCTGGTCGGCTTCATCATTCCGAAGTATTCGGCGACGCCATCCGTGACGACAACGACTGCGATGGTGCGCTAGGCGCCTTGTAGACCCACGAGCCGTTCCAGCCGCTTGGACTGCTCTTCCCAGGCCGACATCTTCCCTTCCAACTCTTCGGAAGTTCGCTGATGGTCGTGGGTGAGTTGCAAGACATCGTGCCGTTCGGTGGGCGCGCTGAGGTCTTGCTCGATGAATTTCAACGACCGCTCGGTCTTGGCGATCTCCATCTCCAACTGATCGATCAGCTTGCGCGTTCGCTCGATTTCCTTGCTAAGCTCACGCGGCGACATTGCGGCCGGAGTCTCCGGTACCGAGACTTCCATGCGCGATTTCTTTGCGGGCGCCGCAGCGGGGAGCGGCTTTCCGCTTTGCTGCCACCTGCGGTACTCGCCGTAGGAGCCGGGGTAGAGGATCGCACCGGACTTGCGAATGTCGAGGGTGTTCGTCGTCAGCTGCTCCAGCAGCCAGCGGTCGTGGGAAACTAGCACCATCGTGCCGTTATATTCCTTCAGCACCTGGGCCAGCGCTTCTCTCGAGGCCATGTCGAGGTGGTTAGTGGGCTCGTCCAGGACGAGCAGGTTTGGGTGCAACGTTGTGAGTCGCGCGAGGGAAAGTTTGTTTTTCTCACCTCCGCTCAGCGTCTTGATCGGACGATAGACATCGTCTCCCGTGATCAGGAATCGACCAAGCAAATTGCGCGCGTCTGCAGGCAAAAGATCGCAATCATAAACCAGAGAATCTAGCGGCGACTGATCCGGATCCAAGTCTTCCGCGTCTTGCGAGAAATATCCTGCGACGACACCGGAGCCGATCCGATGCTTTCCACCGAGCGACTCAAGGATATCGAGCATGATCTTCACGAGGGTGGATTTGCCCGTTCCGTTCTCACCGACGATGCCCCATCGCTCACCGTTGCGCACGATCCAATCTAAAGGCGGAAACAGTCGCTGGCCATATCCAACCTCCAGCTTCTCCGCTTCCAGAACGAGATCGCCGCTCCGCTTCGTATCGGAGAACGCCGCTTTCATGTTGCGCTCGTTCTTCGGCGCGTTCACCTTGCTCGCGATCAAGCGGTTCATCAACTTTTGTCGACCGCGTGCCTGAGCGGTGCGCTGCGAGTTCATGAATCGACGGACGTATTCGTCCATCTTCGCTATCTCTTGCTCTTGTCGCTTGGCGACTTCGGTCATTCGCGCGTCTTCTTCAGCGCGTAGTCGCAAGAACTTCTCGAAGGGTCCGGGATATGCGAAGACTTTCCCTTCTCGCATTTCGAGAACACGGTCAGCGGTGTTTTCAAGGAATCGCCGGTCGTGGGAGACGAGGAGCACCGCGCCGTGATAACTGCGAATCCAATTCTCTAGCCATTCCGTAGCTTGGAGGTCCAGGTGGTTCGTAGGCTCGTCGAGGATAAGTAGGTCGGGCTCTTCCAAAAGCAACCGCGCGATCGCGAGGCGGGTTTTTTCCCCACCGCTTAGCGACGAAGTCGACTTCTCAAATTCGTCCTCCGTAAAACCCATCTTTTGCAGAACCACACGCAAATCCATTTCTGCGGAGTAGCCTTCCGCCTCGAGGAAGTGCTCGTGAAGGAGGCCGTACTCTTCAAGGTCGGCTTCGTACTCTTCGTCGGTCCGCGATCCACGATCCGCGATACGCATCTCGAGTTCTTCCATTCGCGCTTTCAGCTCTAAGCGATGAGCGACCGCCTGCTCCGCTTCTTCAAGAACGGACAGCCCCTTCGTCACGGGTGCTTCTTGCCGCAGATATCCGATCTTCGCGCCTCGAGCCACGATGCACGATCCTGTATCCGGTGCCAATTGCCCCGTGATGATCTTTAGGAGGGTTGTCTTCCCTGTGCCATTACGCCCCACCAACGCAACCTTCTCCCGCGCGGCAAGACGGAAGGTCACGCCGGTCAGGATTTCGTCGGGCCCGTAAGCCTTCGTTAGGTTCGCGATCGCTAAGAGCATAGGAGTCTGGGATTAAGAATCATTCCTCACAACGTGGCCGTTTTTCATCACGAACTTCACGTGCTGCACGGCATGAATATCATCGAGGGGGTTGTTCGGCATGGCAATGATGTCCGCATACTGTCCCGCTTTGATCCATCCACGTTGCCTATCGACACCGAGCAATCGAGCCGCATTTACGGTGAGAGCACGCAACGCGTCAACGTTTGGAATGCCCGCTAGTGCATATCCATCGACCTGACTCAGCGCCCATTGACCGCGATCCATCTCCGGGATCTTGAAGACGAGGTCCGAGCCGAAGCATAAGGTCACACCGGCTTTGTGAGCGCGCTTCAGTCGATCGATGAGCCCTTTGTAAATGTCTTCGCCCTGATCCGCGGGAACGAGATACTCCTTCCAAACGCGGGGAGTCAGGTCGGTTGAGACGAGCGCTACGTTGTTCTTCTTGGCAAGGGCGAGGATCTCGTCCGACATCGAGAAGCCATGTTCGATGGAGGCAACGCCGCCTTCGATTGCGTTTCGCGCGCCCTTCTCTGTGAGACAGTGGGAGCAAACTTTCAGTCCTGCGTTGGCGGCTTCAGCGACGATGAACTTGATGTCATCGGCTGAATAGATATAGCGCTGATCGTCGACAACGATCTTGATCACTCGTGCGCCGAAGTGGATGTTCTCGCGGATCGCTTTCGTCATCTCGTCGCGGGTATCCGCCGCAAAGTATTCCGGCTCTAGCAACTCGGGACGATCCGGATTCGCAAAGTATTGGCCACCGAAAGGGGCAATGATTCTGCCCGCATTGATCATCGTCGGCCCTTCGATCGCACCCATCTCAATCGCGCGCCGAACGTCGGTGTCGATATATCGACCGCTGTTACCGACGTCGCGGATCGTTGTAATCCCCGCATTCAGAAATTCTTTGCAATTTCCTACCGCATACAGCGCGCGCATCGGGGCCGTGTTATCGAGGTCAAATCGGTAGAGGGCGTCGTGTCCATACTTTTCGGAATCGACGCTCATACACACATGGGTGTGGCAATCGAACATGCCGGGCATGACCCACGCATTCGACAGATCGACCATTTGCACGCCGACCGGCGCGGCAGCGTCGCCAACCGATTTGATGCGGCCGTTCTCAACGACAATGGTTTGATTCGTTTTGACCGTGCCCGTCTCCGGGTCGACCAAGTGCCCAGCTTTGATCGCAATGGTCTGCGTGAGGGCTTGGGTTACAAGTACGCACAGGGCGGCGAGAGACGCGGCGAACTTCATAGGGGAACCAGCATATCCGTTGCCCAGGTTCAAGCCCGGGCCTTTTTGGCAGCCTTGCTCATGCGTACCGAGTTACGCCGGAGAGGGGACGCCGTTCACCACGTTGGGCACTTCTTTCTTCGCTTGATACGCGGCAACGATGCGCACGACCTCGGCCGCCACCGCCTCCTGCGCCTGGTCGGTGCTCGCACCGATGTGGTGCGTCGCGTAGATCATCGGGTGATCTTTGATGGCCCCCTCGAAAGCGCCTTCACCCACGGTCGGTTCGTCCTCGAAGACGTCCAGACCCGCGCGAATTTTCTTGTCATCGATTGCCTTGATGAGCGCGGCTTGATCGACCACCTCGGCACGGCTCGTGTTTACGAAGATCGCGCCAGGCTTCATCGCGTTGAAGAAGTCGGCGTTCAACATACCGCGCGTGTCGGATCGCAACGAAGTGTGGACGGACACGATATCGGCTCGCTTGGCAAGCGACTCGAGCGAATCGGTTTTTTCGACGCCCATGTCCGCTGCGTCCTTATCCGAGACGTAGTTTGAAAAGACGACAACGTTCATGCCAAACGCCTTCGCTCGAGGGATCATTTCCTTGCCGATGAATCCCATTCCGATCAGGCCCAGGGTTCGGCCGAACAGACCTTGCGTTTTGGAAAATTCTTTCTTGTTCCACTTCCCTTCACGCATCTGGGAAACGTTTTCAGGAATGCGGCGATCGCATGCGAGGATAAGGCCGAACGCGATCTCGGCGACAGCCTGGCTGTTCTTGCCGGGGCAGTTCGCGACCATGATGCCGAGGCTCTTGGCGGTTTCCGTATCGATGGTGTTGTAGCCGGCGCCCGCGCGGATGATGAGCTTGAGGTTCGAGCCCTCCATCATCGGGCCGGTCACTTTGGTGCCGCGGACCACGAGCACTTCTGCTCCGCCCTCTTTGATCGCTTTTCCGAGAGCGTCGTCTTTCAAATCCGGATCGGAGACGACTTCCGCTCCAATTCCCTTCAACCCTTCTAGACCGCTCTTCTCGAACTTATCGGCAACCAAAACGCGCATGGCGAAGAGTTTACTGTTCGAGCAATGTGTGAGGTGCGGTAAATGGTAAATGGTAAGTGGTAAATCGCGAGGTCCCCGCCATTTACTACTTACCACTTACCATTTACAGACCCATCGGGACCGAGCCGGAGGGGTATCCTCAAAAGCCCGCCGGGGTGGCGGAATGGTAGACGCGGCGGTCTCAAACACCGTTGAGGTTAAACTCATGAGAGTTCGAGTCTCTCCCCCGGCACTTTCAAACTCGGAACTTCGAACGCGGAACTTGGAGTTTTGAATGCCCGGCTCATTGCGGCGTGAAATTTCCCTTTGGGCACGACAAAGCGTGCCCCTCCCACTGCAAAAACCACAAAAACTCGGAACTCGGAGTTCTAACTCCGAGCTCCGAGTTCCGAGCTTGTCACGGCTTGATGTTCTGGTTCAGACGGAACAGATTGGTCGGATCGTACTTCCGCTTCAACTCCACGAGCCGGTCGTAGTTCTTCCCGTAGGCTGACTTGATTCGATCGGTTTCGTCCGCCGTCATGAAGTTGACGTAAACGCCGCCGGTCGCATAAGGTGTCCCTGCGTCATAAAACGCGCGGCACCATTTGACACCGTTGGCATCCTCTGCCGCCGTTTCCCAACGACCGTGCACGTTGATCAAGAACGGCATCGACCTTTCGCCAAACGCCGAAGAATCGGCAACTGCACGACTCGTCGCACCGCCCATCTGAGCGATGAAGATCTCCGTATGCGGACTCGGCAACGTTCCAATTGCTTTCGTGATCTCATCGATCAAGCCATCGGCCAACTCGTTGAAATCATGAGACTTCCAGTAGTTGCGCATGCCAGGGGTGAGGAGCGGATCGAATGCCTGTTGCCATCCCGCGAGCGGATTCATCCCCATCACATCGGCGATGGGTTTACCAAAATCGCGAAGCGGTTGAAGAGCCTTTGCACCGGCATCGGGATCGCCTGCACACGCAGCCGCAAACACAAGGACTTCCTTGCCGTGCCACTCTTCCGGAAGGAATGGCAGTGGTGGCGCCTTTCGCATCACCACCCAAACCGTCACATCATCCGGCAACGTCTTCGTGAACTCACGATAGAACGTCAACAGTTTTTTCGCTTCTGAAAACGGATGAACGATCAGACCAGAGAATATCTCCGGGCCCACCTTGTGCAATCGATACGTAAACGAGGTCGCGATGCCGAAGTTACCGCCGCCACCACGAATCCCCCAGAAGAGATCTGCGTTTTGGGTGGCCGATGCCTTCACAACTTCACCGGTTGCGGTGACGATCTCCGCTTCGATCAAATTATCGATCGTCAAACCAAACTTGCGCGAGATCCAACCGAACCCACCGCCAAGCGTCAACCCCGCGATACCCGTCGTCGAGTTGATTCCCAGCGGCGTGGCAAGGCCATGTTCGGCAGTCGCCTTATCGAAATCGGCAAGGAGTGCGCCCGGTTGCGAGGTCGCCGTCATTGCTGCAGCGTCGACTTTCACTGTCTTCATCTGAGAAAGGTCGATGACCATGCCGTCGTCGCATGTCGCGTTGCCGGCAATATTATGTCCGCCGCCACGCACCGCGAGCAGCAAATTGTGATTCTTCGCGAATCGAACCGCCATCACCACATCTTCCGTGGATGTGCATCGCGCAATGATTCGCGGCTTCTTGTCGATCATCGCGTTCCAGATGGAACGCGCCTCGTCGTAACTCGATGATTCCGGAGTAAGGACTTGTCCTCCAAATCCTTTGGCAAACGCCTGGACATCCGAGTCTGCAATCGTCGCACCGGACGCAGTAGATCCGGCAACTTGTGTTTCTGCCATTCGCGACCCTCCTTCAATTTGAAGTGCTATCTAAAAGCTCCAAGAGCTTAAGCCTAATACAGTCCCATTAAATCACCGTTGGGTCTTTCGGGCAAATGCCGCTCGCTAACAGAAAAGGCGAACCGACAAGACGCCGGTTCGCCGCGAAAAGAGAGGACTAGGCTCTAATCGTTCTTACGGAAGAATGTGACCGCTGGCGGAGAGGCTGCATGACGGGTTCGTACCGATCACATCGATCGTGTACACGCCACCGCCTGGGCAGCTTGGGAATGCCTTGATATAGGTTGGCGCGATGTTGGCCTGAGTAACCGTTGCACCCGTATCCAACTTGTTCTCCATCGCATACTGCTCCTTCGCAGAATCGATCTGTTTCAGGTTCGCGATGCAGGAGTTCTTTCTGCTGGTGGACCGAGCTTGAATAAAGTTCGGGACCGCGATTGCCATGAGAATTCCGATGATCAACACGACGATCATGATTTCGACGAGAGTAAATGCTCGCCGCGTATTTCGCTTCATATAGTTCTTCTTGCCTCCGATAACAGGGGCCGCGTTCGGTCCCAATTCTAGTGGTGCCACGAAGGATGCATCGGCATCCCAACAAGAATGCTTGATATATCGTAATACGATTTACTTGTCTTTATTGATGAGCGCTTGATCAAAATAATCAAACGAAGTCTTCCTCGAATTACGCGCCTGAGTCCAGAAGCTCGCGAGTCGACGGGTGCTTCATGAAATATGCCTGTGAACTAAAGGGCTTCTTTTCTGCGCCAGGTTTTCTTTTTGCATAGTGCCCGTTAGAATTGAGGTCCCATGCGCCAAACGTGTCGCGCAAACAAATCTCGAGGACGCCGTCGCGCAGGTATTTTTTGTGCTTCTTGGATCGAACGGGCGCGAGCACTTCTATTCGTCGATCCAAGTTTCTGCGCATGATGTCGGCACTGCCTATCAGAACATCCGGGGAGTTGCCATTCTCAAAATAATAGATGCGGCTGTGCTCCAGGAAGCGCCCGATGATCGAAATCACTTTGATGTGATCGCTTAATCCTTTCACGCCGGGACGCAGGCAACAAATGCCTCGCACGACCAGATCGACTTTGACGCCCGCCTGGCTCGCCGCGTACAGAGCGTCGATCACTTCTGGATCGACCAGCGCGTTTACTTTGAAAATGATCCTCGCTTTCTTCCCTTTCAAGGCAAGGTCCGTTTCCTTCTTGATCTTTGCGAGCAGGCCCTCGCGCAAATTCACGGGCGATACGAGTAGACATCGATACTTGGACTGCTTGCTAAAACCAGTGAGATAGTTAAAGAGCTCGGAAACGTCTTGCACAAGGTCAGGATCGACCGTGAACAATCCAAGGTCCGTATATTGCCGTGCGGTCACTGGATTGTAGTTGCCCGTTCCGATGTGGGCATACATCCGGAGACCTTCTTTCTCTTTGCGCACTACTAAACAAAGCTTGCAATGGACTTTCAGGTCTGGGAATCCATAGTTCACGTGGACGCCTTCCCTTTCCAGTGCTTTCGCCCAAAGTAGATTGTTGCTCTCGTCGAATCGAGCCTTCAGTTCGACAACTGCGGCAACTTGTTTGCCGTTCTCTGCCGCGGCAAGGAGCGAGTCGACGATTGGAGATAGCGCGCCCATCCGATAGAGGGTCTGCTTGATTCCAATCACGCTGCTATCGGTTGCCGCAGATTCTGCGAACGCCTCTACCGACCTAAAGCTATCGAATGGATGGTGCACAAGCACGTCTTGCGTGCGGATCGCTTCGAACAAAGTCTCGCTCTTGGAAAGTCCTTCGTGAGTCGCGGGCAAATGCGGCGGATAACGAAGATTGGGTTTATCGAGGCTGACCAACTCCCACAGAACGTCCATCGCGAGAATGCCGGGTATCTCCATTACATCTTCGTCGTCAAGCTCCAGCATTCGCTCTAGCCACGAACGCACGCTTTTCGGCATACTGGCCGCGCATTGGAGCAACACTGGATCTCCGAATCTGCGGAGGCGAATCGTTTCTTCGATGTTCGTGATTAAGTCGGCCGCTTCCAACTCACGAATTTCTATGTCCGCATCACGTACAACGCGGAACACGTGCGATCCAACGATCTCGACTCCTGGGAAGAGCATCGCGAGATTGTTGGAGATGACGTCTTCCAACAGTACGTACTCGAGTTTCCGACCAGGAAGCTTGACCAGCCGCGGAATGACGGTTGGGACCTTCACTCGCGCCAAACGATTTTCGGGTGAGTCCGCCAACTCGACCGCGAGGTTCAGACTTCTGTTTGAGATGAACGGCACCGACGATGCGGGATGCAACATCAATGGCGTGCAGAGCGGAAAGACTTCACGATAGAAATATCCTTCCAGCCACAGTTTCTGCTTCTCTGCGAGTTCTTCGTAACTCTTGATCGCGATTCCCGCTTGTCGCAGTGCGGGATGAAGGTGCTTCAGAAAGACGTCGCCCGCTCTTCGTCGCAGTGGGCTCGCTGTTGCGGAAATCGCGCGGAGTTGTTCGTTGGGGGTTAGTCCGTCGGGAGATGTCTCCAACACACCGCTTTCGAACTGCTCGATGAGTCCCGACACGCGGACCATATAAAACTCGTCGAGGTTGGAATCGAAGATGGCAAGGAACTTCAACCGCTCCAAGAGCGGGTTGGACTTGTTCTCCGCTTCTGCGAGAACGCGGTCGTTGAACTGCAGCCACGAAAGCTCGCGATTAAGATATCGCGTTTCTGCAGCTACGGGTTCTGGTTTGAGTCTTGCCATCTTCTTCTGTAAGTCGTAAATCGTAAATCGTGCATCGCCGGATCACTGGGGCAAGCAACCACTCTTCCACCAACAAACTCCGAGATCCGAAATCATATCCGCCCTCTTGCCATTTCCAAGATCGCGCCTTCGCGCACGCCGAACTCGCTCACCGTAATTTCGGCCACCCCGAACTTCTCCATCAGGGCGCGATAGACCATAGAACCTGGAAGCAAGGTTTGTGCCCGCCGCTGCTTGACTCCAAAGCGAGACCCGATGCGGTCGAGAGTCAGCCGAGCCGTGCTCCACTGCAAGTATTCCAATTCCTTTGCGAAGATCGTCTTCTCGCCATCCGGATGCACCGCTCGCCACAGTCCGCGAGCCACCCCACCGCTTGCCACGGCAATCGCCTTCTTGGGTTGGGCGAGGGTCACCGGCTTGAGCACATCCGCAATATATCTCTCCGCTTTGTTAAGAGCTGATAAAGGACAGGGGTTGGTCAATCCTGCCCGCGCGATGACCCTGCCCGTTCCCAGCGGGAGAGAAATATGGTCGGCCAATTTCTTTCTTTTGATCAAAGCCACCTGCGCACTCCCGCCGCCGACTTCGAAGAAGATTTCTGGGTGGCCGTTGTCGATGTCCAACTTCGACCCCTCAATGCTTAACTCAACCTCTCGGTGGGGCGTGATGATCTCGACATCGATCCCGATCCCCTTCTTGATCTTCTCGAGCACCTGCTCGTGATTCCTCGCGCTGCGCATCGCTTCGGTTGCAAATACATACATTGCCTCCGCCTTACGGCTTGTCGCAACGCGCCGACATTCCTTCAGCGCCTGGAGAAGATGATCGACCCGTTCCGGCGAAATGAATCCTTGACGGGCGACCACTTCTCCGAGTCCAATCCACTCGCTGAGGTTATCGATGCGCGTGACAAGTTCTCCATCCGTGGCACCGACCAGCAGATGGAGCGTGTTGCTTCCGATGTCTGCTGCGGCGAAAATTCGCGCCATGGGCATCAGGTTACAATGCGGACATGCCCGAAGTCGCGTATCCGCGCCTACATAAAGCTGTTCGGTGGGCCTGCAAGCTACATAAAGACCAAGATCGCGACGGAGAAGGCGCTCTTCCCTACATAACCCACGTCATGGAGGTCGTGTCCAACTTGCGATATGTAGGCGGAATCGTGGACGAGGACCTGCTGATCGTCGCGGCTCTTCACGATGTCATCGAGCAAACAGGATTGGCACCTGAGAAGATCGAGAAGAAATTCGGACGAAGGGTTCGGATGCTGGTTGTTGAGCTAACCCGCGAAGAACCCTCGGCTGAAAGAACCCATGGGATGCGCGCGGACAAGATCTGGCTGATGCGATCCAATATTCTTCTGGGCGAGATCGGACGGATGTCGCCCGCCGCCCAAAAGGTAAAGCTGGCTGACCGACTCTCAAACATCCGTAACGCGCGGGCAACGAAGATCGATGGGAAG
>Ga0207680_10001683_pt1 | contig 10448 bp, 8 predicted proteins | sample KBSS23metaG_FD_184321 | JGI IMG/M metagenome (GOLD analysis project Ga0207680, IMG submission 184321) | Switchgrass rhizosphere microbial communities from Kellogg Biological Station, Michigan, USA - KBS S2-3 metaG (SPAdes) (version 2) | ecosystem: Host-associated > Plants > Roots > Rhizosphere >... | reverse complement strand
GCAGATGCCTGCTCTCAGACGTACTCCCTCGCGACTGCCCGGAGCTCCTCGATCTCGAACATCTCGCCTTCCTTGAGCTCGTGGAGCTCAGAGTCACCGAGAAGGTAGACGTGCTCACCGATCAGGCGCGTACTCTCGTCAAAGGGCCAGAACATCGCCATCGGCAAGTGCTGCGCGAACATCGTGTCGTCGTCCGCGCCGGTGTCAATGCCCTCGGATGCCAACTGTTTGGCCGATTTGAACAGGATGGCCGTGTAGTACGAGGCAATCCCCCAGTCGTTCACCCAGCACGTGGCGTCCTGGAAGGTGCACACGCCGGCATTCACACCCTCGTAGAAGACCTTGACCATGTCCATACCGTCGAACGTCGTCACCTCCGGGCCCATCTTGACGCGGTAGACCGGGTCGTCCACCGTCATGTCAGGCTGAAGGACCTTGTCGCCCTGGCCGGCCAGTTCGAGCGCCACGTGACGCTGGAAGTTCAAGGCGATCGCCTTGCGGCGCGGATCCTGTTCCGCATCGTGCATGGCCTTAATCGAATCCATGCACGCTCTGTAGTTCTCCAGGTACTGGTTCATCTCCGTGCCTTCCCACGAGTTGGCGACCCTCGACACGAGGACTGCGCGTGCGACGCTATCAAGTGACCCAGGCCATATCAAACGTCGGGTTCTGTTGCTCGTATGGGCATGGTAATCCTTTCCTGACATTCCGGGCAGCACCGGGCTGCAGCCTCAGGCCGCGGCCCGGGACGCATGTGAACGAGACGCTGGATCGCGGACGGACGACGACTCTTCAGCAGAGCGACGAGTTCCGGCGCCAAGCCGAGCAACTCGGACTCTGAACACTGCGAGCGGTGCCGCGTCGAGCTAATGCAGCCGACATGCGCGTGGTCGCCCGGCGGACGGGCCGGAGGTCCTGGCCGCGACCGGGCTGTTTGACGTTGTGGGCCGGGTGCTCGGCGTGGAGGAGGATTAGCTGGACGTGCGGTATTAGACTGTCAAGGTAAGTCCCATCCGGCGCAATTGAGACGAAGCATATGACTATTGACCCGAACGACCTGCTGGCGTTTCTGGCCCTGTCGCGCGCTAAGACGTACTCGGCGGCCGGCACCGGACTTGGCGTAAACCACACCACTATAGCCCGGAGAATACAGCGCCTCGAGCGGGAATTGAACTCAAGGCTTTTCGTGCCGTCCCATGCTGGATGGATATTAACGCCGGAGGGCCAGGCCCTACTCCCTAGTGCACGAGCCATCGAACAGGCGCTCCGTCAGACAACAGGGCTCGACTTCGCAAAGAGCGCCGAACCCCACGGCCTGGTCAAGGTCAACTCAACTGAAGTCTTTGGGGTCACAATCGCTGCGCCCGCACTTGCCAGCGTTCAACGTCGATATCGAGCAATCAATCTCGATCTCACATTTCATGCGAATCATGCAATCCCTCGTGGTCAATCTTCCGACCTCGACATAGCAATTTTACCTCCACCGCCACAGGATGGCATCCACAGCCACCAACTTCCGGTGTTCGAATTTGGGCTTTACTGCACAAAGAGGTACATCGAGAAGCATGGGCCTCTTAATACTCTGGAGGAGCTGACCGATCACACGCTAATCAAACATGTAAGCGAATTTCCGCTAGATCCGCGCACTGACGACCTGCTCACCTTGCAGGCTGGCCGCACACTCGGCGCGGCCAGCGTTTTTGCCCAGCACCAAATTATGCGCCTAGGCGCGGGAATCGGAGTGCTTCCGACATATCTTGCCGAACAGGAACCTGAATTTGTCCGCTTGCTCACCTCAGAAGTGTCAGCCGAGACCTGCTACTGGATGAGTAGCAATGTCAACACTCTTCGAAGGCCCGAAGTTCGAATTGTATGGCAGGCAATTCAGCAGCGGGCAGAGGTCATGTTAAGACCGAGGGCAGTTGCACCTACGGATCTGGAATGCGATCCCCGGTCTGATGTCCATAGCGTGGTCATGTAAGAAGGCCAGTAGCGTGATCCTCGCCGTCCGCTGAAGCCTAATTACAGATCACGACACAGCCTCACCCATGTAACATCTCAATAGTAATTCGGGGTCATTCAGCAGTGCTTGCGGGCTACCACTGAAAGCGCATTCTCCATGGCTAATCACGGTAGCGTGGTCCGCGATATCGAGAGCAAGCTGGATATGCTGTTCCACGATGATTACAGCCATGCCTTGATCGGCAAGGTTGCGAACACGAGAGATAAGGTCTCTTGCCACCTGCGGCGCTAAGCCGAGACTCATTTCATCGAGCAGCAGCAACTTCGGATTCATAGCCACGCCTCGACCGAGGGCAAGCATTTGTTGCTCACCCCCGGATAGCAAACCGGCTCGTCGATCCAGCAGGTCCGCTAGCGGTGGGAACATTTCCGTCACGAAGGTGACGTTGGCCCGACCGCCATCCCTGGCACCCAAGGCCAGGTTCTCCCGAACAGTAAGTGTCGGGAACAGCGCGCGGTCGTCTGGAACATGCACGACTCCTCGGCGGGCTTGATTCCACGGATGTCGGGTGTCCACCCTCTCGCCAACGACAGTCGCTACACCACGCAGGCAGGGCACAAGTCCAGAGATCACATTCAGGATCGTCGTCTTGCCCGAGCCGTTCGGCCCGACGAGAGCCAAGATCTCCCCGGCCGTGACCCGAAAACTCACATCACGCACGGCCAGGGTGCCCTTGTATCCGGCGGAAACTCCGCTCAGCTCAGCCATGACCTGCCCGCGCTCGCGCCCCGCTGACGAGATCACTCTCGAGGATTCGCTCATATCGGAATTCGCCCAGCATCTGCGCCTAAGCCGTCGACAGACCCAAGGTAGGCAGCTATGACTGACGGATCATTTCTAATGTCCTGAGGAGCTCCGAAAGCGATGACACGGCCGAAATCAAGAACACAGATGTAGTCGCAAACGTCCAACACCAAGTTCACGTCGTGATCGACCAGAACAATCGTGCGCCCTGCCGCCCTCAACCGCCTTAGTCGATCGCCCAACGCTCTGCTCTCCCGCGTGTCCAGCCCGGCGGCCGGCTCATCCAGCAGCAGCAGTTCGGGATCTGAGCACAACGCTCTCGCGATACCGACCAATTTCCGCTCGCCGAGCGAAAGTTCTTGAGGCGTCGATGCCAGCCTCGAAACCGGTATGCCCGATAATTGCAGAGCTTCCTGTGCTTTCGATTGGAGGGCGGCCCGACCCCGGCGCGGCGTAAAGATGTCGATCAGGATCGAAAGCCAGCGCGATCTGTTCACGGCGACTTGAAGGTTCTCGCTCACGGTGAGGTCATCGAAGAGTTCCGCGCCTTGAAAGGTGCGAACAAGACCCCGGTGGACCCGCTGATGTGGTGTGCAGTCGGCGATGCTTGCCTGTCTAAAATGCACCTCGCCTCGGCCCGACACAAATCCGGATATCGCATCGATCAGGGTAGTCTTGCCCGCGCCATTAGGACCTATCAAGCCAACGATGCAGTTGCGCGGGACCCGCAGGTTGACATCGCTCAACGCGTTTACTCCACCGAACGAAACTGACAAGCCCAAGACTTCCAGGATGGGGTCATCCTCCAGGAAGGTAGAGGATCGAGTCTCTGAGCCATTGGCAAGCCTCAGATCGACAGATTCGACCAACCCGGTCGGCGAGCCTGCGGGCTGCAATTCCGAGATTGAGCGAGACGGTTCGCGAGCCGAACGAAGTGCGGAACCTCGACTAACCAATTTCGCCACCGTGTCGCCAATCGAGCCCGCAATACCAGCTTGATTCATAACCGCGGTGAGGACTAATCCGACACCGCCGATCAATGGCAGGAGCTGATCGCCATTTTGGAGGTGATCTAGCAGGAGTCCATGGAGCACGTAGAAGCAGAGACCGCCCGAAAACAACGTGCCTCCGATAAACGCACCTGAAACGCTCGCAACGCCTCCCAGGTATACGAACGCGAAAGCAGTAAGGGATAGCATCCAATCAAAGGACGCGGCTGATACGGCCGGTTGCTGGTACGCGATCAGACACCCGCCAAGGCCTGCGATAAAGGCCGAAATAGAGAATGCAACTAGCTTGACGCTTCGCACGTTTACCCCGCACGCAGCCGCTGCGCGCTCATTTGCTCTCACCGCGAGCATCGCTGCTCCGGTGCCACTGCGACGAACGTTCAACACGACGACACTCGCGATACCCAAAGCAAGACTCGCCAGAAGGCCGAACTCGAATCTTCCGGCCTGCGCACCCTTGATAAACGCCAAATTGAAGCCAAAAATGGACGGCCGGGGGACCGATGCGCCCAAGAATCCGCCCGTCCACGACGGGTTGTTGAAATAGAGTTGCTGTATACAACTACCAAGAGCCAACGTCACGATGGCCAGGCTCGCACCGCGCACCCTGGACGCCGGGATTGCGGCGACCATTCCGACGCCAACGGCAACCATGCACGCGACAGCTACTGACAATGGGAACGGAACGCCCCAATCACTTCCAGCCCGAGCAAGGGCGAAGCCAGCCACGCCCGCGAGCGCCATTTGAAACAGTGACAATTGACCAACAAAGCCTGTGAGAACGACGAGCGACAATCCAATCATGGCGCCAGTCATAGTATTCAGTGTCGCCAACCTGTAGCCAGTTGGTCCAAACGCCAAGATTAGGAGGAAGCCCCCTAGCCAGCACGCGAGGATCAGGAAAGAGCGGCCACCAACCGCAGGCACTGGGGGTAGGTCTGACTCCAACGCGGTCCCACGGCCAGGAATTGTGCGCCCCATCAACATCAGCCCGACAATAATGGCTATCAATGGGACGACCTCAGAAACACCACTCTCTGGCACCCATGAAACGTTCTGTGTAAGCAAGACCAGGACGTTCTGCACCATTCCTAAAGCGATCCCCGCAGTGACCGTTACCGCAAAACTCGAAAGCCGGCCCAGCAGCGCGGCGGCCAAGGCAGGAACGATCAACAGCGAGAATTGAGTGGGAACCAGCGTCGTAATCGGCGACACCAGGATTCCGATGAGGCCCGCCAGGACACAACATGCTACCCACACCACGCCGGAACAAACTTGCGGAGAAACGCCAAGAAGAATCGCGCCTCGCTCATTCTCCGCAGCGGCTCGAGCTACGGTACCGAACCTCGTTCGCTGAAATACGGCCCACGCGCCAATCGCCGCGAGCACTGCCACGACGGCCAGTGCCACGCGGTCGATCGAGACCACATTGCCGCCGAGTTTCGCGAGCTTCGTGCTCGGCAAAATGTTTTCTGGCGCCAACGGCAGCGTTCCGAAACGATACGCAACCAGCGCCTGCAGAATCAGAAGGATGCCGATCGTAGCGACAACCTTTGTCACAGTTGGAGACGATCTCAGCGGCCGCATTACAAGAAAATGAATTAGGGCGCCGAGTACGGCGGCGGTTCCTAGTGCGACGATCATCGAGGGAGCTACGCCCCACCCGTGCGAGGATGCGACGCCGGGATGGCGATGAAAGTCCGGACCTACCCCGGGGATGGGGACGAGGTAATACCCCTCAGCGCGCAGGCCGTAATACACGTACGCGACGTACATCGCCACTGCGCCAACCGAAAAGTTTATGAACCGGGATCCTCGGTATGTTGCGACGATACATATAGCCAGCATGCCGATGATCGCGCCGGCGCCTAGACCGAGCAACGCAACGCTTAGGTACGTCATGAAGCTGCCCTTGTCCGTATTATGGCTCGAAGTGGTCCGACCACGGCAGCCGCGGTCAACACTGGGTTCCGTTCGCCCGAACGCTAGGTATAGCTGGAGTTTCGCCGAGACTCACGTTGTTGCTGGAGCGTAAGCGGCATCGAAATTGAGGTATAGGACTTGTTCTTGCTCCTCGCTCGTCAGGGGAATGCTCAGAAACTTCTCGAGAATCTCTGATTGCGGGAACAACGGGTAGTTTGAACCAAAAAGCACCCGGTCTGTGCCGATTGCTCGGATTTGGTTTGCCGCCTCCTGAGGGGTGATCCCGCCTTGCGCGCCCACCAGCTCGATCCACTCGGTCGTATCAGCATAGACGTTCGGATACAGGGAGGTAAGCCGCGCGACACGATCCTCCGCCCCAAAGTACCCCATATGAGCTAGTACGGCCCGGGCATTCGGATATGATCGGAGTCCATCCTCGAAGTAATCGGGATGATTTACATCGGCGTCGGACTCGTTTAGCCCTATCGCCGCGAGCGATCCGGGATCCAAAGCTGCGGTAGACATTGAAAGAATCGGGACCGAGTACTCGTGGGCTAGCTGCCAGAGGATTTCAAGATCTGGGTCGTTGACCCGCCGACCGATGAACATAGGCGTAATCTTCAGGCCGAGCGATCCTCTGTCCCGATTTTGTTTGAAAACCGCACTGGTCCATTCGGCACCAAACAGAACCGGGTCCACAGCCGTGACCGTGTAAAACTGTCCAGGGAAGCGCGACGCGGTTTCGGTTCCCCAGCTATTGTATGCTTCCCATTCTGCGCGAAGGGTGCTCAACACTAATTCCGGATCAGCAGTGGGGCTATCTGCCAATCTGCGCGTATAGATCTGCCGCGCGGCGATCCACGGTACCAGCAGGGTCCTTTCAACGCCGACGCGTTCCATGGAATCCTGAACGCACGGCACGGTACCGTCATCGACAATGGAAAACGTTAGGTCCGCGCTCGTATCGCGGTTAAGATCATCGATCCACGTGCGCGTCGCCTGTGGATTCATTTGCACATGGGTGTGGGCATCTGTGATTCTCACTGCCGTCTCCTTTACCGTTGTCCGTGGAATGCGAGAGCAGCCTCAGAAATATATCGAACCGCCTCTACGACTGCCTCGGGCACTATGTTAGTCCGCAGACTCCGGCGCGGGCACAGGAATTCTGAATGCCTGGATATGCATATCGCCATTGATGCCTCGCGGTTCATCCGATTCGACCATTGGCTAACAGAGGCGAGCCGTCGCCTGATGCACCTAGCCCGCTGCTGCCCGGTTGGACCTACTTGGACTTCACGTACTTGTCGAACAGTTCCTGGGTGTCAACCGTGTACTGCGACTGGATCGCATACTTGTCACCGCTAACCTTGCCCAACGTAAGACCGAAGCTGCAGATCGCTGGAAAAGCAGGGTCTGTCTCACATTTGAAACGCTGGCCCCCGCCCATGAAGATCGGACCACCTGCTCGGGCGGCCTGGCGAATCGAGTCCGCCGACAATTTGTCGTACCCTGCCGCCTTCAGGATTTCATAGGCCATCATGAGGACAGGGAACGCTTGAGGCGCGAAGCCACCCGCATTGGCGTTCTTGTCGAACTTGGCCATCTGCGCTCGATATATCACCGCATCGGGGTCGTCGCCCCCGGGATCCGCAGATGCAGTTTGGACCAGCCAGCCGTCAGTCGCGTTGCCCGTCTGACGCACGATGTCCGCGCTGGCACAGAACGGAAAGCTGATGACCGGAGTACGACTCTGCTGCAGCTTGGCCGCTTTGATCGCGGCTAGACAATGGCCAGGGTCGACGGTGAGAAGTACCGTGTCCTGCTTGTCGGCCCTCAAGCTCACCCACGCCTGAGACAAATCTGCCGATGACGCTGGAAATTTGACAACGTTAAGCTCAACGCCTTTGTCTGCCAGCACCGTCTTAACGGTGTCCACGATCGATCCAAAGACCGGAACGTCCGGGACCAATTCAGCTACGTGCTTGGCATTCGGGTTAACAGCCAGCACCGAGGCCGCGAGCCCGACGGCCACCGTTCCGGGCGACCCGGACAGGTAATAAACCATCGGGTCGGCGTCAGCCGCCAAGGTTCCGGCCGATTCCGCGACCGTCACGATGCCGGCACCACCAATGATTTTGTTGGCGACGGCGTCATTCTGATCGTAGCCATTCACGACGATAGCTGGCTTCTTCGACACCAGCTCTTGAGCGCAGTTCTGAGTCGACGTCGGCGTCCCGTCGGTTACGCAGGTGACCAGCTTCAGGGGATGCCCACCGACGCCACCGAGATCATTGTTGACGTACTGCACTGCGGCCTGGAGGGCGGGTCCTACCTCTGGGTAAGCATTCTGGGTGCCGGTGCCCTGGTAGTAGGCCCCAACGATGATGGGCGAGCTCGTGCTACTCCCGCTCTTGCTACTTTGGCTATCTCCGGACGCGCCGCCGTGGCTACTGCAAGCCGCCAATGCGGCCACTAAACTCGAGACGATTCCGAGTGTTGTCAGGGAAACGGCATTGCGGCGGATTGCCAAGCACCGACTTTGATTCATCCTGCTTCCTTCCTAGGCGACAAAACTCAGACTCCGTATCATCCGTGGCTTCTGCGGGAAATCACGAATTGCGCGACGGAAAACTTCCAACGATTGGCTGACAGCGTTAATACCTTGGCGTCGCCAGATTCGAAATTATCGTCACCACGTGCAATGAGTGTCTACACGAATTCGCTTCAGAGTCGCATATACGTTGCCGGCGAGTGTAATAGGCGGCACCGATGGGCGTAAAGAAATCGCGATGAGACAGTCTCGCAGATAGCGCGTGCAAAGTTGCACAGTTGGATCCCTGCCGTTCGCCGGTGCGTCACGGGCACGCAGCGAGGTGGTGGGTGGACATCGGACGGTGCGCCTACTGTCGACAACCCCTCACGCGAAGTTCACACTCTGGTGCGTCTCACCATGATCGGGTCATACATTCATCGGCCAGCCGAGGTTTAGTTCCGGCGGACAGGTCGGATGCTCAGATCTTGCTCATCTGTCCCTGACTGACGTCGGCAAGCTTGACCTGACGGCCCGGAACGAAGGTCGTATCTTGCCCAGCGGCTTCCAGCCGCAAGGCTCCCACAGTGGACGCAGCGCGGGAACGAGTGCCAAACGGATCGAACGAAAACTGCTTCATGGCGTTCAGGTGACTGATCTTGTTGATCGTCTCGTCGTCATGCTTGGACAGTGTCTCCCAGGCCGACTCCGGCGACATCGGCCACGTGCTGTCCGGGTGCGGGTAGTCGCACTCCCAGGTCACCATGTCGACGTTGAAGCGATCGATGTTTGCCATGCCGAACTCATCATCGATGAAGCAGGTGATGATCCGCTCCTTGAAGATCTCGCTTGGCAGTTTGCCGTAGTACTGGTGCTCCGGTCGCCAGGACACATGATGCTTGTAGGTGTAATCGATCCTCTCGAGGAAGTACGGCACCCAGCCGATACCGCCCTCGGACAGAGCGAACTTGAGGTTTTGGTACTTGCGCAGCATCGGTGCCCACACGAGGTCCGACGCTGCGTTGGCCAGCATGATGCCGATGGTGCCGATGGTGGAGAGGTAGGGCGCATCGGGTGAAGTGATCATGCCGTTCGAGTCGGATCCGACGTGCATGCAGACCACCGTCTCGGTCTCGTCACACGCTGCCCATACGGGCTCCCACTCGTCTGAAAACAACGACGGCAGACCGAGGCGGTAGGGGTTCATCGAGAAGGTCATCGCATGGCACCCTCGCTCGGCATTGCGCCGGATTTCCGCGGCGCAGGTCTCGCCGTCCCACAGCGCGGGCAACATGCAAGGGATGAAGCGGTCCGGATAGGAGCCGCACCACTCCTCTATGTGCCAGTCGTTGTAGGCGCGTAGGACAGCGAGCGCAAGGTCAGCGTCGTCGCGCGCGACCTCGGCGAACAGCTGTCCGGCAAAGCGGGGGAAGGACGGGAAGTTCAATCCAGCGAGCACGCCATTGATGCTCATGTCCTTCACTCTTTCGTGCACGTCATAGGTGCCAGCCCGAACGTCGGCATAGGACTTCGGCTCGCTGAATTTTTCCTCCTTGGGCGCTCCGGCGGTCGCGCTCGTGGTTAGCGACGGTGCCTGCGAGGAGCCGAACACCCAGCCGAAGCTGCCGCCCAGGTCCAGGACCTTGGGACCGCGGTCGACGTACTTCTGCGCCAGGCGACCGTCGAACATGTTCGGGGGTTCGACCGCATGGTCGTCCACGCTGATGAGAATCATGTCTTGGAGCTTCATCATGCCCTCCAGCAATGCGACCGGCGGTTCAAGGCATTCGACCGGGGAGCGGTCGCTCGAAATTGGACTGCGCCAAAAGCGAATCCTCGGCCGCATTGCAAATTGATTAGAATCACTGGAACCCTAACTTTAGTGTCCTTAATCAGCGAGCGTCAACGACTCTTATCCTGCGAATATGCAGAGTTACTGCGCAAATTTACTAGGTGGACCCTTGCTTGCTCCGAGGGGTGCCTCGATTCGCCGCCGTACGGTTGCTCCTGCCCAAGCGCAGCAGGAGCTGCAGACGGGCAAACTCAGCCGAGAGACTGGCCATTTAAAGGGCGGGCCACTGATGTCGCGTTTCGACAACAGGTACGAAGAGTCAGCTCGATTAAATTATGAACAGATCGAGGAGATCAGGTTTGACTAGCGACCCGCGCGAAGACGGGCAGGAAGAACTCCCCGGCGTCGTCGCTCGCGGCCACGAAC
>Ga0207680_10001679_pt1 | contig 10456 bp, 7 predicted proteins | sample KBSS23metaG_FD_184321 | JGI IMG/M metagenome (GOLD analysis project Ga0207680, IMG submission 184321) | Switchgrass rhizosphere microbial communities from Kellogg Biological Station, Michigan, USA - KBS S2-3 metaG (SPAdes) (version 2) | ecosystem: Host-associated > Plants > Roots > Rhizosphere >... | reverse complement strand
TAAATGTTTTAGAAAGTTGAAGATAGTTTATTTTAATTGCTAACTCATCATCAATCATATTGTTCTTTGACGTAGACTTTGATATGACATGAGGTAAAACATTTTTCATTATTAAAGTAACATCATAAAATCGTGATCCATAAGTTATGAAGTCTGAAACAACTGTGTCAAAAATGTCTGAAATATTATTTTTCTTAGTCCAATCTGGTGCAGTAGCAGTTCTTGTAGGTCTCTGAAGAAGAAATCCTGTTTCTTTAAGTTCATCTTCAGCTGATTCTAGTTTAGTGAAAGGAATATTACTCAAAATTAAGAAAGCATTTTGAATAAATAATTCAGCTTGTTGAACAGGGCTAAATAATTCTCCTCTCTTCTTAGCTTCAATAGCTTCACGATTAAAACATTTATTCAAAATTTCACCATAAGGAATGGGTTTATCTCTATACATAATATTAAAGATAACATTAATGCGTTCATAAGGAGTAACACGAACAAGTTCATTATCCAAAGGTCCAACTTCTTGTCTGACTAAAGCCACGAATCTCTTAATAATTTTAGTAGTTTCGTAACCATAAGATTTATCGCTGTAATACTTCATAATACAGTTTGCAACATTGTTAATAATCATGAAGAGGGGAAGAAATTTATTTGGAATATCTGGTTCATCCTCAACAAATTTCTTTTTAACCTCTAAATCATAACCTGATGTTTTACTACCTTCTTCTTCTCCTACTGGAACTGTTGTTTTCACTCCAGTGATTTTGAAAAAGTTTGCATATAAAACATTATAATGTTCAGGTGAGAACATCTTTAAGAGAACTCTTTTATCTAATTGTTCATCTTTATCAACAATGTCATCAAGTAATCTTAGATCAAAGAATACTCTTTCATTGGACAACAAGATTAAAGTTTTAGCATTTGAGGTATCAGCACGATTAAACAAGATCATGTTCAAAACAACTTCATTGATTTTCTTAACTTCAGGTGCAGCAGAAGCTCCGGGAACAGCAGTAACCTTAGCTTGAAGCTCATTTGCTACACTATCGAATCCTTCATTGATCACATCTAACAAAATCGAAATAATATGTGAAAACAATTCTTTTCGATCCTTCTCCTTGTTCGTCTCAAAGAAATCGATAACTTCAATACTTTCACCCTCTTTCAATTTATAATGTCTTCTATAATATTCCTTCTTCCTTTCAAATGAACTCAAAACCTGAATTTCTAAATAAACAGGCAATAAAAAGTCAGAGATATAATCTTGAGCACCAACAGTCAATTCAGCCCTATCTCCGACCAATCGTCTATCTTTCAAAGCACTCATCAACTCCTTCTTAATAACCAATTTATATAACTGCTCTAAATTCTCTACTTCAGTAGCAAATAACAATGCATTTTTCTCTTTATCATCATTATTTCCTCTAATCTTACCTAAAAACAATCTAATAATCCCAGGAACACCTTTACCAACCTTCTCTTGTCTATTGAGTAGTTTAACGTACTCAATGACTTTGGCTTTAACATTATCTTTAGTGCTCATTTGCATACCATCATAGCCATCGAATCCATCAGATCTTAAGAAAGAACTTAGACTTTCTTCATCTTTCTTAGAGTCAACATTTTCATTGTCTTCGTAGGCCTTAGCCAATTCAAAGTAGTATTCTCTGCTCTTCTCTTCAGCGAATTTTGAGCTCAAGAGTTCATCAACAGTGATAGGGTAGCGATTAGCAGGAACTAAAGTCATTCCTTCACTCACTCCTCCTCGAGCTTGAACTTCTGATTGAAGTAGAGTCTTGAAGACATCATTACTTAACAAGGGAACCTCAGGAGGGGTCTTCTTGAGTCTATCAATGTGGTACTCAATCATTTGAAGTAATGCCTCATCGCTAAACAATGGTCTTTGCTTCTTAGGACCTAAATTAAGATCTTCCTCTTCTTCAACTGTAACCTTTGAAGTCAAATCAGAGATAAATCTTTGAACGCTCTCTAGAACAGCCCCGTCGTTCCCTCTATTCCCCTTCTTCAACATGATTCCTTTAGTCCTCTCTTGAGCATTATCAACGTAAACTTTCTCTAGAACAGACTTAGTGAATTGAGGATATTCTCCTGTACCTTTACTTAGCACTTCAAGGGCTTTCTTAATGTACTCCTTGGTCTCTTGTTTCTTATAATCAGGGAGACTATCAAAGTTAGTGCTATCGAGTAAATTCTTAAGTTGTTTCATGACAATCATTTCCCTGATGTCATCCTTAAGAAGATCTCTTTCTCCTTCTTCTCCTAACAAAGCAGATAATGAAGAAACTTTATTTTTCTCTTCTTTCATCCCAAATAACTTTTCTTGAATGGTAGAATCACCTACGTTGGATGATGTTAGAGTATCAGCGTCTTTTCTAGGAGATCTTCTTGGACTCCTTCTTCGAGTTGATGTACGTCTTGGAGATGATGATTTTCTTCGTGGACTGCGAGACTGAGGTTTAGTTTCGTTATCTGCCATGTTTACTTTACACTTGAACATATTTTTTTTCCGCGTCAGATCAGTTTAAAAAAAAGTTAAAAATAAAAAATATTTTCATATCACGTCAAAATTATCGAAATTGATGATTTCCTGGTTAATAACATGCATCGATAAATGAACAAATACGAAGTCGTGTACATTATCACATCAAATCTTAAATGTTTTCAAACTTTAGCCTCAAAGCTAACTAAAGGCTGTGTTGTAGAAACTTATAATAGTCTAACACACCCACAATTTGAATCTTTACAGCTTTGGAATGGGGATAAGATAACGATTTTTGATTGTTCTGATTGTGGATTAGTTGATTGTAAATTTCTTGAAATGAATTCAAGATTAGATATTTTGAGGGATAATAGAAGTACATTTGAACGTCTTTCAACAGTTATAATTGATAAAATAGAATACATTTTAACTGAGAATACAGTTAAAACAGATGAAGTCTCCAATTTTGTTGCAAGAGATATTTTTGAAAAGAAAAGAAATAAGTCAACTTATTTTTCGATTTACAAAACATTTGATATTTATGAGAAGGGATTGTCATATAAGTTTTCAAAAGACAATCAAAATTTCATCATTGGTGAACTTCAAAATATTACCCAAGATAAATTCTTAAGTTATTGTAAGGTCTTTCACATGTCACAATTCTTAGTTGTACCTGAAATCCTTTCTAAATTTGATAAAGAAGTCAATTTTATCACTATTGATAAATTTTTAGAATATCTCTTTTACAATCTTTACAAGAAAGAATGTTGTCAAAAGAATATTGATACTGAAAATGATGACTTATATTCTCTTCCTCTAGAAAGTGTTAAATTACTCACAGAGATAGGAAGGAATTCTTCAAGAGATGATATTGTTCCAATCTTATACACTTGTAGTATTGTAGGTAAAGAAATTCAAGAAAAGCACGTTGATTATTCTAAAGATAATTTGATGACCGATATTGTTGGAATATTTAGAGGATTTTATGAATTCATTAATTGGGACATTTGTCATCTAGTTGGAAGTTCATTATCTCTTCTAGTTAAGAAATTCATTAGACAAAATGATGAATTGATTAATGCTAACGATATTGATATCGTAATTTGTAAACCAAAAGGAGAAGTTCAAAACGATTTAGATTTCATCCTTAGCACTATTAAGAATTTATTAGATGAGTTCGATAAAAGAAAAATATGTTGGGAAAGGAGGATCAAGAACAATAAAGATATTATAATTGAAGTTACAATGAATGGTAATAATAAAATTCTTTTTGAATTCTTTTCTGTTAAAACTAGTTGTTGTAGACTAATTAAGAATTTTCATTCACCATGTGTAAGATGTTATTACAACCCTAAATATGGAGTAAGAATTTTACCTTCATGCTTTATTGCTAATTGGACGTTGATAAACATTGATTTAGCTATAACCTCTCAAATGTCTGTGGTATTTCAAAAATATTTCGATAGAGGTTATCGTTTTGCTTTAAATGATGTTGAAATTGAAAAACAAGGAGTTACTGGTTCAATTTTGAAGAAATTCGTTGGTAAGAAATTAGTTAATGGAGAATTTGAACTTAAGATTTGATCTAGATTGTCTTAATGAGATTCTTATATTTGTTATTAAACAAATCTAAGAAAAAAATCATGAGTTATAAATGCTTAATGATCCAGGTGAAACTTATATTTCCAATTCAGATGACATAAGATTAAAACTACCAAAATGGAATAATACTTTAATTAATCTTTCTGATTACACTCTTGCAGAAACTCTTTCTGATATCCCTGATGAATTTAAAATTTCAACATTTATTTCATTTAATGATTTAGATGTTTTTTCAAATTCAAATCTACTGTCTAAATTTGATTCATTCAATAATTCAGATATTTATACTACTGAAAATGTATCATATCCTTTTTTAGACGAGAAGGATAAAACTGTAATCAAAAAAACTAATGTTGTCCTAACATCTATTTCTTCAAATAAATGGAATAAAATATTGGGAGCTATGCATGGGTCAGATGTGGCAATCTTTGTTACTCCTAATTATGATGAAACCCTAATGCTATTTTTAAAAGACATTAAGGGTAAGTTTCAAGAAGTTCATGTTTTAACAAGAGAGCACAATGAGACTTATGGCGACTATCCTGAAAGGATTATTGCTTCAACAGGTGAAAGAATTTCTATGACTTATCCAACATTTGTTCAAGTACTTAAAGGATGGATTTCATCTTCTGACTATACATCTTTCCTCACCAATAAAACCATAATGCCACTATTGTTCCCAACCAATGCACCAGTCCCTAATGAACAAGAAATGGATATCAATATTGTTCTAAGAGAAGAAGATTTAATACCTATAGGCGATGGTTCAAATACTGATCCAGATATCCTCCCTTGCACACCATATTATAATCCACGATTTCTACCTGAAGCAATCAAAGCATACGAGTTATTCCTTAGAATATTGGGTATTTTCTATTCTGACAATGAAATGTTCGTGATAGATTTAGATTTATTCATTGATAATTTTATAGAAAATAAAATAGTTCATTCTTACATAACCAGGATATTAATGTTTTTCTCTATGATGCATCTAGTATTTCATCATGATAGCTTATTGGGTTTCATGTTCACTGCTGCTAACGAATACTCAGAGTTCATAGATGAGAAAACAAGAGAGGTATGGTTCAATTCTTAATTAATTCATGATATTTTCATAAATTAATCTCAATCTAAATCTTTTAATTCTTCAAACAATCCTGCATTAATGTTAGTGATATTTACTTCTGCACCTGTATCAATGTCAAGATATTTTTCAATAACTTTCTCTGTTTCAGTCTTTGAAAAGTAACCTCCAAACAATAACCAAGCAATAATCAGTCCTGTTATAACAATTATCATAACAATTAACATGATATTAATATTAGACTTTTTTGCTTTTGTATCATTCAAATTTTTATTCATCACTTCATTGTATATGTTTCTTTTTTCATACTTTGATTGAGGCATTTTAATAACTTGATAAAACTTTTAATCTTGATCTTCTCTAAAGATAGTAGCTTAAAAGACAAGAATTATTCATCTGTAGAAACCATTGCGACCTTCCTTTGTTTTCTCTTTGTTGCCTTCTTTCCAGGAATCTTACACTTGTCATCCTTAATATCCTCCTTAATATCTTCTTTCAACTCTTCAGCTACTTCCTCCAACATTCTTGATTTAACATCTACTTCAACTCTATCTTCTTTCACAGCACTATTATCGACATCATAAATAACTGTACTCGACGGTTCTTTTTCTTGTATAGTTACAGATCTCTTTACTTTAATTCCCATAGTAGTTCTTCTACCTCTTGGAACAATCCCTTGAACATCATTAATAGTTTCTTTCAAAGAGCTGATACTAATCTCGATATCTTCTCCACTCAATATTTTTTGCTTCAAATCTTTAGCTTTCTCTTCATCATATTCTAAATTAACTATCCCAGTCCCCATAGGGATACAAGCACCTAAACAGATAGCATTTGAGACTGTAAATGCACTCTCATAAGATCCCATAATCCCTGCCCTTTTGTAAGTTTGAAAAGGCCTATCAATAGTGGCTAAAGTATTTGCACCTTCATCGAACTCAGCTATTTTAGCAGTAGTCATTGAAGTAACCTTCCCTAAATTAGTCATCCACAATGAAGGAATGCTAATGTGTCTACTTGAAATAGGAATCTCGGTATTTGAAGCACCTAATATCCTTGCAAACTCATAGTTCAAATAATTATTCACTGCTTGAATTCCTAAAACAGAATAAATCTCGTTCGGGTTATCACTATGAGTTAATAAAGGATCAACATCATCTCTTCTAATGATGTCATAATAATCTCCTCCTTCAACGTAACCATAAATTATACTATTATATTTATTTATCGGATTATCTGTATCTTCTTGAGTCTCACCTATCCTTTTCTTGATCCTTGTAATAGGTGTCTCCTTTTTATCTATTGGGGTAAATGTTACAATTAATCGTTCTTTTGAATAAGACTTTAAGTTCATGTCTAGCAATTTAAGAAAATATTGTATCCTCTCCTTAGGGAATGAATATTTTAAAACATACTTTTCATTAATATTTATTACCCACAAATTATCCTTGTATTTCTCATCATTAGATAAAAAATTAGTAATCATTTCAGTGATAGGTATGAATACCCTTACTCCATCAATCCCTAGAACATTTATTCGTTTTAAGCTAGGAATTAATGTTTGATCAATAAAAGATTTAGTTCTAAGACTCTGATCAATAACCATTTCAAGGTCTATCTTCTTAGTTTTTCCTCTATAAATGCTTTCATCATTCATGTAAATGTCAATTATTGATTCAGTTGCCGGACTCTTGATGCATTTAATCATATCACTTTCACCTTCATTAGCTCTTCTAAGAACCTCACATATATTCTCTAGCGTCACTCTGTTATCAGTCAATAACTTTTTATTAAGGTGAAGTCTTAAAACATATGATGATCTCATGTCTCTATCTTCAAAAATCTGATTATATGTATCATACCAATATTCACTCCTACTCATTAATTCATCTACTGTTTCAACCTCATAATCTTCCACTAACTCAATGATTTTTAACATTTGAAATTCTCTCTTCTTCTTTTCAAAATCTTGCAAAGTTAACATTGGATCTCTAAAGAAAACATAAATATTCTTCTTATCTGATCCTTCCGCTTTAGCTGCTTTAATCAACCTAGTAAATCTATCTACTGGATTAGTCTTTGCAGCTCCTGATTGATGGAAAGAATTAAGTGTTCCTTGAGTCACATTTTGAGTCATAGATTCTGCTGCTACTAAACCAGGAGCCATCCCGGGTTCAACCATACTACTAACATATGTTTGAATTATCTCCTCTCTAAATCTATCATATAGAAGAGGAGAAAGAACTACCTTAGAAAGAATTCTTTTAGTGTTCCTCTTAAATTCTTTTCTATTATGTTCTCTGATCTTGGGAAAAATAATGTTTGGTTGAGGGAAACTGTCTAGTAGAGATTCAAGCTCAGCATCTGTAAAATGTCTTGGAAGGATAGGTTCGATGATATTTTTCTTAATATCATCGAATAACTTGTTACCTTTTTTACTTTTGAATTCTTCTAAGAGTTGAGGCATAAATCTCTTCCTAAGATTTTCATTTTTAAACTCAGGAATATGAGTAATGAGATCTTCGAGTTGGTTGTCTGTGAGTTTAGACATTTTATCTCATACTTTATTTTGTTGAGATAACATTCAATTTGAATAACATTAGAGACAATATCTCTAATATTTTAATCATCATCCATTCCATCTAGAAAATGTTCTTCTAATTGTTCTGTTGTCATTTCTTTTTTAATCTTTTCTTGTGGTTGTGATTCAATAGGAGGTATTTTTGCTAATTCTTCTTTTGTTGAATTTTGTATCTTGTTAAGTGGCACCTTTTTCTCGGGTCCCACATGTTTCGAAAAATATTTTCTAACATCAGTATCTACGAATCCATAAGCTATTGCTCCTATCAAAACAAATATAAATCCTCCTAAACTAGTGACAGAGGCAATCAAAGCATTAGTGTAAGAATATGAAGTGACACTCTTGATTCTCACAGTAACAATCAATAAAAGAATTCCTGAAATTAAAGAGAACAATGAAACTACTACTATTGTTATCCACAAGAATGCATTATTGATTTTAGCATTTATATGTTTCTCAATACCTTCCCTTCGAATTGTAAAGTTATAATAATTAAGACCAATCAAAAATATCGATACAATAAATCCAAGCCATGCTACGATTGCTCCTATTAACGCATATCTTCTATTGGATAATAAAATTGGATTATTATTTGTAGCAGCGCTAGAATTCAAAGATAGAAAACTCAATGATGCAAAGACGGCTGAAACAAATAACATTATCGATGTTATAACCAATAAAACTATCGGTATAAATAATTCACCAACTTTTTTCTTATTCTTTTCATTAGTAGTAGGAGTGGTCATTTATCCACTAAATAGAAAATTAATTACCTAAAATTGATAATATACCAAATACTAAAATCAATAATACACAATGGAATATCTCAGGGTATTATCATCAGACAATAAAACTGCTTATTATGCTCTTACCAAAAGAGATTTAAAGTACCTAATCTTGATTGAACCTAAATTCAAAAATTTAGATCTCTTTGGAATTACAGAAATTAATTCAAACACAATTTATAATGTCTCTAAGAAATTCATTACTAGATTACCATTAAATCTCCCCTCTCTAATAGAAGATTTAGATATAAAAAAGATCATACCTATGATTCCACCTCACTGGACTAATGAAGACAAACTAGATATGGTCAAATCATTTTCTTCAAAATATCTAAATGAAAAGATTTATGTTGGCAAAAGAACATCTCTTTTAACAAAAGAAGAAGGTAATGAACTTTATCAATATATTGTGCATTGTAGATATAATGAAGTGTCCAAATTAACCCTCGATCATTTTAATGGTTTCATCTTAATTGATTCTAATTCTAATTTAGATGATTTACAAGATTTTAAAAATTTAGTTAGATTTTCTCCTATAGATACCCTTGCAAGATTTATAACAATATCTATTTTTAGACCGTATGTTTTAGAATATGTTTCAAGAATCATTGATCAAAAAATAAAAGAATTTAAATCAATAATTAGAAAATTTCAAAGTGAGAAAGAGAGACTCATCGAACTTAACAATGATTTTTCTGAGCAATCTACTTAGAAAAATTGATATTTTCTCCATTACCAATAATCATCTAACACATAATCGTTCAAAGACAATATCACACAACATCAAAGATAAAAATAATGCAATACTTCAAACAAATCTCATCAAAGAATCAAGTTACAACTTATGCTTTAACTCAAAGAGACATTCAATATCTCATTCTTATCGAACCAAAATTCAAAGATATAAATAAATATGGTATGACGACTATTAATTCAAACAATATTCACATAATCCCAGAGCCCAAAGAATATCTCAATCTTCCTGCTCTAGTAGAAAGTCTTAATCTAACAAAGATCCTTCCAATGATCCCACCTTACTGGACTCATGAGGATAAATTAGAGACAATAAAACTATTTTCTTCATTGTCATTGCAACAAAAGATTAAGATAGAAGAAAGATTATCTCTTCTAACAGATGATGAAGGTAATGAATTGTGTCAATATGCAATTCAAAATAAAAATATTTTAACTCTTGAACAGTTTAATGGACTTGTTTTGATTGAGACTGAACCTTTAGATAAATTTCAAGAATTTAAAGATTTAATTCAATCAACTCCTAAAGATAAACTTCTTGAATTTGCAAAATCATCTATTCTAAGAGATGATGTCAAGATCTTTATCAAATCAACAATCGAATCTTAAAAGTAATAATTTTTATAATTCAACCAATATTTTTCTTCTATCAAATTCTTCTTGAAGAAAGACACAAATTTCAATCTTACTCATTGTAATTATCCATTTTGCAAAGTATTTAATTTTCTCCTCACTAAACGTTTCTACTTTATCCTTTGAGACTTTTTTCTCAACTAAAAATGATTTCATATCACTAATAGATGCTTGAATCCTCCTTGAATCAACCAAAGAATTTTTAATCTTCATATCCCACATCATTTCTAATAAAATATCAATATTCAAGGTCTTACATTTCCTCCCTCTTGGTTTATTTCTTACATCAGATGATTTGTTTTCATTATTATGAATTCTAAATTCTTTATCTACTTTAGAAATCGATCCAAATATATCCTTATCTAGTATAGGATTTCTATTTCTTTCATTTTCTAATTTAATTAAATGATTGTAAATAATATTTTCATAAACGTTGCAATCTCTAAATCCTGTATCTTCTTTCATCCTCATGATTCTTATCTGAATATCATTTCTAGTTGTGTTTGTTGTTACATTATAAGATG
>Ga0207680_10001670_pt1 | contig 10483 bp, 14 predicted proteins | sample KBSS23metaG_FD_184321 | JGI IMG/M metagenome (GOLD analysis project Ga0207680, IMG submission 184321) | Switchgrass rhizosphere microbial communities from Kellogg Biological Station, Michigan, USA - KBS S2-3 metaG (SPAdes) (version 2) | ecosystem: Host-associated > Plants > Roots > Rhizosphere... | reverse complement strand
CACCGTTACCGGTTCAACTCATCTTCAAGCTTTGGATGCAACATCCATTGCAACACCTTCATTTTCCACTTCCGACCTAACAGTTCCCGGAACATCCCATTTAGGAATTGTTGAGTCAACAAACATCATCACCCCAACACTTACTCTTTCAGGTTCACCCTTCTCCTTCCTGAGCAACACTTACTCCCCAACAGTCATTGGAGGACCAGGATTCACAGTAGTCTACACAACCCAAGTCGGAAAATACATTCGAGTAGGGGATATGGTTAAAGTCTACTTTGACATCCAATTCAATGGAACAGTAACAGGACCACTCCTTACACCTCTTCGAATCACTCTCCCATTTAACAATGCTTACCCAGGGCAAACAGGAATCCTCTCCACCTTATGCGTCCTACCTAATCCACCAACTTTCCCAATCACTCTCAACCTTCGACAAGCAGGTTTCAATTATGGAGCTCTTTTCTCAGCAACTCAAAACAATACATCACCGATCATGCCTCAAACAGGACCTGGTCAACGCTTAATAGGAACCATCACCTATTTCGCAACTCCTTAAAATAATAATAATTTTATCATCATAATAATAATAATAAAAAAATCTAGAACCTCTACTCTTTTTATTCAATTTGGTCGATTATTAACTATAACAGGACCTTTACCTAGAGTACTTGTAGGTTTTTTTACCTTCATACTACCCTTCTTATTCCCCACATTACCAAATGCACGATTTCCACGATTTTGAAAGGTATCACTTCTAGTCGTATTGACTTCATATTTACCCAATGTCTGACCCAATAAACCACCCAATTTTTGTCCTAAACCAGGTTTATTGGTCACCTTTCCCAACCATTCTCCACCTTTTTTTCCTATGAAATCATATAATGGTTGTCCTAACGCAGCGGAATCTGTTTGGTATCTACCCATCCTATTTCCATCCACCCAAACATACATTTTATATGTTTCACCCTCACCCTAATGAAAACCAGAAGCAAAAAAGGACCAGGAATACTAGGTGATTGGCTTACGGCTGAACAATCACATAACCTCATAGGGAAAGGAACAGGAAAATTAGTAGGAAAATTATTACAAAAACCAGCCTTGGGAGAACGTCTAGGTTCCGCCCTCACCAAAGGATTATCCGACTTACAAGCAAGTGAAGAACGAAAATATCAAGAACGTACTAACAGAGAATTAAAAGACGCCTATAAAAAACGAGCAGAAGAGCATAAAAAACGAACAGGAGAAGTTTCAATCGAATCTTACATTCAAAAAAAGAAAGAGGAACACATCCGAAATCTAAAACAACAAAAACTGGACGTATTCACCCCAAATCAACTTCCGACAAGAACTCTTCAACCTTATCACCCTTGATCATAAAATTTTTATTCAATAATAAATCGTTCTTGGTAACATTCCACACTAAACGGAGTCACCAAATCAAACATTTTACGTTTCACCATCAACATCTGCATTTCCACTCTATTCTCATCAATATCACCCAACTTTTCATCCTGTTCAATCAATAACTGTCTCTTTTCCAAAAATTTTTCCAAATAGACAGCTTCCTCTACATCCTCCACATCTTCAAACTCCTCCAAACTTTTAAACTGCACCAAAGTATCATAAATCACGTATCTACTTAGTTGACTCGTCAATCCTTTTTCATTACACCAAACCAAAGCAGGATACCAATAATACTTCATCAACATTCGATAACTAGCTCGCCATAAATTCTGATTTCTTTTTCCAACTATTTTTTTCATTACACTAGGTAATTTTTCCAAACCCTTCACACTCCACTTTTCACCACCACCATCCAAAATTTTTCTTAAAGCGGGAATAAATTGCAATAACACATGAGCATTATCAATTTTCTGTAAATACTCCAACAGTTCCAAAAATTCACCACTGGCTGTACTAAATCCCAACACACCCACCATATACCCTTCACCATTCTCCAAATTTTCAACTATATTAAAAGTAGATTTCCAATCAGTACTACAATATTCTGCAACACTAACCAATTGCATGATTACATCATCAGGACCACCTAATCTTTCCAATACGATCATTTTGTATTTTCTTTTTAAAAAAGATAAACTTTTTTCACGTCCCTGATTTCCCTAAATCACGGGACCGATCACAAGTCCCCACCCATATCTTCGTCGTCCGAAATTTCTACCACCATCCCTAATTCATTTTTAGGCACCACTTGGTTAATTCGTTCATTAATTTCATTCACTTGTTGTTCACTCACTTGTTCCAATTGTCGTTGTTTTTCTACAAATTGCAACTGCATCCTTTCCAATTGCATTTGTTCTTCTTGATTCTTCATCTTATCTTTCAACACCCTATTTTCATCCACTTTCAACTTTCCGAATTTTTCTTGTATAACAATATTTTCCAATCGTTCTTTCATTGCCTGTTGCCAATATCGGACAGATTCTAAAATAGCAAAATCGGCTCTCCTAAATTCTTCTAACTCCTCAGGATGTTGTGAAAACCAAATCTTGGCATCCATAGGATTTTTAACCCCTATAGCATCGTGAATCAACTTATTATTCCAGATCCATCTCAACACACTACTCGGAATCTTTACTTCAATATCTTTTCCATCTTTATCAACAGCCAGGAATCCACCTTCTTCTTTTGGTTCGTAATATCCTTTATTCATAATCTTATTTGTCTACTAATAACCAAACCACTTTTTCATTTTCCATAGGACCCGATCCAGATCACACCGCCTAGATCAAATAGCTTGTTTTTTCAACCAATTTTTCTTTCCCATTTTTCCAACAAAATGCCCTCGTATCTTACCATCAAAGAATTTAACGCAACACCTATTTCCTTCTCTAAATCGTTTGACCTCAAAGAAGAAATCGTCTGCTTTGCAAAAAACCCTGCTAAAACAGCTGTCATCTTGCAACCGTTTCGTGAATCCACTACCAATGCCAAGTTATCGGTAGCACTCAAAGGAGAACTTTTCACTGATGGAATCGTTGTCTCGGATGAATTTAAAACTCATTCGATCGGTCTCCGATTTGAAAACGAAACCGAATCTAATCAATTTAGGGACTCGGCTACTTCCATTTTTGATTCTGTTTTTGGATCCGATAAAGAATCTAATGATTGGACCTATCGTGATTTCATCAAAAAGGATACTGACATTTGGCTCAAATTGAAACCTGATGAATCCAAAACTTCTTACAATATCAAATCGGACGTAAAACTCCATCCAAAAAAACCAAAAGATGCAGGTCTTCACTCGGGTGATTCAATCACAGCAATCGTTGATCTCGCTGCTTATTTTTCTCTTCACGATAAAACTTATGGTATCACTCCAAAAGTTCGTGAGATCATTGTTGAATAATAAACATTTTATTCAATTGTTTTAATTTCATCCCCTTCTTTATCAAATCCTATTTCAATCTTTTTCTTTTTAACATCACCCTGGTCTTCCATTTCAATTTCATGACATTTTTTACGTTTCAAAATCCCCACAGTCTCTTCCAATGTCTTTCGGTAAATTTCAGGTTCACACATAACCCCTTCTCCAAAACAACCAGGAGTACATTTCTCTGTATGTTCTTTCAACATTTTTCCTAAATCACATTCTCCAGGCATCTCCAACTTTTCATACAAAACTTTCAAAAATTCAAAATCTTCATTACATAATCCCCATGAATTTGCAAAAAAGATACTACTGAACAAAAACTTCCAACCATTTTCTTCAAAATTCCTGAGTACAATCGTATAAGGTCGATCTACAAATGGTTTTACAATTTCAGCCAAGCAGATATCAAAACCGGGATACAATTTATATCTAAAATCATAACATTTAGCACCTTCCACCATCACTTGTTTTTCAGGACCAATAACGCTACTTCCTTCCATTGGTTGTTGATAATTAATTCTACAGTCATACAATAAAAAATTCATAACAACATCGTCACTTCCTTCTCCAGAATCAAACAATAACTTCATGAAATATTTTTTTAATTCATCTCTAGTTTTTCGTTCAATCACTTCTCCTTGGTGAAAACTGACCACCAATAAAGGAGTAAATCTCTCTTCGACAGTAAAGATCGAATTCGACATATAAGGATGATTTCCATCAACTGATCTACCATTCACTCGATGCCCATAATACACTTGATGAGGGATTTGTCCAAAATTCGTCTCCAACCAAAAACGGTCATTACCATGAACAGAATCCACCATAAAAATAAATTCTCGATCCAATCGTTTAGCTGTTTCGATTTCAACCTTATCGTTATCATTCCCAACAAATAAAAAAAGTTTCATGAAAAAAAGAAAAGAATTTTTTATTATTCCACCAGTACCAGATCAGAGTCCGGGTCCCCCATAAAAATATATTCATCAAAATTTTTCATAACACGTTGTCTTTTTTCTTTTTCCTGCATATTATAATACATAAATTCGTAAGGGTTCTTTACAGCATATTGATACATGGTCAACCATTTATCCTTGTTCATACAACTCATTGGAAATTCATCATGAATTGCTTCTAATTCCTTTTCATTACAGATTTCAAACAACACCAAGCAAGTATAATTCGTCCTAACTGTCTTTGGAATTTCCCTATATGCTTGCGCTACCATCAACATACTTGTTGAATAATGTCGATGTCTCGTATTGAACCCTTTGAAAATATTACTCCTTGAATTTGAAAATAAACTACTTCCAACCAAATCATCAAATACAATTAGAACCCTATTTGCCAAATGTTTTGTCTGACCAAATTTTTTCAATAATTTCACCAAATCCATTTGTCTGGTATAGATACTCCTTAATAGATCTTCTGTATAATCTTCCAAGAAACATTCTTCACCAATCATTCCATCAAAATCAGGTTGATACTCATCGTATAATCCTGTAAATTCATTTCTGGCTTCAGGTGCTTCCACCAATCTTGTACTTTTTCTCTTTCTCAACAATTTTTCTATCCAATTCTGTAATTCTATATTTTGCCTCAAAACACCCTTCAAATTTTTAATATAATCCCATTTTTCGTCACTTGCCACCGTAGGGGAAAAGACATAGATCGTATGGAAATAACCCTTGTACATTTCCAATAAATTGATAATCGTTGTCGTTTTACCTGAACCCTTGGGTGCTAAAATGGTTAATGGTCATGAAAGAAAAGTGATCGTATCCGAAATGATAACAGACTTGAATGGTTTACTCATAAAGAGCAACAAAAAACAGATCTGATCGTCAATAAAAACGTACCTATCAATCCCATTGTAAATTCATGTTTTGGTAACATAGTATAAGGTGCATCAGGATGATCTATATCAGGAACAGGAACTTTTTTAATTTTAGGAATTTTCATTTATTCAATTAAAATAAACATACATTAAACTCTTGTCATCCTTCTTCCACCAAAGATTTGAGCATACAAACGATCGACATGATTTTCCACTTGTTTAACTACCTGTTGACGAACATTAGGCTGGGCCCATTTTTCATCGGCAACTGCTTTAGCTTCTTCGCGAATCACTTTTTGAGCTTTTTTGGTTCCTTCCAATTGATTTTGAGTTTGAGCCATTCCTTCAATGTATTTTTTAAACCAAACAGGAGGTACGGTATCATCCTCTTTCGGAGTTGTACTACCCACCAATGTCGTTTCACTTTTTGCTTCTTCGTCTACTTTTTGTTTTTTCTTTTTCTTTTTTGGAGATTCTTCAACCTGATCCTGATCCTGTTCTTGTTGTTCTTCCATTTGTTCCAATTGACGTTTAGCTTCCCGAGTCGCTTTTCGTTTTTCACTAGCAATCCTCTTCTTCTCTTCCAACTCTTGTAATTTAATTTGAGCTTGTTCCAATTCAGCTTGTTTGTTCACCATTTCTTGTTCTTCTAGATCCTTCTTTTCTTGAGCCTTTTTTGCTCTGGTTGCTTTTGCTTTTTCGAAAGCAGCGATTTGTTTTTCTGTTCTTGGTTTTTTAACCTTTTCTGTTGGTACTACTTTTGCAGCATATAATGTTGACATTTCAAATAATTATATTTTAAAAAACATACAAAATTATTTTTTACGTTTCTTTGGTCTTGGATATTGCGCTTTGACAATATCACCCCCTACTCTTTGTCTCATACCTGTTGTATTCACTTTTAATCCGTTCTTTGTTTTTTGGTTTTTTGGTTTAATGCGTTGAGGAATATAAGGTGGCTTATAATTACCAACCGAAGGATCTATCCGATGTGGAATCTCTTTATCGATTTGACCTTCAATTAATCTTACAATTTCTTCTCGAACCGATTCTTGTTCGGGAGATCTCGCTACTACTGTTGGTTCTTTTAGTATTGACAGAGTTTCTTGTATGCTAGGTTTCCTAATTTGTCTTGCTGGTGAAATTCCAATAAAATCCATGAGAGCATTGATTTCGTTACCCCATTCATCTCTCAACTCAGGAAACTGATGACCCAAAGCTTCCACCGCGCTACTTAAAAAATCCATTCCTATATCACCTTGATCAACAGGACTACTTGTGAAATCCATACCAGGAGGGCCTGGATTACCAGGATCTCCAGGATCGCCAGGATCGGTATTAATAGTAGGATAATTTCCGTTAGTCCCAACAGCTTGTTGAAATTGATTGAATTGTTGTTCAGCTACTTCAGCAGGTACTGTAGGATGATAAGATCCTGGATCAGCTACTACTTGTGGACCCAATTGTTGAGCGGTAGCATCACCTACGATCACAGCAGCATTCGTATTTTGAATGATTTGACTATCATTTGCTATACTATTTATTTGATCTTGTTGTTGTAAACTATTCACTAGAGGTTGATAAGGATTTTCAATGACACTTCCACTTCTCAACAAATCATCTACAGCATCATCACCAGTAAATGTTCCGACACTGACGCTTGGATTAAAACTATTTTCAATCTTCATAGGTCTCATACCACCTTCTGACATCCCTTCATCTCGAACTGCGACGTAATCTAAAGTTAAGAAGCGGTCGTTTGATTTGGGGGAAACGTTTTGATCGTCTCCCCCCTGCTGAAAATCCTTTATCCAATCTCTATCAGGAAAAACCAATTGTCTACTTCTTGGTCCTTTCTTTGAGAAATAACTGGCGTTTAATCCACCAGCTTTTGATTTTGGAACAAAAGTATCATGTTTATATTTTACTGAATTGGTTTTGATTTGAGGAATTGTTGTTTGAGTTCCACTTGGTCTTTCATTACTTTTCCATCCCAAATGTCCTGCATGTTCTTGATCCAATACATTTACAAAATCATTTTGATTTGGTTTCCAAGGTCCTTTTTGAATCGTTAATCCACCGGCGGCAAACGTATTATGATATCCCATATAATGTTTCATCATCTTTTGATATTTATTATTATTATTATTAAAAACATACATTGTTAACTAACCTTTATTAGGTCCTCTTGCATTTCTTCTCGCAAAGAATCTTCTACCTGGTTGTGGTAAAATCGTTCCCACCATTTCATTCAATGCATTTACTTGTTCCGCACCCAACAAAGCCAATTGATTTTTGAAATTAATCACATCATGATCAGGACTGATCACATTCGTAACAGCAGGTACATTTCCACCCCTAGGTAAATCATTAGCACTTGGACCATATCCGCCAGGTAACGGTAAAAAATTAAATCCCGGTCTCATTACATGATACGTATTCGCTACCTTCAAATCCCATTTTGAATTAGGTGTACTTTGTAAAATAGGTTGACCCGTCTTGTCTGGAGGTCGTAAATCTTGTTGAACCCATCCTACGGCAACTTTAAAATCCCGATAACTTGGCCAATTGGAATCTTTGACCATTGGATCACCCATTCCATCATTAAAATAACCTTCATGATTTCCATCACTATTGTTATCTCCCATCAAAGTTGCTTTATTTCCTTTAAATTCAGGATCCCACCGAATTGGTAAATCAGGGTGTGAATGTTTAAATTTGACTCCCGTAATAGCATCGCCAACAGAATGTACAGGACCGGGTTGTATACGATGATGATCCCATCGGTTAATAGGTCGATATGCTGCATCTGAAATCACTAAACCAGCCATGTAATTATAAAAATATATTTAAAAACATACTTTATCATCCCCTATTAGGTACATTTCTCCTTTCCACCCTGGCATTTCCTGCATTGGTTCCCACAAATTCATTATGTGTTCTCTTTTGTATCAACACACCCAACTTTATACTAAAAGCTTGTCCATTCAATTCTAAAGGATCTTGAGCGATTGATTTTCCCAACCCCAAATATAAATCCAAACTAGTCAAGGTTTGTAATCCTCCTACATCAAACCATTTTTCGGGATCAGGATCGTTCCAAAAAATCACACCACCCGGTCCCGTATTCACAGGGATCTTTGCAATTTCAGGTCCTAAATTTCCGGAGGTTGTCGGACCGACTGGTAAATAAAAATATACCTGAGGTCCAAAAGTATTTGAATTCACGTAAAGATAATTCGGACCAGTAACATTAGCTACGTAAGGAGCCAATAATGAAGGGCTTGGTCCTATCGTGGATGGAGTATCTACAGGCATACCAGTTTGAGAATCCGGTGGGTACATCCCCATATAATAAGGTAGATCATCATTAGTCATTCGAAAACTAAAACTAGCTGCAGCTCCTGGATCATTATTGGTGATCATTATTTTTCCAAGTTCTGGTAACGTAGCGCTTGATCCTGAATAACTGATTGTATAGGTAAATGTGCTAACAGCTTCCAAGGCGATTTTCAATTGAGCCATAAAAGAATTAATATTGTAATTTCCCGGCGCGATTGTCACTTTTACAGGTACACCACCATTTTCAATCAGTAAAAAATTACTAATCTTGTCGTTAAACACATACCAACTAAAAGGAATTTGGACTTCGAGAACCTTGACAGCTGCTATATCGGAAACTGGTCTTCCAAAAACAAATAGAGGCCAATCCGTCTTTAAACTCGAAGCTACAAACGGATTGAAGGTATCTGATGAATCGAAAACATATTCGTAGTAATAGTAATTATCGTTTACACCCCAATTATTTCCTGAAGTCATAATTTTATAAAAAGAAAAACATACTTTATTGAATTAATTCAAGTACATTATTTTCCTTTAATACCCACATGGCATCATAATACGAATACACTTCAATCACATTTGCTTGAGCTTGAGAACTCTTCCAATAAATTTGAAGCGCAATATCACTTTGCTCCTCGGCATTCAATCCGCTAATTTCAACGCCGTTACTGGTTTCCAAATTAACAGCCATTGCGAAACAACAACTTCCTGCATTACCAACAAAGACATTTCCGGTAGCATTCGCACTAGGACTGGTTACTTCAGCAATCACTGGATTTCCTTCTGCATTGAATCCTTGAATTGTGGTAGAGTAATCTAATTCTGGTTGATTAGTAGCTCCTAATCGAGGTGCTGTAGTTGTAGTTGCAGCTGGAATAGCCCATCGTAATGTATTCACGCTTGAACTTAGACGATAATCACCAACTATATTTAGAGCTTTTTGTAATTCCACAAAAGCTTCAGCGCCTCCATTGGTAATTCCGCTACCTGGATTAGTTGATAATTGCACAGGTGCAGCTGGATAATATCTACCTCCAATTCTATATTGATAATTTTGCATTGAATTATTTCCTGCACTAAATGCACTGGAATCAAATAATAAAGCACCTGAATCGGTATTTGCATTTGAGGGAGATCTTCTTTGGACAGCAAATAATGCTTTTACAGATCTAGATCTTTCTTGTACTTGTAACTGCATCGTACTTGAATTTTGAGTTCCAAAAATAAATGTATGCCTAAAAATAATTAAATGAATGTCAATGTCTCACCATGAGGAAAATTTGATGGGTCTAAAAAGTTAGTAAAATGCCAAAAGATAGGAAAGTTGTCAAAATGAAATTGATCATAGATCAAGAATATGATAGTATTAAGGAAGCTGCAGAAATGAATAATGTAGAACCATGTACTATTTCGAACAGAATCAAAAACAGAACGATCGATCATGCTGAACAATCCATGTTTTTCCATTATACTCCTGATCTGATGAATGAAATTTGGAAAGTACATCCAACAATCCCAGTTGATGTATCTAATTGTGGTAGAATTAGATATTTCAACGGTCGGATTGGAAACCATTCAGGCAAACGATACTTGAAATTACGAATCAATGAAAAGCACTACATGGTGCATCGTTTGGTAGCTGAAACGTTTCTTCCAAATCCCAGTTCCACAAAGACTTTTGTTCATCATAAGGATCATGACAAACAGAATAATTGTGTCGAAAATTTGGAATGGGTGACACATCAAGAAAATGTCCAGTATTTTTTCGAATTTAAGAAATCAAAGAAATAAAAAATACTTACACTCCTCCTTCTTGCAATCCTTTCAAAAACATTGCATCGTAACTTGCATCAAAGACCAAAATTTCCGGAATCAAATTCACATTACCTACTCCATAAGTGGGTGCA
>Ga0207680_10001669_pt1 | contig 10484 bp, 9 predicted proteins | sample KBSS23metaG_FD_184321 | JGI IMG/M metagenome (GOLD analysis project Ga0207680, IMG submission 184321) | Switchgrass rhizosphere microbial communities from Kellogg Biological Station, Michigan, USA - KBS S2-3 metaG (SPAdes) (version 2) | ecosystem: Host-associated > Plants > Roots > Rhizosphere >... | reverse complement strand
GGACTAGCGCCGAGGCATCGGCGGCAAAGGAGGAGCTATGAGTGACGCGGCAGATCCGCATCGCAGCGAGCCCTACGGGCTCCGGACCAACTCCTGTGCCACCGAACTCATCTGCCGCGACTGCGGCTACCGGACGCCGCTGCTCGATCGGGCCTTCAAGTGTCCGGCCTGCGGCGAAGGACTCGACGTCGACTACGACTACGACCTGGCGAAGAAGCGGATCGAGGAGCGCCCGATGGCGGAGCGGCCCTGGAACATCTGGCGCTTCGAGGAGCTGCTGCCGATCCTCAACCGCCGCGCCCAGCAGCGGGTCGGCGCCTTCGCCGGCAAAACGCCGCTGATCCACGCCGAGCGGCTCGGCGCCGAGCTCGGCCTCAGCAATCTCTACCTGAAGGACGACTCGACCAACCGGCCCTCGCTCTCCTACAAGGACCGCGTCGTCGGGATGGCGATCGCCCGCCTGCTCGAGCTGGGCAAGGACGAGGTCGGCTGCGTCTCGACTGGCAACGTCGGCACCGCCGTCGCCTCCCTCGCCGCCCAGGCGGGCGCCAAGCCGTACATCTTCTACCCGGGCAACATGGAGAAGGGCAAGGCGAAGGCCTGCCGGGCGATGGGCGCGCGGGTGATCCAGCTCGACGCAAACTACGACCAGGCCAACCGCGCCTGCCGCGAGCTGGCGCTCGCCACCGGGATGGAGTTCGCCAACATCACCCTGCGGCCGTTCTACGCCGAGGGGGCGAAGACGATGGCCTTCGAGGTCGTCGAGGAGCTGGGCTGGCAGGCGCCTGACCACTTCGTCATCCCTGCTGCCGGCGGCACTCTCTCCTCGCGGGTCCACAAGGGCCTGGTCGAGATGGAGAAGGTCGGCCTGGCCGACACGGCCCACTCGAAGATCGACATCGCCCAGGCGAGCGGCTGCTCGCCGATCGCGACGGCGATCGTCGGCGGCGGCGAGATCGAGCACCAGACGCCGGAGACGGCGGCTCACTCGCTGGCGATCGGCGCCCCGGGCGACGGCAACCTAGTCGTCGACGCGGTGCGCTCGCGCGGGGGTTGGGCGGCGACCGCCTCCGACGACGAGATCTGGAACGCGATCGACCTGCTGGGCTCGACCGAGGGGATCCTCACCGAGCCCGCCGGCGGGACGACGATCGCCTCTACCGCGCGCCTGGCGCAGGAAGGGAAGATCGCCCCCGACGAGACCGTCGTCGCGGTGATCAGCGGCAACGGGCTGAAGACGCTGCACGAGCATCCCGAGAAGGACTGGCCCGAAGGGGTCCCCTGCGAGGTCGGGGCGATGGAGGAGATGCTGAACGACTTTCGCCAAGCAGCGGCGGCCGCGCTGCGCTGAGCGAAAGGGGGGCAGGCGACTGGCGCGACTGACCCGGCGCGCCGCCGGTCGCCTAGCCCGCCCCTGAGGGCGATGCGTCGTGCGCCCTACTAGGGTGTCTGGCTGGTGAGCCAGCCACTACCCCAGGTCGAGGGCGTCTCCCACCACACGGTGGAGGCCCGCGGGATCCAGTTCCACTACGCCGAAGCCGGTGGCGGCGATGACGTCGTCCTCTGCCTGCACGGCTGGCCGCAGCACTGGTACGAGTGGCGCAACCTGATGCCGGCGCTCGCCGACCGCCACCGGGTGATCGCGCTCGATCAGCGCGGGTTCGGCTGGTCCGAGGCGCCGCCGCGCGGCTACGAGAAGGAGAACCTGGTCGACGACGTGCTCGCCGTCCTCGACGCGCTCGGGATCGAGCGGGTGAAGCTCGTCGGTCACGACTGGGGCGCCTGGATCGGGTTCCTGCTGGCGCTGCGGGCGCCGGAGCGGTTCGAGCGCTACCTCGCGCTCAACATCCTCCCGCCGTGGACCTCGATGCGGGCGATGGCGCCCCACATGTGGCGCTTCTGGTACCAGTGGATGATCCTCACCCCGGGGGTCGGCTACCGGCTCCACACCAGCGGCAGGTTCGTCCCCAAAGTCCTTGCCGGCGGCTCGGTCCGGCGCGAGGTCTGGGACGACGCCACGCTGCACGCCTTCTCCGACCTCTTCACCGAGCCGGCGCGGGCACGGGCGGCGGTGCAGATGTACCGGGTCTTCAACCTGCGCGAGGCGCCGGAGATGGCTCGCGGCCGCTACACCGACGCCCACCTGAAGGTGCCGACCCGGCTCCTCTTCGGCACCGGCGACCAGGCGCTGAAGCACACGATCCTCGATGGCTACGAGCGCCACGCCGACGACATGCTGGTCGAGAAGGTCGAGGGCTGCGGCCACTTCATCGCCGACGAGCGCCCTGACCTCGTTGTCAAGCGCGCCCGCGAATTCTTCGTTTCCGCCTGAGGGGCCCGATCCGAGCCAGGGGCGGCTCGGTCGGAGCCGGCGCCGTCCTCGACCAGGCGCCTCCCGCAGTCGAGCATCGATCCCCTGGTTGTCGTGTTCCAAACCGAGGAGGCACCGATGCGCAGGCTCTTGTTCCTTTCCTTCCTTCTGGTCGCCGTGATGGCGCCGTCTGCTCATGCCCGCGTCGAGGTCCAGCCCGACCCTTCGTTCGGCGCGAACGGAACGGTCGAAGGAAAGTTCGGGCCCACCTACTTTCGCACCGCCTTCACCGAGCTCGCCGCCCAGCCTGATGGCGGTCTGCTGGCGGCCCGAGGCGGGCCCTTGGAGAGAAACAGGTTGCTGCGCCGCTACACGGCCGCCGGGGTTCTGGACCCGAGCGCGGCGACGGTCGAGACCTCGTTGCAGGCCGAAGCGGTCGACGCCGACGGCAAGGTCCTGAGGTCTTTCGACCGCCTTTTCGAACGGTTGAACCCCGATGGGTCACCCGATCCCAGCTTCGGCGTCCGACCGTGGGGGGAAGGGAAAGCCAGCGACGACGCCGGCTTCAAGATCGAAGCGATAGAGCCGCTCCCCTCCGGCAGAATCCTCGCTGCCGGCAGCATCGTCGTCTTCGTGCCCGAAACCCGGGAGGCGCCGGGGCGAGCCTACGTCGAACAGGTGGCAGTCGCCCGCTTCGAGCATGACGGGAGGCTTGATTCGAGCTTCGGCAACGGCGGCGTCGTCAAGCTGAAGGACGCTGCGGGCGCCCCCGGCGAACGATTCCTAGGGCTGGCGCCGAGGGCGGATGACGGCGCCGCGGTGATCGTGCTCGATTCGCCTCCCCTCCCCTGGGGAGAGGCGGCCACGCACTCCGGTTCCACGATCGTCGGGCTCGGCGGCGACGGGCGCCCGGATCCGGGCTTCGGGGTGGGGGGCAAGGTGCGGCTCGCCGACGCCTCGGTCCTCGCCTTCGACGCCCAGCCCGACGGCGGGCTGCTGGTCGCTGGCGATCGCTGGGGTCCCGCGCTGAGTCCTGGGGGAGCCCGCAAGAGCGATCTCTTCGCCTACCGCTACACCCCCGGCGGTCAGCTCGATCCAGCCTTCGGTGGAGGCGACGGGAGGTTCGACGTCGACCTCGGGGAGATCGACCTGCTCGGCGACATGCTGGTCGAAGGTGACGGCTCGATCGTCCTCGGAGGCTCCAGCTCCCTCCTCCGCACTCCGAACTGCCTCCGCTTCCACGATTCCTGCCCGGAAGCGCCCCGCCTCCTGGGCCTGACGCCGCAGGGCGCGCTCGACCCGAGCTTCGGCGAAGGTGGGTTATTCCCCCTCGACGAGCTCGCCAGCCCCTATGGGAGCTTCGACGGGGGGATCGGGGTGAAAGCGCTCGCCGCGCGTCCGGGCGGCGGGATGTTCATCGGAGGCGGCTCTGGGACTGCCGCCTTCATCGTCGCTCTCTCAGCGGCGGGCGCGCTCGACTCGAGCTTCGGCGAAGGGGGAATCCTGCGGGAGTTGGATTCCCACCCCAGCCGTGCGGGCGTGCGGACGCTGACGATTGATGATCGCGGGCGCATCCTCGTCGCCGGCGGGACCGACGCGGACGTCGCCGGCTTCGCCCCTCCGAACGTCCTCTTCCGCTATCTCCGCAGCGGCGAGCTCGACCACAGCTTCGGCGACGGCAGCGGGTACGTTCGCGTGCCCGCGGAATCTCCGGCGATGGTCCTCAGCGTCGGCGAAGGGGCCTACGTCCTCTCCGGGACCAATGGTCCCACGATCACGAAGGTGACCGCCCAGGGTCGGTTCGACCGCTCCTTCGGCGAGGAAGGGACGGCGAGGTTAAACCTCACCCGGAAGATCCGCCGCAAGGGCAAGGTCCACAGACTTTGGATGAAGGCGGTGGCGATGCGGGTCCTACCGAGCGGCGGCCTGCTGGTCGCGGGGACGGCGGCCGGGGGCAGTGATCAGCGGATCTTCGCCGTGCGCCTGCACGTCGACGGCAGCCTCGACCCGAGCTTCGGCAAGGGGGGGCTCGCGCTGCTCGGTTTCGGCCCAGGCCTCCGCTGCATTGCCAACCAGATCGCTTTCCAGCGAGACGGCCGGATCGTCTTCGCCGGCTATCTCCGCGGCAGGCCGAACGAAGAACATGTCGAGGCCTTCGCGCTGATGCGCATGCGCGCAGACGGCGCCCGCGACCGCGGCTTCGGACGCGGCGGCGTCGCGGTGGTGCGCCCGGCCCCGCGCAGCGTCGCCAGCTCCCTCGCGATCGAAGGCAACGGTCGGATCCTGGTCGCGGGCAAGACGTTCGGCAAGTCGGGCAAGACCAGGGAACTGCTCTTCCGCTTTACGCGGCAGGGTCGGATCGACCGGAGCTTCGGCCGCCGAGGGATGGTGTCCACCCGCCTGCCGCAGGCGCCGGGAGGCATCGCCGGTCAGCCGCGGCAACTGCTCCTGCAGCGCGACCGGATCCTCGTGCTCCGCGACGACGAGGAAAGGCAGCTGGTGGCCTACTCGCGCGGCGGCCGCCACCGCCGGGCTCTCCCCGTCGCGGGCGGGGCTGCGGGCGACTGGTCCGCTCCTCGCGCCCCGTTCGGCGCTGTGCGGGGCGGCCGGCTCTTCCTCGGATGGAACGTCTTCAAGCCCCCCACCCAGAACTTCAAGGTGCAGGAGCTGAGGGTGAGTGGCCTTCCCTAGGTCCTGATCCGCGCCTCTTCGAGGTCCAGATCCCTCTCGATCTGACGGAGCGTCTGGTCTCGCAGGCGGCCCACTCCTCGGAGGGCCAGCAGCTCCTCCCGCTCGACGCCGATCAGCTCTCGGCGGATCTGGCCGTAGTCGGCGATTCGTTGCTCGCGGGCGGCGGTCTCGGGGTCCTCGCCGCTGAGGACCGCTTGGCACATCCGGAAGCGGGCGCGGTAGAGGTCGCGCAGGCGCGTCAGCTGTTTCTCGCTGGCGCGCTCGTCGTCTTCCATCTGGTCGAGCCGGTCGAGCGCCGACTGCGCCGCCTCCATCCGCGCCACCGCCTCTTCGTCTGACCAGCGCCGCGGGTTCTCGAGCCCGAGGGCGCGGACGATGAAGGGGAGCGAGAGGCCCTGGCCGACGATCGTGACCAGGATCAGGGCGAAGGTGAGGAAGATGATCTGCGGCCGGCCGTCGACGCTGAGCGGCACCGCCAAGGCGGCGGCGAGGGAGACGGCGCCGCGCATCCCGCTCCAGCCGACGGCGAAGCGCTGGCCGGCGGTTTCGCCGGCGTCGGAGCCCATCGCGAAGACGAACGCGAGGCGGGCGGCGATCGAGGAGGCGGCGATCGCGACGATCGGCCAGACCAGCTCGCTCACCCCGGTCGAGCTCGCTTCCAGGGTGTCGACGATCTCCGGCAGCTGCAGGCCGAGGAGGACGAAGAGGGTGATCTCCAGCCCGAAGACGAGCACGCTCCAGAAGGCGACGGCGTTGAGGCGGACGTCGGCGTCGAGGGTGTGGGGCGAGCGGTAACCGGCATAGACGCCGGCGACGACCGCGGCGAGGATGCCGGAGACGTGCAGCTCCTCGGCGCCGATGTAGGCGCCGTAGGCGGTCAGGACCGAGAGCATGATCGTCAGGTCGGAGTCGCTGAGGCGGCGGAGGATGCGGTCGGAGAGGACCCCGATCGCGAGCCCGGCGACGATGCCGCCGGCGGCGACGGTGACGAACTCCATGGTCGCGTCGCCGAGGGCGAAGGCGGTGCCGGTCGCGACCCCGACCGCGATCCGGTAGAGGACGAGAGCGGTGCCGTCGTTGATCATCGACTCGCCTTCGACCAGCAGCCGCACCCGCTCGGGGGCGCCGAGGCGGCGGAAGATCGAGGTGGCGGCGACGGTGTCGGTGGGGGCGATGATCGCGCCGAGGACGGCGGCCTCGGCCCAGGTCAGGCCGGGCACGGTCGCGTGGGCGACGACGGCGACGACCCCCGCGGTGAGGAAGACGAGGCCGAACGAGAGCAGCGCCAGCGGCCGGGTCACCGTCCGCAGCTCGAGCGGCGAGGCGCGCCAGCCCGCCGCGTAGACCAGCGGCGGCAGGAAGACGAGGAAGATCGTGTCCGGCTCCAGTTCGACGCTCGGCAGGCCGGGGATGAAGGCGATCGCCAGGCCGCCGACGACGAGGACGATCGGGGCTGGGATCCTGCCGAACTCCGCGACGCGCACCAGCAGCGCGGCGGCGAGGACGAGGATGAGGATCGACTCGATGTCGTGCACGCGCACATAACATCAAGGGGACCGTGGACGAACTGCTCTCACCCCCGCTGGAGGACCTCGACCACGTGCGCGGCGAGCGCGGCGCGCCGTTGGAGCTGGTCATGTTCGGCGACTTCCAGTGCCCCTTCTGCCTCGGCGCCCAGTCGGTTCTGCGCCGGGTTCGCGAGCGCCTCGGCGAGCGGCTCCTCTTCGGCTTCCGCCACCTGCCGATTCCCGAGCGCCATCCGCTGGCGCCGCTCGCCGCCGAGGCGAGCGAGGCAGCCGCCGCCCAAGGTCGCTTCTGGGATTACCACGACGCCCTCTTCGCCGCCCAGCCCCGGCTCTCGCCGGAGACGATCCTCGCCGTGGGAGGGGACCTCGGCCTCGACGTCGAGCGGATGAAAGCGGAGATCGACTCCGGCGCCCACCGCGACCGCGTCGCCCGCGACCACGCCTCGGCCGAGGCCAGCGGCGCCACCGGCACCCCGACCTTCTTCGTCAACGGGGTGCGCTTCTTCGGCGCCTACGACGCCGGCTCGCTGGTCGAGGCGCTCGAGTCCTAGCGGATACCCCAGCCGTTCCTGTATATACTGCCGCGCCTTGACTTCTGGGGAGAGTTCAATCGGGCGCGGCTGGACCGCGGTGATGGCGGTCGTTGGCCTGCTGGGCCTGGCGGCCTTTGCGCCCGCTGCCGCTTTCGCGGGGTCGATCTCGGGCACCGGCACCGATGCCGTGAGCCTCGAACCCGTCGAAAGCCTCGAAGTCTGCGCTTATCCGCTCGAAGAAGAAGACTTCGAAGTGTGGTTCTGCGAAGAAACCGACGCAAGCGGCGAATACACGATTGAAGACCTCGAAGCCGGCGAATACGGAGTCGAATTCTGGGGCCGCCCGCTGAACTACGTCCCGCAGTACTTCGACGGGCAGACCAACTGGTGGGAATGGGATCCGGTCGTGGTCGGCAGCGATGCGGTTACCGGCATCGACGCGGCAATGGTCGAAGGCGGCGGCGTCGAGGGCACGGTCGCCCGAGCCGTCGGCGGCGAACCGGTCGAAGGCGCCTATGTCTGCGCCTGGACGATCTTCGGCGAAGAATTCGGCGGCTGCGCGGAAACCGACTCCAGCGGCGAATACGCGATCAAGGGTATGGCCGAAAACGAATACGAAGTCGAATTCTGGGCTGGAGAACAGGATCTGCTGACCCAGTACTACGACCACAAGGATCACTGGTGGGATGCGAATCCGGTGACCGTCACCCTGGGAGCGGTGACCTCCGAAATCGACGCCGATCTTCTCGACGCGGCGAAAATCGAAGGCCAGGTCCGGCGGGCCAGCAACGGCTCGCCGCTGGCCGAAGTGGAAGTCTGCGCCTGGAGCACGGAAGTCGAAGGAAGCCTCCGGTGCGACTATCCCGAGGATGACGGCCACTACGTGATCAGCGGCCTTCTCAGCGACGAGTACAAGGTCGAATTCTGGCCCTTCGAGGAATCGCTGCCGGTCCAGTTTTGGGACCACAAGGCGAGTTGGGAAGCGGCCAACCCCATCTCCCTGGGGGCGGGGAGCGTCGCGACCGGAATCGACGCCGATCTCGGCGCCGGCCCACCGTCGGTGCCTGCCGTGACGCCCCCAGTCGTCAGCCCGCCTCCGGTCGCGAACAAGCCGAAGGCGAAGCGCTGCAAGAAGGGCTTCCGCAAGAAGCGCGTGCACGGCAAGGTTCGCTGCGTGAAGAAGAAGCGCAAGCACCGCCACCAGCACGTGCACGGCCGTCCCCCTGTCCGGGATCGCGCCACCTTCCGCCACGGTCGCTGACCCGCGGGCGGGCCTGCGCTAGGTTCGGCGCCGATGAAGGCTCTGGTCCAGCGGGTCAGTCAGGCGGCGGTCGACGTCGAGGGCAACCGGGTCGCGCAGATCGGGCCGGGGATGCTGATCCTGCTGGGGGTTGGGCTCGGCGATGGGGAGGACGAGGCGGACCGGCTCGCCGAGAAGGTCCGCAAGCTGAGGATCTTCGACGATGCCGAGGGGCGGATGAACGAGCCGCTCGGCGAGCGCGAGATCCTCTGCGTCAGCCAGTTCACCCTCTACGGCGACGCGCGGCGAGGGAACCGCCCCAGCTACGTCGACGCGGCGCGGCCGGAGGTGGCCGAGCCGCTCTACGACCGCTTCTGCGAGCGGCTCGGGGCGAAGAAGGGCGTCTTCGGCGCTTGCATGGGAGTGGCACTGATCAACGACGGCCCGGTGACGCTGATGCTGGAGGTTCCTCCGGCTAGCGAGCCGTCAGCCTGAACGCTTCGCGGGCTAGGGCGGCGGCCGCTGCCTCACGTTGTGGCCGCGGGAGACCCTCGACCGAGTAGGCGACCGTGACCCAGCGATTGCCGCGCACCGCGTAGAGGGTGCTGAATGCGGGAATCCAGCTGGCGGTGTGTTCGTGGGCGGAGCGGTCGCCGACCCCGGATACCGCGTGCGGCCGCTTGGCCGGGTCGGTCCCGTAGAACTGGACCTGCTCGACCATCCGGTTGGCGTAGCGCTGCCGCGCCGCGTAGGCGGCGTCGAGGTAGACCGAGACGCTCACACCGCGCCCGCGGATGAGGCAGCGCGAGGACGGGGGAGAGGGCTCCGATTCGGCCCTCAGCTCAGCCCCCTCGGTGGCTTCAACCGCTCGCCGCAGCGCCTGACAGTTGTCTCTCCCGATCGCCGCGTTCGTTGCCTGCTGTCCCGGGTGGTCGCCGAAGTAGCGATCGGCGTCAGGGCTCGTGGGGGAGGACGTATCCGATCCGGGACCGCAGCCGCCGATCACCGCTGCGAGTAAGACGCCGACCCAGAAGGCCTTGACGTTGAGGCGACGTTCTGTCTGAAGCATGTAGTAATGTTCTGTCTGAAATGGAAATCGCGATCCTTGCTGAGATCTTTACGGAAGCGAACTCAGATGTCGCCGGGTCTTTGGTCGCGGCTACCGGCCTAACCGGCGCCGCGGCTCGTTATGCCGCTGTCCTGGCGGGCGGGAGCGAACGTGAAGTCGAATGGACGACCGCTATCGGCTTCTTCTCGGGTCTCGGGTTTGGGGGGTTCGCCCTACTCATGGAGGTTATGACGTGACCCACAGTTCAAGGGCGCTTCAATTTCTGGTGTTTGCCGCGCCATTTGTCGCGTTGGTGGGATTGAAGATGTTGCTGAGTCAGCTTGACGCTGGTCCCGGTGTCGGGTTTGCGGGGCTCTGTTTGATCTCGGTCCTCGCCGGCGTGGGGATCGGCCTTTTTGCCGGCCGCCCCACCGGATCCCCTGAACCGAGTCGGAGGTCTACCGCCAGCCGTCGCGCAGTACGCGCCGGGCGTTAGCTCCCAGCACCGCCTCGACCTCGGCGCGGGAGAGGCCCTTGGTCTCGAGCATCTCGCGCACGCGGGGCAGCTCGCCGGCGCTCTTGCAGTCGTCGGGCGGGTCGGTCCAGCCGTCGAAGTCGGTGCCGATGGCGACGTGCTGCCATTCGCCGCCGCTCCAGGCGTTGATCTGCTCCATCGTCCGCCAGATCGCCTCGAGACCGTTCTTCGGGTGCGAGGGTTCCAGCCAGTAGGGCATGAAGATCACCCCGACTGCTCCGCCGGAAGCCGCGATTTCCCGCACGTCCTCCTCGTTCATGTTGACCGGCACCGGGTTCAGTGCCTGGACGCCGATGTGGGTGGCGACGATCGGAATCTCCTTGCCGACCAGGGCGTAGACGTCTCGCCGCGAGGCCGGCGAGCAGTGGGTGAGGTCGGGGACGATCCGCAACTCGGCCATCCGCTTCACCACAGCTTTCCCGGTCTCGGTCAGGCCACGCGAGTCGTCCACCTTCGTGTCGAGCCGCCAGAAGAGGATCTTGTGCTGGCTGGCCGGGACGCACTCGCTGTGGCCGGCGATGTCGTTGGGGAAGAGGTGGGCGAGGATCAGCGAGGCGAGGCCGCGCTCGGCGAGCATGTCGAGCCGGTCGAGGCGGCCCT
>Ga0207680_10001668_pt1 | contig 10484 bp, 12 predicted proteins | sample KBSS23metaG_FD_184321 | JGI IMG/M metagenome (GOLD analysis project Ga0207680, IMG submission 184321) | Switchgrass rhizosphere microbial communities from Kellogg Biological Station, Michigan, USA - KBS S2-3 metaG (SPAdes) (version 2) | ecosystem: Host-associated > Plants > Roots > Rhizosphere... | reverse complement strand
TCAGCAACGCACCCAGGTTGATGTTCACATGCGGCTGCCTGGGATCGCGCGCGAGCGAACGGCGATAGAGCGACTCCGCGTCCGCCTTGCGTCCCTGTTGCGCACGCACCAATCCGAGTAGCTGCAATCCATCCACGTCGTTGGGCGCGCGGCGCAGCACCTGCGTCAGCATCTGCTCCGCGTCCGCAAGCTGGCCCTGGTTGATCTGGCCCACGATCTGCGCGAACAGCGCGGCATTCTGGCCGGTCGGAGGTGCACTCATCGCGTCACTTTAGCCACAAAATCGCGGACCCGGGCGCACTTGCGCCGCCCTCCCCCGCCACCTACGCTTGGCGCATACCGCTATTTCCAAACGAGAGAGACCATGGCCGCAAAGACGCGCTTCGAGGGCACCGACAAATACGTCGCGACGGACGATCTGAAGATCGCCGTGAATGCGGCCATCGCGCTGGAGCGTCCGCTGCTCATCAAGGGTGAACCGGGCACCGGCAAGACCGAACTCGCGTTCCAGATCGCCGATGCCATGAAGGCCTCGCTTATCACCTGGCACGTCAAGTCCACCACCAAGGCGATACAGGGTCTCTACGAATACGATGCGGTGACCCGTCTGCGCGATTCCCAGCTCGGCGATGCGCGCGTGAAGGACGTCAAGAACTACATCAAGAAGGGCAAGCTCTGGGAGGCGTTCGAGCACACCGGCCGCCCCGTGCTTTTGATCGACGAGATCGACAAGGCCGACATCGAATTCCCGAACGACCTGCTGCTCGAGCTCGACCGCATGGAGTTCTTCGTTTACGAGACCGGCGAGACGATCAAGGCGAAGATCCGCCCGATCATCCTCATCACCTCGAACAATGAGAAGGAGCTGCCGGACGCATTCCTGCGCCGCTGCTTCTTCCACTACATCAAGTTCCCCGAGCGCGACACGATGCAGAAGATCGTCGACGTGCACTATCCCAACATCAAGCAGAAGCTGGTGAGCGAAGCGCTCAACGTCTTCTACTCGATCCGCGACGTGCCGGGCCTCAAGAAGAAACCCTCGACGTCCGAGCTGCTGGACTGGCTGAAGCTCCTGATGAACGAGGACATCCCGCCGGAGGCGCTGAAGGAGAAGGACCCGACCAAGCTGATCCCGCCGCTCCACGGCGCGCTGCTCAAGAACGAGCAGGACGTCCACCTCTTCGAACGCCTCGCCTTCCTCGCCAGGCGCGAAAGCCGCAACTGATGAAACGCGCGGTCGCGAGTGTCGCGGCCGCCTCCTTTCTTTTCTCGTTTGGTGCGGCAGCACAAGAAGAAATCTGTACGCGTCTCGATATCTTCGATCGCGCGCCGATAACCGCGCTCGTCGGCGCCAAGCCCCCGCCCCGCTCGATCGTCTTTCTTTGGACGCAGGGCGAGATTTTGCCGAACGTAACCTGCATCCACGGCGGCCAGACCGACGCCAAGGCGTTGTGCGATTGGTTGTTAGCCAACACCTCGCGCGAGTTCAGCGAAGTGCTGCCGGAGGACATTCTGCGCTGCCACGGCTTCGCGTTCCCGCCGGTGCCGAATGTTGGCACTTGGATCGCCGACTACAGCTTCTTCGATGACAAGAACCAGCGGGAGCTTCTGCTCGAGGTTCATCGGGGGGACCTGAGCACCGCCAATGCCGTCCGCTGGACTGCCTTTCCCGATGGCCAGAACGATGCCACCGCTGCGCCCTTGCCGCCTATCGCGGACTTGCCGGAGGTCAAAGCGCCTCCTAAGTAAGCAATATCCGTGCTAGGGTAACACATGCGCATTGGCTCTTTTGCAACGCTTGCCTTCTTGGCCGCCGCACCCGCGTTCGCGCAGACCACCGATATCGACGCCTTCAAGGACACCGGCAACGACCAGGCCAAGCTGCATGTGGCGTCCGGATTCGTCTGCCCGTTGTTCATCGGCCATTTCCAGCGCAACGCCTATGGCGAGCGCAATCCGTCCACCGGCGCCGACTTTTGCGCCTACTCGGCGATCGATGGCGTCTACGGCAATATCACCCTGACCCCGCTCAAAGGCCCCTACGACGCCAAGCAGGCACTCGCGGGCGAGTTCAGCGAGCAGGAAGGCATCGGCGGCAAGATCATCGGCGAGAACACGATCAACATCGGCGGCGGCGCCACGCCGATCTCGGTGTATTCGCGGACCTACGAGACCGCGGCACTCGAAACGCTGCACTATCGCATCCTGTTCTCCACCGGCACGGTCGGCCAGTGGGCGATCGAGGCCACGGTCGAATTTGCCACTCCGCGCGACGACGAAAACCAGCGCACGTTCCTGAATGCGGTTTACACCGAGGCGCTGGTCCACATCGCCAAGCTGCCGCCGCCCACCGCACCGGTCATCGCCGCGCCTGTCGCCGCCGGCACGCCGCCGCCTGCAACGCCTGCGCCGGCTCCGGCCCCGGAGACATCGCCGGCGCCGGCCCCCGCGACGCCGCATTGACGCAGTTTCCGGGCGGTTTCCCGGGGTCTTGGCCCCTTAACCGCCCGCGCGTACACTTTCGCGAACCGCTATTCGCCTGCCTGGGAAGGGTCCCCCATGTTCTTCCAGTTCTTTGACGAGCTTCGCTCCGCCAAGATTCCCGTCACGCTCAAGGAATACCTCGCGCTGATGGACGCCCTGGACAAGGACGTCATCGACATGAAGATCGAGGAGTTCTACTTCCTCTCGCGCACCGCGCTGGTGAAGGACGAACGCCATCTTGACCGCTTCGACCGCGTCTTCGGCCATGTCTTCAAGGGCCTCGAAGGCTTGGACGGCTCCCTCATCGCGCAGCTCCCGGAAGAATGGCTGAAGGCGCTGACCGAGAAATTCCTCACCGACGAGGAAAAGAAGGCGCTCGAGAAGGCCGGCGGCTGGGACAAGCTGATGGCCGACCTCAAGCAGCGGATGGAAGAACAGAAGAAGCGGCACGAAAAGGGCGGCAAGGCCATCGGCACCGGCGGCACCTCGCCCTACGGCAATGGCGGCTACAATCCCGAAGGCGTGCGCATCGGCCAGGACAAGTCGCGCCACGGCAAGGCGATCAAGGTCTGGGACAAGCGCGAATACAAGAACCTCGACGACACGGTCGAGCTCGGCACCCGCAACATCAAGGTGGCGCTGCGCCGCCTGCGCAAATGGGCCCGCCAGGGTGCCGAGACCGAGCTCGACATCGACGGCACGATCAAGGACACCGCCAACAAGGGCTATCTCGACCTGCACATGGTGCCGGAGCGGCACAACACGGTGAAGGTGTGCCTCTTCTTCGACATCGGCGGTTCGATGGATGCGCACATCAAGCTCTGCGAGGAGCTGTTCAGCGCGGCGAAGACCGAGTTCAAGCACATGGACTTCTACTACTTCCACAACTGCCTCTATGAGAGCGTGTGGAAGGACAACCGCCGCCGTCACAACGAAAAGCTCAACACCTGGGACGTGATCAACAAATACCCGCGCGACTACAAGATCATCTTCGTCGGCGACGCGACCATGAGCCCGTACGAAGTCACCTATCCGGGCGGCAGTGTCGAGCACTGGAACGAAGAGCCGGGCGCCGTATGGCTGGACCGCGTCACCAACCAGTTCGAGCATGTGGCATGGCTGAACCCGGTGGCGGAGAAGCACTGGGAATACACGCCGTCGATCGCCCTGTTCCAGCAGCTCATGCAAAACCGCATGTTCCCGCTGACCCTGGGCGGCCTCGACAACGCCATGCGCGAGCTGAACCGTTAACGCGTGCAGTACGACGAAATTGTTGAAGGGCGCGCGGCTTGCGCGCCCTTTGCGTTTCGGGTCCCATATCCTTAGCCAATCAGAAGGAACGCCATGACCATCCAGGTCCATCATCTCAACAACTCGCGCTCGCAGCGCATTCTCTGGCTGCTGGAGGAGATCGGCGTTCCGTATGAGATCGTGAAGTACCAGCGCGGCACGCCGGTGCCGTTCGCACCGCCGGAGCTGAAGGCCGTCCATCCGCTCGGCAAGTCGCCGGTGCTGACCGACAACGGCAGGACCATCGCGGAATCGGGTGCCGAGGTCGAATACCTGATCGACACCTACGGCAAGGGCAGGTTCAAGCCGAAGCAGGGCACCGATGACTACTGGCGCTACATCGAATGGATTCACTACGCCGAAGGTTCGGCGATGCTGCCGCTGTTGATGGCGCTCTACACCGGCATGCTGGGCGATGCCGCCGCGATGCTGAAGCCGCGCGTCGATTCCGAGATCGCCAACCATCTCTCCTACATGGAATCCGGCATCAAGGGCCGCAGCTTCTTCGTCGGCAACGATCTCACCGGCGCCGACATCCAGTTGCTGTTCGTGTGCGAAGCCGCCGGCGCGCGCCTCGAACCCTATCCGGAGTTGGTGAAATATCGCGCCCGCATGCAGGACCGCCCCGCTTACAAGCGCGGCATCGAGAAGGGCGGCGAATACGCATTGATGAGTCGATAGTTCGCAGAAGAAGGGGGAAGGAATGTCGAAACTCGTTCGTGTCGCGGCAGCCGCCGCGCTGTTCATCGGCCTTTGCGCCTACACGTCACCCAACAAGCAATTCCACATCGACATGGGCCCAACGGCGACCGCCTGGACCGTCGACAAGGAACTCGTCACCGATACGAACAGCTTCATCCTGTTCAAGTTCACGGCGGCCACGCACGACGCCACCGGCGAGCGCACACTCAACTGGCACAAGCTGACCGACCTGATCGTCAACACCGACGGCTTCGCGCAAAGCCTGGCCGAAGGCATCCTCGCCGACCGCTACCCCAAGGGCTACTTCACGATCGGCACGCGCGTGAAGCAGCGCGACGCCGACGGCCAGCCTTACTATCTCTTCACCGCGCAGGGCGTGTTCAAGGACGCGCCCGCAGTCTGGACCGGCATCATCCGTGTCTTCCCCGGTCAGGGCGCGGCGATGGCCGCCGACGTCCATTCCATGAAGGGGCAGGAAACGCGCGACAAGCTCGGCATCACCGACGCCGAGATCATCGCCTGGGGCACCAGCCTCAAGCCCGGCGAATGACATCGAATCTCCCTCGCCCCCGCTTCACGGGGGTGAGGGAATAGATATGAGGGCGTCAGCCAGCCGCCTTCCGGCTCGCGATATATCCGTCCGCCATCGCGTCGATCATCGCCAGCGGTACCGCGCCGCCGATGAGCATCGCGTCGTGGAAGCTCTTGATGTCGAACTTCGCGCCCAGTGCATCCTGCGCCTTCTTGCGCGCGCTAAGGAACGTCAGCTTGCCCAGCATGTAGCCGCAGGCCTGGCCCGGCGTCACCGCATAGCGCTCGATCTCGGTGATCGAGGCGCTCTCCGTATCGCCCAGCGTGTCGACATAGAACTTCACCGCCTCTTCGCGGCTCCACCTCATCGCATGCATGCCGGTGTCGACCACCAGGCGCACCGCGCGGAACATCGCGTCATGCAACTGTCCGATCTTGCCCAGCGGATCGCCCTCATACATCCCCATCTCGTCAGCCAGCTGCTCGGCATACAGCGCCCAGCCTTCGATGTAGGACGAGAAATACGACAGCCGCCGGATCAGCGGCATCTTCGCCTCGCGCTGAATCGACAGCTGCAGGTGATGTCCCGGAATCGCTTCGTGATAGCTCAGCGTCGGCAACAGCCAGCGTGGCTGCTCCGCCGTGTCGCGCAGGTTGATCCAGTAGATGCCCGGCACCTTCCCGTCGAGCGACGGCGCATTGTAATAGCCGCCGGCCTGGCCCGCCTCGATCTCCTTTGGCACACGCTTGATGACCACGTCGGCCTTGGGCAGGACGCCGAAATACGCCGGCAACTTGGCGCGCACGGCCGCGACCTTCACGTTCAGGTCCGCGATCAGCTGGACCTTCGCCTCGTCGGTGTTGGCGTAGAGCATCTTGGGATCGGAATACATCGCGCGCAGCCGCTCGCCGACCGTGCCCCTGGTCATGCCCTGCGTCTGCATGATCGCGTCGATCTTCGCGGAATGATCGGCGATGATGTCGAGGCCGGTCTGGTGAATTTCCGCCGGCGACATCGTCGACGTCGTCCAGGTCAGCACGCTGTCGCGATAATACTCTTCGCCCTGCGGCAGCCGCCACACGCCGGCATCGTGCACCGACTTCGGTTGCAGGCTGATCAGCAAGTTCATCTGCCGGTCGAGCGCCGGATACACCTTCTCGCGCAGAATCTTCGCCGCCGGGGTCTTCCAGTCACCGGGAATGGTCTTCTCGCCGGTGCGCCGCACCAGCGACATCGTCATCGACGCGCTGTCCGCCGGCTGGCTGCGCAGCAGCTTGATCTGCGCTATCGCTTTCTCCAGCGCGAAGTCCGGCGGGATCACGCCCAGCGCCACGTCGTGACGCACCACGTCCGCCTCTTCGTCCAGCCGCGTCCCGAACAGCTCCAGACGCGCCAGGTATGCGTCGGCGTCGTCCTTGGTCTCGATGGTGTGCTGGTTGTCGAGGAACGAGGGGATGTTCGAATACAGCCCGCCCTTCTGGCTGATCACATACGGCGCGCCCGCACCACCGCCCGCGTACTGGTACTTGGCATTGTCCGCGACCTGGTTCTTCAGGCCGAACAACACGATGTCATAGGTCAGCTGGTCACTCGCCGGTACGCTGGCGCGATCGAACGCCTCCAGCCGCTGCAACTGGCTGGCTTGGAGCTTCTGTCCCTTCGCGATGAACGCAAGCGACGCTTCGTCGAGTTCATACTTCTGGTGCGCACGCGCGCCCTTGTCGACGCCCAGCGAGGTCGCGAAGGTCGGCGACAGGTCCAGGTTCTCGTCGATGAACGTGTCGAACAGCTTGTTCAGCGTCTCGGACGGCGTCGCGTCGGCGGCAAACGCCGGCGTGGTCAACGTCAACACGGCGGCGCTCGCGGCGCTCGACTTCAGGACGGAACGGCGGGTGAGCATGAAGCGGAAATCCCCTCGTGATGCGCCCGCAACCTAGGGGAGGCACGCGCGGCGCCACAAGCAGGCGATGCGCCTGCGTCGTCACGTTCGCGTGGGATTTTGCCGGTGCGAAATTCGACTAGGCGGCGAAGCGTTCTTTCGCTGCGGCGAGGCGGCCCTCGGCTTTCACGATATTGCTCGCGGCGCCCAGCCCGAACGGCGGCATGTTGCCATAGATGCACTCATACTTGCCGGGCTCGATCAGATAGGTCTCGTGCCATATGCCCACCGCCGGCTCGTTCTGCATCTCGCGCATGTAGCGGCTGAGCGCAGGCTGATGCAATGCGCCCTTGTCGTGCGAATAGGCGAGCAGGTGGTCGAAGCTCTTCCAGTATTGCTGCACCATGATGTTGGGATACGAGATCCACTGCCGGTACCACAGAAGCCCTGCCTCGGGCTTTTTCTCCAGCTCCGCCAGCATCGACGGCATGGCGTTCGCGAACCACAGGAACCGCGGAAACTGCCAAAGCTTGTTGAACCGCGCCCCGATCAGGAACAGGACCACCGGCTCGTCGAACTGCGCCGTCATGCGCCCCGGCACGACGGTCGTTGGATGCGCCATGGCGTATCTCCCAGGCGTCCGCCCGGAATCATGCCTTGGCGGCGCTTCCCCAATAGTTAAACCCGGCAAACCGCGGCGTGCCGGGCAGATACATCGTCTCCATGTCCTCTACGCGGAATCCGGCATCCCGGATCAGCTTGGGGATCGGCCGCCCGACATGGCAGCCGCCGCCGATCGCCTTCCACACCGGCGTGATCCGCCGCTGCCAGCGCTGTACGCTTTCGTCCGGCGCCTCGCCATGCTCGCAGAAGATCATGCGCCCTGTCGGCTTCATCACCCGCCGCATCTCGCCCAGCGCCTTCATCACGTCGGGGATGGTGCACATGGTGTAGGTGATGAGCACCGTGTCGGCGCTGTCGTTGTCGAGCGGGATCTGCTCGCCGGGGAGCCCGAGGAATTCGAGCGGGATTTCCGTCTTCGACGCCCGCTCTCCCGCCCGCGCCCGCATTTCAGCGGCGGGCTCCAGCGCCCAGATGCGCTCGACCTTGCTGGCATCGTAGTAGGGCAGGTTATGCCCCGCGCCGAATCCGACCTCGAGCACCCGGCCCGTCGCGCGCGGCACCACCTTCTTGCGCTGGTACGAAATCGGCTTCGCGGACATCGCGGTGTCGAGCAGGCGCGGCAGGATATGGCGATTGTAGAAACCCATGGTCAGCGCTGATCGTCAGGCTTACTTGGGACACGAATGATCAGCGTTCTGCCGTCCAGCTCTGCATCGAGTTCAGACAGTCCGGCAAATTGAGCGGCCATATCATCCGGCGGGATGATTCCGCGTTCTTCGCCAGGCTCTAAGATTTGCAGGAGTCCAAGCATTGGCTTCTCCGTCCAGAGACGCAAGAAGGTAGCACGATTTCTTGCGCAACCATTGCCGCATGGCCTGCTGAGCAATCAACCGAGCCGGCGGCGCAATCTTCGAAGCCCGTGAAGTATTGCGGAATCAGGGGTATTCATACCGACGGATCTCGAAAAGCGGTTCGAGGACGGTCTTGCTCTTTGCTCGAAGGGCCGAGGACTCGGTACGCGAGCGCATACTCGCTGCCTATCCCGGCAGGGCGACTTAGCAGAAGCGGCTTTGATGTCCGCTTATTCCGGCGCGACGGTGACCTTGATGCCGTCGATCTCGTCCTTGCAGACGATCTGGCAGGAGAGACGCGAGCGGCCCGGTTCGACCGCCAGCGCCATGTCCAGCATGTCGATCTCGGAGTCCGATGGCGGCGACAGCTTTTCATACCAGCCGTCCTCGACATAGACGTGGCAGGTCGCGCAGGCGCACGCGCCACCGCATTCCGCCGCGATGGGCAGGCCCGCATCGCGCAGGATCTCCATCACGCTCCAGCCGTCACGGCCTTCGACGACGTGCTCTTTCCCGGCGCGATCGGTCGCAACGATCTTCATATTCGAACTCCCTGCATCCTTCGAGGCTCGCTTCGCTCGCACCTCAGGATGACGATTGTGTTTTATACGTCATGCTGAGGTGCCCCGCGAAGCGGGGCCTCGAAGCACAGTGCCGCTAGGCGTTGACTCCCAGCTTCTTCTGGAGATTGGACGAAGACGTCGTGTACTGGAAGCGCAGCTTCTCGTTCGGCTTGCAGATGTGGAACGCGGCCTGCGCCATCAGCGCCGCCTCGTGGAAGCCGGACAGGATCAGCTTCAGCTTGCCCGGATACGTATTGATGTCCCCGATGGCGAAGATGCCGGGCGTCGAGCTCTCGAACTTCGCCGTGTCCACCGGGATCAGGTTCTCGTGCAGGTTCAATCCGAACTCCGCGATCGGGCCCAGCTTGATGGTCAGGCCGAAAAACGGCAGGAACGCATCGGTTTCGTGATGCCATTCGCTCTTGTCGGCGCCGCTCAGGGTCACGCCCGACAGGTGGCCGTCATCATTGGCGTGCAGGTTCTTCACGCTGGCGACGTGGAATTTGATTTTGCCTTCCTTCTCCAGCTCGCGCATCTGGTTGACGCTGTGCTGCGCGGCGCGGAAGCCGTCGCGATGGTGCACCAGGGTCAGGCTGTTCGTCAGCGGCGCGAGATTGATGGCCCAGTCGAGCGCGGAGTCGCCGCCGCCCGCGATCAGCACGTTCTTGCCGCGGAACGTCTCCATCTTGCGCACGGCATAGTGCACGCCGACGCCATGGCCCTTGTTCTCGAAGGCCTCGATGCCCGGCACCGGCGGGCGCTTCGGCACGAAGCTGCCGCCGCCCGCCGCGATCACGATCACCGGCGCGACGATCTCCGTCCCGGCATCGGTCTTCAGCTTCCACTTGCCGTCGGCCAGCTTCTCGAGGCTCTGCACCATCTCGTTGAAATGGTACTGCGCGCCGAACGGCTTGATCTGCTCCAGCAGCTTGTTGGTCAGCTCCTGCCCTGTAACGATCGGCAGGCCCGGGATGTCGTAGATCGGCTTCTCCGGATACAGCTCCGTGCACTGCCCGCCCGGCCGGTCCAGGATGTCGACCAGCTGGCATTTGAGATCGAGCAGCCCCAGTTCGAACACCGCGAACAGGCCGGTGGGACCCGCTCCGATGATGGCGACATCGGTCTCGATCGGCGTACTCATGAGCTATTTCACAGTCCGATTTTGTATGAGTTGGAAAACCAGCGCACCTATTATGTGGAAATAGGCTGGCCGACAACCCTTTCAAGTCCGGGACCCAAAAGGGCCGCGAATGTGCCGCAGCGCACAATGGAAGCCAAGCACCTATCTATAGGCCGTCCTAAGAGGCTGGAGCGCCATGACAAATCCCGCTTCCCGCTGCCAGAACATGGCTGAGTTGCGTGCCGAGATTGACCGCCTGGACCGCACCCTCGTCGCCCTGCTGGCCGAGCGCCAGACCTACATCGAACGCGCCGCGGAGATCAAAACCAGCCGCGATGTGGTCCACGACCAGGCCCGGATCGACGACGTCATCGCCAAGGTCGTCGCCGCCGCCAAGGCCGCCGGCCTCAGCCCCGCGATCGCCGAGCCAAGATCGGAA
>Ga0207680_10001667_pt1 | contig 10485 bp, 9 predicted proteins | sample KBSS23metaG_FD_184321 | JGI IMG/M metagenome (GOLD analysis project Ga0207680, IMG submission 184321) | Switchgrass rhizosphere microbial communities from Kellogg Biological Station, Michigan, USA - KBS S2-3 metaG (SPAdes) (version 2) | ecosystem: Host-associated > Plants > Roots > Rhizosphere >... | reverse complement strand
ACGGATGCGCGGTCGACCTTCAGTCCGGACGACGCGGAGCGGTCGACCCTAGGTCCGGGAGACGGACCAAAGGACGACCGCGCTCCAGAGGCCGGACCAAAGGACGACCGCGGGGTGGGGGACGAGGAGTTCGTCTCGGTCGCGGAGGATCCGACTCCGGCCGAGGCCGCCGACGAAGTCGACCGCCTCGACCGGCTGGAAACGGAACTGCTCGACCTCAAAGGCGAGATCGCGCGGCTGCGCGAGGCGCTCGGGGACTAGGTCGGAGCCGCCCTAGCGCCGCGGCGCGGGAGCGGTGAGCGGCAGGCCGGCCCCGCGGCGGCCGCCGGGGATCGCCGCGATCACCTGCGTCCCGAGCTTGCCGCGTTCGGCCAGCAGTTTGCGCCCGCCGGGCGTGAGCGGCAGGTAGAAGGTGTGCCATTCACCGCCGTTGAGGTTGAAGGTGCGGGAGCCGAGCGAGCGGGTCACCGCGCGCACCAGCGGCGGCTTGTGACGTCGCGGCGTCCTGACCTTGAAGGTCGTGCGGAGGCCGAGGTGCCCGGGGCAGGCGGTGCCGGTGGGCCACTGGCAGGCCAGCGTCACCTTGACCCCGCGCGGCAGCGCCTTCAGCCGCGTGAAGGCGATCGCGACCGGGATGTTCGTCGTCTTGCAGCCGAGCAGGCGGTTGCCGCCGAGCGCCACGTTCAGGGCGTAGACGCAGACCGGCTCGGGGCCCGACTTGACCGTCGTGATCGTGTTTTCGAAGCCGTGCATCGCGCCGGCGAGCTTGTGGGAGGCGGCGACATCTGTCCGTTCGAGAGTCGCGACCTGGCCGAGTTCGTACGTTTCGACGCCCTTCTGGCCTTCCCGCCCGCCGATCACCACGTTGATCGAGAGCGCTTCGGTGGGTGCGTCGGGATCGAGCGCCCAGCCCTTCACCTGCAGCTGTCCGGGCGCCGGTGAGCCGGTCAGCTCGAGCTTGCCGATCGGGTCGCTTTCGCCGACCGGCGGCGTGCCGACCCCGACCGTCGCCCCGTCGACGTAATCGCTGTCGATGTTGATCGTGGTGCCGCCCCAGGTCTCGTCGTGGCCGCCGCGGAACTGGTGGATGCGCTGGTGGTTCGGCCAGGCGGTGGAGGGGAGGACCGGGTCCAGGGTGTCTTCCCGTTCGTTCCAGTTGGCGGTCCAGATGTTGTCCGGCGAGGGGTAGGTGGTGCCGTAGGCGTCGGCGAGGTCGGCGATCCCGGAGCTGCTCGAGGAGTAGACGCCGGACTGGTAGCCGAGCGCGTGGAGCTTTTCCGTCCAGGCCCCGAGGAAGGCGAGGACGGCGGCGGTGGCGCTCGTCGTCGGCGAGTAGGCCTCCATGTCGAAGTAGATCGGGCTGCCCTGGCCGATGCCGATCGCGCCGGCGGCGTTGACCGCGTCTTCGGCGGCCGCCATGCCCTGCGTGGTGGCCCCGGCGGGGGTGAGCTTGGCGCAGCTGCTGCAGGCTGAGGTCGGTGCCTGCAGGCCGACGTAGGTTGGGATCAGGTGCCAGCCGGCGGTGGTCTGGGCGCTGACCCAGCTGGCGCTGAGGTTGGGCTGCGAGCAGGCGCTGTTTTCGCCACCGATGTAGATGCCGACACCGCGGAACGGCGATTCGGCCCAGGCCGCCATCGCTTTGGTCGAGGGGGCGCTGCAGGCGTCGAAGCCGAGGCCGGTGAAGACGGAGCCGCTGACCGAGGCGGTGGCGGGCGCCCGGCTCGCGTGCGCGGCGCCGGGGCGGGCCGCGGCGAAGGGGCGGGCGCGGAGCAGCGACTGGGCGGCGGCGCGCGCGCCGTTCGGTGCGACGACGATCGCCCGGTGCTTGCCGAGGATCGGCCCGGCGGGGCAGCGCTGCTGCTTCGAGGGCGCGCCGAGGTAGACGACGCGGCGATCTAGCCGGGTGCAGGTGGTCGAGCCCGGCTCGACCCGGATCACCTTGTAGCCGGCGGGGACCTTCACGCTCTGCCCGGCGTAATGCACCGTCCGCGCCCCGGCGCCAGGCGCGAGCACGCAGGCCGAGACCACCGCCGCGAGGGCGACGAGCAACAGGGCAGGAAGACGTTTGCCGGGTCCGGAGATCACAGGCCTCAGGGGATTAAACGGACTTCACCCGCGGAAGTTGCTCTTTGGCGGTGAGTGGCAAGGGGAGTTGCTGATTCGGTGGGTCCGGGCGGTTGCGGCAGTCCTAGATCGGACGTGAGGGGTTCGTGTGGGTTCTGGCACGGGTGCGGGCGGAGGTCGGACTTACGTCAAGGGTGCGCGCGAGAGATGCCACACCTGCCTGAGTTCCGTGAGGGAGATGCCGGGAACGTCACGCTTCCGTGGGCCTTCGGTCCGCTTTCAGGCCTGGAAAAAGGGCCCGAGAACGCGCTGCAAGCATTGCAGGGGCTATGGCACCGGTAATGCTTGCAGCGCTGAAGTCGGTGTTGTCCAACACGCACGGAAGCGTGGACTCCCCACGCTCTCCGTCACGAGATGCGAGTCCCGTGACCCCTCCGTGGGACCCGCGTCGCGAGACCTCCACGGATCCGACACTCCCCACAGACCCGCCCTCTCGGCGGCGGCCACAGCCTGCCAGGGCCGCCGCCGAGAGGGCAGCGTCCTTTCAACCTCCCCCGGCGCCAGCTTCAGCCGACGTCCCGCAACCCACCGATGCCCAGGGAGCTGTCCTCGGCCGGCGCGGGGGCGTCGGCCGGAGCGGGCTCGGCTTCGCTCGCGTCGTCCCGGGCCAGCGGCGGGTCGTCGAGGAAATCGCCGCTGGGGATGAAGTAGAGGTTGCCCGTCAGGGCTTTCGAGAAGTCGAGGAGGCGGTCGTGGGTGGCGGCGCCTTTGCCGAGGAACATGTTGTCGAGCATCTGCTCGGTCACGGCGGGGGTGGCGGCGTAGGCGACGTAGTAGGTGCCGAACTCGCCCGAACCGGCGCGGCCGAAGGGCATGTTGAAGCGCATGATCTGAAGCTGTTCGCCCTCGTCGTCTTCGATCACGTTGAGAGTGAGGTGGGCGTCGGGGGCCTTGTCCTCGTCCGCGAACTCGACGTCGTCGAGTTTGGTGCGGCCCATTGCCGCCTCCTGCTGCTCGACCGTGAGCGAGTTCCAGCCCTCCAGGTCGTGCACGTACTTCTGCACGATCAGGTAGCTGCCGCCGGCGTTGTCGGGGTCCTCGTCGCCGATCAGGACCGCCGCGGCGGCGGCGCGGCCCTCCGGGTTCTCGGTGCCGTCGACGAAGCCGAGCAGGTCGCGCTCGTCGAAGGACTTGAAGCCGTGGACCTCGTCGACGACCCGCACCTCCGGGCCGAGGCGGTCGACGATCAGGCGGGCCAGCTCGAAGCACATGTCCATACGGTCGGCGCGGATGTGGAAGAAGAGGTCGCCGGGGGTGGCGGGCGCGGTGTGGACCGAGCCGCGCAGCTCGCGGAAGGGGTGGAGGCCGGCCGGCCGCGGCGCGTCGAAGAGGCGGTCCCAGAGCGCCGCGCCGATCCCGACCACGCAGCTGAGCCGCGCGTCCGGCGCGCGGAAGCCGACCGAGCGGCGCAGCCCGGCGAGGTCGGGGAGGAGGTCGGCGATCGTCGCCTCCCCGCCGGGGTCGACGCAGGCGGTGAGGAAGACGGCGTCCTCGGTGATCGGCGTCAGGATGTCTTGGGGCTCGGCGTCTGGCACCGGGCTGAAGCCTAGGCCGTCTCGGGAACCGCGGCAGGAATCGGGGCGGGCCGACGGGCGCGGCCGGCTAGAGTTCGCGCGATGAACGACTTCAACGCGCAGGTCATCGAGGAATTCCGGGCCAACGGCGGATCGGCCGGGGGCATGTTCGAGGGCAAACCGCTGCTGCTTCTGCACAACGTCGGGGCCAAATCGGGCGCCGAGTACGTGACGCCGCTGGTCTACCTCGGCGAGGACGGGCGGACCTTCATCTTCGCCTCGAAAGGCGGAGCCGACAACCACCCCGGTTGGTTCCACAACCTGAAGGCGAACCCGGAGGTCTCGATCGAGATCGGCGACGAGGAGCGGGAAGTGGTCGCGGTCGAGGTCACCGGTGAGGAACGCGATCGGTTCTACGCGATCCAGGAAGAACGCGAGCCGCAGTTCGGCGGTTACGCACAGAAGACCGACCGGACTATCCCGGTAATCGAGTTGGCACCAAAGTCCGCCTGAGCCCGGGCGCCGTTGGTAAACGGCTGATCACTTAAAGGTCCTTGCTGGATCTGGGAGACTGAGGCCCGATGGCATCGACGTCGCCCAGGACGATCGAGGACCTTCCCGGCCCGCGGCGGCTCCCCCTGCTGGGGAACGCCCACCAGCTCCGGGCGAGTGAGATGCACCTCGTCGCCGAGCGCTGGAGCGACCAGTACGGCCCGATCTACCGCTTCGACCTCGGCCCGCGGCGGATCGTCGTGGTCGCCGATCCCGACGTCATCAACACGGTGCTGCGCGAGCGCCCCGACGGCTTCGCCCGCTGGAGCGAGATCGGCACGATCACCAGGGAGCTTTGGGGAACGCCGGGCGTCTTCGCCGCCGAGGGGGACGACTGGCGCCGCTCCCGCCGCCTCGCGGTGACGGCGCTGAACAGCAACCACCTGCAGCGCTACTTCGAGATCGTCGCCACCTGCACCCGGCGGCTGTACGCGCGGCTCGAGGCCGCGGCCCAGGACGGGCGGCCGATCGAGATCGGCGCGTCGCTTTCGTCCTTCACCGTCGATGTCACCTCGGCGCTCGCCTTCGGTCGCGATCTCAACACGCTCGAGCGTGGCGACGGCGAGCTGCAGGAGCACCTCCACCGGGTCTTCCACGGGGTCAACCGCCGCCTGCTCGCGCCCTTCCCGTACTGGCGCTACGTGAAGCTGCCCGCCGACCGGGCGCTGGACCGTTCGCTGGCGGCGCTGCGTCCCGCCGTCGTCTCCTTCATGGATGAGGCGCGCGAGCGGATCGCCGCTCGCCCGGAGCTGCGCGAGGCGCCGGAGAACTTCCTCGAGGGCATGATCGCCGCGCAGGAAACCGACGGGACCCTGGACGACGAGGAGATTCTCGCCAACGTCTTCACCCTGCTCTTGGCCGGCGAGGACACCACCTCGCACACGATGGCCTGGACGATCTCCGCTCTGGCGACGATGCCCGAGGTGCAGGCGCGCTGGGCCGAGGAGGCGCATGAGGTGCTCGGCGAGGACCTCTACCCGACGACGTATGAGACGGTCGACCGCTTCCCCTACGGTGAGGGCGTCCTGCGCGAGTCGATGCGCCTCAAGTCGGTGGCGCCGATCGGCTCCGCCGAGCCGCTCGCCGACACCGAGGTCGCCGGGATCGCGATGCCCGCCGGCACCCGCATCCTGCTCCTCACCCGCAAGGCCGGCCTGCGCGACGTCGAGCGCGCCCCCGAGTTCCGCCCCGAGCGCTGGCTCGAGGACTCAGGCGTCGCCGCGCCCGACCAGAAATCCTTCCTCACCTTCGGCGCCGGCCCCCGCTTCTGTCCCGGTCGCAACCTCGCCTTCCTCGAGGCGAAGACCGCCCTGGCGATGATCGCTCGCAACTTCGAGATCTCCCTCGACCCGACCGCCGAGCCGGTCACCGAGCTTCTCGGCTTCACGATGAGCCCGAAGGGCCTGCGGGTGCGCCTGCACGAGCGCACCCCGGCCGTCGCAGCGGTCTAGATCGCCTCGCCCAGCCCAAACCGTCCACTGACCAGACACGGTGACTCGTCCGTGTATGGTCGGCGGCCCAATGGCGCAGAAGGCTGAGCAAAAAGGCGGGGGCTTGACTCTGCGTGACGAACAGAAGCGCTTCACGCGGGACCGCCTGATCGCGGGGGCTCTCGTCGCCTTCGAACGCAAGGGCTACGCAGCGGCCACGATCGACGACATCGTTGCCGAGGCCAACGCGAGCCGCGCGACCTTCTACCTCCACTTCAAGCGCAAGGCCGACGTCGTCCTCGTCCTGGCGAAGGCGCGCAGTCGCGACTGGCGGGACCTCTACCGCGACCTCGCCTCGGGCGGGGCGTTGACGCGCGAGCGCCTCTATCCCTGGCTCGACGCGATGGTCGCCAACTACGAGGACCATCGGGCGAGCGTCCAGGCCACGAACCAGGCGATCGCGGTCGAGCCGGACGTCGCCGAGGTCAACCTGGCGAACTGGCAGGGGAGCATCGCGGTGATGGCGGAATCGATCGAGCGTTGGTACGGAGCCGAACCCGAGGAGGCGCGGGTGCGCGCGGCCCTCCTGCTTTCACAGCTGGACCGCTTCTTCCAGCTGTGGATCGTCAGTGGCCTCTCGTTCGATCGCGAGCGGGCGATCGGCGAGCTCACCGACCAGTGGCTGGCGGTGTTGCGGCGGCGGAACAAGTCTCCCGCCAAACGGAAGGAGCACTGACAAGACTGTTAGACGTTTGACTAGACGGTCTGTATAGTGACTCCCCATGAGGGGAGCGACGACCGCGATCGCCGGCTTGGGCGTGACCGAGATGGGGAAGGTGTACGGGCGCACGGCCTCGGACTTCGCCGGCGAGGCGATCTCCCTCGCTCTCGCCGACGCCGGCCTCGCCGCGAGCGATGTCGACGGCCTGCTCGTCAACGGCAACCACTCCGAGGAGATGGTGCCGAGCCTTCAGTTCTCCCTCGGCTTTCTCGACCTGACCCTGGTCAATGTGATGAGCGCCTTCGGGGCCACCGCGGCGACGATGCTGCAATGCGCCGCCGACGCGATCGCCCGGGGACAGGCAAACGTCGTCGCCTGCGTCTACGCCGACGTGCCGTTGCGCGAGGGCGGCTCCGCGTCGCAGTCCGCCTACGCCGGAAAGCAGGCACCGACCGGCTTCGCCGGGCTGCGGTCGGCCTACGGCGACTACGGGCCGGCCAACACGATGTACGCGCTCGCGCTGCGGCGGCACATGCACCTCTACGGCACCGACCACGATCAGCTCGGGACGATCGCCGTCGGCCAGCGAGAGTGGGCCAGGATGAACCCGCAGGCGCAGATGCGGAAGCCGATGACGCTTGCCGACTACCACGCCTCCCGCTGGGTGGTCGAGCCGCTGCACCTTTTCGACTGTTGCCTGGTGTCCAACGGCGGCGTCGCCGTGATCGTCACCTCCGCCGAGCGGGCCGCCGACCTGCGGCGGCCGCCGGTGCACCTGCGCGGCTTCGGCCAGTGCGCGCCGGGCGACCAGGCCCGGACCGGGCGAGACCCCGCGGTGCACACCGGTGCCCGCACCTCGGGCGAGAGGGCACTGCGCGAGGCCGGGATCGCGCTCGAGGACGTCGACCTGCTCGAGCTCTACGACTGCTACACCTACACCGTCCTCGTCACGCTCGAGGACTACGGCTTCTGCGGCAAGGGCGAAGGTGGGGAGTTCGTCGCCGACGGCAAGCTCGGCCCGGGTGGCTCGCTCCCCTGCAACACCGGTGGCGGCCAGCTCTCCTCCTATTACATGTGGGGGTTCACCCCGCTCGCGGAGGGCGTGATCCAGGCGCGCGGCGAGGCCGGCGAGCGGCAGGTGGAGAAGCACGACCACGTGCTGGTGTCCGGCAACGGCGGCGTCCTCAACTTCCACTCCACCGCGATCCTCGGCCGGGAGGCGGCATGAAGCCCGTACCGGTTCGCGACGAGGAGAGCGCCCCCTTCTTCGACGGCGCCCTGCGCGGCGAGCTGATGCTGCTGCGTTGCCCCGCCTGTCGCACCTTCATGTCGCCGACCGCCTACATCAACACCCCACTCCGGCCGCGCTGTCCGGCCTGCTTCGCCCCCGAGCCCGAATGGGCGCCCTCCGGCGGCAGGGCGACGCTCTACAGCTTCGCGATCATGCACCAGCTCTACGACGAGGCGTTCGCCGCCGACATCCCCTACAACCTCGCGGTCGTCGAGACGGAGGAGGGGGTCCGGCTGAACAGCCAGGTCGTCGGCTGCGACAACGAGCTGCTGGAGATCGGCATGCCACTCGAGGTGATCTTCGATCGCGTCGGCGACGACGTCGCGATCCCGAGGTTCAGGCCCGCCGCATGAGCTACGACCACGTCATCTACGAGAAGCACGGCCACGTCGCCCGGGTGACGCTCAACCGGCCCGAGCGGATGAACGCCCTGGACGCGCACTCGCACGCCGAGCTGATCGAGATCTTCGACGACTTCGCCGCCGACCCCGACCTCTGGCTGGGGATCGTCACCGGCGCCGGCGAGCGGGCGTTCTGCGCCGGCAACGACCTGAAAGCGACGGCGGAGGCGTCCGCGCAGGGGGAGGTGCGCGCCGACCCGCAGTCGCGCTTCGCCGCGATCACCCGCGGCTACGACTGTCCGAAGCCGCTGATCGCCGCGGTCAACGGCGTCGCCGCCGGCGGCGGCTTCGAGATCGCCCTCGCCTGCGACATCGTGATCGCCGCGGACACCGCCCGCTTCGGCCTGCCGGAGCCGCGCGTCGGGCTGATCGCCGGCGCCGGTGGAATCCACCGGCTGACCCGACAGATCCCGCTCAAGCAGGCGATGGGGATGCTGATGACCGGCCGCCTCGTCCCGGCCGAGGAGGGCTACCGCCTCGGCTTCGTCAACGAGGTGGTGCCGGCGGCGGAGCTGACCGCGGCGGCAGATCGCTGGGCGAGCGAGATCCTCGAGTGCTCTCCGTTCCTGCTGCGGCTGACGAAAGAGTCGGCCAACGCCGGGTTCGCGGTCCCAGTCGACGAGGCGATCGCCCTCGATTGGCAGGACCGGATCCCGCGCCTGCACGGCTCCGAGGACTTCGTCGAGGGGCCGCGGGCATTTGCCGAAAAGCGCAAACCGGTCTGGACGGGGCGATGAGCCTGAAGCTCGGCCTCAGCACCGGCCTGCTGACCGGGGGGGACGCCCTGGCGCGGGGCCTCGACCTGGTCAAGGAGGCGGAGCGCCTCGGCTTCGACTCGGTCTGGTCCTCGGAGACCTACGGCAACGACGCGCTGACGCCGCTCGCCTGGTGGGGCTCCCACACCAAGACGGTGAAGCTCGGGACGTCGATCATCCAGATCAGCGCCCGGCGTCCGACCGCGACGGCGATGGCGGCGATGACGATGGACCTGCTCAGCGACGGTCGCTTCCTGCTCGGGCTCGGAGTCTCCGGACCCCAGGTCGTCGAAGGTTGGTACGGCGAGCCGTTCGCGAAGCCGCTGGCCCGCACCCGCGAGTACGTCTCGATCGTGCGCGACGTCGTCGCCCGCCGCGAGCCGGTCCGCTCCGCCGGGCCGCACTACAGCCTGCCGGTGGGTGAGCGGGAGGGGGTCACCGGCCTGGCGAAGCCGCTGAAGACGATCCTGCACCCGCTGGAGGAGCGGGTCCCGATCTTCCTCGCCGCCCAGGGCCCGAAGAACATCGCCCTGGCCGCCGAGATCGGTGACGGCTGGCTGCCGCTCTACTACTCGCCCCAGTACGACGAGGAGCTCTACGCGCCGCGACTCGAGGAAGGCTTTGCCCGGCGCGGGGGTCGTCCCGACGACTTCGAGGTCGCGCCGACCGTCCCGTTCATCCTCGATGACGACGTCGAGCGGGCGGCCGACGTCCTGCGCCCGATGTACGCCCTCTATTTCGGCGGCATGGGCGCCCGCGAGAAGAACTTCCACAACGAAGTGCTGGTGCGGATGGGCTACGAGGATGAGGCCGCGAAGATCCAGGACCTCTACCTCGAAGGAAAGAAGGACGAGGCGGCGGCGCTGGTGCCCAGGAAGCTGATCGAAGAGTTGGCGCTGATCGGCCCCGCCGCCAAGATCCGCCACGACCTCGAGGCCTGGCGCGCTTCACCGGTGACGACGATCCTCGTCGCCGGTCCGGAGCAGCGGCTGCGGCAGGCCGCGGAGATCGTGCTCGGGTAGGGGACGGGATGCTCGACGGTCTTCGTGTCATCGACATGGCCGACGGGCGGGGCGAGATCTGCGGCCGCCTTCTCGCCGATCTCGGCGCCGACGTGATCCGGGTCGAGCCGCCGGGCGGTGCCCCCTCACGGGCGCAGGCACCGCTGCACGACGGCGTCAGCCTCCGCTTCGCCACCCAGAACGCGGGCAAGCGGGGCATCGTCGTCGACCTCGGCGCTGCCGCCGGCCGCGAGCGGCTGCTCTCCCTGCTCGACGGTGCCGACATCTGGATCGAGGCGACGCGGCCCGGCGCGCTGGCCGCGCTCGGCATCGACTTCGACGTCGTCCGCGCGCGCAACCCGCGCCTCGTCGTGCTCTCGATCACCGATTTCGGCCAGACCGGCCCCTACCGCGACTGGGTCGCGACCGACTGGACCCTGCTGGCGATGGGCGGCGTGCTCAGCCGCTCGGGCCTGCCCGGGCGCGAACCGCTGATGCCGCCCGGGGAGATGGCGCTGCAGGTGACGGCGACCCAGGCCACCTGGGCCGCGCTGGTCGCCTACTGGAACCGGCTCGAAACTGGTCTCGGCGACCACGTCGACTTCTCCTGCTACGAGGCGACCGCGCAGGCGATCGACCCGGCGATGGGAACGGTCGGGACGGCGCAGGCCGCCGGCTACGAGCCGACCCGCGGTC
>Ga0207680_10001664_pt1 | contig 10499 bp, 9 predicted proteins | sample KBSS23metaG_FD_184321 | JGI IMG/M metagenome (GOLD analysis project Ga0207680, IMG submission 184321) | Switchgrass rhizosphere microbial communities from Kellogg Biological Station, Michigan, USA - KBS S2-3 metaG (SPAdes) (version 2) | ecosystem: Host-associated > Plants > Roots > Rhizosphere >... | reverse complement strand
ACCATGCCGAGCGCTGTGACTGGTCGGCCTTATGTCGTGCCGCTACGCGTGTGGGCCGACACCGAGTACGGGGTGATCGCGGGCGTTACCAGCAAGCTCGCGATCGACGGCGTGACGCCGAAAACTTGAGGCCACCCCACGGCCAGCACCCTATCACACCGGCGGTGACATCGACTTCAAGATCGGCACGATGACATCGCTGATCGGCGTGGGGATGCCATGCTTGCGGCCGAGGCGCTGCACGACACCGTTTCGCGCGTCCCATTCCAGGGGCCGACCGTCGCGGCGATCATAGTACATCGAATTGCCTCGTGCCACGCGATGGCTGGACTGCATCGCCACGAGCTGCTCGACAAAGCCGTCGGCGAATTTCGCACCCTCGGCCATGCCGACCGCCATCGTCTCCTGAATAAAGCGCACGCCCAGCGCCGTCATCTCCGGGGTCGAGGCCAGCGCGTCCGGTCTAAGCGTCAACGCGGACAGCGCGCCACCCGCGCTGTTGAGGCAGAGCTTTTCCCACACGCGGGTCTTGAAGTCGCGATCTGTCGACGCCTTCACGAAGGTGCCCTCGAAAAGGCCGACAAATTCGTGCGACGTATCGTCGTCCGGCACGGTGAGCTGGGCGCCGCCATGCATCTCAATCTCGCCGGGCGCGACGCGCTCGGCCGGCAGTGCCACTACCACGGGCACAATGGTCGTGCCGATCGGTAGTAGCGGGGTGACCCGTTCGCGGTGCTCGACGCCGTTCTGGAGGACGGCAACTTTCGTGTTCTTGCCGGTCAGGGCCTTTAGCCAACCCGCTGTCGCTGCGGTCTGATGCGACTTCACGCAGACAAGCACCCAGTCGACGGACTGCGCCCCCGACGGCGTGGTCAGCACCGTGGCGGGAACTGCTTGACGCTCCTTGGCCTGCACACGCGTGATCGCGAGCGTGTCGAACCACTGTTTGGAACAAAAGACGACGTCGTGCTTGCCGCTCAGCGCGAACCCGACCGTACCGCCAATTGCGCCGGGGCCGATGATCGCAACCTTCATGGGTTACTCCGCCGCGTGATCGAGTTTCCGGTTGCGGATGAGCTTCAGCACATTGCGCGCGGCATCCGGGATATTGGTACCGGGACCGAAGATTGCCGCGACACCGGCCTTGCGCAGCGCGTCATAGTCTTGCGCCGGAATAACCCCACCGACTATCACGAGAATATCGTCCGCCTTCTGCTGCTTCAGCGCGTCGATCAGCAGGGGCACCAGTGTGAGATGACCGGCTGCCTGGCTGGAGATGCCAATCGCATGCACATCGGCATCGATCGCGTCCTTCGCGACTTCTTCAGGCGTCTGGAACAACGCACCGATGTCCACGTCGAAACCCAGATCGGCGAAGGCAGTGGCGATCACCTTGGCCCCGCGATCGTGGCCGTCCTGACCCATTTTCGCGACCAGCATGCGGGGACGGCGGCCCTCCTCCTTGGCAAACGCTTCCACATCGCCGCGGATGGCGCCGAATTCGTTGTCGCCTTCATAGGCCGCGCCGTAGACGCCGGCGATCGAGCGGATTTCGGCGCGGTGGCGCCCGAACACGCTTTCCATCGCATCGGAGATCTCGCCGACCGTGGCGCGCGCGCGTGCCGCTTCGACTGCAAGCGCCAGAAGATTGCCGTTGCCCTTGGCGCCGGCAACGAGCGCGTCCAGAGCCGCCTTAAGCTTCGCGGGATCGCGCGTGTTCTTGATCGTACTGAGGCGCGTGATCTGAGCGACGCGCACCTGGGCGTTGTCGATGGCCCGAACGTCGAGCGCGTCCTCCTGCTTGAGCTGAAACTTGTTGACGCCGACGATGACATCCTCGGCCTTGTCGACTCTCGCCTGACGACGAGCCGCAGCCTCCTCGATGCGCAGTTTTGGGATACCGGCCTCGACCGCTTTGGTCATGCCGCCCATCGCCTCGACCTCGTCGATGATTTTCTGCGCCGCATCGGCCAGCGAGTGCGTCAGCGCCTCAACGTAGTAGGAGCCACCGAGCGGGTCGACAACCTTCGTCACATGGCTTTCGTTCTGGAGGATGAGCTGGGTATTGCGCGCGATGCGGGCGGAGAACTCGGTCGGCAGCGCGATGGCTTCGTCGAACGAGTTGGTGTGCAACGATTGCGTGCCGCCCAGCACAGAGGCCAGCGCTTCGATGGTCGTGCGCACGATGTTGTTGTACGGGTCCTGCTCGGTCAGCGACACGCCGGACGTCTGGCAGTGCGTGCGGAGCATCAGGCTCTCGGCGTTCTTTGCGCCGAAGCCGTCCATGATCTGCGACCACAGAAGGCGCGCGGCGCGCAGCTTCGCCACTTCCATGAAGAAGTTCATGCCGATGCCGAAGAAGAAACTGAGACGCGGCGCGAACTCGTCGACCTTGAGGCCCTTGGCTAGCGCGGCGCGGACATATTCGATGCCATCGGCCAGTGTGAAGGCGAGTTCCTGCACCGCCGTCGCGCCGGCTTCGTGCATGTGATAGCCGCTGATCGAAATCGAGTTGAACTTCGGCATGTTCTTCGCTGTGTACTCGATGATATCGGCGACAATGCGCATCGAAGGCGTGGGCGGATAAATGTACGTGTTGCGCACCATGAATTCTTTGAGGATGTCGTTCTGGATGGTGCCCGATAGTTTCTCGGTCGGCGTGCCCTGCTCTTCGCCGGCAACGATGAAGTTCGCCATGATGGGAATCACCGCGCCGTTCATAGTCATCGAAACCGACATCTTGTCGAGCGGAATGCCGCTGAACAGTATCTTCATGTCCTCGACACTGTCGATTGCAACGCCGGCCTTGCCGACGTCGCCCGCGACGCGCGGATGATCGCTGTCATAGCCGCGGTGGGTGGCGAGATCGAACGCCACCGATAGGCCCATCTGACCGGCCGCCAGGTTCTTGCGATAGAAGGCGTTGGACTCTTCAGCAGTCGAAAACCCCGCATACTGACGGATGGTCCATGGGCGCCCCGCGTACATCGTGGAACGCACGCCGCGCATGTAGGGCATCTGGCCGGGCAGCGAATTGGCGGCCTCGAACCCTTCGAGGTCTGCGGCGGTATAGAGCGGCTTCACGTCGAACCCTTCCGGCGTGCGCCAGTTCAGGCTGGAGAGCGGCTTGTCCTTCAGTTCCTTCTGCGCCGCCTTGGCCCAGCTTTCGGGTGTCTTGTCGCTGCTCATGCTTTCCGCCCAAATCGCATTTTGGGCGCGGAGTATCGCAGGTGCGAAATGGGCGTCAAACGTGTCATCCAGTTGTTGTCGTTCCGCAACAAATCATCCGAGTACGGAGTATTCGGTGGATAAGCCCGTCCGGCTCCATGGATCGACCTATCCACAAGATGTAGTGGCCTGGGCTTATTGACTTCTACTAAACGTATGAGAACAAAGGATGATATCAAGCCAGTTAGTGATTCGACCACTGTTCGTTCGGCGACTGTTCCATCCGTAAACGGACGATCCACATGCCGGTTAGTAGCGGCGTTTCGCGGCTTGTATGACAGGCCCAAATGCACCCATGGTCCCCTGACGATGAACAACGATCCGGCGCGCCGCGCGCCCGACGCGGTAAGCCGCGTAACGGCCGTCCTCGGCCCCACAAACACTGGCAAGACCCACTTCGCGATCGAGCGAATGCTGGCCCACAGATCGGGCATGATCGGCCTGCCGCTGCGGCTTCTGGCGCGCGAGGTTTACGACAAGGTCGTGCGTCTGAAAGGCGCCAACCTCGCCGCGCTGATTACAGGCGAAGAAAAAATCGTCCCGAAGGACGCGCGCTATTACGTCTGCACCGTTGAGGCGATGCCGCTGGACATCCCAGTCGCTTGCCTGGTGGTAGACGAGATCCAGCTCTGCGCCGATCCCGAACGTGGTCATGTGTTCACGGACCGTTTGCTGAACGCCCGCGGTGAGGAGGAGACCATCTTCCTCGGCGCCGACACAATGCGCGGTGCGATCCAGCGTTTCATCCCGCGGGCCTACTTCATGGCGCGCACGCGCTTCTCTGACCTCGCTTACACCGGCCACAAGAAGTTGACTCGCCTACCCCGCCGTTCCGCCGTGGTCGGATTCTCCGCCGACGACGTGTACGGCATCGCCGAATTGATCCGGCGCCAGCGTGGTGGCGCCGCCGTGGTGTTAGGCGCGCTCAGCCCGCGCACGCGCAATGCCCAGGTCGAACTCTACCAGAGCGGCGACGTCGACTTCCTGGTAGCGACCGACGCGATCGGCATGGGCCTCAACATGGACGTCGACCATGTCGCTTTCGCGGCGATGGAGAAGTTCGACGGTTATGGCATGCGGCCGTTGAAGCCCGAGGAAGCAGGCCAAATCGCGGGCCGCGCCGGCCGCCACATGAACGACGGCACCTTCGGCACCACGGGCGAAGCCGCGCCTCTGGACGAAGAACTCGTCAGCCGCATCGAAGGTCACCGCTATGACCCGGTGCGCGTGCTGCAATGGCGCAATTCCACGCTCGATTTCTCATCGCTCGATCGGCTGCTCACCAGCCTTGACGAACCGCCACCGCTGCGCGGCCTGGGTAAGGCACGGCCGGCGAGCGATTACACGGCACTCAGGCATCTCGCGACCCATGACGACGTGCTCGCGCTGGCGACGACGCGGACGGGTGTCCATTGCCTGTGGGATGCATGCCAAATCCCCGACTTCCGCAAGCTGTCCGTGGACGAGCACATCCGGCTCGTGCAGTCGATCTTCCTGTTTCTGACGAGCGACGAAGGCGTCCTTCCGGACGATTGGCTGGCGCGGCAGATCGAGCGGTTGAATATCACCGATGGCGACGTCGCGACGCTGAGCGGCCGCCTCGCGCAGATCCGCACCTGGACCTATGCCTCGCACCGTTCGAACTGGACCAAAGACCCTGGGCATTGGCAGGGCGTAACGCGCGCGGTCGAAGACCGGTTGTCGGATGCGCTGCACGAACAACTGACCCAGCGCTTCATCGACCGCCGCACCTCGGTGCTGATGAAACGCCTGCGCGAGGATGACGAGATCGCGCTGACGCTCGATGACTCGGGCGGCGTCGCCATCGACGGTGAAGTGGTCGGCAAACTCGACGGCTTCCGTTTCGAGCCCGATGCCCGCGCCGAAGGCGTGCATGGCCGCACCTTGCGCGCCGCCGCGATGCGGGGACTGGAGGGCGAGTTCGTTGCGCGTGCCCGCCGCCTGGTCGAATGCGAGGACAAGGCCATCACGCTCAGCGAGCACGGCAAGCTGTGGTGGGACGGCGCCATCATCGGCCACCTAACCGCTGGCGGTGCGCCGCTGGCGCCCCGCGTGGAAATCCTGGCCGACGAACGGCTGAAGGGCGATCTGCGCGATGAGGTGCAGACACGTCTCGACGCCTTCGTGCAGACCCGCATCGGCACGCGGCTTCAGCTGCTGCTGGCGCTGGGTGAAGGTGTGGAGGCGAAGGCCGGCACGGAAGACGCCCTGCCCGCTGCCGCGCGCGGCATCGCGCACCAGTTGCTGGAGAATTTCGGCTCGCTTGAACGCGCCAAGGTACAGTTGCCGGAGAATATCGGTTCCCTGATCCGGGCGCTCAAGCCGTTCGGGGTGTGGTTCGGCCGCCGCTCGATCTATCTGCCCAAGATGCTTCGGCCCGATGCGTCGTCGCTGCTCGCGCTGTTGTGGGGCGTGTGGACCAAGCAGCCGCGGCTCTACACACCGCCTCAGGCGGGCCTCACGTCTTTCGTGAACGATGGTGGTATGCCGTCCGCGTTCCTGGCCGCCGCCGGCTTCCGCGCCATCGGCCGGCGCTGCATCCGGCTCGACATGCTCGAACGGCTCGAAGAGGAATTGGAGAAGGGCGCCGCCAGCGGCGCGAACGCCGAGGTGCTGTTGCCGAAATTGGTCTCGCTGATCGGCTCCAGCAACGAGGAACTGAAAGCCACCCTCACCCAACTCGGCTGGCACATGGTCGAGGTCGCCGACACGGGCAACGGTGTCACGCTGGTCTGGCGTAAGCAGCGAGAGAAGTCGCAGCGTCCGCAGAAGCATCGCCGTGACCGCCGCGAGCCAGCGGCGCCAAAGATCACCGTGAACCCCAACTCGCCTTTCGCAAGCTTGGCAGCCCTGATCCGTAAATGAGCGGCGACGACAAGGCGGATCGCATCCGTATCGACAAGTGGCTGTGGCAGGCGCGGTTCTACAAGACGCGCCCGCTCGCCCAGGAGGCGGCCGAAGCCGGCCGCATCCGGTTGAACGGTGCGCGAGTTGTGAAATCCGGTCACGGGATCAAGCTGGGTGATGTGCTCACCGTGCCCCAAGGCCGCGAGACATTCGCCGTTAAGGTGGTTGCTTTCGGGCTGCGTCGCGGCCCTGCAACCGAGGCCCGGATGCTATACGAAATCGTCGCGGGGCCGGGACTTGATCCCCAAAGCCCATCCCCTTAAGTGACCATACCTAAAGCATCATTCGCCTGGGGCCTTGCCACATGACCTATGTCGTCACCGAAGCCTGCATCAAGTGCAAGTTCATGGACTGCGTCGAGGTCTGCCCCGTCGACTGCTTCTACGAAGGCGAGAACATGCTCGTCATCCATCCCGATGAATGCATCGACTGCGGCGTGTGTGAGCCGGAATGCCCGCCGGAAGCCATAAAGGCCGACACCGAGAGCGGGTTGGAGAAGTGGCTGTCCCTGAACGCCGACTACGCCAAGAAGTGGCCGAACATTACCCAGCACGGCACGGCACCCGCCGACGCCAAGGAATGGGAAGGCGTAGACAACAAATTCGAGAAGTACTTTTCAGAAAAACCCGGCTCTGGTTCGTAGAATTTGTCCTACCCAATCCGGGATGCGGCGCCGGACGCAACGGATTAACCATTTGAGACGGCCAATTTAACCACTTGATTGCGCGACGAAATTCGTCGTGAATCAGAATAAACGCTATTAATTCAACGCCTTGTAACTTTGTCCTTCCGTTTACGGACAATGTGTGTTATATAATTTCCACGATCAGAAACACACGATGGCAACCTCTCCGGACTGGCAACAATCCGGCGCCGGAACTCGTTTCTGTCCCACGCAAAGACCCAGGGCGCGCCCGCGAGGCGCGACAGGGGCCAGACGAGAGTGACCTGATGACTGCCGCCAAGACCGCACCCGCACCCGCACCCAAGAAAGCCGCCCCGGCGAACTCAAATGCCAAGGTGAAGCACGAATTCAAGACCAACGATCATGTTGTCTACCCGACACATGGCGTCGGCAGGATCATGAAGATTGAGGAACAGGAAGTCGCCGGCACGAAGCTGGAACTGTTCGTGATCACGTTCGAGAAGGACAAGATGACCCTTCGTGTTCCGACGATGAAGGCCAAGGCCGTCGGCATGCGCAAGCTGTCGTCGAACGACGTCGTCAACAACGCACTCAACACGCTCAAGGGCCGCGCCCGCATCAAGCGCACGATGTGGTCGCGCCGCGCGCAAGAGTACGAAGCAAAGATCAACTCGGGCGACCTGGTGGCGATCGCAGAGGTCGTGCGCGATCTGCACCGCGCGTCGGGCCAGCCGGAGCAGTCCTATTCCGAGCGCCAGCTTTATGAAGCGGCACTCGCCCGCATGGCACGTGAAGTCGCTGCCGTCGAGAAGACGGACGAGGTGACGGCAGTCAAGCGCGTCGAAGGCATGCTGATGAAGAAGGCGGCTTAAACCGTCACGAATTTGTGCGAACGGCCCGGAGCAATCCGGGCCGTTTTGTTTTGGAGCGACCGATGGCGATGGCGCATTGCGAATGGGGTCTGAACGGCGTGCGCATGCTGCGCGAGCGCTGTGCCGTCCTTATCATCGTCGATGTGCTGTCATTCTCGACGGCTGTCGATATCGCTGTGGCACGGAATGCCGAGATCATCCCGTTCCCGCTTGGCGACCAGGACGCCGCCGCGCGAGTGGCGGCCACTGCCAACGCGCAGCTCGCGAGCCACCGGCGGGAGGGTGAGCAGCTTTCTCTCTCGCCCGCGTCGCTTCAGGCCGTCGCGCCAGGAACGCGCCTGGTGCTGCCGTCGCCGAACGGTTCACGGTTGTCGCTTGAAGGAGGCAACGCGACAGTGTTTGCCGGATGCGTGCGCAATCGCAATGCTGTCGCGAAGGCGGCACTGACTGCCGCGAAGGACGCCGAGATCGCCGTCATTCCAGCGGGCGAACGCTGGCGCAGCGACGACAGTCTGCGCCCTGCCATCGAAGACCTGATCGGCGCCGGCGCCATTCTGGACGCACTCGGTCTCGCTGCGACCGCCGAAGCCCGCGTCGCACGGGACGCCTTCGTCTCGGCGCGAACCAGCCTGGCTGACACCATCCGCGACAGCCTGTCCGGCCGCGAACTCCTCGAGAAGGGCTTCCCGCAGGACGTCGAGCTGGCCGTCCAGCTGGATGTCAGCCATGCCGCGCCAGTCCTGCGCCAGGGCGCCTTTCGTGCCTATTGAATGACTTCGACGCTCTGCGGATTGGCGACTTCGATCTCGGGACCGTTCAGCCACTGCACGATGCCGCGAACGCGGATCGTTTGACCGACATAGTCTCGCGGATCGACACCGGTGCTGCGGAAGTTTTTCTTGTCCTCCGGATTCACAACCACCGTGAAGTCGGTCTTCCAGTTGGTCCCAAAATTCAGATAGGTGCGGCCGTCTCTCATGCTGACGTTCAACACCTTGCCTTCCACGATCTGGAACGAGCCGACATCGCTGCGCAGATTGTCCGGCGTCCTCACAGCATAGACGGCGTTCGACCATAGACCGGCTTTGGCCGCCCTCGCCTTGGCCTCGATCGCGAACAATTCGCTCGCGCATTCTGTCCGGTCCGGCGCGACCACGACGCGCGCCAGTCCGCGCGACAGCATCTCCGATTGCACCCATACCTTGGCGTTGAACAACTGGCCGCGCACCCGGTCGTAGCGGTCTTCCTTCGGCGGGATGGCTGTCAGTTTCAGCGGCCCGGACCGCGCCATGGCCGTGAGTGCCGCGAGCGCCTGATCGGCGAAACTCTGCGGCGCCCTGTCGTCGCTGCCCGCAGGTAGCCGAATGCCCTCAAGATGCGCTGCGCGTCCGTCGGTAAAGACCACGGAGCCGTTTCTTTCGACGCGCAGCAACTGCGCTCCGCTGATCTCGACGTCACCGGCGCAGGAAGGGAGCGTGGACGGCGCCGCCAGCGCTACCGACGGATAAGCCGCCAGTGCGACTGCAAGCAAGAGAGGCCGAATCGACATGGCACCTTTCTCGAGGTCTTCCAAGGCCTTGTAGCCAGTGCCGGCCGATATCAGATCGCCTTATACCAGTTGATGCCGTTCTTGTCGGTCGTGCGCAGGATACGGCCGCGTGCGCGGAGGCAATTGAGATGCGCCAGGCTCTCGCCGGTCGCCATGCCATAGTTGCCCTGCGTGATGCGGCTGCGGAACAAGGCCGGAAAGACGTCCACGGCGCGCTGTGGCTCGGCGCACATGGTCATAAGCTTCTCCATGCCTTCTTCGTGATGATCGATCAATTCTTGTAGCCGCAGCGTCGCCTTGCGGAACGGCTCGTTGTGCGAGGGCAGCACCAGTGCGTTATCCGGCACGATGCCCCTCAGCTTGGTGCAGCTATCCAACCAGTCCTGAAGAGAGTTCGCGTCGGGCTCCGTCGGATGAACGGAGACGTTTGACGAGATCTTCGGCAGCAGCTGATCGCCCGAGATGAACACGTCAATCTCCGGGCACCAGAGACAGGCATGCTCCGGCGAATGCCCGTTGCCACCAACCACGCGCCACTTGTTCGCACCGATCTCAATGACATCGCCCTCGACAATGCGATGGAAAGCATTCGGCAAACGATAGACGCCCATGCCGAACCCGCCGAATCGGGTGCGATAGTTCTCGAGCAGGTCTTCCGGGAAACCCGCCGCACGATAGAAGCGCAGCGCCTCTGTCGGTGCCTCATGTCCGGTATCCGCCGACAGGTTGCGGCACATCAGGTATTCGGTTCGGGTGATCCACAACTCGACGTCGAACTTGCGCACCAGCCAGCCGGCCAGGCCGATGTGATCGGGATGCATGTGGGTCACGATGACCCGCTTCACCTTGCGGCCCTTCATCGGCCCGGCGAACAACTTCTCCCATGCCTGTTGGGTTTCTTCGTTCTTGATGCCGCTGTCGACCACCGTCCAGCCGTCACCATCTTCCAGCAGGTACAAGTTGATGTGATTGAGCTGCATGGGCAGCCGCATCCGCACCCAGTAAATGCCGGGTGAGACCAGGATCATTTCACCGATATCCGGGCGGCTGTCGCCAAAGGGGTAGTCGAGATTGCTGCCGGGACGGACCCGGACTTCTGCGGTGCTCAAGATGAGCCTTTCGATCTGGGAATAATCTGGTCCGACTATGGGTAGGGGGGCCGAGTCGCGTCAAGAACGCACATTTACCGCGTTACGGCGCTGCCGACCCCGCTTTTGTGCGTTACACCTTGGGAACTTGCCGTAACGGAGTCGCCATGCGTCGCCTCTTCACCATC
>Ga0207680_10001659_pt1 | contig 10521 bp, 9 predicted proteins | sample KBSS23metaG_FD_184321 | JGI IMG/M metagenome (GOLD analysis project Ga0207680, IMG submission 184321) | Switchgrass rhizosphere microbial communities from Kellogg Biological Station, Michigan, USA - KBS S2-3 metaG (SPAdes) (version 2) | ecosystem: Host-associated > Plants > Roots > Rhizosphere >... | reverse complement strand
TGCAGGATCCTCGCTCGCGCCTGGTGCCGCGTGCTCTGGACCTGCTGGCAGAAGCGCGTCGCCTACGACCCAACCAAGCACGCCGCTGCTCGCGCCTTCGCCACCCCCACCGCCGACCAGGAGGCCTGGCGCAAATTCTGTGGCGCGCAGCCCGGCGTGGATCTCGACCGGAACTACCGTCACCGGCGCAATCGCGACAACGGCTACCTGCAGGACCGGCAGGCGATGCGGCTCGGCGATTTCACCGGCATGCGCGGCATCCCGACGCAGGACATGGCCATGTGGGAAACGATGGGGGCGATTGCGGACCGCTCGTCCGAGCGACTTGGCGCGAGCGACCTCGCGATCGTCGAGTTCCGGCGCCGGATGGTCGATGCGGTGCGGCGCCACGCCGCCGGGGAGCCGGCGATCGGCACGGCCGGGAGCCGACCGCCGTACGCGACGCTACAATCGTTCGAAGGCATTGTCGCAAAGGACGCCGACTGGAGGACGCTCCCGAGCGGCACGAACGCCGCCGCAGCGCGCGAGCCGGCGCTCGGGTGATGCGCCCGCCCGGGCCCACCCGAGCCCGGGCGACGCCGCGAAAACAACGATCACCGACGGAGGAACCCCCATGAAACTGCAACACCTCGCAAGAGCAACCTTTGCGGTGCTCGCCGTTTGTCTCGCGCTGCCCGCGAGCGCGCAGGACACGCTGAAGCTCGCCATCGGCCAGCGCGGCAACTGGGACACGTCCGTCTCGGAGGTCGGGCAGCGCGCCGGCATCTTCAAGAAGCACGGGCTCGTGCTCGAGATCCTGTGGACGCAGGGCAGCGGCGAGACGCAGCAGCCGGTGATCTCAGGAAATGTCGACATCGGCGTCGCCGTCGGCGTCATGGGCGCGCTGTCGTCGTTCTCGAAGGGCGCGCCGGTGCGCATCATCGGCGCGCAGACGACCGGTGCGCGCGACCTGTTCTGGTACGTGAGGGAGGATTCGCCGATCAAGTCTCTGAAGGACACCGCCGGCAAGACGATCGCTTACTCGACGAAGGGCTCGTCGACCAACGGCATCGTCACGGCGTTCATGAAGCAGTACGACCTGAAGGCCACGCCGGTCGCCACCGGAAGCCCGTCGTCGACGCTCACGCAGGTCATGTCGGGCCAGGTCGACGTCGGCTGGTCGGCGCCGCCGTTCGGGCTCGACCAGCTCGACGAGAAGAAGATCCGCATCATCGCGAGCGGCAACGACGCCGACGTGTTCAAGGGCCAGACAGTGCGCCTGCTGATCGCCAATGCGCAAGCGCTGCAATCGAAGAAGGCGGTCTTCGATCGCTACATGAAAGCGTATCGCGAGACGATCGACTATATGTACAACGATCCGGCCGCGCTCAAGGTCTACGCCGACTTCGTCGGCATTTCCGAGGCGAAGGCCAGGCGGGTGCGCGACGATTTCTTCCCGAAGGCGGCGATCGATCCGGACAAGATCGTCGGACTCGACACGATCGTCAAGGATGCGGTCGAGCTCAAGTTCACCGCGGCGCCGCTGACGAAAGAGCAGCTCGACACGCTGATCCAGATTCCGCCGCGGCAGTGACGCGGTGGCGCTGCCGCAGTTGCCACTCCTCCAGGTCGACCACGTCAGCAAGCACTTCCAGGTCGAGGGTCCCCACCTGGTGTCGCCATCCCCGCAGCGCACCCCGGTGCTGTTCCAGGCGGGCTCGTCCAAGGTCGGCCGCGACTTCGCCGCCCGCCACGCGGAGGCGCAGTTCATCGCCGCCCCCGACCCCGAGCACGCCGCGACGCTGATCGAGGACACCCGCCGGCTGGTCGAGAGCCACGGACGGCGCCGCGACGACCTCAAGTTCTTTCAGCAGCTCAGCTTCGTGGTCGGCTCGACCGAGGAGGAAGCCGACGCCAAGCACCGTGAGCTCGAGGAGAAGACCGACGTCGAAGGGATGATCGCCCACTTCGGCGGGATGATCGGCGTCGACCTCGGCTCTTATGAGCTCGATACGCCTCTCGAGGTGATCGAGACCGAAGGGATGCAGAGCCGGCTCGCCTGGCTGCGCGAGAGCGCCGAGAACGAACGGCCGACGCTGCGCGACGCGGCCCATCTGCTCGGCCGACGCTCGCGGATGGTCGGCACCCCCGAGCAGATCGCCGAGCGGCTGGGGCACTGGCGGGACGCCGGTGTCGACGGCATCAACATCGTCAGCACGACGATCCCGGGGATCTACGAAGAGTTCATCGACCAGGTGATGCCGGTGCTGCGCGAGCGGGGTCTGGCCAGCCCCGAGCCGACCCCTGGCACCTTCCGACACAAGTTGTTCGGGGAAGGCGACCGCCTCCCCGACCGCCATCCCGCGACGCGCTACCGCGACGCCTTCGCCTCGGAACCGACCCTTGGCTAGCTGTCATCCTCGTGGGGATGGAATGCTTCTGCGGGTGCGGAAGGGACGTTCCGCGAAAGTTGGTCGACTACGAAATTCGCCTCGGGGACATGGCCTGGGAGCTTCTTGCCTGGAGCAAAGCCCTCTCCGAGGCCGACCCTTCCTCACCGGACACCCTCGAAACCGAGCAACTGGTCGAGCGTGGAGCCGCCTGCTATCAGCGCCTCCTTTCGACCGTCCACGGGGAAGGAGAGAAAGCCGACCTCGAGGAGAGCAGCGAATGGTTGGAGATGTCCCATTCCCGGTGGCGCACCCGATCAGACATGACCGAAAAGGGCGGCGTGCTACGCGGGCCCAAGCTACGGCTGATCGAGGCGGACATCTCGATGCTCGACCGCGTCAGGCCAGAGCGGAGCTTCCAGACGCCACGGCCCGCCGACCGCGAGCCCGGCGAGGCGCTCGATGACGTCGACCAGCTCGAGCGCCTAGCGGCACTGCGCGAACGTGGGCTCCTCACCGACGAGGAGTTCCGCGCCGCCAAGGCTCGCCTCCTGGGCCACTGAAGGCCTTGCTGAGCGCACGAGAGTCCTAAGCTCCCCGGCAGATGGCCGCGCCTCGAGCCGCTGGTCGATAAGACGATTCGAACCGCACGTGGCCCACGTCGGGCACTACCGGCCGGTGATGCCCAAATCGCCGCATATCCCGCCTCACTCGCGGTAGAAAGCGGCCGGTACACCGCTCTAGAATCGACACTGAGCGGTGCGGACCCGAATCGTGTGCCTGAATCGCACCCAGGAGGTCGGCGGTTCGAATCCGCCTAGCTCCATCGATGAGGAAGGCCTGCAAAGGCGCTGTTTTCGCGTTCGGCCACTCGTTTGAACCTCCCCCCTTGATCCCCTTTTTTTTTGGGCACTAGCACCCACGGTGCATCGGATATGTCGGGGATACACGGCGATTACCACGCATTGGCATTTCACCATCCGAAGAGGCCCCAAAACCGCTCCCACAGGCCGTTCCGGGAGGGTCAGCTGTCGAGAAGCCGCAGTAGCGCTCCCGCGGCGCCCGCCCGGGTGAGTGGCGTACCAGCGGCGGCCCGGCGCCCGCCGGGCCGCGAAGGCCGCCCGCGCGCCGACAGCTCCGCCAACCGGGCCGCCTCCGCGAGGCCACGCGGCGGGGTCGCGCCCTTGTGCTGGTTGCAGCCGAGGTGGGCGGGCTGAAGGTTGGCGGGTGCCTCGCCGCCGCCCAGCGCCTTCGGCCAGCGGTGGTCGATGCTGTAGCTGCCCGGATTCGGCGCTTTGAGGCCAGCGTAGATCGGCCCGTGGCAGAGAGCGCAGGTCGCGATGACCACTCCCGGCGTCGCCGGCGGACTCGCCTGAAGCAAGCGCAACGTAGGGCGTCTTCTGGCTGCGATCCTTGGCATGTCTTCAAGGTAGGGCCTCCCGCAGACAGTCTTTTTCCCTGCACCTGAGACCGGCACGCCCTTAATGTCCTGCCCGTGGATCCAGTAGCGGAGAGCTCGGCACAGCGCAAATTCGACCGCGGCGTCGGGCAGGTCAAGACCCTCCTCGCGGAGGTGGAGGCCTATGAGGCGGGCCGCGCGATCGTCTTCTCCAGCGAGATCGAGCGCCTCGGCCCGACGGAGATCCTCCTGCGTTCGTTCGCCACCGAGCGCGAGTCACAACCCGTGCACTGGCCGCTCCTGGCGGGTGAGGCGATGCAGAACCTGCGCGCGTCCCTCGACCACTCCATCTACGCCGCCTCCGGCGGCAAGGAACGAACCCAGTTCCCGATCTATAAGAACGCCGAGGATTTCGCCGCCCGCCCAAGGTCGGTGCTGGAAGGGGTCCCGGAGGCGACCGTCGTGGCGATCGAGCGCTCCCAGCCCTACGAACTCGCACCGGAGAACCCGACAGCCGAGCCCCTCTATCTCTTGCGCGAGCTCTCGAACGCCGACAAGCACCGGGTCCTCGCCACCGTGACCGCGGCCGTCCAACACGAGGCGATCGGGATCGGCGAGGGCATCGCCGGGCACTTCGAGGAGTTCGCGACCGGCCGCCCGCTCGGCCCGGGGCGCCGGCGAATATCGGTCTACCGGGCGACCCGCGAGAGCGAGATCGCCGCCGAGGAGCTCGAGCCGATGTTCTCCTATGAGGTGCTGCTCGAGGGGATGCGATTCTCAATGCTCAAAGGCATCGTCGACCGGGTCTTCCAGATCCTCACCGAGGTCGAGACCGGCGAGCCGCTCTCCCCCTTCGTGCCCTACCCGCTCGGGTAGGGCACGCTGACCCGCCGCCGCCGCGGGGACCGGTCAGTCGCCGGCCAGGCCAGTCTGGCTTCGGCCAGCCACCGGGCTGCCCAATCGGCCAGCGGCGGCTCGCTACCGTCGAGGATTCCCGCCGCGCGGCGTTATGCCGCGGTGAGCAACGACTACTAAGAACGGATCGTTCCTTTTTGAGACTAGTTGCTATTGCAATGCATGCGGCTACCGTTTAGCTTGCTCGGCCCAAACACGTCAATCCGGGAGGGAGCCAGGTGTTGAGGAGAGGTGTCGCGTCCGCAACGGAGCCGTTCGAATTCGGCCTCGGGGTCTCAGGCCCCGCGGGGGCCTTGGCGCGTGTGGCCACTTCCGCATCACGGCCAGTCACGACCGGCTATGGATACCGCTGGCCGCAATCGAAACAGGTCGACGACAGGTGGTGCCTCGGGCCCGGCGAGTTCTCCTCGCACACGCGGGGCTATGCCGTGGCCTACAACCGGGCGAGCTTCCGCTGCAACTCGAGCCAGCGACTGGACGAGCGGTAGGGAGGCCAACTTGGACACCTCCATCCGAACCAAGCTGATCGTCGCGGCGACTGCGGCAGAGCTCAAGAGCGACGATCCGACTCGTCATAAGTGCTTCCTCTCCTATCACGCGGAGGATGCAGATGAGGTCGTGGCATTCCTCGACTCATTTGGGCACGCCTTCATCCCCAAGGTGATCGGAGTCAGTGACGAGGACGACTTCATCGATAGTGACAACACCGACTACGTCATGGACTGTATCCGTGAGTCCCACCTGAGGGACTCGACCGTGACGATCGTCCTGATTGGGCGATGTACCTGGGCCCGGCGCTACGTGGACTGGGAGGTCTATTCCTCGCTTCGCAACGACAAGAAGAATCGCCGCAGTGGCTTGATGGCCATCTCGCTCCCGTCGGTGAGCGGCTATTCCGGGAGATCTCTGCCAGCACGAGTGGATGACAATTTCGATGGTAAGGACGGCTATGCAAGGTGGTGGAAGTACCCGGCCTCGGCCGATGTCCTCGCTTCGCATATCGAGACCGCCTTCTTGGAGCGGACCACGCGGGCGGCCTTGATCGACAACACGCGGGCCCGACGCCTACGTAACGCCTCATGTGTTTAGCCGTTACCGCCCGCATCAGGCGCAGCTGCTCTGTCGGCTACCACCACGACGATCCTGTGGAGGTGGACCACTTTATCCATCGCTTCGGCCCGGACAACTCCATCAAACGCAGCATCACCCTGCTGGCCGAAGAACCATATTTGGGTCCGAATCGTCCGGAGCGAAGTGATCATGAGCGGCCTTAGAAAGCTCCTCTTCGTGGCGATGCCCTTCGGGTCCAAGCCCGACCCTACCCACCGCTTTGAGATCGATTTCGACGATGTCTATGACCGTTCGATAAAGCCGGCCACCGAGGAGGCCGAGCTCGACGTGATCCGTGCCGATGAGGAGACGCTCGGCGGGATCATCCACAAGCCGATGTACGAGCGGCTGCTTCTAGCCGAGATCGTGATTGCCGATCTGACGGTGGCCAACGCCAACGTCTTCTACGAGCTCGGCATCCGCCACGCGGCGCGGCCACGCTCGACGATCCTGATCTTCGCCAAGAGCAGCCAGCTCCCCTTTGACGTCGCCCCGATCCGCGCTATCCCCTACGAGCTCGACGAGAAAGGGAAGTTCTCCGCCGAGCATGCCGAGGAGCTGCGACGGACGCTGGGCGAGCGCCTACTCGAGGCGAAGGAGAGCGAATCGGTCGACAGTCCGCTGTTCCAACTGGTCGACAATTACCCGGGAATCACGCTTCCCCATGAGGTCACCGAGGCATTCCGCGATCGAGTACAGCAGGTCTCCCAGCTGACCGAGGAGATGCGCCAGGCGCAATCGACCCCCAAGGAGGAGCGGGTCGTGATCCTCAAGGAGATCGAGGGGCGGATCGGCGACTTCTCGGCTGCCTCCCAGGAGCTGCCTCTGGACCTCCTGCTCGCCTACCGCGACGCCTCGGCCTGGAACGAGATGGTCGGCTGCATCGAAAAGATGCCGACCGAACTGCAGGACGTGCCCACGGTTCGCGAGCAGCTAGCTCTTGCGCTGAACCGGCGCCACGAGCCCGGGGACCGCGAGCGAGCGATCAGACTGCTGGAACAACTGGTCGGCGAGTACGGCCCCTCGCCGGAGACCAACGGCATCCTCGGCCGCGTCTACAAGGACATCTGGCAGGAAGCCTCCGACGCGGGCGAAGACGCGAAGGCCCGGGCCGCGCTCGACGCCTCAATCACGGAGTACGACGAGGGCTTCGACGCCGACCCACGTGACGCCTACCCCGGCATCAACCTTCTGACCTTGCTGTTGCGGCGGGGCGACGCTGGCGACCTCGACCGAGTTGCGGAGCTGCGGCCGGTGGTCCTCTTCGCGCTCACCCGCCGCGGAGCGCTCTCCTCAAGCGACTACTGGGATGTGGCTAGCGTGATGGAGCTCGCAGTCATTGGCAACGATCGGCGCCTGGCCGAGGAGGCGTTCGGCAGGATCGAGCTTCTCGGTCCGCAAGACTGGGAGCGGTCAACGACGGCGAAGAACCTCGACATCCTGAGCGAGGCGCTCGGCGGCAACGAACGCGCATGGGCTTCGGATCTCGCCCGACGTCTGCATACAAGTCGAGCAGAGTCCTAGACAAGAGCTCGACGATGTCGAAGTACGACGCATTCGTCTCCTACAGTCATGCTGGCGAGCAGGGGATCGCGCGACGTCTCCAAGAGGGAGTCGAGCGATTCGCCAAGCCTTGGTACAGAACCCGAAGCATGCGGCTGTTTCTCGACTCGAACAGTCTCACCGCCTCCCCCAGCCTGTGGTCCTCGATTGAAGAGGCGCTTGCGGACTCGCGCTGGCTGGTTCTGATCGCCTCTGAGCACTCCGGCCGCTCCCCTTGGGTCGAACGTGAGATCCGCTGGTGGTTGGAGAACCGCTCGGCGAAGAGCTTGCTCATGGTGGTCGCCGACGGTCAGCTCGTGTGGGATCACGATCGCGGCGACTTCGACCCTAAGGTGTCCAGCGCGTTGCCGCCGGTGCTTCAGGGAGAGCTGGATGAAGAGCCACTCTGGGTTGCGATTTCCGGCGGCGACAAGCCGTCGGAGGAGGGCTTGCGCGGGGCGATCATCGACGTCGCTGCCCCCTTGAAGGGCGTGTCCAAGGAAAAGCTGGTGGCCGTGGCCGAGCGCGAGCGCCGCCGGACCATGCGCTGGGTGTTCGGTGTCATCGCCGGGCTCTCGATCCTGCTGATCGCGGCTGTCGTCGCCAGCGTTATCGCCCTCAGTCAGCGAAGCTCCGCACTCACCGAGGCGAAGCTGGCGGAGTCACGGCAGGTGGCTGCGGCCTCAGAAAGCGCCACCGGGGAACACCTCTCGACCGCGATGCTGCTCGCCGTTGAGGCGTACCGGATGGACCCGAACGCGCAGACCCGAGCAGCACTCTTCAGCGCCGACACGACCAGTCCTCACCTGGTGCGGTTCGTCGACGCAGGCGGCGAGGTAGTGAATTTGGCTGGAAGCGATGACGGCCACTCCGCACTGGCGGCACTGGCGAACGGCAGCGTGATGTTGTGGAAAGCTGCCGACCAGCCGCCTAAGGAGCTGTTCCGGTTGCCGCGCAAACCATCCGGCGTCACGATCAGCGGTGACGGATCCGTTGCTGCCGCGGCCGACGCCTCTCGCTGCTTGCTTTGGCGACGCGACGAGCAGCCGGTAAGGCTGCCGGTCGCAGTCGGCCTCCACTGCGACGCGGTCGGCGTCTCGCCTTCTGGGGAAACGGTCGTCTATCACGGGGCTGCGCCCAACGGCGACTACGGAACGGTCACGGTCGCCTCGACGAAGGACCTCTCCCGTCGGGTCGTCCACCCGGACGCGTTACCGGGCACGAGCCGGGTCGTCGTGCCGTCGGACAGCCGCGTACTTCTCGGCGATGCCGGGTCGGTGATCTGGCGCCAGCTCTCAGACTGGAGTGGCAGTAGGGAAACCACTGGCGGCTTTGGCGCGCACACCTACGAGTCGGCGATCTCAGCGGACGGACGCCTGTTCATCATCAGCAACGGCGCCACTCAGGTGCCGATCCTGCGCACCAACGGCTCCGCCGACGCCCGCCGACCCAACTTCATCGTCGAAGCGCCCTTGCCGAACCAGACGGCGCTTACCCTCAGTCCCGATGGATCGCAGTTGGCGGTGGCCGGACCCGGTGAGATCTACGTCGCGCCGGTTGCCCAGAGCGAAGTCGGAACCTTGGAACCAGGCGCAGGGCACTTCGATCTCACCGGTCAAAACGCAACGATCGTCGCCTTCGCGGGCGAGACCCATGTACTGAGTGCTGCGGGGCACGAGATTGCCTTCTGGAACACCAGACAGCTCGACAGGCTGGCCCGCACCGAAAAGGTGCCGCTCGAACCTACCTGCGAACTCTGTAGCGGCTCCAAGGTCTCCGTCTCGCCAAACGGAAAGCGTGTCGCCGTCGTCAACGACAGCGGGGCATCGGGCTTCGTTCAATCCCTGAGCGGACCGGCCGAACGCGAAAGACTCCACAGCTCGGACTTCGAATTCCTCCTCGGCGCTCCGATCTGGCAGGGAGATAGTAAGTTCGTCGCAATTCCGGCTTGGCCGACTGCCGGCGGAACCAGGCCGCCGCCGCCGACCCTCGATGAGAATGCCGCCTCGGCACGTCTCTGGGATGTCGGCGGGACCGGCTTCGAAGCGTATGAACTCGCCGAGGGCCCCGGCCCAGATGGCGAGACCGCAGTCATCGTCAACACTGACGGCACGGTCATCGAACAGCGCCTCTCCGATGGCAAGGTGCTTGGATCGTCGACCGACCCGGCGGCTTCTAAAGGCGAAGAATCTGCCAGCTCCGCTGCGATCAGTCGCAATGGCCTGCTCGCAATTGCTGGCGAAAACGAGGTGCGGATTGAGGAACTGCCCAGCCGCCATCTTCTCAACCGTATTGCCACCGACGGCTACGGCCAGGTCGCCTTCGCCGGCGACCACCTGATCGTCCAAGGTGCGAGCGGCACTATCGAAGAGTGGAGTGAAGACGGAGGGGAGCGTCAGCAGGTGATCGGCGGCGTCGGTCCCGGCTGGCTGACCGGCAGCCCGGACGGAAGCCTGGCGGCAAGCGTGCTCAGCGAAGACGGAACGATCCGCCTGATCGACCTCGATACTGGAGGAGAGGTCGCCAAATTCGAAACGCCGGGCCACCTCTCACACCTGAAAACCGGGCTCGCATTCTCGTCCGATGGCGAACGGCTGGTGGCTGTCTCGGAAATCCTTGGCGAAAACGACATTGCCGAGCTTGTTACCCGCAACCTCTCCGACACCTCTTTGGTGGGCACCGCATGTGCGGCAGCGGGCCAGAAGTTGACCGCCGCCGAATGGCAAGAATTTGTCGGCTCCTCCCCACCAAGCAACCTTCGCTGCCATTGAAGCGCTAGCGGCGAGCAAATTTCACCGTCGATCGACGAACGGAAGAGCCCGAATATCTAGCGACGAATTGACCGGACGTCGCGAAATCGCGCCTTCCGGGTTTATTCGGTCGGTCAAGCGACGGCGGGCATCTCCGGCACGGTTCCGCTCGCCGCAATCGACTCGTGTGGGAGCTTCTCGGAGGTAACCGTCGCGAGCTTCACTCCGAAAAGAAGCATGTCTGGAACCCGGCGCGCCAGGAAGTCCTCATGCCCAAGATCGCCGCGGGCGGCATCGGCGCAGGCACCGGCAAGCTTTGCCACGTGCAGCGCGTAATGGCGGAGCTGGTCTGACTTAGTCAGGCCGACCACGTCGAAGTGGTAGGCCTGGTCGTGCTCGTCCTGCACCAGCTGCAGGGCCCGCCACTCCCCCACCT
>Ga0207680_10001649_pt1 | contig 10544 bp, 8 predicted proteins | sample KBSS23metaG_FD_184321 | JGI IMG/M metagenome (GOLD analysis project Ga0207680, IMG submission 184321) | Switchgrass rhizosphere microbial communities from Kellogg Biological Station, Michigan, USA - KBS S2-3 metaG (SPAdes) (version 2) | ecosystem: Host-associated > Plants > Roots > Rhizosphere >... | reverse complement strand
CCCGGCGCATCGACAGGAACAGGATGACGAAGTCCTGCACCGCGCCGGCGAAGACGACTCCGGCGAGGATCCACAGCGTTCCCGGCAGATAACCCATCTGCGCTGCGAGCACCGGACCCACCAGCGGACCCGCACCCGCGATAGCGGCGAAATGATGGCCGTACAGCACCCACTTGTCGGTCGGTACGTAGTCCAGACCGTCGTTGCGGCGTTGCGCCGGGGTGGCGCGCGAGGCGTCGAGCTTGAGCGCCGTGTCGGCGATGTAGCGGCTGTAGAAGCGATAGGCGATCACGAACGTTGCGATCGCCGCGGCGACCAGCCAGATCGCGTTGATCGGTTCACCGCGCTCGAGTGCGACCATGCCCAGACACACCGCACCGACGAGTGCGATGGCAACCCAGCCGAGTTTGCCTGCCAGCGTATCCATTGAACCCTCCGATTCACGTCCCGCCGTAGTTTGCGCGCGTGAGCGCGAGGGTCAAGCGGCTGTGCAACAGATCGGGAGCGGGTTAGACGAAAGTCGAATGCGCGGATCGGGTCCGCGAATGACTCGCTTCGATTTGCATCACTTCTCCTCGTGCAAGCAGCCGAAACAAAGCAGCCGTCCATGGATTTCCTCCATTCGACATCCCTGTCTCACTACCGCTCGCGTACGCGATGTCTGGCAAATCATCGCGCAAGGAAGTGAACCCGAGCAGCCGTCCCTGGATATCCTCTGTTCGGCATCCTGCCTCACCTTCCGCGTTTTTCGGAATGCGCTTCAACGCATTCCGAAAAAACGCTACAACCATTTTGCTCGCCGCAACACCACATAGAGCACGACGCACACCAGCATCGTGCCGAGGAATGTCGCCGGATACGCGTACGGCGTGTCCAGTTCCGGCATATCCTTGAAGTTCATGCCGTACCAGCTTGCGATCGCCATTGGCGCGGTAAGCAGCAGACCCCAGCCGGCGATTTTCTTGAACACGTCATTTTGCGCTACGCCGACCAGGGCGAGATTCACGTCCATGGCCGAGGTGAGCATTTCGCGCAGCATCGCCGAGATTTCGTTGATGCGCGCCGCATGATCGCCGACGTCGCGGAAATACGGCCGCACTTCTTCGCGGATCAGGCCCGGATACAAACGCGTGAGCTGGCTCAGGATGTCCTGCAGCGGCGTCACCGCCAGCTGCATGCGTACGAGTTCCTTCTTCAACTCGTACAGGTGCACGATCGTGCGGCGATTGAATTCGCCGCCAAGGACCGCGTTTTCCAGCTCGTTGAGGCGGTCCTTGAAGGAGTCGACGATCGGGAAATAATTGTCGACGATGAAATCGAGCACCGCATGCAGCGCGTAGCTCGGGCCCAGTGCAAGTAGTTCCGGTGCGGTTTCGCAGGCGCGCCGTGCCGGCGCGTACGACAAGGACGCGCCGTGGCGCACGCTGACCAGATAATTGCGCCCGAGAAACAGGTGCGTCTCGCCGAACTCGATCTTGTGGTTGCGCATTTGCGCGGTGTGCACGGCGATGAACAGCGAATCGCCGTAAACCTCGATCTTGGTGCGCTGGTGGGCGTTGTGCGCATCCTCGACGGCGAGCTCGTGCAAGCCGAATTCCTGCTGCAGCTTGTCGAGCAGCGGCTCGTCCGGCTCGTACAGTCCGACCCAGACGAACACCTGCGGGTCCTTCAGCGCCTCGTCAATGTCGTCCAGCGCGATCGGGTGTCCCTTGCCATGCCCGTAGGCAATGCAGTTGACGAGCATCGGACAACTCGCGTTCGGATCCGGTCCAGCGGGGTTCATGGCAACGCACTCGTGGATGGCAGCCGATCATGCCGGAGTCGGGCAATCGCGGGCAAATTTAAGCCGCGGGGCATCCACTTGCGGGAAGTTACAATTGTTATGCCCGCGTTACACAACGTTGTAAAAATCTGTTAACGTCGATGGGGGAATACTCGCAGGTGTGCGGGTACTCGCTGCAATCTCGGGGCATTTACAAATGGAGGAGACCATGAGCATTCAGCTGTTGGGAAGGCGCGCGCGCGCGACAAATCTGCGCCGCACTACGTTGGCAATCGCGTTGCTGGGGGCGTTGTCCGCGCATGCGCAGGACCAAGGCGCCGCAGACAAGAACGAAAGCAAGAAGGCTACCGAACTCACCCCGATCGTCGTGACCGGTACGCATAAAGCGGGCTTGTCGCCGACAGATTCGATCTCTCCGATCGATGTGTATAGCGGCGCGCAGATCGAGGAACAGGCTGCCTCCGATATGACCGATTCGCTCACCAAGATCATGCCGGCGCTGAATACGCAGCGCTTCCCGATTGCGGACGGCACCGCCTTCGTGCGCCCGGTGTCGCTGCGCGATCTTTCCCCAGATCAGACTTTGATTCTCGTCGATGGCGTGCGCCGGCATCGCTCGGCGTTGGTGAATCTGCAGCTGGATCCGCTGGGCACGGCAAATCAGGGTGCGCAGGCCGTCGATTTTTCAGCGATTCCTGCCAATGCCGTCAAGCGCGTCGAAGTGTTGCGCGACGGCGCATCGGTGCTCTACGGCTCCGACGCCATTGCCGGCGTGGTCAATGTGATCCTCAATGACGCCCCGCAGGGCGCCACGGTCAGTGCCCAGTACGGCGAGTACAGCAAAGGCGACGGCGGTCGTCTGCGCGTCGATGCCGATGCCGGTTTTGCGCTGGGGCCAGCCGGATTCCTGCATGTCAGCGCCGAGCGCGACACTGCGGACATCACCTCGCGCGGAACGCCGCGCCCGGATGCGGCGGCGATTGCCGACATCGTCGGTGCCAACAACGTGCCTTACCACGGCTTCGGTCAGCGCTGGGGCGATCCGGATGTCGACGCCAACAAACTCTTCATCAACGCCGGTATCCCGGTGGGTGGCGGTGTGGAGTTGTACGGGTTCGGCAGCTATATGGAAAATGAAACGTTGGGCGGCTTCTTCTATCGCGCACCGGTACTGCCGGCCCAATATGGCATCGGTGGTCGATCCACGCTGATCGGCGATGCCAACCACGATTTCCTGCCGGACGCAGCGCCGCAGTCGCTGGTGAACAGCATCATCGGGCAAGGACTCAATCCGGCGAACTACCTCACGGCTGATCCCAACAGCCCGAGCGGCTGGGTTTTGCTCAATCCGATCTACACGAAGTTTCCCGGCGGATACAGCCCGCTGTTCGGCGCCGATATCCAGGATCACGAGGTGGTTGCCGGCGTCCGCGGCGGTGAGGGCAGCGACTTCAAATGGGATTTTCACGGGCGCACCGCTGGCAATGAAATCGACTACAAGCTCGAAAACTCGATCAACCCGAGCCTGGGCGATCTGTCGCCGACGACGTTCCATCCTGGCAAGTTGACCCAGGAAGAAAGCGAACTGGGCGCGGACTTCGTGCAATCGTTTGGCAGCAATCCGCTCACGCTCGCCTACGGCGCGCAATGGCGCAACGAAACCTACAAGGTTCACGCTGGCGACTATGGCTCCACTGCGGTTGGCCCCACCGCTGCCGTGTTTGGTGTCGGGTCGGATGGCTTCCAGGGGTTTTTCCCGGCCACAGCGGGCACATTCAAGCAGGACAGTTATTCAGCTTATGTCGACGCCGAGACGTCGTTTACGGACAAGTGGTCTGGCGCCGCGGCCCTGCGTTATGAACACGCCGATAACTTTGGTTCTGCAACCGTCTACAAGCTCTCCACGCGTTATGCCTTCACCGATACGTTGGCCGTGCGCGGCACGTACAACACCGGCTTCCGCACGCCGACACCGGGCCAGCAATTCACGCTCAACGTGACGACAACGGCAGACTCCAGCGGCAATCTGATCCCGAGCGGAACCTACCCGGTGAGCAATCCGGTGGCGCAGGCGCTCGGCGCGGTGCCGCTGACCACGGAAAAATCCAAGAACCTCTCCGTGGGTCTGGTCTGGGATCCGCTGGAAAACGTCACCACCACGCTGGACGTTTACAAGATCAAGATCAACAACCGCATCGGCCTAGTGTCCAAGACCGTCAGCCAAAGCGTAGTGGACACTCTCACCGCCGAGGGCTACCCGAACGCCTCGCTGCTGCTCAATAGCGACGCCAGCTATTTCGCCAATGCGTTTGGTTCGGACGTCAAGGGTGTCGATTTCGTGATCGACTCGCGGCACCATTTGGGCAGCGGCATGCTCAACATCGACTTCCGCTACAGCTACAACAAGCAGGATGTGGTCGACGTCAAGCCGGGTACGATCAATGCCGATCGCATTTATGACCTCGAGAATCAGGTACCGAAGAACCGGGCGGTACTGAGCTTCGACTATGCGCTCAACAGGTTCGATGGCATCGCCCGAGTCAATTACTACGGCGGCTGGAGCACCACCGGTGGCTTGTTCGGCAACGGCGACGCATCCGATGCGCACAGCTACAGCAGCAAGTTCTTGCTGGACCTGGAAGCGCGCTACAAAATCAACGACATCTTCTCGATTGCCGTTGGTGGCGACAATGTCTTCAACACCTACCCGGACAAGGAGCTAAACGGAACATTGGCGTTCCTCGGCAGCCAGTACGCGGTCACTTCGCCATTTGGCTTCAACGGCGCGTTTTGGTATGTGCGCGCCAAGGCCGAGTTCTAAACTGCGGGTGGTTCGCTAGTGCACTTAGTCAAAAGGCCGGCGAAAGCCGGCCTTTTGCTTGCACGCCGAACACAGGATCAGTCTTCCGTGAACTCGATCGGCGTGTCCAGATCCTCACAGAAATCCTGCTTGCTGGGCGCACTGTACTGCCCGTCGCTGAACTTGGCCCGGATCCATTCTTCGCACGGATCGTTGTCAGCGCTGGTATCCCACACAAGGGTTGCAATCTCGCCAGGTCCGATGCCTTCCTTACCGATGTCGAAAGCACCCCAGTCCTTCTTGTTCGTCGACACCTGCAGCTTGACGATATCGGTGTTTGTCGAATTCTTTACCTTGAAGTGCCACTCTCCCGATTTGGCGTCTGCGGAAAGAGCCGCCAGCGCCACTGCGGCGCCGATCACCGTGAAGAAAACCCGTGCGTTGGACATTCAATGATCTCCCCTGTGAAAAGTGAACGCTAGGGCGTTACGCGGAATTGCGGAACGCTGACCGTGGATACTAGATGAGACGGAATAGAATCGCATTCCGCATGGCGGCATGACACGCCGACCTTCTCAGTTTCCACGCCAGCAGAGGCTGATCGCCAGCGCTGAATGCATCGGTAGCAACAGCGCGATCCATAGACGGTTGTCCTGCGCGAACGCTGGAAACACCTTGATGAAAAACGCAAGTCCCGCCAGCGCTGCGATCATGATGGCGATCCGGCGCGCGAACCGCGACGGCCGCCAGTCATTGCGCAACGCACTAAACCATACGGGCAGCATTAGCAGGCACATCGGATCGAGCAGCAGGAGGTTTTCGTTGCGCCAGGCGGAAACGTGATCGGTCAGCGTCCACAGTGCGAGAAGAACGATTCCGCCGAGGCCACAGACCAGAGTGATGAGGCCTGCGAGTGTCGCGAACGCGACGCGCGCCCATGCACGCGCGCGTTGGCGGGCGAAGCCGAGCAGGATCAGCGCGGTCGCAACGCCGGCCGCGAGCGCCTGCCAAACCCATTGTGGCGGGAAATCCGGAGGTTCGGGGAGGTGTGCCGCACCGAGTTGCGTTTCATGCACGACCAGCGGGACAAGCTGGCCGCTCGCGTCGTGCACGCGCAGCTCGCGCAGGTGGCGCATGAATTCCATCGGCACGAAGCTCTCGTCCCAGTAGGACAGGCGCCGGTCGGCAAACGGTCCGAGGCCGGCATCCATACCGAGCATCAGCGCGGGCTCGGCGCGCATCAGCCGATCGGCATCCATGCGGTAGGTGAAGCCGCGCGACGGCGCGACGAGCTGCTCGCGGATCGCGCCGCCCACGGCGTCGTTGAGCGCATCGCGCACGCGCGTGGAGCAGTTTGCGCTGAAGTATTCGTAGCTGTACTGCGCGTTTTCCGGTCGTGCGTTCCATTCGAGATACTCGAACAGCTTCATGCGCTGAGCCGGCGCCAGATTCAGGTCCTGCTCGACGATCCAGCGGCCCTCCGCGCGGTAGACCGGATAGTCGTCATCCGGCGTGCTCACCGCGATGCGATACAGCATCTTGCCGCGCGCGAAATTCAGCCAGAAATTCTCCTGCCTAAAATCGAACATGCCGTAGTTGTACAGCCGCTGGATGCCGGCCGCTTTGTCGCGGACCAGGATCGCGTTGTGGCCGAAACGTTCCCAGACTTCCTCGCCGGGGCCGAAGGTGACGAGCGCGACGTCGAGGTCTTTCCCGGTGCCGGCAGCGCTATCGTCGGGCTGTGCGCGCGCAAAAAGTGGAAAAAGCAGTAAAATCCACAATAGCGCAATGAGCGGACATCGTCCGCGCTTACGCATCATGCACACGCACCGCGAACTGCAGCACGCGGCGGTCGTCGGCCTTGGTCACGCGGAAATGGAATCCGCCCATCACCAGTTCTTCGCCGGGCTCGGCAAGGTGGCCGATCTCAGAGGTGATCATGCCGCCGACCGTGTCGAATTCGTCGTCGGCGAACTCGCTGCCGAGGCGCTCGTTGAAGTAGGCGATCGGGGTCTGCGCGCTGACCAGGAAAGCGCCATCGGGTTGCGGCTGGATCTGCTTCTTGCGCGCCGGATCTTCTTCGTCATGCTCGTCGTCGATTTCGCCGACGATCTGCTCGAGCACGTCCTCGATGGTGATCAGCCCGGCGATGCCGCCGTATTCGTCGACGACCAGCGCCATGTGATTGCGCGACAGGCGGAACTCCTTGAGCAGGATGTTCAGGCGTTTGGTTTCCGGGATCAGTACCGTGGGCCGCAGCAGCGCGCGGATGTTGCACGGTGTGCCTGCGCCTTCTGCGAAACACTTGAGCAGATCCTTGGCGAGCAGGATGCCGATGATTTCGTCGGGATCTTCGCCGTGCACCGGATAGCGCGAATGGCCGGACTCGATCACGCGGCGCACGATTTCGGCGGTCGGCGCGTCGGCCGGCAGCGAAACCATCTTCGAGCGCGGGATCATGACGTCGATGACCTGCAGGTCAGCGACTTCGATCGCGCCTTCGACCATCGACAACGTGTCGTTCGACATCAGGCCGTTGGCCTGGGCGCTGCGCAGTTCCTCGAGCAGCTCGTCGATGTTGCGTGGCTCGCCGGAAACCAGCTGGCCGATGCGTTCCAGCCAGGATCGAGCAGGCTGGGGACTAGGGTGGTCCTCGTTCATCAAAGTTGAAGCAAAAGCCCGCGTCGGGGCGAGCAGCCTATTCTAGCGAATTTCGATGAAGGTTTAAGAAAACCTTGTGAAACAAACAGTTAATATGGGTCGGCGATTCCGAGACTGGCGAGAATCCGGCGTTCCAGGGCTTCCATGCGCTCGGCCTCCGCGTCGGTCTGATGGTCGTGGCCGAGCAGATGCAGCACCCCGTGGATGGTCAGGTGCGCATAATGATCGCGCGCGCGCTTGCTCTGTTCGGCGGCCTCGCGCGCGACGACCGGCGCGCAGATCACCAGGTCGCCGAGCACAGCCGCTTTCTCGCCTGGCGCCGGCTCATAGCGAAAGCTCAGCACATTCGTCGCGTAATTCTTGCCGCGGAATTCGCGGTTATAGCGGCGGCCTTGCTGCGCGCCGACGATGAGGATGTTGACCCCGGTCTTGCGCCGGCGCAGTTCGGGAATCGCATTGATCCAGCTGGCGAACGAGCGCTGCAGCGGCACGCCGCGCCGTCCGGCTTCGTTGCGCATGTACAACGCGACGGTCACACCGGTTTTTCCGGCCTGCGGCCGCCGCTTTCCGCAGCCTGGGCCTTTTCCGCCTCGCGTTCTTCGTAAGCGCGCACGATGCGCTGTACGAGCGGATGGCGCACCACGTCCTTGGCCGTAAAAAACGTGAAGCTGATGCCGGCAACCTGGTCGAGCACCTCGATTGCGTCGCGCAGGCCGGATTTCACCTGCCGCGGCAAGTCGATCTGGGTGATGTCACCGGTCACCACCGCGACCGAGCCGAAGCCGATGCGCGTCAGGAACATCTTCATCTGTTCGACCGTGGTGTTCTGCGCCTCGTCGAGGATCACGAACGCATCGTTGAGCGTGCGCCCGCGCATGTAGGCGAGCGGCGCGATCTCGATCACGTTGCGCTCGATCAGGCGCGTCACCTTGTCGATGCCGAGCATCTCGTACAGCGCGTCGTACAGCGGGCGTAGATACGGATCGACTTTCTGGGTGAGATCGCCAGGCAGGAAGCCGAGTTTCTCGCCGGCTTCCACGGCCGGACGCACGAGGATCAGGCGCTGCACGCGATTGTCGTTGAGCGCGTCGACCGCCATCGCCACGGCGAGATAGGTTTTACCGGTGCCGGCGGGACCGACGCCGAAGTTGATGTCGTTGGTTGCGATCGCATGCAGGTAACGCACCTGGTTGGCGCCGCGGCCGCGGATCGTACCGCGCTTGACCTTGATTGCCACCTCGTGAGCGCTCTCGGCCGCACGCGCGTTGAGCGCGTCGATGCCGGATTCGGACAGGCGCAGATTGATCTGCGCGCCGGTCAGCGTTTCGCTCTCGGTACTTTCATACAGATCGCGCAGCACGCGCTCGGCGAGCTGCACCGACATCTCCGCGCCGCTGATGCGGAACAGGTTGCCGCGATTGGCGATCTCCACGCCGAGGCGTAATTCGATCTGGCGCAAATGTTCATCGAACGGACCGGAAAGACTAGCGAGGCGTTCGCCGTCGTCGGGTTCGAGCGCGATGTCGCGGTGCACGGTAGCTTCGGTCATGACGCGCAGCGTAGCGCGCAGTCATGGTCGTGACCAGCAGTCGGCATTGGGCAATTCCGCGCGGCGGTCGGATGCGGTACTGTAGGCACGGAGCCTGTGGGCCGGGGGTTGTTTTCTCGCGTCCCAGGGAATTTAACGTGAGTTTTGATACTCGCGTTCGTTCGCCAGTGAAGACGCAATCCAGGGGGTTGAATCATGCTGAATCTTCGTTGTGGTTTCTTGCGCGCGATGCGCGGATTGATCGGCACTTATGCGTTGGTCGCCGCGGTTTCGGCAAGCGCACAGGTTCCCCCGGTTCCGGAAGTCCTGTATTACCGATTCAACGAATCCGGGACCACGCTGACGAACTATGCGTCCTCGCCGCCGGCAGGCACGGCTACCGCGAGCATCATCGGTAGTACATTCACGCAGGCCAATGCGTTCACTGCCACGGCGAATTCGTTGGCCGGAACCGGCGCGGCGGCCTCGACGGACTACGTCAATACCAATTGGGCGACCAGCCTGACGGGATCCTGGACGCTGTCGTTCTTCACCTCGAATATCGTGCCCAGTTCGACGTTGTGGTACATCCTGGGCGATGCCACGGCGGGTAGCTTCCGCTGCTTCACGAATGGCGTGGCTGGACCCAACAACTGGATCCTGCGCGGCCCGATCACCGACGTGCTGATCAGCGGCGCAGCGGATGCGAACCAGCACATGGTGACATTCGTCTACGATTCCGTGAACAACGAGATTCGCGGTTACAAGGATGCTGTGCAGGTAACGACAGTCAGTCAGACGCCGGGACTCAGCTTCAGCGGAGCCGGCCCGTTCAAAGTGGGCGGCTACGGCACGAATTTCACACTGAACGGCAACATGGCGGACTTTCGCCTCTATAGCCGTGCGTTGACCGCTACGGAAATAAGCGATGTCTACAACTATGTCGAAAAATCCTATTTCGTCGGCGGCATGGTGACGGGGCTCACCGCCGCGGGACTCGTCTTGCAGAACAACAGTGGCGATGATCTGCCAATCGCAGCCGACGGCAGTTTCCAGTTCGCCACTCCGCTGGTCGACGCCTCCAACTACGACGTCACCGTCAGCGCGCAACCGGCGGGCCAGGACTGCGTCGTCACGAACGGCAGCGGCACGTTAGCGGGGGCGAGTGTCACGAATGTTGCAGTCGACTGTTCCGACACGCCGACCGCGCTGGTCATTACCGTCGATGATGGGTCGAGCTACGCCCAGTACGGGCAACCCATCGACTACCTAGTCACTCTGACGAACAATGGTGGAACGACCGCCAGTGGTGTCACCGTGTCGAGCGCCGCAACGGGCCTGGATGCTGCCAACGCCAAGTGGAGCTGCACCCCGGGCGGCGGTGCGACGTGCTCCGATAAAGGTCTCGGCACATTCGGGGACACGGTTACCGTGCCGTTCAACGGAACGCTGAGTTGGGTGGTCACCATAGCCCCGCTCAGCACAGCGGATACTGCCGAGTTCGACGTTAGCGCACCCGGCACCTCGGCGAGCGACATCGATACGCTTGTGGTCTTCCGCGACGGCTTCGGCGACTGAAGGCAGCAACGTCCGCGTCGCCTGCGGGCGGCGCGGAAGTCTAGCGTTTCACGCTGCGGCCGGCGTGGCGATGCGGCCGCGCAGCGAATTGCTCATCACCTGCGTAATCTGCACGTCGACGAACTGGCCAATCAGGGGAGCGCCGCCGGGGAAATTCACGTAGCGCATATTTTCGGTGCGGCCGGTGAGTTCCT
>Ga0207680_10001640_pt1 | contig 10585 bp, 9 predicted proteins | sample KBSS23metaG_FD_184321 | JGI IMG/M metagenome (GOLD analysis project Ga0207680, IMG submission 184321) | Switchgrass rhizosphere microbial communities from Kellogg Biological Station, Michigan, USA - KBS S2-3 metaG (SPAdes) (version 2) | ecosystem: Host-associated > Plants > Roots > Rhizosphere >... | reverse complement strand
ATCTTGCGAAGACCGCTGCCGACGCGCTCGCCCGCGCTACTCGCGAACTCGGCGCGAGTCGGTCGATGACATTTTTCGAAGAGGGCAAGCGGTTGGAGATCGAAGATTTAGCGACCTCGCTGCTTACTAGCTCCATCGTGTCGTCGGCGTAGTCGAGAAGAGAGGTTGTCCCCAGCCTCACGAGGCTGGGGACATTGGGCTCTTACTTTACGGGTCCGGCGTTGATGTGAGTCGTCGCGCTGGAGGTTGAACCGCCTCCAGCTCTGATCGTGATCGTCACCGTGTACTTTCCTTTCTTTTGATAGGAGTGCTTGCCCGTGACCTTGAATCCCGAGCCAGCTTTGATGACGGTTCCGGTGGATGATTTGCCATCGCCCCAGAAGATGGCGGCAGAGAACTCGCTCGCGACGGCGAGCGGGTTCCCGTCCGTGAAGGCAGCAACCGTGTCAGAGAAGTTCGTTCCCTTGCACGTGAGGTTGAAGCCGGTTGCGTTTAGAGGCGCATCGGCAATCGTTGCTTCAGCATCTCCTGATCCGCTTGGACCGTTTATGACTGTAACAGTTACGTGAACAGTGTAATCACCTTCATCAATGTAGGTGTGCGATCCGTTCACGTTGAAGCCGCCGATGCCATCACTGACTATCGATCCACTGGTCGTGGAAGATCCATCACCCCAACTGATTGTTGCGGTGAAGTTTGCAGCGACTAACGTTGGATCGGCGTCGGTGAAGTGCGCCACCTGGCCGATGTACTTGTTGCCCTCTGTTGCAGAGAAGTCGTGGCCAGTCACGGTCGGCGGGGCCGGCGTGACAGTGGCAATAACATCGAACGCGATGAATTGCCCAACATCAAACAGTTCGACATGAGCCGTGTAGGTACCTGGGATCAAGTAAGTATGCGTCCCGAGGAGGTTAAATCCACCAGGAGTGCCGTTTGTTACAACGGTCAACGCCTCGAACGCGCTACCATCTCCCCACGTAAGCCCCACGTTGTAATCGCTAGCCTTGGCTTGCGGATTGTCGTCCACTATCGAACCGATGATGCCGCTGAATTGCACATGGGCGAAAGCCGTGAAGTTTTGCGGCGTGCCGTGAATAGTCGCATCGCTAACGGAGGCTTTTCCGGTTGCAGTAGCCGTCTCGCCATCCGCGTCGCTTACCGTAATTGCCGTTGTATACGTGCCTTCTTCGGCATACGTGTGAGTGCCATTCACATCGAAATGACCAGATGAACCACCGGCGACAATAGTAGCTACGGTGGGCGCAGTGCCGTCGCCCCAATCGATCGAAGCAGTGAAGTCGATTGCGGATTTTGAAGAATACGTGTGAATGAACGAACCTACTTTTCCGTTGAACACTGCACCTTCAACGGAGAATATGTTGTCAGATTGCGTGCGAATATGAGGCGGTTCGAAGCGCTCCACCGTGTTTAAGAATTCGGCTGGATTTGGATCGTGAACAAAGATGCCGCCAATGGCATAGACATTTCCTTTTCGGTCGGTTGCATACGCTGGATCAGTCCGACTTATCTGCAAGCTCGCAATTGGCGACCATGAGTTAGTAAGAGGATCGTAAGCTTCCGCGTTTGAAAACGAGGATAAGAAGTTAATACCTATTCCTCCAAAAGCGTAGGCTCGGCCGTCGCCTCCAACTGCCGAGCCGTGCTCTCGCCGGGCTGTTGCCATGTCAGGCAATTGTGTCCAAGCGTTAGTGTGAGGATCCAAAACAAAAGCAGAAATGTCTGGCTTATTCACATTCGTGCCTCCAGTTACGTAAATCAAGCCAGTGGCATCCGAAGCCATCACGGGGAGATCTCCTAGCTCAGAAGGAATAAGACCGTCGTCGTGCCAAGAATCTGTTGCTGGATTGTAGTCGTAGTGTTCACGGTCAAACACCGTGTGAATCAGCCCATCGTTGCCAAGTGAGCCGTGACAAAATCCCGTTACAGGGGGAGGTTGAATGGGCGTATATAAGTCGAGCGTCGAATCGTACGCAAATGCGGTGCCCACCAGCCCTCCGTTGTTCTGTCCGCCGAAGATGTAGATTTTTCCGTCAGGACCGGTAACAGCCGCGAAACTTTCTCTTGGCTCTGGTAGCGACGCGATTGGCGTCCAAGTATCGTTGTCGGGATCGTATTCTTCGGCCGAGTCCAAAGTGGAGATGAGGCCACCTCCAGACCTGCCACCAAACACGTAAATTCTTCCATCCGGCCCAGTAGCCGCAGCATGGTTCCAGCGGGCCGATTGCATATGCGCCTTGTAGGTCCATGTGTTCACTTGACTCCAAGCACAGGAAGCAAGAGTCATGAGCAACAGAAGGAGCGCGACGATGCGCGACTGACAACGTGATCCTTTCATAAAAAGCCTCTCCTCTGCGAGAACAAGGCCCGTCTGCCACACCCGACAGGGCCGCGATTCACGCCGAATGGCTAATAAGTTGAACCTCGCCTGTATACCAGGCCGTATACCACGAGCCCGAAAAACTGTATATAATCGAAAACCTTCGACCCATTTGCGGTCGGCACCTAATGTCCACGCTAGGTTCAAGCGATTTCTTAATCGAGATTTCGTTGTTTGGCCCAGGAAGGGTCAAGGTATGCGGTCAGGACTTAACCGCTTCGCTCTCTAAGAGAGCGCTTTGGCTGCTGTCCATTCTTGCGATGGTGAATGGCGAGTTAGTGGATCGTCGAGGGCTAATCGAAATCTTGTGGCCGGATAGTTCGGACGCAGGCGGTCTCCACAATCTTCGACAAACACTTGCTCGCATACGCCGTCGGCTTGGTCCCGCAAAGGCTTGCATTGTTTCATCCGGGAAATCACTTTCTCTACCGATCACCTATGGCATCTATGTCGACGTGCTGCAGTTTGATCGTGCATGCGAGTCCACGGACCGCCCCTCATTGGAGAAAGCCGTAGAACTGTATAGGAACTCGTTGCTCGTCGGTTGCGAAGAGCCGTTCGTGTTCGCTGAACGCGAGTTAAGAGCGCGAAGATTTCTGGAAGTAGCACGTGCGCTTGCAAGAATCTATTTGTCTAAAAGAGAATTCCCGCGCGCCGAGTTGGTTATTCGCCGAATTCTCTCAGAAGATCCATTTAACGACGAAGCATGCCGTGGTTTGATGTCCTCCTTGGCGGAGCAAGGGCGCGGAGTTGAGGCGCTAGAATTCTTCCGGAAGTTTCGCGCTCGCTTGCGCAATGAAGTACGCGCAGATGCCAGTCAGGAATCCAAGAAGCTCTACAAATCAATCCACCAGCAAATGGTGTCGCCGAAAGCGACCCATGAAATGAAGAGCAATATTCCGGTGCCTCTTAGTCCGTTGATTGGGCGCCTGAGCGAGATCGAGGAGGTCCGAGAATTACTATCGCGTTGCCGGCTCGTAACCCTTTGCGGCCCTGGAGGTGTCGGCAAAACTCGTTTGTCGATTGCAGTCGCCGAACAGGAAAGGAATCGATATCTCGATGGCGTATGGTTTGTGGACTTCGCGCCGATGCGTGACGCTGACAACATCGCTCCAGCAATCATAACCGCGCTTGGTATTGGAGAACGCGCCACGAGTTCGCCCTTGCAACTAATCGAAGAGCACATTGCTGCCCGCGAAATGCTGATTGTCTTAGATAACTGTGAGCACCTGGGAGATGCAGTTGCGCCAATCGTCGACAGATTGTTAGCTAAGGGTGAGCGACTTCACATCCTCGCAACGAGTCGCCAATCGATTGGGGTGCGGGGTGAGCTGATAGCCTCGGTTGCCCCACTTGGACTACCTCACCATGCAAGCACGAATGAGGAGTTGGCCCGATCTGAGTCCGTGCGGTTCTTTTTGGATCGCGCAAGCGGAAAGTTAGGTGATGGGCAGCTCAAGACCATTGCGTCTATTTGTCGAAAGTTGGATGGCCTTCCGCTAGCTATTGAATTGGCGGCGGCAAGAACAAGCGCCTTTTCCATATCAGAAATTGAAAGGCATTTGTCGAAGCGATTCGCATTGCTCGCGGGTGGTCCTGGAACGCTTGATCGGCATCGGTCTCTCCAAGCATCCATGGAATGGAGTTGGGAAATGCTCTCAACTCCTGAACGCAATCTGCTTATGGCGATCTCCGTGTTTTATGGTGGATGCGACCTTGAAGCGATACATAGCGTTGCATCGTGTGAAACGGATGACTTGTTGCCGCTCTTAGCCTCGTTAATCGATCGCTCCCTTGTCAATTCGCAGCGTAGCAACGACAGGACCCGTTACGTACTCCTCGAAACCGTTCGTGAGTTTGCAAATGAAAAACTTCGGGCTTCAAACGACTGGGAATTAATGAACACCCGGCATCGCGACTATTTCATTGGTTGGAGCGAGCATCGTCATCAACTATTGCTTGGCCATGTGGATCCAGCGGTTTTTCAAGAATTCGAGATGGATCATGACAATATTCGCTGGGCCATTGAGTGGGGCTATGCCCAAGGACATCGCGAAGAAGTTCTGCGACTCTGTGTCGCGATGGCTCGCTTTTGGGACACACACGGACATATCGAAGAGGGAAGAAAGCACCTTGAGAAAGCACTGACCTTTGCTCATGATGTGTCTGGACACATTCGCGGGCGGGCCCTGGTGCACGCAGGCTGGATGGCATTTTGCCAGCAAGACGGTGAGGTGGCAGTAAAGCGTTATGAAGAAGCCTTGCCGATTTACCGCGGCATGGACGATGAGCGATCCCTTTGCATTGTTCTGAACGGCCTGGCCACGTCGTACGGAGTTATCGGAAAGTTCGAGGAGGCAGAAGCGCTGTTCCGGGAATCGCTCATCATCGTCAAACGGATTGCGACGCGGTGGTCATCGCTCGTTTCTCTGCACAGCAATTTGGCCGAGATTGCGCTGGCGCAGGGCCAGTTTGAAAAGGCGCGTTGTCTGATCGATGAAGGAATGGCTTCCATGCAGAACAAGCCGGACTACCCGGAAACGAGTGGTCTGATGCTCACCAATTTGGCGTTCGTCGAGTTTCGCGAAAACCGCTTTCAAGAGTCATTACATCACGCGCGCGAGGCGCTCCATCTATTCAGGGACGCGGACTTGGTTGTCGACTTTCCGGTCGCGGTGCTGACAGTTGGCTTGGCCGAATCGGGCTTGGGCAATACAGATCGAGCGGCGCGCTTGCTTGGTGCCTTTGAGAAGATGGTGGAGGCGCAGGGCCTTGCCCCGTTGTCGTTCTTTTGTCGAGCGCATAACGAAGCGGTCAGATGCTTCCGAGGAAATCAGGTGTTTGAGGAGGGGTTCGCTAGAGGGCGGGAAATGGGTTCAAGTTCAGCTGTCGCCTTAGCATTAGCCTAGGACTGCCCGGACTCAAATCAGCTATAATTTCCTTCCCGTCGCTGTAGTTAAGTTGGGACAGCGTCCTGACCGAACGGGAGGGTCGTTCGAAGCTCGCTCGACCGAAAATTTGGGGATGTAGCTCAGTTGGGAGAGCGCTGCAATCGCACTGCAGAGGTCGTGAGTTCGAATCTCATCATCTCCACCAAATCGCCTGCATTTGGAAGCGGCACCTCATTCGTGAGTAGAGGTCGGCGCCGCTTCCAATTTTTATCTGCTCATCCAGAGTCCTAGTTGGGGAGGACTACAGAATCGATGACGTGGATGACGCCGTTGTCGCACTCGATGTCTGCATGGACGACATTCGCACCGTCAACCTTTACGCCACCGTTGCTTGCGTCGATTTTCACGCTCTGTCCTTGGACAGTCTTCGCGGACGTCAGCTTTGAAACGTCGGCGGCCATCACTTTGCCGGCAACGACATGATAGGTGAGGATTCCGGCAAGCTTGCTCTTTGCTTCAGGTTTCAGAAGATCTTGTAGCGTGTCGCTTGGGAGCTTGGCGAAAGCCTCGTCCGTCGGCGCGAACACGGTGAAGGGACCGGGCCCGGATAACGTACCTACGAGATCTGCTGCCTTTACAGCGGCGACGAGTGTGTTAAATGATCCTGCGGCAACCGCGGTATCAATAATATTTGACACTTAGAATTTCTCCTTTCTGAAATTAATTGAGTGGAACCTGGGCGTCGGTCCGGAGACCTTCACCCAGGCGGGCAGGGGCGTTAGGGAAGAAGGACTGTGTCGATGACGTGGATCACGCCGTTCGTGCAAACGATGTCGGTCTTCACCACATTCGAATGATCAACACGGACTCCATGCTTGTTGTGAACGGTGATCGATTTCCCGTTAAGTGTCTTCACCTTCGTGCCGTTCTTAAGACCGAGGACATCGGCGGCCAGGACCTTTCCGGAGACCACGTGGTAGGTGAGGATCGCCGTTAGCTTTGCTTTGTTCTCAGGCTTGAGAAGCATGGCGATCGTCCCTGGCTTCTTCTTCTCCAGTTTCTCGAACGCGGCGTCGGTCGGAGCAAAAACAGTGAAGGGGCCATGGCCCTTGAGTGCGTCGACCAGGCCAGCCGCTTTGACCGCTGCGACGAGCGTCTTAAAGCTTCCGGCTGCAACGGCGGTGTCGACGATATCGCCACTCTGCTTTCGGGCGGTGCCGGCAAAGGCCGTAGGCATCACGGCTAGGGTGGCGAGGGTAATTGCGATCCATTTCTTCATTTGATATTTCTCCTTTCAAGTCGTGCCGCACTTATCGAGCGGCAACAGGGTTGGGGGTTCGGTCGGGAGCGAAAAGACGAACGGCTTGGAAAATGGCCGAGATCCCGACGAGGATGTAAACGATGTTCGCGAGGACGCTCTGGGCTCCGAAGATGGACGCGACCAGGTCAAACTTGGCGGCGCCTACCAGACCCCAGTTCAGTCCGCCGACAATGAGGAGGACGAGCGTTAGCAGATTGAGAGATTTCATTCAAGTTTCCTTTCCCCGGTTTGGGCGCTTCCCAGCGAGGACAAGGATGATGATATAAGGTTTGTCTATATAATGTCAAGCTATTGTCTAATTAATTATGCCAGCACAAGCTCCGTTGAACCTGAAAAGATTTGAATTCATTGACAATATATAGACAAAAGACCCATAATCAGAGATATTGAGCCCGAACTACACGATCGGAACACTCTCCACCCTAACCGGGCTTTCTCAACACACCATTCGTGCGTGGGAGCGGCGCTACGAGGCCCTGACGCCAAAGAGAAGCGATGGCAACCGCCGAATCTACGACGATGACGATGTCGAGCGTCTCAATGTGCTCAAGCGAGTTGTAGGCGCAGGGCACAGCATCGGACAGGTCGCACATCTGCCAACCGACCAGTTGAGGGCAATCGACTCCTCCTCAGCATCCAAACCGCATTCCTATTCAGGAGATCGGGTATCTGACGGGGTCCATTATCTTGCCGCATGTCAAGCCGCATTAAGCCTGCTCGATCCAGAAGCCTTAGAGGATGTTCTAGTGCGAGCAACTGCCGACTTCGGAATCATGGCGCTTCTCGAGCATGTCGTGATCCCGCTGCTCGCCGAAATCGAGGTTGGATGGTTGGACGGATCGATGCGAATTAGTCAGGAGCATATGGCATCGGCCGTTCTGCGAACTCACCTGGACAGAGCAAGACTGTCCATGCCGGGAGCAAACTATGCGCCGAGGTTGCTCTCGACAACTCCTCGAAATCAGCATCATGAAATCGGAGCCCTGATGGTTTCGATCGTGGCCGCAATGCAGGGATGGAACGTTACCTACCTAGGGCCAAATCTACCGGCCGAGGAAATCGCGATGGCTGCACGGCAACGCAATGCGAGGGCGGTAGCCCTTAGTCTTGTCTATCCCGTTGATGACCCGGGCTTGGGTGATGAATTGCGGCGCCTTCGGCAGATGGTGGGGCCGTCGATATCGATTATCGTTGGCGGGAGGGCGGCGAGTGCATATGCAGGGATGCTCGATGAGATCGGGGGCCATGTCAGCGAGGACCTTAAGAGTTTCGGAAAACTTGTCAATCAAATCGCGACTTCTCGACTGGCGTAAAGGCAAGGGGCCACATTCATCGTAAATTGCCTTAGGAGTTCCCCGGATTCGAGTCGCGCGCAATTGATGCTTCACTGAGCCGGAAACTTTTCCGCCCCGAAGTGCGTTTTGCTAGTGTCTTGCGGGAGGCTCCCTTGATTTCTAGCACTTTCAGATTTGCGATTTTGGCATTCGGCGCCACGGGGATCGGGTTTATCGGTTCATCTTCACCCAGGGTCGAGACGCAGCAGTCAAAGGTCGACTACGCCTACGTCGATCAGATTTTTCGGAAATACGACTGCGTCGATTGTCATGTCGACACATCGAACGCGGCGGCCAAGTTGCACCTCACGACGCGTGAAGGATTAACAGCGGGTGGACGGTCGGGCGATGCGGTTGAAGTGGGGAAGTCAGGCGATTCGTTCCTGTTGAAGCTGGTGACGGGAGACCGCGCGCCGCGAATGCCTCCAGGAAATGGGAGCGGGCTTTCGAAAGACGAGATCACTCTCTTAAAGAATTGGATCGATGACGGCGCGAAAGCGAGTCCGTTTAGCGAGGCGCTCTCTCACTATTACGAGGCACGTCGGGCGAAGAAGTGGGATGATGCGTTGAAGGCATGCGACGCTATCGATGCAATGAAGATCGATGGCGTGGAAACGTGGGGCGTTGCCGCACAAAGCCGTTACGCTATCTTTGCGGCGACGAAAGATGAAAAGGGTTGGTACGACGCAGCGAAGAAAGTGATCGAGATCAAGGGGATCAACGGAAACGTTACGAACGATCTCGCATGGACCATCGTTGATCCGAAAACGTGGTTGAAGTCGCGCGATTTGGATTTGGCGATGAAAGCGGTGAATATGGCCGTCGCGAATACGCGACGGAAATCCGGCGCGGTCTTAGACACGCTGGCGTGGGTTTATTTCCAACAGGGCGACAAGGCAAAGGCGATTGAGACAGAGAAGGAAGCTATGAAATGTAGCGACGCCGAAGGCGCGACGCTAGACGCGTTGAAAGAGAGCCTGACGGCGTTTGGAGGCTGATGTTCCGCCGGGGGCTAGGTAAGGATCCATTCACAGCGACCCCCACCCCCTGGCCCCTCCCCCTGCTTATCGCCTTGCAGAACAAGCAAGTTTTGTTGTGGCTCGGAGTGGCGATTTCACAAGGAGAGGGGGGACATTCTTAGTTTCGTTTTCGTGCGAAGACGAACGCCGATGGAATAAGGCAGAGGATAAGCGTCCCAGTGCTGCCCGCACCGGGGAAGAACAGTGCGTGCTTCTTCTTCGGTTTGCTCTTCGGCTTCGTAGGCTTCGCCTTCACGGGCGGCTTCGGCATCGGGTTCGCGGGGGAAATTCCTTTGTTGATCTTTGTGATGAAGGCAACGCCGTCGCCGTCGTTCTGCTTCTCGATCGCGCGAAGGATGTCGGTCGTCACCATTCGGGAGTGTTGCTTGGACATTTCGGCCTGGACGGCCATGCCATAAGGGTTTCGGCGCGGAGGTCCCGGGGGCTGGTGGCAGTTCAGGCAGCGAGCCTTGCCAATCGCGCTATCTTCCTTCAACTTATAGGTGCTCATGAACGCCTTGAGGAATGGGGGCTTGGCTTCGCAAACCGAAACGGCGGCGGTGAGCAGGGCGAGGGCAATGATTCGACTCAATGTGGCTTTTGTCATGTCTTCTTGATCTCTAGGATGCTTCTCCAAGCTGGATTCGTCGGCAAGTACACGCCGCAGGTTCAATTATCCCGATCTTTATGGCCCGAATGTCCCACCCCGGATTCGCATCGCTGTATGATGGTCTCTATAAGATTTCCGCGAAGCGTCGTTTTTGGAGGAGGATCAAGTGAACAAGAAAATATCGACAGGAAGGGTTCGCATTGTTTTGCGAACGAGTTTGGTGGCTGGGGTTGCGGTTGCGGGCCTTGCGCTCGGATCGCTCTCGCACCTCGGAGTTCAGGGCGAAAGCACGCGAAAGTCGACGGATGCCCCGGCGATGTCCCGCGGCAAAATGTGCAACGACCTTTTCATCGCTATCGACCATCGTGATACTGCAGGGGTGAAAGCTCTTCTAGAAAAAGGCGCCGATCCGAATTCGCGGAACGGCCTCGATTTCACGCCGATCTATTTGGCCGCTGCATCGCACCAACCGGAAGTCGTCGATTTGCTTTTGAAGGCGGGTGCGAAGTCTGATGCTACTAGCATCTATGGCACGCCTCTCTCATTTGCGTGCGTCACGGGTAACGCGGTCGACGGAAAGAAATTCCTCGATATGGGCGCGAATGCATCCTTCCAGCGCGGGGACGGAATGACCCCGCTCATGGATGCGGCATATTCCGGTTCGGTCGAGATGACACAAGCCCTCATCGATCATAAGGTCGATGTGAATCTTAAGGATGACGGCGGGGAGACTGCGTTATCTCTTGCTGCTCGCGGTGGCGCTTTGGAAGTTGGCAAGTTGCTCATCGCGGCTGGCGCGGACGTAAACAATAAGAACGAAGAGGGGCTCACGCCACTCATGACCGCCTCGATGAACGGTCACGCTGATTTTGCGAAGCTATTGTTAGACAACGGTGCGAAGCCGAATGCCACCGATGCAAACGGTCGGACCGCCCTCGTCCTAACCGCAAATTACGCGGATTATCCGGACGTCGTGAAGACGCTCGTCGCGGCGAAAGCCAGCACGAGTGCC
>Ga0207680_10001630_pt1 | contig 10614 bp, 10 predicted proteins | sample KBSS23metaG_FD_184321 | JGI IMG/M metagenome (GOLD analysis project Ga0207680, IMG submission 184321) | Switchgrass rhizosphere microbial communities from Kellogg Biological Station, Michigan, USA - KBS S2-3 metaG (SPAdes) (version 2) | ecosystem: Host-associated > Plants > Roots > Rhizosphere... | reverse complement strand
GACGATAGGCGTGGTGTTGATGCGGAAGGTTTTTGCAGAAACGCCTAGCTCGAGAATCTGGCGACGCTCGCTTAGCTCGAAGGGCGAGAACAGGAACACCAGCTCGAAACGATTTTTGAATCCCAAGGGCCACGCTTCGCGCAGTCCCGTTACGTCGAAAAAGAACAGCTTTTCGGGGAACGTGAAATATTCCTGCAGCAGGCGGTAGCCGGGGAAACTGCGACGGGGGTAGGGAAGCATGGAGTCCCGTTCGTCGAATCCCGCAGGCCGCAGATTCTCAGGCCGCAGCGTAACGGGCCGCACGCGCGAATTGGGCGTGGTGTCGCGCACCAGAATCTGCACGGTGTTGGCGCACAGCAGTTCGTAAAGCGTATGCGCGACGTTGGCATCGGCGGCAATGTGCAGCCGCAGGGTATCCAGATCCATCTGCGCGAGTTGGGCATCCGGCGGGCCCTCGAAAGAAATGCGAATGGCCGAGGCGGCTTCCGCGTTCTTCACCGCGGGGGAAAGGCGGTCTGGCGATGTCCAGTCGCCGGCCGTGATGCGGAGCGGCCACACCGTGGTCTCGAAACAAGTCTGGAACTGGCACGGCACGCCGCCCACTGGCTTCGAATTTAGAATTGAGCCGCGCGCCACCTTTTGGGGCGAAGCGGCACCGCCCTGGTCCACATCCAGATGCATTTCGACGATGGACATCGATGGGATGGGCCGTATGTAATGCGGATACAGAATGCTGAGCAGCGCCTCGGTGATCTCCGGAAATTCGTCGTCGATCTTGAGATGGACGCGCGCTGCTAAAAAAGAGAAACCCTCCAGGAGCCGCTCCACATGCGGATCGGCGCTCTCTTTTTCGGTATCGAGCACCAGGCGGCTGGCGATCTTGGGATACTTTTCGGCGAACTCCGCGCCCATTTGGCGCAGGTAATTCAGTTCGCGTTCGTAATACAGCAGCAGATCGTCACGCACTGCGCTCGCCCCGGATCTGGTATTCGCCGCTCGAAAGTTGCAGCGTGGTGTCGAAGGACACCTGCTCGGGCGACGGGTCCATCTGCAGCATGCCTTCGATCTGGAAGTGCACTACGCGCATGGCATTCCCGGGAGCGTCCACCAGCGTCACGCGCACTTCCTTCAAGCGAGGCTCGAAGATGGCGACGGTTTTTTCGAGTTCCACCAGCAAGTGACCGCGATCGCGCGGTGAGTTGAGGCTCAGGGACGAAAAGTCAGGCAGGCCGTAGTTAAAGAGCGAATGCGAGACTTCCGCTAGAGACTCGTTCGCGGCGTCCGGATTGCGGCGCGTGTTCAGCAACCATTCGAGATCGCGGCGCAGCGACGCCTTTAACTGGCGGATGCTCTGTGCGCGCGTGGTGTGCGGGTCGGATTCGGCTCGCGGATCGCGGTCGATCAAGCGGTCGATTAAGGATGGCGTAACCGTGAGATCGGAATCCGCTTTCGCCATGGCTTACCGTGCGCACTCCAGAGCTTGCACCGGATCCAGGCGCGAGATCTGCGCGTAGAGTTTTTGCTTGACGGCCGGGTCGCCATCCATTTTGTTGAGACACTTGTAGAGCATCGCCAGCGGGTGCGCGACGGCGTCGGAAGTCTCCCACTCTTCAAGCTTATGCGCCTCAATCGATCGCGCCAGTTCTTCGAGAATGGGCTGCGCTAAGGCCTCATGGCTGGTCATCATGCAGATCTGTGCCAGTTGCAATTTGCGCTGGAAGCGTGTGCGGCCGGATTGTTGACGCGCGATGTCTTCGGAAAGCATCTGGATCGCATCGGCGGCCCGGCCGGAGCGCGCAGCCTCCACGGCCAGCGTAAAGGTGTCAGGCGGCGTGGGTTCCCCGGGTACGGCGTTCTCTTCCACCGCAGGTTCGTCGAAGGATGGCGCGGATACTTCCGGTGTGCTGCCGTTGGTGGTGGCCTGCACTACATCGCGAATCCAAGCTTGCGTTTCGGCGTTGGCGGTAGCTGTATCGTCCATTAAAGTCAAATGCGGGAGGCTGGGCACGTCCGCCAATAGCGCCCGCAGTTCACTGATCACGGCTTTCGAGATGTTGTAGTAACCCCACTCCTCCGCGGCGCGCACGACATAGCGCTGCAGATCCAGCCAGCCACGCCCGCAGGGTTCGGCCATGGCGGTCTCGGCCGCTTCCAGCACTTCGCCCCAATTCGCTTCGAGCGACAGCCGCTTGATGTTCTGGCGGACTTCGGACGATGGAGGAATCAGCATGGTCGGGTCAGGCGATTCGCCGTAGCCGCGCACTTCTCCCCAGCGGTATCCGCGCAGCAATAGGTAAGCCGCGGGGCTGGATGCGTCTTGTTGCCGAAGGAAGCGCGCGACGGCGGCCAGACGCACCGTGACGTCATCCAGATCCTGCGGTTCCAAGCCGACAACCGATTTCTTCTTTCGCGTCGGCGCGGCCGCGGTCCCGCCGCTTCCGCTCTCTTCGACGGCTTCCAGTTCCGCTTCGGCCTCTTCAGGCTCGGGCCGTCGCCCTTCCTGGTCTAACCGCTTTTGCAGAATCTGGTTCGCCGCGTTGCGAACTTCTTCGAGCGCCGTTTTCAGGGGAGTAAAACTGGGCGCGTAGTTACCGAACTTCTCGTCGCACAGGGTGCGCAGGGAATCGATCGATTCCAAACTGCCGTCCATGGCCGCGACCCAGGCCTCGTATTGCGCGGTGGAAGTGCCCGCCGAATCCTTCTCGAACTCTTCGAGCGTGACCTTGCCGTCGGCAATCGCGGCCTCGCGTGCTTCGCGCTTCTGATCGCTCTGCGCCGCGTCTTCCTCGGATCCCACCGAACGCGATTCCTTGAACTTGTAATAGCTGAAGCCGCCGCGCGTCAACGGGGCCTTACGCACCGGGTCGTCGAGGCGCGTTCCCACCCACTCCAGCGGAGCGCTGCGCAATTCTAAATCGCCGTCCTCGACTTCCGGATATAGCGTGTCCCAGAAGTTCTCCACTAGTTTGTGCAACAGTCCCAGGCTTTGCTGCAATCCCGCGAAACCCTCTTGATGCAGGTACGCCTCAGTGAGCCATGCGGCCAACTGCAAGTCTTTCGACTGCATAGCCAGCGTCTCGCCGGCCAGCTTAATCACCAGTTTGTAGTCGGCGACTTTGCGCTCGCGCTGCCACTCACCCTGTGGGGCGTCGTCTTCCTGGCGGCGCGCTTCCTTGATCTTGTCGTAGACCGGAGCGTAGCGGAGATTGGTGCCGCTGGGGCTGTCTCCGGGGATCGGGTTAAGTAGATCGTCGCGCAGAGGCATGGCGTGAAATTACGAAGCGGCTTGCGCTGCGGGCATGAACTCGATCTTGCGAATCTCCAGAATCGGAACTTCTTCTCCGTCGACGTCGAAGACTCTTTGTCCGAAGGGCAGGGCTTGCCCGTCCACCTCGGCCCATTCGGTGGCGCGCCCCAGACGGATATTGTCGTCGGTTCGCTTCGCCGAAAGCGGAGCCAGGACCGGCAACAGCACCTCGCCCAGTTCCATGCCCTTGAAGGCGGGGCCGGTGCGGACCAGCGCCGGAACCCACAACAAGTCGCGCAGACGTTTGGGAGCTTCCGTCTCGATCGATTCGACATGCGCCAGCGGAATCCACAAATAAGCGCCGGCCGCATAGACCTCCAGGCGCGCGCCCACGCGCGGGTCTGCATCCTCGAAGGACTCAAACAATTTGCCGTTCAGCGTGCCGCCGCGTTCATTTGCAATGGCGGGAACCGATGGATAGTCTTTTTTCTGAAACGTTTCGGCACGCAGGCGCTCGGCATGCAGCGCGGAGAAATACAGCATGGCGCCTAACTTCGCGTCAGGCGTGGCATCTGCCAACAGATGCAGGTGCTTCTCGGCGCGGTCGTACTCGCCCTGAAAGCACAAAAGCTCAAACAAAAAAGTGCGGCGCCGGACGTCGGTCGGGTTATCCCTGACTTCGACGCCCAGCGCCTGCACCGCTTCATTGAGTTTTCCGGCTCGAAATAGCTCCTGAGCAGCCATTGAAAGGGACTAGACCTTTTGACTGGCTCCCACGTCGTAGCCCGCTTGCGTGGACCCGCCCAGCGTACCGTCGGGCTTTTGCTCCTTGTATTCGACTTCAATCTTGGTGAAGTTCAGCGAGAAGGACTCCGTGGGAAGGCCATCGCCGCCGGCTTGACCGGTCGTGTGGTAGGAAGAGATCAGCAAGTCGCTGAAGGTCCACTTGAGATACTCCTGTTGCTCTTTACCGGCCCTGCGGCAAACCAGCACGGCTTTCTTGATGTGCTCGCCGTTCGCGCATGCCAGAAACAGTTTCGGAGATGCCTTGCTCAAGTACTTCGAAGTGAACTGAGGGTCCCCCATATTGACTTTGCCGCCGCCGCTGCCACCGCCGGCGTGAGAGGTGCCCACCTGCGATTCACCCCACGAAAAGGACTCGATGTCGATTTCGTTTTTGTGCTTCGCATCCTTACTCTCACCGTCAATACCATCTATCTTCAAAAAATAATCAACTGCCATTGCGTATGTCTCCTCCTGTTTCTACTCGCGTTAAATGTCAAGAACCGGGATCATTACTTACGGGCGCTGGCCGGCAATTCGGCTACCAGTCGCAGTGAAACTGACAACTCATCCAGTTGGAAATGCGGGCGCAGGAAAGCAGTGGCGCGATACACGCCTGGCTTGCCGGGAACTTCGGAGACCTCGATTGAAGCATCGCGAAGCGGCTTTTGCGCCTTATACGTGGGGGACGCATTATCGTCGGGCGTGACGTAGTTCTGGATCCACTGGTTGAGCCAGCGCTCGCAATCGGTACGCGACATAAAGCTGCCGAGTTTGTCGCGCATCATGGCTTTCAGATAGTGCGCGAAGCGCGAGACCGCGAAAATATAGGGCAGTTGCGTCGATAGGCGCGCGTTCGCATTGGCCGCATCCTTGTCGTACAGCTTGGCTTTCTGGGTGCTCTGGACGCTGAAGAACGCCGCGTAGTCAGTGCCTTTGCAGTGCACCAGCGGAATGAACCCCTGATCCGCCAGTTCCTTTTCGCGGCGGTCCGTGATGGGGACTTCGGTGGGGCACTTCATGGCCACGTCGCCTTCGTCGGTATAGAAGTTGTGTACCGGCAGGCCTTCCACCAGTCCGCCGCCTTCCACGCCGCGAATCGCCGCGCACCAGCCATACAGCGCGTAGGCGTTGGTCAAGCGCGCGCCCAGCGAATACGCCGCGTTGGTCCACAGATACTTGGAGTGGTCCGTGCCGTCCACGTTTTCTTCATAACTAAAGGTGTCGACAGCTTTCGTGTTTTTGCCGTAAGGCAAGCGGCCCAGCACGCGCGGGCAGGTGAGTCCCACGTAGCGCGAATCCTCGCTTTGCCGGAAAGACTTCCACTTGGCGTACTCCGTGGTGTCGAACACTTTGGATAAATCGCGCGGGGCGTCGAGCTGCGCGTAGCTATCCAGGTTGAAGAACTCCGGGCTGGCAGCGCTGAGAAACGGCGCATGTGCCGCCGCAGCGGTCTGCGCGATTCGTTCCAGCAGCTCGATATCCTCGGGACCTTTTCCAAACTCATAGTCGCCGATGATCGAAGCAAAGGGAGCGCCGCCGAAGATGCCGAATTCCTCTTCGTAAACCTTCTTGAACAGGGCGCTCTGATCGAACTCAGGAGCCCGCTGCAGGTCGCGCAGCAACTCTTTTTTCGAGACGTTCAGTACCTTGATTTTTAGCTGATCGTTGGTCTCGCTCTGGTCGAGCAGGTAGCGCAGCCCGCGCCAGCTCCCTTCCAGCTTCTGGAAAGTGGGGTGATGGAGAATTTCGTTCAACTGGATGGACAGCAAATGATCGATCTGCGCAATGCGCGCGTTGATCATGGTCTCGGCGTCGCGCGTCACCGTCATGGAGCCTTCGAGCACCTGCGCGACGAACTCCTTGACCAGGTCCTTGCCCCGTTCCTTGGTGCCGGTGTCCTTGGCCATGCGGCCTTGTTCGACGATCTGATCGAGCAGGCCTTTCTCTAAAACTTGTTCGCTGGCCTTAGGAGCCGCACTTTGTTTCGCGTCAGCCATTGGATCCTCCGTCACCCATTTCTTTTTTCAGCTTGTCCAGCTTGTCCTTGTCGCCCACTGCATCGAGCAGCAGTTCTTCCAGTTTGTCGTTGCCCTGCAGGCTGCCGCGCAGATCGCTTAGCTTCGTCCGCAGATCCATCAGTTCCTTCAGGGGCTTCACCTGGCGCGCCACGTTGTCGGGCGCGAAATCGTCCATGCTCTTGAAGTTCAGGTCCACTTTGAGCTGTGGAGCATTGGGATCCTCGCTCAACTTGTTCTCCACCGTGAACGCGAGGTGCGGCTTCATGCCTTCGAGCACGCTGTCGAAATTGTCGGGATTGACCTCGACGAATTTGCGGTCGCGCAGCCGGGGCAGCGGCTCCGTGGGCTGGCCCGTAAAATCTCCCAGGACTCCCATGACGAATGGTAGTTCCTTCAATTCGATCGCGTCGCCGACCTCAACGTCATAGGTCACGTGCACGCGCGGGGGACGGACCCGGTCCAGTTTGTGTTGAGTACTCTGTTTAGCCATTAATTTAACCTCTTGAGTGGGATGGCGCCGGGGTGGCCGGCAAGCGGAAGGCGGACTGCATTACATCCTGCATTACATGATGTTACGCGCAACCGAGGGTAAGAGTAGATCATGCGCGGGTTGTCGACTCCGTTCGAGTATATCCGCAGCCGTTCGCATGCGTCAAGGCAGCCGCTGGGGCCTAGGCCAGGCGTCTTTCCAAAGAAGTTCGGCGTCGGAGCGCCTGACGTAGTTGGCATCGATCTCGGTAGGGTCCAGTACCTCCCCCCTCCCTAATCGGTCGAAGGCGATGTGTCCGATAGATCCCGCTAAGCTTCTGGGAGCCTCTAAAACCGGCCTGGAGACGCCGTCGAGGCGGAGCCCGTGAGTGACAATTTCGAGGTCGCCCTGGGGGAGCGCGGACAGCCAGTCGGTGAGCTTCGCTACCACCTCTTCCTGGACTGGACGATGGGCGGCGTCGTAGACCCCGCCGTAAACTTCGCCCCGGCGGGCGTCGAGGACGGTGGCCCGCAATGGCCGCGACCCATACCAGGCCAAGGCCTGGAGATTCGACACTGCGATCACTTTGCGACCGGTGGCCTCCGCCAGGCCCTTGACGGCCGTGAGCCCCACCCGCACGCCCGTGAACGAACCGGGGCCGGACGCAGATGCGAAGGCGTCTACCTGTTCGATGCCCAGACCGTGCCGGGCGAGCAGGCGCTCGATCTCTCCGAAGAGCACGTGCGCGAACCCGTCGGGGGAATCGAGAGGCACTTCTTCGAGCAGGCCCTGCTCGCCGACCAGCGCGATACTTCCAAACTCCCCTGCGGTATCGATCGCCAATACGTGGAGGCTCACGGCGTCAGCCTGTACACTCTATCCAGCGCGTACGCCTTTCCGTTGGCGTTGAGCAGCATGAGGTGCAAACTAACTGTCGCCGGGTACTGGTTGGCTAGGGAGCGGGGAAGCGTGAGCGTTCCCTCGCGGCCGGTTCCTACTACGCGATAGCCTTCGCCGTCGAGCGGGACTTCCGCGGTCCATTCGACCAGGAGGGAACGCGTGGCCCGCGTGTCGCGCTTGATCTTTACCGCGAACGGTGCCGGTTTTGAGAGCGAAAGCTCGGTTCCTGAGGGAGCCGTGATTTCGAAGGGAATTTTCAGGGGGTTTTGCTCGACCTCCTGCACCGGCACGGGACGCGAATCGAATTTGTAGGATTTGAGCATCCCTTCCTTGCGGCCTTCGCGCGAAACGCGCAGCACCCAATCGTGCAGCTTATCGGGAGGCTCGCCCGTGAAATGCTCTCCCTTGTAATCTTTCATCTTGATCTGCTCGCCGGTCGCCGGGTTCATCCAGGTCACGTCGTAGTTATGATTTTCGACGGTCAATTCGACCAGCCCGGGCTTTTCGACGTAGACGATGTATTCAACGTCTTCGAGCGCGACTGCGCGCCCGCCATCGACGTCGAAGTACGGCTCCAGTTCCCAGTAGCGGTTGCCGCTCATGAACTCCGCCCAAGCTTTCATGTACGGGCCCGAGCCGGACGCGGGGTACTGGCTGTTCATGGTGGCGTTCCACAGATCGCGCTGCGATTGGATCCCAGTGTTCACGGCGGGGAGCTGGTAGAACTGATGTTCGACAGCCCCCAGGTTCTGCTCCGCGCTTCCGTAACTGAGAACGTTCATCCATCCGTCGCCCGCCAGGGGCGCCGAAGTCGAAGACGCCATGGTGGTGCGCGGATGATTGTAGGCATCCAGTTTTTTCAGCAGCGCGCCGGCATCTTTTATAAGGGCACGTCCATGAGCGGTCTCTTCAAACGCCGGAGCGCCCGCCCAAGTGATGTTAAACGCGGAAAACTGCGACACGATGTTGGTGATGTAAATCTCGCGCTGGCGCGTGTCGGCTGGAATTGCGGCTAGTACGAGATCGGCTGTCAGTCCTTTGGAATTGATGGCGCGCACGCGCTCGGCGGCTTCGCGCAGATCCGTTCCTGTGCCCATGGTGACTCGCAAGTGCGTGAACTTTTCCTGCGCGCGCTGGTCGATCAGTTTGTCGAACTCGGCCCGTGGCATCTCAGTAAAGCGTTCAACCGGGGACGCCATCCACAAATGCTGCTTGAGATTTTCCGTGGCGAAATGATGCACGTTGGCCACGCGCACGAATCCCGGCGACTCGGACTCCGCGGCGGTCAGGTAGCCGGTCTGCCCGTCGAGGCGGGGAAGGTTGCTGGTCAGGCGGTAATCCCACGCGCCCGCCTCGGTGGGGGCATAACGGATCACCAGTTTGCGGCCGTCGACGAACGCGCGCAGCAAATACGTCTTGTGGCGAGGGGAGCGGAACTCGGCGCGCAGCTCCGCCTGGGCCGCGTTTTCCTGGGGCATCAGGTCGAAGGTCAGATCGCACGCGCTCCACTCAGGACAAGCGTTCTGCGCGAACAGGGAACTCGACGCGAGCAATAGCCAGACCAATAGCAACATCGCTAGAGCCACTATATCGCGTCGTATAATGGCCGCATGAAATACTTGCTGCTCGCGATTTGCTGCGCCGCCGCCCTGGCCGCGCCTGCCACTGAAGAATTCAAAACCTCGGCTGGGGTGTTAAAGATCACGCCGATCCAGCATGGCAGTTTGACGCTGGAAGCGGGAGGGCAGGTGATTGAGGTCGATCCCGCCGTCAGCGGGTTTGGCGCAGCGCCCGACTTCAGCAAAGTCCCCAGAGCCGATTTGGTGCTGATCACGGACATTCACGATGACCATCTCGACGTCGCCAGCCTGGCGAAAGTGCGCAAGCAGGGAACTACAGTGGTGATCCCGGGCGCGGCGTCGGGGAAAGTCCCCGACGGCGTGATCATGAAAAACGGCGAGACCAAGAAGTTTGGCGCGTGGACTATCGAGGCGATCCCCATGTACAACTTGAAGAACGGTCCGTACCACGATAAGGGCCGCGGCAACGGCTATATCGTCACTTATGGCGGGCTGCGCGTTTATATTGCGGGCGACACGGAAGGCATTCCCGAAATGCGCGCGCTGAAGAACATCGACGTGGCGTTCATCCCCATGATCCTGCCTTACACGATGTCACCTGCGGAAGCCGCCGACGCGGTGAAGGCGTTTCGTCCGAAGGTGGTGTATCCGTATCACTATGGCGAATCTGACCTGAAAGTGTTCGACGCGGCGTTGAAGGGGACTGGCATCGAAGTGCGTTTGCGCAATTGGTACTAAAGCCAGGCCGACGGTGGGAGGATTTTAAATTCCTAACCAGCCGGCGATGGTTTTTTCCCATTCCGTCACGAAAGTCTTCTGACCTTCGCGATTGTGCCACCAGCCATGCGGAGTGTAGTTTCGATCCGGCGCGCCTACCACTAGAGTCGTCAAATCCGGCGCTACGTCGCGGAAGATTTGCCCGGCGCGGCGGGTGTGAAAATTGCTGGTCACCACCAGCAGACGCCGGATTCCTTCGCGGCGAATCTCCGGCAGGAGGGCCACGGCTTCCGCGCGCGTCGACCGGCCGGCGTGGTTGACGGGCACGAAATACGCTTGTGGATACCCGTGCTTCACCGCAAACGGAATCGCCAGATCGCTCTCGTACAGGCCGTAGGCGCCGTCCGGTCCGCTCACCAGCACTTTGGGAGCGTAGCCGTCGCGAACTAACTGCGCGGCGGTCAGGATGCGATTCCCCCAGCCATCGCCGGCCAGCACTAACACGGCGTCGGCTTTTTGCGGCGGATCTTCGTGCACCAGATAGCCGCCCAACGCGCCCAAGATTTGCGAGTGGAAAATTGCGACAACAACCGCCAGCGCCAGGACGAACAGCCAGCGGCGGGCACGCGAGGGAGGTCTCACCTAGGGAAATTACTTCTCGTCGGAATTCTTGGATTCCAGATGCCCGACGGATTTCAAACGTTGAAACAGCCGCTCGACTTCTTCTTCATCCTCGGCACGCAGCACCGGGTAACGCGCGGGCGCCGCCGCCTCCGCGTCTTTCTCGGAAGCAAGCTCGGGCGCGGCGTGTTCACCCCAATACTCGCGATAAGGAATGCCGTCGAGCAGCGCTTCGCGCGAGAAACGCCGCAGATGGCGCAGGAGGCTGCTGGAGGA
>Ga0207680_10001627_pt1 | contig 10628 bp, 8 predicted proteins | sample KBSS23metaG_FD_184321 | JGI IMG/M metagenome (GOLD analysis project Ga0207680, IMG submission 184321) | Switchgrass rhizosphere microbial communities from Kellogg Biological Station, Michigan, USA - KBS S2-3 metaG (SPAdes) (version 2) | ecosystem: Host-associated > Plants > Roots > Rhizosphere >... | reverse complement strand
CTGATATTCCTTGATCTTTCCCCCGGAGACGTCGATGCGCTGCTCCTTGACCCAGGCGGAAGTGACGTTCCGCAGCGTCTTCGAGGCGCGCTCGACGCCGTGTCGGATCGCGTCCTCGAAGCTCTTCTCGGATCGGGCGCTGATTTCGGTGACTCGGGCGACGGTGTTCATGGGACCTCCAATCTCCAGCCATCAGAGCAGAGTTCCCGCGCGGAGGCCAGCGCGAAACCTTCTTTCGTCTCCATCGTAAGATCGGGAATTCCGGAACGGCGATTCGCTCCGGCGGAGGAGTCAACCCTTGGACCCCCTTCCCAAAACGATTCTCGACGGCATCGGCGGCACTTCGCTTCTCCTCCTGCGGAAAATCGCGCCGGAAAACGGCGCGCGGCTCCTCCTGAAGCTGGAGAGTGAGAACCCCACCGGCAGCATGAAGGATCGCGTGGCGCTGGCGATGATCGAGGCGGCCGAAGCGGATGGACGTCTGAAGCCCGGCGGCTCCGTCGTCGAGTACACGGGCGGGAGCACGGGCGTTTCGCTCGCGCTCGTCTGCGCGGTGAAGGGATACCCGATTCACATCGTGAGCTCCGACGCCTTCGCGCGCGAGAAGCTGGAGCACATGAAAGCGCTCGGGGCGAAGCTCGAGATCATCCGCAGCGAAGGCGGCGGCATGACGGAAAAGCTCACCCGCGACATGGTCGAGGCGGCCCGAGTGATCGCGGAAGAAACCGGGGCGGTGTGGACGGATCAGTTGCGCAACGTCGATCAGCTCTCGGCCTATCACCGGATGGCGGATGAAATCCGGGAGCAGACGGACGGACGGATCGACGCCTTCGTCCAGAGCGTCGGGACTGCCGGGTCGATTCGCGGCGTCGCGGAAGGGCTCCGCCGGCGCCTGGCCGCCGTTCGCATCGTCGCCGTCGAGCCGGCGGAGTCTCCGGTACTGTCGGGCGGAAAAACGGGAGCGCACAAGATCGACGGCGTGGGGGCGGGGTTCGTCGTTCCGCTCTGGAAAAAGGAGCTCGTCGACGAAATCGAGCGCGTTTCGACCGAGGAAGCCTCGGCCATGATGATGCGCCTGGCGCGCGAGGAGGGCGTCTTCGCGGGCACGTCCACGGGCGCCAACGTCGTCGCGGCGCTGCGGTTAGCCGCGAAGCTCGGGCCGGGCGCGACGATCGTCACCGTCATGTGCGACACGGGCATGAAGTACCTCAGCAAGAAATAGGACCTCCAGGGCTTTACGATTCGCGCATGAAGACGGAAGATTCCTCGCCGGCCGAATCGGCCATCGCGCGTCAGGTCGAGCGTTTCATCGCCGCGTACGAGGCGGGCGACGCGGAGGCCCTCCTCGATACCTATTCGGACGATCTCGTGAAGGCCCGCCACGGCGCTCCGGACGAGCGCAAGAGTGAGACCGCGCGGAGGCTCCGGGAGGTCTTCTCGAATTTCACGGGACGCGTGGATGTCGAAAACGTCGAGACGCTCGTCTCGGGCGACCTCGCGGTCAACCGTGGAACTTTCGTCGTGACCGTCACTCCGCGAGGAGGAGGGGAGACGAGGACGTTGCGCCGTCGCTTTCTCGAGATCTGGCGGAACGAAGGCGGAACCTGGCGGGTTCTGCGCACGATGGACAATTCCGCGGAGTGAACCGCGCCCGGCGCGCCGGTGCTAGACTTGAACAAAATGAAATGCACGCTCCCTGCCGTGCGAATCCTCTGGGTAATCGCGTCGCTGGCGACGTCCGCTTCGGCGAGTGATCTCAAGTCTCTTCTCAAGAACCCCGTTTCGCCCGCCGGGATCGCCTTGCTCGCCCCCTTTTCCCGGGATCCGCAGGTCGTCGCGAGGTGGAAGAGCGCTCTGTCGGATGGCAACCCGGACGTCCGAGGTGTTGCGGCGCGGGCCATCAACACCTGCGGCGTGGCCGAGCTCCTGGGGGACGTTACCGCGGCGTTGTCGAGAGAAACCGATGCCGCGGCCGCCCGGGAGGAAGTTCGCGCGATCATTCTGCTCGGACGCGGGGAAGGTGACGAAGCGGCGTTGGCGGCCGGGGGCCGATTCTCAGGCCTGCTCGACGCCGCGATCGTCCGGGCTTTTGCGCGGGCGCGCGGGCTCTCCGCCCTGCCCCTGTTTTTTGCGCGGCTGCGGAATTTGAACCTGAGCGAGGAGGATCGCGCGGCATTTTTCCGGCTCGCCACGAGGGGGAACGAGAGTCGGCTGGGCGCGGCGTCCATGGCCCTGGGAAGGCAGGACGCGCAGGCATGGAGGGCGGTACTCGCCGGCGCGCGACGGGATCCGGCGCTGGCGAAATCGGCCGTGGTGAAAACGGCGATTGCCTCGACCGCGTCCGTCTTTCGAGGCGAGGCCGCCTGGTTCCTCGCGAAAGAATATTGCGAGGACCGCCAATTGGCGGACCCCGACCTTCTTTCGACCCTGAGGGCGGCGGAGTCGGCGGACCCCGCGATCCAGGCGGATCCCGAATCCGCGTTCGGGGAGGAGTTGCTGCGGCGAATCCTCGGGGAGACTCCTGTCGAAAACCAGGCCTGGATCGCCTGCCTGCGGGAGAACGAACATTGTCACCTCGACTCGGACCTCCGTCAGAGCAAGGTGCTCGCGTATTTGACCCCGGGCGAGCGGGAAGCGATGGATCAGCGAAATCAAAAAAATCTCCCCGCTGACCTTCGGAAGAAGAGAGAGGCTTCGACGGGGGGGGGCGTGTCTCCCGCGGAAAAAGCCGGCAGGGATCTGGATCTCGCCGATCCCGTTCCCGCGAAGCTCTGGTCGGTGTCGGAGCTGCCGAAGGGACTCGGGAAGGATCTTCTCGAAGCCGCGAGCTGCGGAGGTCTCATGAAGGGCAGCATGGGAGTCGCCGAAATCAGCTATCGAACGGATGGGAGGCCGGCGGAAGTCACGATCCTTTCGACTCCTTCCTTTTCCGGATGTAGCCGAATTCTCAGGGCGGTGTTTCTCCTGACGCTCGCTCCCCCCAACGAGCCGACGACCGAGGATTACCCTCTGGTTCGAGCGACGATTCTGGTCCCCGGCGTTCTTGCCGCAGCGGAGGAGAGCGACTTGCCCCTCGGGTCGAGTGTGTCGCCCAACACCTGGGATGTCCGCGGGAGGGTCAAACCCCCGATCCTCCGGTTCAAGAAGGAACCGGTCTATCCCCCAAGCGCGGTCAAGAATCACATTCAGGGCCTCACGATCATTCAAGCGGTCGTCTCGGAGAAGGGCTTTGCCAAAGAGCTTCGGGTCGTGAAGAGCGTCTCGCCCTTGCTCGATCTGGCGTCTCTCCTGGCGGTTTCGCAATGGACCTACGAACCTGCCCAGCTGGACGGCCGCCCGGTCCCCGTGTATCTCACGGTCTCCGTCAACTTCCAGCTTCGTTGACCCGGGCCTCGAAAACCATGATCCGGGCGCGACGGTCAGACGACGAGAACGGAGCGAACGAGAGAGAACCGGAAGGCGGGAGGTCCAATTTTCGTTTCTGCGGGAGCGCCGTTGAACTGGTCTGAACGGGGGGAGAGCGCTCCCGGGGGCCTTCAATTTCGGATCTTCAATGTCCCTTGCGGCCGCAGGCCTTCTCGAATCCCAGCGAGCATGCTTTCTGGAAGGACGCCGTCGCCTTCTCCCGGTCGGGGGAGATCCCGGTTCCCTTCTCGTAGGCGATCGCGAGATCGAAGCAGCCTTCGCCGTCGCCCGCCTGGCACGCCCTGTCGAGGAAGGACGTGGCCCGGGCGGGATCGGGCGAGACCCCGGCACCGCCGCTCGAATAGATCGCGGAGGCGTTGAAGCAGCCGAAGGAGTCGCCGCGCTCGCAGCCGCGCACGGAGAGCTCGAGCGCCCTCGCGTTGTCGGTATCGAGGGAGAGCGCGCCGAGGAGCGAGCAAGCGCGCGCGCCGTTCCCGTCGAAACCGACGTCCGTGGGGTCGGACCGGCGCTCGCACGCGTCCCGGAAGATCTCCGCAGCTCGGGCCGCGTCCTTCGTGACGCCGATCCCGTCGCGATAGGCGCGGCCGAGGTTGACGCAGCCGTTCAGGTTCGACGACTGGCAGTGGCTGCCGTCGCAGCCCCGGCGGTAAAGGGCGAAAGACCGCTCGGCGTTTCGAGGGACGCCCCGTCCGTTTTCGTAGAAGAAGCCGAGGTTCGTGCAGGCCGTGGAGCTCCCGCCCTCGCACGCTTCCTCGTAGCGCGCCGCCGCGAGCTTGAGGTTCCGGGGACCGCCCCGCCCCTCGTCCGCCATCAGGCCGACGTTGTAGCAGGCCTTCGCGTCGCCGAGGTCGCAGCCCCGCACGTAGAGAGCGGTGGCGCGGCGGTCGTCCCGCGAGACGATCTTTCCCGTGGCGGGGAGGAACGCCGCGTGGGCGCAGCCAGCGGCATTTCCGAGGGCGCAGGACCGGTCGAGAGCGGCCTTCGCGTCCTTCGAGCGGTCCGTCCATTCGAGGAGTCGGACGCCCAGATCCGCGCAGGCGGCGGCCGAGCCGGATCTGCAGGCGGAATCGTAGAGCGCGAGGGCGCGTTCGCGACGGCTCGCCGCCGTTCCGAGGCTCCAGGCCTGGCGGAAGCATCCGCTCGCGATTCCCCGCTGGCACAGGCTCTCGAAGAACGGCCCCTGCTCGACCGGCGCGACCGACACCTCGACGGAGGACACCGCGCGCCGGATCACGACGCGCACCGGAGCGAGAGATCGAATGTCGTACCCGGCGTTGACGAACTCGCACTCGTTGCCGACGGGGGCGGAGCCGACTTCCTGGACGAGATCGTCGGGACGAATTCCCGCCGCCGCTCCGGGACCGCCGGGCAGGACCTCGACCACCAGGGCGCCTTTCGCGCCGGGCGGAAGCTTGAGCCTCTTGCGCGCCTCGCGGGAGATCGGCGCGGTCTCGAAGCCGAGCGTTCCGCGAACCGATAGGGCAGACGTCGAACGAGCGGGCTCCTTCCCCGACGGCGGGCCGGTCGACGAGCAGGCGGCCGCGAGAACGGCGGTCGCCGCGAGAGCGGCGAGGCGGTTGCGGGACGAGATCGCGCGCATCGAGTTCGTCCGAGGATTGTACCTCTCGCGGCCGGGAGGGCCGCGCCGGGACCGATGCCTTCACGGAATCGTGTATTGTCACGCGTGGACGGCGCCGTCGGTGACCGGTGTTTCAGGGTCCTTGGGGAGAGCCGGGCTCGCTCGAGGAGCCGCCAGGTTCGCCGGGCCCGTGAGACTGCGAGAGGCGGTGTCGGGTGGCCGCGGGTCAGAATCCCCGTTTCGCACGACGCACCTGCGGATTGGGTTTCGATGGCGTGCCGTGCGAAACGGGGAGCCCTCTGCCCCGCGTCTCCCTGCCGCCTCTCGCCCCGGGCACCGAATCCGCGGCACACTCTCGCTCGCGGATGGGCGCCTGTTCAGGGGATTTGTATTGTCTTAAGGTGGCGCCCCTTCGGGCGCGTCGCGCGTGACGCGGCGCGGCGCAGAAAATGACGGCGCCGCGCGACGGGTCTGTTCCGTGCTTCGCACGGGGTCGCGATCCGAGCTCCGCGAGTGTCGCGACGCTCGGCTCCGGTGGGGCGCCGGAGCGGTCGAGGGTTTACCCGAGTCGCGCAGGTCACGGCGACGGTCCGCGACCATTCCCCGCACGGATTCGTCTGTTGGCGGCAAACGGAAACCGGGAAGGCGCCGATCCCGTATAAGTTCACGCCATGACCTCCCGTCCATCGATCTCCCGGGTGGCCCTCGTCGCGGTCTGGCCGCTCGCCGGGGCCATCGCGGGAACCCAGCTCTACATCCAGGTGACGGCCGCCGGGATGCATCATTCCTTCTGGCAGATCGCGGGATGGCAGATCTGCGTATGGTCGGGTTGGGCGCCGCTCGCCCCGGCGATTCTCTGGCTCCGCGCTCGGGTCCCCGTCGGGCGGCCCTGGCGCCGGGGATTGCCGGTGCACGCCGCGGCGGCGCTCGCCGGCTCGAGCCTTCACGTCCTCTACGCGGCCAGGGTGGGAACGCTGTTCCATCCGTTTTCGGACGCGCCGATGCGCATGAAGACTTCGATCGCGGAGCTGCTGGCGGGATCTCTCCCTTCGGCGCTTCTCGTCTATGGCGCGATCCTCGCGGCGGGCTATGCCTTCGAATATCACGAGCGCTTGCGCGACCGCGAAACGCGTGCCGCCCAGCTCGAGGGAGAGGTGTCGCGAGCGCGTCTCGACGCGTTGACCGCCCGCCTGCAGCCGCATTTTCTCTTCAATACGCTCCACACGATCGCGGGGCTCGTCCGGACGGCGCAGCCGGACGCCGCGCTGGGGACGATTGCCGATCTCTCGGATCTGCTGCGCTCCACCCTCGATCGGACGGCCCCCGAGACGCCGCTCGCGGGCGAGCTCGCGATGCTCGACCGGTATCTCGCCATCCAGAAAACGCGATTCGGCGACCGCCTGACGGTCGAGATCGACGTGGACGATGGCGCGCGGCATGCGCTCGTTCCCGTCCTGCTCCTGCAGCCGATCGTCGAGAACGCGCTCCTTCATGGGATCGAGCGCTGCCCTGGGCCGGGTCGGGTCGCGATCCGCGCGCACCGCCGGGGAACCCGGCTGGAGCTCTCGGTCGTCGACTCGGGTCCCGGGCCGGAGAAGGAGTCGCCTCGCGACGGAATCGGTCTGTCCGTGACGCGCGAGCGCCTCGCCAATCTCTTCGGGGCGGAGTTCGAGCTTCGCCTCGAAAGCGCGGCGGGAGGGGGCGCGGAGGCCCGGATCTCGATTCCGTGGCGGACCGCCGGGGAGGCGCTTGAGGCCTGAACCGATCCGCGCCATCGTCGTCGACGACGAGGAGCTCGCGAGGCGCACGCTGGCGCTCCTCCTTCGCCGCGATCCCGAGATCGCGCTCGCCGGAGAGTGCGGCGACGGCGACGAAGCGGTGCGGATGATCCGGAGCCTCCGGCCGGACCTCGTTTTCCTCGACGTGCAGATGCCGGGAAGGGACGGCTTCGCTGTCGTCGAGGAAGTGGGGCCCGCCGCGATGCCGCCGATCGTCTTCGTGACGGCGCACGATCGGTACGCCCTCCGCGCGTTCGAAGTGCACGCGCTCGACTATCTCCTGAAACCGTTCGACGACGGCCGCTTCCTCGCGGCGCTCGAGCGGGCGAAGTCGGAGGTGCGGTTCCGGACGGAGCGGCGCCTTCCCGAACGCCTCGCGGCGCTCCTGGCCGAGCGGGACGCCGCGCGCCGCTACTGGAAACGGATCGCGGTTCCCTCCGGAGGCGCGACCCGCGTTCTCGACGTGGAACGGATCGACTGGATCGCGGCCGAGGACTATTACGTCCGCGTGCATTGCGGGAAGGAGTCGTACCTGTGGCGCGAGTCGCTCGGGACGCTCGAGGAGCACCTGGATCCTTCCCGTTTTCTCCGAATCCACCGGTCGGCGATCGTCAACCTCGGCAGGCTCCGCGAGGTCCATTCGAAGTTCAAGGGGGATGCGGTGGTCGTCCTCGAAAACGGCGTCACCCTTCCCGTCTCCCGCAGCCGCCGCAAGCGGGTGAAAGCGGTCCTGTCCGGAAAGGTCTGATCCGCCGGCTGCGCTCCCGGCGCCGTTCGCGGCCCGATTTCGACCGTTCCCGGAAATTCGATCGCGCGAATCTTCCGGCCGGCGTTCAATGGTCGGGAAAGGAGCTCACCATGAAAAAACTCTTCGGCATCTCGATTCTTCTCGTTCTCTTCCTCGGCGCGGTCCCGCGCGTCGGCGCCGAACCCGCGCCGGAAGCCGCCGCCGCCCCGGCGGCGAAGCACTGGGTCTGTCCGATGAAGGATCACGAGGAGGTCTTCGACCATCCCGGAACCTGCCCGAAGTGCGGCATGGATCTCGTCGAACAGAGGGCGGCGCAGGTCGTGGACATCCTGATCTACGACCACATCCAGGACGTCGACTTCGCGATCCTTCCCCAGATCTTCGGCGTCGCGCGCATGGACGTCCATCTCGTCGCGCCGACGAAGGCCGTCGTGACGACGACTTTCGGCCTGAAGCTCACGCCGGACTTTTCAATCGACGACGCCCCCGCGCCCGACGTTCTCGTGATCCCCGGAGGAGGCGTCCACAAGGCGAACCTGCCGATGCCCTGGGCCCACGTGCTGCCGACGGAGGACGATCCCCGGATCTTCGACTGGGTGCGCCGGAGCGCCGAGCACGCGCGGGTCGTCTTTTCGATCTGCAACGGCGCCTTCGTGCTCGCGAAGGCCGGCCTGCTGGACGGTCTCCCGGCCACGGCGACGGCCTCCTTCGTGAAATATCTGCCGGAGGCCGGCAAGGGGATCTCTCCCCGGTCCGGGGTGCGCTGGGTGGACGCGGGGAAGATCGTGACTTCGGGAGGCGAGGCGTGCGGGATCGACGCCGCATTTCACGTGATCGCCAGGCTCCAGGACGAGGCGAGCGCCCGCCGCCTCGCCCGCGCGATGGAATACCGCTGGGATCCGGACGGAAAGGGTCTGCCCCCGCTCTGATGGATTCGAGCCGCGCCGCCGGAAGGCCCTTGGGTCGCCGGCGGCGCGGCGCCTTTTCCGCTCGCGGCCCGGGAGCTATGCTTCGCCCATGAATTTCAATATCGGAGCCGCGCTGCTCGCGGCCGTCTCGAGCTTCCTGCTGGGCGGAGTGTGGTATTCGAAGGCCCTCTTCGGGCCGGCATGGGGACGCGCCGCCGGGATCGCCCCGGCCGACCCGCCGCAGGAGCACCGGCATCCGGCGAAGGTCTTCGGCATCAGCTTCTTCTTCTCGCTCGTCGCGGCGATCGCGTTCGCCTGGCTGCTCGGGCCGTCTCCCGAGCTCTCGCGCGCCGTCGGCCTCGGCGCGGTCGTCGGCGCGGGGTTCGTCGCCGCTTCCTTCGGAATCAACTACCAGTTCGCGGATCGTCGCCTTTCGATGTGGGCGATCGACGGCGGATACCACGTCGCGCAGTTCGTGATCTTCGGCGTCGTCCTCGGCCTCTGGCACTGAAAGGAAGCGCGGCCGCCGGCGGAGGCGTTCGCCGGGGGCCTTCCCGTCAGAAGCGTCCCCCCACGCGGGGAGCGTTCTCGCAGGGGAACGCGATCCCGCCGCCGCTCGTGCTCCCCGACGCGGAACGTCCGTTCACCCGCGCGGGCGCGCAACCCGCGGTGAGCGAATACAGCGACCCGATTCCGTTCCGCGTGCCGAGGCCCCACTCGCCTCGCTCTCTCGAAAGCGACAGAGGGTATTTCCCGGCTCCCACGCCGAAGTCGTAGCTCAGCGTGTTTTTTGCGTACGCCTTCAAGTCGATCGAGTCGATCTGAAGGCGGTACTGATTGGCGATCGGGGATGTCGCGTAGCTCGCGTAGAGAGCGGTGCCGTCTCGCCCGCCCAGGCTGACCGCGCGTCCGAATCCAAAGCCGGAGGGACCCGGTCCGAGGACCCAGTTCTTGATCTCGGGTGGAAGCTCGCGAAAGTCGACCATGTCCGCGACGTTGCTGTGCGTCCGGGAGTCGTAACGCCCGAAGACGCAGAGCCCCCGGCGCGTGCAGTCGCCCGCCATGCGCGTCGCGAGGCTCGGATCGAAGCCCGCGGGGGGATCGTCCGTATCGATGGTGTAGGTCCCGACGACCGTGTCGCCCTTCACGAGCTGCGCCTGGATCAGCCCCGCCGTGGTCTTGTACTCGTACGCGACCCCGAGTTTCGATCCGCTCGCCGCGTACCAGGGGAACCCGAATTCCGGGCTTCCGATCGACGGCGTGCTCTTCACGGAGGCGAGCGGATGCGAGGCCCAGCCCGTCCCGTCGTACTGGAGGAACCACCGGTCGATCCAGTCCGCCGGCGCGTTGGCGCAGGAGATCTCGAAGCCGTTGGTGACCCCGACGATGCGGGTATAGCCGCATGTCCCCGGGACGTATCCCGTCACCGAATGGCAGGCGTAGTCGGTCGCGTCCTCCGGGCGGGTACAGAACCTGAGCTGGGACGAAGTCGCAAACGAGAAAGCGGAGAAGCCGGTGGTTCCGTACCGGGTCTTCGCGAATCCGTCGAGACCCGTCCCGGTGTCGGATGAGATCGGCGTGATGCGCGCGTACGCGTCGGAATAGCTCGACGGATTGATCGAAGCCTCCGGGTTGCCCTCGGCGTAGAGCTCGACGAGTGCCTTCGAGACGCCGAAGTCGATCCGCCGGTAGGAGCCGTCGCACTTGTCCGAAATCACGTCGTTGGATGCGCCGTCGCCGTACCGGACGAACCCGCCGGTCGCGTACTCGGTCGGATACTCGACGTCCGCGGACAGGTAGAGGCTCCGCAGGTCCGCGAACGCCGAGCTGGAGGTCACGGAGCTGCATGCGGTCCCGGGCTCGCACAGGTACACCGGAGAGAGGGGCGTCTCGGCGCTCGTGCCGAAGGCGAGATAGAGCGGATCCGTGGAGGGATTCCAGCGGATTCCGGCCCAGAAGGTCGAGCCCGGGTCGATCTTCAGGTTCTCGCGGACGACCCCGACGGTCGGCAGAGCGGGGAAGGAGTCGTAATGAATGGTCCGTCCGCGATAGATCTCGCTTCCCGGGTGTCCGTGATCGTCCGAGTAGACGGTGAATCGGAAGGAGAGGCTGCCCGCTCCGTTCCGGCCGATTCCCGCGACGAGACGGGTCAGCATTCCCCCGAAGTCCGCGTTCAGCGAATAGGACTG
>Ga0207680_10001613_pt1 | contig 10657 bp, 14 predicted proteins | sample KBSS23metaG_FD_184321 | JGI IMG/M metagenome (GOLD analysis project Ga0207680, IMG submission 184321) | Switchgrass rhizosphere microbial communities from Kellogg Biological Station, Michigan, USA - KBS S2-3 metaG (SPAdes) (version 2) | ecosystem: Host-associated > Plants > Roots > Rhizosphere... | reverse complement strand
GAGTGACCGGCTGAGCGGAGTCGGTGGTACGCGTCAACGAAAGATGTCGCGTGTTGCACGTGAACCGTTGTGAGGCACGGATTCCAGCACAGTCTGCTGAGTAGGTGTATTAGACGAACTTCGCGAAACGGCCGGTTTTGTTTCGCGCGTTTCACGTAACGACGTCTGCTTTCTAGGGACCGATATGACCGTTCAGGGTCGATCTCCGACTGTCATTGAACAGACCGCACTTCGGCCAGAAGCCGCCGGCGGGTGTCGGCGTGGAATTCTCCTCGACGGTCGCTGAACGGGGCCACAAGCCGTCATTCGCGGAACTGCTACTCGATCACCCGATCTGCCCGCAGCAGAACTGACTGAGGTATCCGGATTGCGAGTTCCCGGGCAGTCTTGAGATTCACTACAAAATCAAATTTAGTCGGCAGCACCACGCGGAGCTTCCCGGGCTTCGCACCACGGAGAATCCGGTCAACGTATCTCGCGGCCTGGCGGAAAAACTCCTCGTAACGCGGGCCGTAGGACCGCCGAACCGCTCCCGACCGTGCTGGCGGCCAGCCAGAAGCGCGGCCACCGACAACAGCGCCAGGCGAGCGAATCGATTCATTGCATCTCCCAAGTCGTCGGCAGCGATCGTAAGTGACAGAATTCATGCGTCGGACTATCGACTGTACGCCCCCCTGCCTCATGCCGTTCGGGGCAATCCAGCTATCCGCTTTCAGTGCAGCCGGCGAAGCTCAGGCAAAGTAGGCTGGCATCTTAGTGAAATGCACTTGGAATCGACCGTTTGAAGGAGACACGCGGCCGTTGCCGTACTTGCCGCTTTGGCCGGACGCGAGCGAACCGGAAAGGGCGACTTCATCGACATCGGCATGCTCGACGTTCAAGTGGCGATGCTTTGCAACCAGGCGATGAACTTCCTTACCTCGGGTAAGGTGCCGAAGCGTACGGGCACCGCGCACCCCAATATCCAGCCGCAGGACGTGTTCGACTGCAAGGACGGACAGGTTGTGCTCGCCTGTGGAAATGACGGTCAGTTCGTCAAGTTATGCGAGGTGCTGAAGCTGTCCAACCTGCCGCAAGACGAGCGCTTCACCACCAACGCTGCGCGAGTGCGTAACCAGGGAACACTGACGCTACTCCTTGCGGAGGCGTTCGCCAAACGCGAGCGCAAGGCGCTGGTCGATGTACTGGAGGCTGCTGGTGTGCCGTGCGGACCGATCAATTCGGTGCCGGAAGTATTCGACGAGCCCCAGGTCAAAGAACGCAATATGCTCATCTCGGTGCCTCATCCGCTTTCCGGAACCGTACCGCTTATCAATACGCCTATGCGCTTCACCGAACATTCGCTCGAACCTGGCCGCGCGCCGCCCCTCCTCGGCCAGCACACCATCGAAGTATTGCGTGAGCTCGGGTACGACGAAGCCAAGATCGCATCGTTGGGCAACGCAGGCGCGACGTAGGGACATCCGATGAAGCTGCACTGGTCTCCCAAGTCACCGTACGTACGCAAGGTGATGATCTGCGCACACGAGCTCGATCTCGTGCCTCGCTTGACGCTTGTGCGCTCAGTCGCAGCAATGCTGAAGCCGAACCCGGACATCATGCGGGACAACCCGTTGAGCAAGATACCGACGCTGGTATTGGACGATGGAACGACGCTCTTCGACTCGGTCGTCATCTGCGAGTATCTGAACGACCTTGGCGATGGGCCGCTCTTCCCCCAGGAAAGGTCGCGCAAATGGCAGACGCTACGCTGGCATGCGTTTGCCGATGGCTTGCTGGACATACTCATCCTCTGGCGCAATGAGCGCGAGAAAGTCGCCCGACTCCCCGAGCTTCTTGACGCCTTCGACATCAAGACCACCGCGTCGCTCGCCCAACTCGAGAAAGAAGCGCCTGCGCTTTCAGGCACGTCGCTTTCGATTGGTCACGTGACGATGGCTTGCATGCTCGGCTATCTCGATTTCCGGTTCGACGACCTCGCCTGGCGCGCGCGGGCGCCGCGCCTCGCCGATTGGCACACGGAATTCGCCGGGCGAAAGTCTTACAAGGCGACCGAGCCTACACTCGCCGAATAAGGCTCAGTTGTACAGACGCTCCGGATTGTCGACTAGGATCGCCGGGACAAGCGCCTCAGGCGTCCACTCCTTGAACGTATGCAGCAGCCGGGCGGTGTCGGGCGCGGGCTTAACATTGAGATGCGGCCAGTCGCTGCCCCAAACGAGCTGCGCAGCATTCGCCGCAAGCATCTGGTCGTGGAAGGGCTTGGCGAGATCGATGCTCGGGGCGTGAAGCGTATTGCGGTAGGCGCACAGCTTGACCCAGACATGACCCGCTTCCAGTAGCGACAACAGCACGTGGAAACCCTCGTCGCCCGTCCCTGCCTCGTAGTCGAATCCGCCCATGTGATCGATCACGATCGGAAACGGAAAGTGCCGAAGCTCGGCTGCAATCCCCGGCAATGCTTTGCAATCCGTCCATAACTCGGCATGCATCCCGGCGTCCGCCAGCACCTTCTTCATGCCGAGCAGGTCAGCGAACGATGCGCTGCCAGCGAAGTTGGTACCAGGACCTGACCGATGGCTGAATCGTGCGGCGCGCACACCATGCTGGCGCAGTTCGGCCAGCGCCGAGACGGTGCTGTCCCGAGTGACGATTACGCCGCGCAGGCGCGGCTCGGCTGCGAGGACGTCGCGCAGGAGTGAATGATCGTCCGTCTGTCCGGTTTCCGCCGATCGGCCGGTGCGGATGATCTCGTGAGCAATCACGCCTGCGCGCGCCGCGACGATGTTCCCCTCGCCCTCCGTTAACTCGCCCCAAAGCTTGCCGCGATGCCACGCCTTTGCATGCGAAACCATGTCCGTAAGTCTAGGGATCCAATTCGCGCTGTTCCGCGGGCAGCACGAGCGCAAGCAGCGCGGTCACGACGTCGCGTAATTCGGACTTGCCATCAAAGTCGCGTTCGTCGGGCACGTGCAACCGGCGCAGCTTTCCCCCGGAGTCGCGCCCGGTCAGTAGACGTCGACGCTCTGTGGCCGGTTAGAACGGAACCGGTTTTAGAGTCGTCCGTCCTACAACTTAAGGCGGTCATCACCGACATTCATGCAAAGGAGTGATGTTCAGGATCGACCCTCGACTATCAACTACGTCAGGAGATTTGCATGAAGTATAAATTCGCGACAACCTGCTTCGTGATCGGCGCACTGCTCGTGCCGGTAGCGGCCTACTCCGAGGATAGGGATGCGGATCGGGCCAACCCGGCTACCTTCGTCAAGGACTCAGCCGTTACCACGAAAATCAAGACCCAGCTCGCCGCGGAACATCTGGGAAGCCTGAAGCACATCAGCGTCGACACTGATCAAAACGGCGTTGTCTGGATGACAGGAACGGTGAACAATCAAGCGGAGGCGGACCAGGCCATCACGATCGCGCGCAACACGGAAGGCGTGAGATCCGTCAAGAGTAGCCTCAAGGTGCAAAAGGACCGGTAAGGGGGATTAGACGGTCGACGGTCCAAAAAGCTCGTAGTGTAGTAACGGGGGCGGTTCTCCCAAAGGAACCGCCTCTATTTTTGGTGATTGCGACCCAGGGGCCGGTGCAATTCGAGATCACCGAGCAACCAGGCGACGCGCTCGCGGCCTGGCTCGGCGCCAATCATTTTTACGGATGACTGACATCAGCGGGCCCGATTGGCGTTAGTTGACCACGCTTGGGAACGTCATCGACGCGAAGGCATAAGACAACCCCTACATGCAAAACATCCTTTGCTGGCCTACGTTGGGGGGAAGACCTTGGTAGCTTGGCGATCGAGCTTGACGGTGAGCGCCGATGAAGTAATTTTCGCGCGGCGCGGGTGTTCCGTTCTCCACAACAGGCCGGATACCCTCGTAGCGATGTCGTCGAACGTCATTGAGCTGTTAAGAGTGCCCCGTTGGCGCGTGCTTGTCGCGCACCAGAGTGCCGATGTGCGGAACGCGCTTCGCACATTGATAGAAGACCGCATGGTAGAAGGCCGCAACATCACTGTCGTGGAAGCCGCCAACGGCGAGGCTGCGCTCGGGATTCTCGAGTTCTCGCGATTTGACCTTCTCGTGCTCGAGCTCGACCTACCTATTAACGACGGCGTAACGGTGATGCTTCTACATCGGGTGCTTCTTGCGCACGAGGGCGTGGGCGTCGACCGGCCAGCCGTGTTGTTCACGCTGGCACCCGAAGTGAGCAGAAGCGCTACGCTTACTGATCATCTGCTTGCACTTGGCGTGGCGGGATTCACGGGGTTCATCGACGACGCGCCGCGGAGCGAGGTGGCGAGCCTTGTAGCGGCGGTCTTGCAGGCGCGCGCAACGCAAAGCGTGACCGACAAGCCAGCTGTTGCATGACTCTTGTCGCTGGAGGATGCGCAGCGCAAAAACGAAGCGTGGCGGCAGTCCTGGCAGTCCTATAACGAGGCGCGTCCCCCATGACATCGGTGTCCAAAGCGATCCTTTGCGCCCGCTGTCCTTCGACGTGCATCAGCTACTGAGTCCGTCGTCCATCGCGCCGCGTGCGGCGCCTGACGTGCATCAGGCAAGCGGGCCAGCCATATTCGTGCGCTTCTTCCGCATCACTTCGCGTCGACAGCGGACCACCCTCGACCGGGATCGAAGCGCTGCATGCCTTCGGCCATCGCCTTTGTGTCTGGTCCGAGATCCGCCTGATAAATCCTGCCGTCCTGATTGACGATGAAAGTCATGATGCCGGAATTGCCGTACCTCGCCGGATAGGCTACGACGGCGAACCCTGCAATCCCTCTGCCGCGTATGACGTAGTCGAAGGCGCCCGATTCGGCACTCTTACCCTGGCCCTTCAACATTCGATAGAAATAGCCGTGGTACGGCGTTGGGGACTTATCGCTCTGCTGGTAACCCTCGCTCGCTGCCTGCGCCACGAGCACACCCAAGGGACTTTCAGTCTCGCCGGATTTCGTCGGCCAATAGAGCCCATCGCGCTTGCCGGGCCTACTTGAGAATCTCTGCGCGTACGCGAGGACACCATCGCCGTGACGGTCCTCGGAAGCGTATTCCTGCTCCGCGTCTACGACTGCCTGCAGAACCTTGATCGCCGCCAGCTCGTTTCCTCCGATGCGCCTTTCGAGCAGTTCTTCTTTTCCGCGTGCGGCGTCGAAGTGCCATCGTCCCGCGCTTCGCATTAGCGGGAAGGCGAACGGAAAATCGTCGCTTCCGATCGTCAACGTTGCATTGTCGCCGTCGGGAACAATGGCGTGCTTCTCCTCGTACTGCGACAGGAAGCGTGCAACCGTCGTCCTGTCGGCCGTGGGGTCGCCCGATGAAATCCAATCTCCGGCGTTACCCAGCACCGAAAGGATCGCGTTACGGTCGTACGTCCTCGCCGCCTTCACCAACGCGCTGACGGCATCATCCGGTGTTGGGAACGACTTCTGAGGTGGAGCGGCGGCCCGAGCTCCGGTCGCTATCATCGCGGCGACAAGGACCATAACAAGCCACCATGTCCACTTGCGCACTCTCCATAGGTTGTTCAGAGCGCTCATCGGGGTCTCCATCGCGGAATCATGCGTAGGCCAGGCGGTCATCATCGGCGACCGCCCCGCCCGCCTCCACCTCCGCCGCCGCGTCCTCCGCCTCCGCGGGTGCCACCGCCGAAGTTGCCTGAAGAACGTGCCGCGCCAACGCTCGAAGATCCACGATTACCGAAATCACGCGTCTGTGCGCGGCTCCCAGTATCGAACGCCGTCGGAGTGCGCGTGCCACGCGTGTCGCGCCCGCCGAAGTCACGACCGGCTGCCGGGCCGCCGGCTCTGCCCGCATCGCGGCTACCAAGATCGCGGCCCGCCATGTCGCGCGACGACACCTCTCCGCGCTGGATGGACTGACGTCCAGCGTCGGCACGACCACGAAACGCCTCCCGCGAACCGGCGTTGGCGGACTGTCCGCGACCGTACTGCTGCGCGACACCTTTGTCGCGGTACGGCACCGCCCCGCGGTGGTTCACATTATGGTTCCATTTGCCGTCCGAGATGTTGGTGCGGTTGAAGTTGTTGTAGCGGTTGGTGTTGATGTTAATGTCGCCGCGGCCCCAATTGCAATTTCCCCACAGCGCGCCGCCAATGATTGCGCCAGCCGTGAAGCCGAGCAGCGCGCCACCGTAGGCATAGCCCGGTGGATACCAGTAATAAGGCGGATACGCCGGGTAAGGCCACGCGCCGTACACGATCGACGGGTTGTACGTCGGCACGTAGACAACTTGGGGATCCGAGGGCTCGATCTTGATGATCGTCGTGTTGTTCTGCACTTCCGTTACGACCTTCTGCTCCTTGGAGTCCTTGAGAGCGCCTTGGGTAACAGCCTTGCCGCGCAGGGTTTGAATGGTCGCCATCACCTCCTTCTGCTGCGCAAGGAAGGCATCGCCGAGCTTCTGTGTCCAGTCGAGCTTCTCGCTCATCATCGTCAGCACCTGCGGGAAAACCGCAAGTGACTTGACGGCCGGATCCCAACGCTGGTTCTGCAGCGCGTCTTCGAGTGCCTTGTCCTTCAGGGACGGATTCGCCTTTACCCAACGCTCCGCAAATACGATCTCGAGCGGATACGTCGACGCCATCAGAACTTGGGCCACCAGCGGGTCAGGATACAGCGCGATCGGCGCGAGCAACTGATCGAGTTCCTGCTGCGAAAACGATTTGGATGGGGAGGGTGCCGCCGCGCTGGGGGACGTAGTTGCACCAGACGCAGGCACTTGGGAAGGAACCGGCATCGATAATGCGAGACAGATCACGAGCGTGATCACGGAGCTCAGACGTCTCATGAGTGCCCTCTCAACCTTCGATCGCTAAATAAGATATCACGCACCGAGCGAACCAGTGTCCTTTGTTCAATCGCACAAAACGTCGCCGCGTCCCTTGGCCGAAATCCTTCTCAGATGTAGACCGTGGGGCGAGCACAAGGGACCTCATCGTTGACGCGCTATACCACAGTGCCCCAGCGCGGCCGTGTCGGCCAAGTACAGGCAGGACGCACGATGGCTTTGGTATACGGTCGAGCCAGCCGCTAGGAGGTTGGGCCGCTTTATTCTGCGGGGCCATCAAGCACCGGGCAACCGGGACCGAACGACTCTGTCGTAGTAATAAGCGCCGCTGCAGATTCCGAGGCGGCGGTAGACGATCCGGCGCGTTTCGCCGAGACTCGGGAGAGCTTGCTGTTCAGAGCGTCTCTCTTCGGCTTGGGCCCCGTGTTATGGCGCTCCCATTCAAAATCCGCGGGCACCATCCACGCACGTCCGAACCGCAATGCACCCGACACTTGACCGCGCCGACAGAGTTGAGTCATCCGAACCGTCGAGATCCCGATGCGCGCCGCGGCCTCGGCGGTAGTGACGTAGGGGTAGTCGTCCTCCATGCCTCGCCCTCCATGGCGTTAACCAATCGACCCGGGCGCACCGCGCGCATGCCGGACACCAAATCCCACAGTACATTGACCACGCGATCGAGTGGCCGTCGAGGGATTCGCCGTGTGGTGGTAGCGCGCAGTGAGGGCACAACACCGGCTCGCCAGTGCCGTCGTGGTTATATTCACGGCGTGACCGCGTTTCGCTTCTCGCCATCGAGCCATTCCATCGCATCGTGCAGGAGCATGCGCGGGCCCCGCCATAATTACGATCGGTCGGTGCCGTTGACGATCGTCGGCAATCTCCTACGGGCGCGTGGGGGTGGCTGAGGTCCGTTATCTATTCGGTGATCGACTTTGTCGGCGGCGCGGCTGAACAACAGACTGCAGGCCCAATTGTTCGGTGAACACGGCTTCGAGCCGTTCAAGCGAATACGGCTTCAGCAGGGCGATACCTCCTCGTTCGGTGACTGAGTCGACAACGTCGGAACGGCCGGTGGCGAGCACGACAGGAAGACTCGCCAACCGCCTGCCGATCAGGAAGGCGAGTGTCATGCCGTCCATTTCGGGCATGACGACGTCTGCGAACACCAAGTCGACCCGCACGCCTGAGTCGATAACATCGAGCGCTTCATAGCCGGACAACGCAGTCAGCACCCGACACCCGAGGCCGTTTGCGATCAACTGCGCGAGCGCGGTTAGCGTCTCCACATCATCCTCGACGATAAGGATGACGTTGCCACGAAGTGGCTGTTCTGGTGTCACGGGATCTCGCTCCCTCTCGCCAACTACTGGATCGTACAAGCCTGTCGGCCGACTCCTCCACGCCACTGGTCGGGACATCCGCCGCCCGATCGTGGCGTCGTGGAAATGCAACAGCGCGGCTCGTAGGCTACGAGATACGTCGCTCCCATCTCCGCGTCGGTCCGATGGAATCGACCAATCGGTTGCACATCGGCACCAGATGGCATGGTGCTTGCGGCAGCAAAGGGCGGGCTATCGAAACGCGAGGTGCGTAGTGAACTTGCTCTGGGTCTACATCGGATTCGCCGTGGTAGCGCTGCTGCTCGTTCTGCTGTTGGCGCGTGTGGTGGGCAATTCACAGCGGCGGCGTATTCGCAAGCAACTTGGCTTGCCGCTAAGTAGCCGCCTGAGTCCGAAAGAGGCATTGGCCTTTCGTGCGTTTGAGGACACCGACATCAAGCTGAAGAAGTCGTTTCCAACAATGTCGGACACGCAGCGGCGGTCCATGGCGCGTGAAGTGCTTCGCGACAAAGGCGTCATCGCTAAGAGGAAAAAGTCCGTTCCCCAATCGTAATTCACATTCCACGGTGTGGCGCCACTGCGCCGCCCATTCCGGCCTCGGCCGCGAGCTTTGCACATCGTTCGCACAGTGGGTAACCACCTCGCCCTCGGACGCGATCGGTCGAGATGATCAGGTTGCCATTCGGGCACCGGTTATTGTTGTGATGCCGGGTCGTCCCGTGCCTGGGCGAATGGAACGCGCCGATTTTCATCGATGAGTTCGCCGCTTTACGTAGGGCTCAACGTCTTTCACCCGCGGACCTAGCACGTTCACAGCCGCGCGAAGTACCGACTGGGTGCAACCAAACGTCCGCGACCAATACCTGACGTCCCGCCAGTTATCGACGTCGATCACGGGATCGTCGGGGACCTTTGCGCTGCTCGGGACCAAATCGGCCTGCACATAAAAGCGCAGCCGGTGTTGGCTCAGATGAATTCGTACGTCTTTAATGTATTGGGCAAGTGCGTCCAGATCACGCAGTAGATCGAGGCGCTTACCTTCGACGACATACTCTGCCCCATTCGGACCGCGCACCCGGAGCGCAACTTTGCGTCCGTCTTCTTGAAATTCGACAGTACAGCGATGCGGCGGAAAAGCATCGGTGAGCATTTGCGCGATGCGCTCGTCGGCTAGGGGCTCCGACGGATGTCGGGTGTGGGCGACGGGCGCGCGGTGACCTAGAAACATCTGAACCACCCCAGCAAAAAACGACGGTTGTGAACGTCAACGGTGACGCCCGGCGCAGAGTTGACGCGAAACCTTCCACGCAAGCCGCATGCCGCATCTCGTCGGGGACTCCGACCCTATGCCAGTGATGAAGTTGCGGTCTACAGGTCTTGAACGCGATGGCACATGTAACCGCTGATTTCAACGGCGTAGCGGAGTCGAGGTGGCACTTCGGATGCGCGTCGCCGAAGTGAAGCAATTGCCGTCTATGACGTTCGCTGTCCTGGTGGCTTCTGACCCTCGATCCATGGATTCCCACCATGCGGAAAAATCAGTACGCACTTGTGGACAACAGAAGCGCGGTGCGGTGCTGCGATTTATGACCGGCCGGGGAAGTGCTTCGGTTTCATGCGGACACCGCCTTCCCATCCGCACAGCGCATTCGCACAGCGAAATCGCTTCACGTCCCACAGCACGTTGATCACGCGATCGAGCGGCTTTCGAGGGATTCGTCGCGTCGTGCTACCGCAGCGAGGGCAAAGCACGGGCACGCCAATAGCGACGTTGTCGTCTTCAGCGCGTGAGCGCCATCCGCCTCTCGTCATCGAGCCATCCACCGCATGGTGCGCGAGCATGCGCCGGACCTACCGCAATTACGATCAGTCGTCCCCGGTCCCCGGCGTCGGCAGTCTCCTACGCTTAGCGCGGGCGGTGGGCTATCCGCTTGGTGTGCGTCTATCGGCCTTGAGAAGACCCTTCTGAACAGAGGGATGCCCCACGCGCAGTTGTTCGGTGAACACCGCTGCAAGCGTCTGGACTGTGTACGGCTTCAGCAAGGCAACCCAACCGGCTTTCAGGGATGAATCGACAACGTCGGGGCGACCGGTAACCAGAACGAACGGCAGGTCTGGCCGTCGCCTACGCACCAGTTCGGCAAATGTCAGTCCGTCAACTTCGGGCATGCCGACATCGGAGAAGACGAGGTCGACGCGGGAACCGGAGTCGATCATCCGCAAGGCGTATTCCACCGATGACGCGCGCAGCACCCGGCAGCCGAATGCTTCGACGATCAGATATGCAACGGCATTGAGCGTGTCAGGATCGTCTTCCACGACGAGGATCACAAAGCCACGAAGCGGCTGGTCCGGCAGTTGCGGCATCGATGTCTCCGATCTAGTACGTGGTCAATGCTACCCGCCTTCAACGACACAGCCGCCGCATGTCGGTCGTGGCTTCACTCCGGCGACGTTCCCACGTCCTATTCGTGCCGATGCTCGCAAACCGACTGAGA
>Ga0207680_10001607_pt1 | contig 10683 bp, 16 predicted proteins | sample KBSS23metaG_FD_184321 | JGI IMG/M metagenome (GOLD analysis project Ga0207680, IMG submission 184321) | Switchgrass rhizosphere microbial communities from Kellogg Biological Station, Michigan, USA - KBS S2-3 metaG (SPAdes) (version 2) | ecosystem: Host-associated > Plants > Roots > Rhizosphere... | reverse complement strand
TGAAGTTGGCTGCGGCCGCGGGCGGGTATTCGTTCTACGAGCAGACCAGCGCCCCCGTGGGCGCGCCCCTCGGGGCGGTCTGGGTGGACACGGACGGCTGATGGCGATCGCGTTCCGTTCGGCGGGCACGCTCGCCGTCACCAGCGACCTCGCCCCCGCGATCCCGTACCCGGCCGGGCTCGTCGCGGGTGACCTGCTGCTGCTCCAGTTCGCGTGCATCCACTCGTTGACCCCGGCGACCCCGTCCGGCTGGACGAAGCTGCTCGGCCCGGTCGCGATGGCCGGCACCAGCCCCGCCACCGACGGGCACATGTACTGGAAGGTCGCCGCCGGCAGCGAGTCCGGGTCGTTGACGGTGACGCTCAGCGGCACGTCGAACTGGGCGGGCGGTGTCATGACCGCCTGGTCGGGTGTCAGCGGTAGCGGCCCCGTCGACGCGTCCGCTACCGCGACGTTGGCGACGAGCGGCACCACGGCGACCGCCCCGTCGGTCACGACCACGGTTGCGAACACCCGGCTGCTGCACATCTACTGGGGGTACGTCAACAACAGCACCGTCACCCCGAACGCGTCCGACACGGAACGCTACGACGCCTGGAACATCTCGATCAACCTCGGCTACGAGCTCGCCGACCGGGCGCAGGCCGCGACCGGCGCGACCGGGACGTCGGCGGCGACCTGGGTCGGGTCGGCGCTGTTCGGCGGCCTCGCGGCCACGGTCGCGCTCGCGCCCGCCGCCGCCGCCTCCGTCCCTACCGCCGGCTTCACCGGCACCCCCCTCAGCGGCACCGAGCCGCTCGCGGTGACGTTCACGGACAGCTCGACGAACACCCCCACGTCGTGGGCGTGGGACTTCGGCGACGGTGGCACCAGCACCGCGCAGAACCCCACCCACACCTACACCACCGCCGGCACGTTCACGGTGGCGTTGACGGCGACGAACAGCGCCGGCTCGAACACGCTGACCCGCACCGGCTACGTCACCGTGTCGGATCAGCCGCGGCCGATCCGGATCAACACGTCGCAGGGCTGGCGCGACATCGCCGACGACACCAGCTTCGTGTCCGGCAGCGGCACCCCCACGCCGGCCGTCGGCGCGACCGGGGCGATCTACCTGAACACCGCCACCGGTTTGCACTACGGCCCCAAGGCCGCCGGCGCCTGGCCGGGGACCGCGTTGCCGGTCCCGGGCGGCAGCAGCGACCCGAGGTTCCCCAGCTACGGCACCACCCTCCCCGGCAGCCCGGTTGACGGGCAGGAGGCGATCCTCGTCGACTCGACCACCGCCCCGACGTACCGGTGGCGGTTCCGTTACAACGCCGGCTCCAGCTCGACGTTCAAGTGGGAGTTCATCGGCGGCGGCGCGCTCAGCAACTACCTCGGCACCCAGCAGGCGGTCGGGAGCGCCTCAACCTGGGTCGACCTCGGCACCGGGCAGCCGATCGTGACCGTCCCCCGCGCCGGCGACTACCGCGCCGAGTGGCGGTTCCGGATGCTGAACGCCGACCCGGCCGCGCAGCAGGCGTTCGTGACCGTCGTCCCCGCCGGCGGCACCCCCGGCACGATCCAGGCCGGGTCGACCGCGATCGCGCCGTCGCAGGTGACCGACTACTCCGACTTCGCGAACCCGACCCGCGACGCGAGCCTCGCCGCGATCGCCGCCAGCGTCACGCTCAGGCTCATGTACTACGCGACCAGCACGAACGTCAGCTTCTCGAACCGGCTGCTGGCCGTCACCCCGATCCGGGTCAGCTAAAACGAAAGGAGGAGCTGGTGCAGATCACGACCAGGGTTCAGCTCGGCGAGGACGACAGCTTCGCGTACACCGCCGACGCCGCCGCGACGCAGGTACTCGCCGCGCTCGGCGGTAACCCGACAAAGGACTACAGCACCGTCACCGTGCTGATGCCCGCAACAGCCGGCACCGCCGGCACCCCGCCGCCCGAACCCTCTGTCCCCTAATGGCGGCCTGGTGGGAGCAGCCGTACCGGGGCGGCCCGATGGCCGTCCCCCCCACCATGTTCCCCCGCCCCCTGTACCCGCCGGACGCGAACAGGCAAGGCAAGAAACCATCCCCCGACGGCCCCGACGTCGAGGCGTACAAGCGCGGCATCTGGCGCGCCGGGCGTTGGCCCGGGCCCGCGGCCGGGTTCGACCGGCAGTTCTCGAACCAGTTCAGCCACGGCCAGCCGGGCGGGAACGTCGGCTCGAGCGGGATCGCGGGGTTCCAGCGGCAGATGGGGATCGACCCGACCGGCTGGGTCGGCCGCTCAACGTTCAACACCCTCGCGTCCGCCCTAGTGCCCGAGGGGCCGCATAAGGGGGAGCCGGTGCTGGACGCGAACGCGTGCAACCTGATCGCGGAGGCGTTCTCGATCTACGGCGGCGACCCCGACCCGCCCCCACCCCCGCCGATCAAGGCCGCCACCACTAGGGAGCGCGCCCTCGCTGGCGCCACCAAGTGGCTCGGCACGACCGAGAGCCCACCCGGCACGAACAAGACCCCGTTCGGGAAGTGGTATGGGGTCGACGGCCAGCCGTGGTGTGCCATCTTCTGCGCCTACAGCTACGAGGTCGAGGCGGGCGGTTCTCCTTCGTTCGACCCGTCCGCGGCCCGCTATGCGTACGTCCCATACATCGTCAGCGACGCACGCAACGGCCGCTACGGGCTCGCCGTCACGGGCGCCCCCGCCCCTGGTGACCTCGTCTGCTACGACTGGAGCGCCTCGGACGGAACCTACGACCACGTCGGCCTGTTCGAGTCCGGCAACTCGATCTCGTGGACGGCGATCGAAGGCAACACGTCCGTCGACAACAACAGCAACGGCGGCCAGGTGATGCGCCGGCAACGCTCGAGCCAGGAAGCCGCCGTCGTGTTCGTCCGGGTCGCGGAGCCGTGACCCTCGTTCAGGTGACGAGCGACGGCTGGGGCTTCGCCGCCGTGCTCGTCATCGTCACCGCCGCGATCGTCGTGATCGTTTTGGGCTACCGGATCCTCCGCGGCGAGTCGCTGATCCACCGCACCCGGCTCGGGGTGTTCGTCGAACGCGACCGGTACGAGGAGCCGGATGAGCCCGAGGAGCCCGCGGCGGAGGAGACCCGCGAGCTCGACCCGGGCGACTACTAGTTGTCGATGAAGCTGTCGAACATGTCCGCGTCCCAACCGTTGCCCTTCAGCGTGACGTGCCACTCGGTGACGCGGTGGCGGGTGCTCGTCACGTAGCAGTCGAACAGCCGGAACCGTTCATACGGGAACGCGCCAGTCGGGGAGCCCTGCCCGGAGCAGTTCGCGTCCAGCACGGGCCGACCGCGCCCCATCTGCCCCTTGTCCTCGATCGACTGGGACATCTGGATCTCGGTGAGGCGCGTCGGCGCGGAGGCTGACGCGATAGCGGTGACGCTCGCCGCGACGGCGAGGCAGAGCAAAGCGAGAACAGCAAACTTGGTCATCGGTTCCTTCCGGGGGAGGTGATTACAGGCTCAACACCAATCGAGACTAGCGGCCCTCACTCGCAGGCCGCCCACCCCAAACGGGGTGTTCTACGATCCGGGGTGCGGGCCGGGTTCACCGTTCAGGCTCAACACCGGTGCGGGGATGACGCGCCCGGCCCGCACTCCGTCTCTGTCAGGGGATCGTGGGGAACCCGGCCCGCATCTGCTCTTCGAACAATTCGACCAGACGCTCGAGCGCGTCCCATTCCCGGGTGGACAACTGCGCGCGATGCGACTGCCGACGACGCTCGAGCGCGGGCTTGAGCGTTCGTAGCGCTTCGGTGCCGTTCATGTGCAGCCGGGTGAGGTCGCCGGTCAGGTCGAGTTTGCGCTCGTCACGGTTGTAGCGGGGCTTCCGGCCGGCCCGGTAGCGGTTGTCCTCGCCGCGGACGAGCGAGCCGCGCTGCCGCATGTTGCGTAGAGTCACGTCGATGACGTAACTACGAGCGGCTGGGGTGTCGGTTGACTCCCAGGTCGGTGTTACGCTCGCGGAGGCCGTTCCGAGCGTAACACGGTAACGATGGTTCTTCTCCAGATGAGTCAGGTAGCGGCGGCGGGCGTAGCCAGCATTCACGTGTGGCGCGACCAGCTCGACGATCCCGTCGCGGGTCAACCCCCCGTCACCGCTGTTTTCGACGAGGTGCCAGATTCTCATCGTGAAATCGGAGGTGCCGACCGTGATCCGGTCGGCACCCAGCGACGGCTCGTTCATTGGTCGCCGTAGAGGCGCAGCACTTCGCCGGCGAGCTCCCCGATCTGCTGCCAGCGGAGGATCGACGTCGCGCGCGTCTCCTCGCTCGCCAGATCGAGGAGAGACGTCGGGTTGGTTCTCAGCTTCGCGAGCCCGCCGAGGTACATCCTGGCCTGCCTGACCTCGGCCGGCACCGTCACGCGCTTCGGCGGCGGCCCGGCGGGCGCCAGCTCGGCCCGCATCCGGTTCAACGCCTCGATCGCCTCACCGTCGCTGGCCGCGTCCTGCGCCAGCTTCACGAGCTTGTTCACGTCGGCCATCGGCGGCCGGGCCTCCGCGACGATCTTCGTCGCGACGTCGAACACAGGGTCGTGGTCGATCATCGTCAGCTTGACCCGCTGCGCGTCCTTGACTCCCTCGACGGCGTCGCTGATCCCGAGCCGGTCGGCCCGCTCGCCGAACTCCTTCTTCCTGCGCATCTGCCTGACGCTCTCCTGGCTGCGGCCGACCTCGCGCGCGATCGCGTCGTCGGCGAGACCCATCCCGAACATCGTCGAGGCGACCTCGAACGCCTCGTCCGCGGTGAGCCGGCGGCCGTTCATCTGGTTCATCGCCGCCGCGAACGACTTCGCCATGTCAACGGTCGCGAACCGGACGACGAACGCGGGGATCGCGCGCCGCTTCAACTGCCGGGCCGCGTTCAGCCGGTGGTTCCCGTCGACGAGCACATCGGGTTCCATCAGCACGATCGGCGGGTAGACGGCGCCCTCACGCATCTGCGTGACGAACTCGGTCAGGGTGTCCTTGTCGGCGAGGTGCCGCGCTTCGCGCACCTGGATCCAGTCGGCGACCCGGACATCGTCGATCTGGTACTCGGGTTGGTAGTCGTAGCTGAGCTGCCAATCGACGAGCTTCGCCTCGATCTGCAGCCCGGCGGTGCGCGGATCGGGTTTCCCGATCACGGGGGCTTCTACAGTGGTGGTCATGGTGACCGCTCCTTCCGTTGGGAGTCGGTTGCCTAGGCCCGGGTCGATGCTCACATCATCGGCCCGGGCCGCTTGGTTGGCAACCAGTGACCAGGCGACTGTAGCAGAGTTACTATCGGTCGTGAGGGCGCAGAAGTAACCGGTAGTCCTCGTCGAGAACACCGGCAGCGCGGAGCAACTCGAGCAGCGCCGGCGCCTGCGGCGTCGCCTGCCGGTAGCGCCAGCCGTGCGCCGTCGTGGACGGCACCCCCGCCCTGAAGATCAGCTCGTCCCATGACTTCCCCGACCATTCCGCGAGGTGAAGCAGAAACGACCGCACCCGTTCGCGTTCCTCAGCCGTGATCGGTTTACCCCCCACCCTTGGCACCGTAGATGCCCTATCGCGCTAACGGTAGAGGCCACAAACCCTACCAACGTTGCTAAAGCAAGTGAGGGGCCGCAAAAACTACGCAAAGAGCGGCCAAACAATTGTTGCCGGGGTTGCGACCTCGGCAACGGGTTTCTACATTGGCTCTTCAAATCTAGGCGTCCCTCGAAACCCTTTTGGCTCGAACTGGCGGACGGGCCGGGAAGCGGGGACGCTTGAGCGCGACAGGTCTGCGGTCGGCATGGGGGGAGAGGCGGCGACCCCTCGTTCGACGGTGCGGCCCGGCCGATCCGTCGAGGGACGCAGCCGGGCCGCACCGTCTGCCATGCGCATTACACGGCATCCGGCCTGACGTAAACCTGACCGGCTGCGGCGGCGGCCCGGTTTATCCCGCAAACTGCGGAAAGTTTCGCTGTGCGCCAGTCTGCACACCCTGGCGCGTCCTGGCACGTCCTCGGACGGCAATGGACGGGACGGGACGGGTGACGCGATGAAGGGGCTGCGCTAGAAACCGCACATGAGCGTGACGCAGACCGACCCGCTCGAGCTACTGACCCTCACCGAGGTGAGCCGGTTGATCAAGCGGTCACGCTCAGCCCTCTACTGTGACATCGCCGCCGGACGGCTCCGCACCGTCAAACTCGGCGCGTCGATCCGGGTGCCGCGCATGTACCTCGAGCAGTACGTGTTCGGGAACGGCAACGGCTGCGAGCAGGACAAGTGAGTACCATCCTGGCCGACAACACATGGGGCGAGCGCCGCGCAAACGGCCCCGCCCCCGGCACAGGAGGTGGAAGCTCCCATGCACGGCCTACCCTACTCACCCTCGCCGAGGCAGCACGCCTGCTGCGCGAAGCGGTGAAAGACAAGTCCTACCGGGCGCTCCCGCTCGGCGCCGAAGCCGGCCACTACCTGCGCGCGAAGCGCAAGCGGCTCACGAAGGAGTCCTACCGCGACTACGAGGCGAGCCTCGACAAGCTCGCCCGCTACTTCGCCGACCTGCAGATCGAGGACTTCGAGCCGCCGATCGGCACCGAACGGATCGAGGAGTTCCTCGAGGCGCAGTGGGGCGAATCAGCCGGCCGCACCTACAACAAGAACCTCAGCATCCAGAAGGACTTCTTCAAGTTCCAGGTGCTGCGCGGCAAGCTGCACGGCGACCCCACGCTCGCGATCGAGCGAGCCAGGAAACGCGACGTGTACCGCACCACGTTCACGTCCGACCAGACCCGCGGGATCATCGCGAGCCAACCCGAGCTCCGCGACAAGATCGCCCTCCGGCTCCTGCTCACCTACGGGCTCCGCAAGGGCGCGCTGAAAGCGATCCAGTTCAAGCACTTCGACCACTACCAGAAGCGGCTGTCGGTGTTCACGAAGGGCGAAAAGATCCGTACCGTCCCGATCCCCGACCCGGCGTTCTGGTTCGACCTCGGCAGGTTGATCCTCGACCTGGAGGCGCACGCCGACCACTACCTGATGCAGCGGCAGCGGAAGTTCCCCTGCCGCTTCGACAGGAACGGGAAGGCGCTCGAGTGGCGCACCCGCTACTGGCCCGACACGCCGATGGGCGAGCACGGCCTCCACGACTGGTGGTACGGCTGCCTCGAGCGCGCCGGCGTCGTCGAGCTCGGCGTCACCCGGGGCGAGCGGATGCACAAGGCCCGCCACACCGCCGGCCAACGCGTCCTCGACCACACCGGGAACCTGAAAGCCGTCCAGAAACTGCTCGGGCACGCGTCGATCCAGACCACCGGCGACGTGTACGCGGACTGGGACATCGACCAGCTCGCCGACACGATGCGCACCGTCCTGGAAGGCGAGGAAGAGGGCGACTCGTGAATCATTCCCGTGGCCTCCCCGCAAAACCCCTGCAAATCGCCATTTCATGGAGGCGGCGGGAATCGAACCCGCGTAACCATCCCGCCGCCTCGCGCCGACTGAAAACCCCTGTTTTGCAGGTGGTTTGTCTAGGCACACTCGGTCATAAAACCGCGATTTTATGACCGGCCTAGCGGAGTCGAATCCCAGTTCTACTCCGGACGCGCTGGATGACGACACGTTCCGCGAGCTTCATTCGATCTGGCTCAGCAGGCTCATGCTCAACCAGTTCGTCGGGTGGCCTGCTGAGACGCGCTCATTCGAGGAGTTCGTCGCCGATATGGAGCGAAGCTGTGTTAGCGGACGGTAATCCCAGTAAGCCTCCGTTCACGGTCTGCCATCGGTGCGAGCGCGTCTACGAGCTGGGGCACCCGTGGATCACAGTCGCGAAGCACGGAGCTCGTCCGGAGATGTGGGAGTTCTGCACGATCGAATGTCTCGCCGTGCATTTCGAGGTTCCTGATTACTCATGGGTGCCGAAGTGACCGGCCTAGCGGAGTCGAATCCCAGTTCGAGGCGGCCTACGTGAACGCTGTCATCGCCGGGTTCGTTGTCGCCGTGATCGCGCTCACGTTGGCGTTCACCGTCGTGCTCGCGTCCTGGTGGGTCCGGGATAGGCGCCGCCGGCGTGCCCGTGATGAGCAACGGCGGGCCCGCCGTGAGCTCGACGAGCGAGCCCGCCGCCAACTCCGACTGCACGTCAGGCCGTTGTGAGCCCGCGCGGGCACAACTCGGTCCTGGTCGTGATCGGGCTGCTGTTCGTGCTCGTGGTCGCGTTGCTGCTCGTAAAGACCGCCCGCGGGAACTACTGGGACCGGCTGGCGTGGTGCGAAACCCGCGGCCAGTGGCACCAACGCGGCACGTATTACGTTGGTGGCCTCGGCATCTACCACGGGAACTGGTGGCGATGGGCGCCCGCGGTCGGCGTCAACAAACCGGCCTACCTCGCCAGCCGGGAGGAGCAGATCCGGGTTGCGAAGTACGGCCGCCGTGTCGACCAGGCGTGGTGGGGATGTTTCCGGATCGTCGGGTTGCCGTGGTGAGCGGCGAGGGGGTGGACGAGATCGACGAGCCAGTTGTTTTCGACCTGGTCGAGCTCGCCCTGGAATGGGCCGCGTGCCGGCGCGCGTTGACTGTGCTCGCTGATCTCACCGATGAGGAACGCGCCGAGTTCGCCATGTTGGCCGCGACGACGCTGCTGACGCCGTGATCAGGATCGGTGATCGCGTCCGCACCGCACTCGACCTGCCCGGCCTGGTCGTCGGGGTCACGGAAGAGCGCGGCTACAACCGCATCCTCGTGAAGCTCGACGCGAAACCCAACAGCCCGCCGATCTCGTACCCGCCCAGTCTCGTGAGGAAGGAGCAGCCCGTGTCCGTTCAAGAAGACCAGAAGCCGTCTGCACCACCCACCCCGGTACAGCCGGTACAGCCCTCGAGGGAACTCGCGGAGCGCCCGGAACCCACCGAGACCGCCGGCAGCCTCGCCGAGCTGCGCACGTTGGGCTGGTGGCTCGCGTTGGCGGAGACGGGGGCGGACACGAAGGAGGCGCTCGGCGCCGCCGCCGCGCTGCGGTTCTACTTCGTCCGCGAGCTCGGCCTTCCTCCCCTCGCGGCGGCGGAGGTGAGCGTGATCAAGGGGAAGCTGTTCGTGCAGAGCAAGCTGCTCCGCGCCCTAGCCGCCAGGGCCGGCTACCGGGTCGTAAGAACCAGGGACTCGAACGACGATTCGTGTACGGCGGTCGTGATCGACGAGCGCGGCGTCGAGGTCGGACGCTCGACGTTCACGATGGCGGACGCGAAACGCGCCGGGCTGGTGCGCGACCGCAGCGCGTGGGTGACGCACCCTGGCCGGATGCTGTGGGCCCGCGCGGCGAAGTTCGCGATCGACGATTACGCCCCAGAAGTCAGCCTTGGCCTAATGACCGACGACGAGCGCGCCGAGATCCTCGACCAGCCGTTCATCGAGGTCGACGACCCGTCGCCGGAGATCACGCTGGACGGGCCCCGGACGGATCAGGTTGAGCAGTACGACCTCGAGCGAGAGGCGGTCACCGAGGAGCCATGAGCGAGCGGTGGGTCGTGATCCGGAACTGGGACAAGTTCCAGCACTACAAGGACCGCGAGCCCCTGTGGATAAAGGTGTATCTCGAGCTCGCGAACGATGAGGACTGGTGCGGTCTGAGTCTCGCTTCGAGGGGTCTGCTGGTATCGCTGTGGGTCGAGTACGGGGCTAGTCGGGGGATTCTTCCCCTGCGTTCTATAGGCCCAAGAATCCGCCAGAAAGTCCTCAAGAAAACCCTTGACCCGTTGGTACAAGCGGGTTTCATCGCACTTTCTGCTAGCAAACCGCTAGCACTCGCGCGCTCGCGAGAAGTAGAAGTAGAAGTAGAGAAGAAAAAGACTTTCGCGCACACGCGCAAACAAGCAAACCCCAAGCCTGTGGATAACTCGCCGGGCCGCTCGAACGTCACCCCGGCTGATCCCGCCGCCGCGGTCGAGGCGATGATCCGTAACCGCGTCATCACCGACCCTGTCGACCTGACCGCCGAGATCGCCGGCTACCGCCTCGACGAGGCAACCGCCACACGGCTCCGTGGGCTGCTCCAGTGACCGACCGTGAGCTCCGGCTGCGGCAACGGATCGACCAGCTCGTCGACCAACGCGACCACGCGCTCGAGCAGCTCGCCAGGGTACGGCGGCAGCGTGATAGCTGGCGCTGGCGCTGCTACATGCTCCGCAAACAAGCAACCCTGTGGCGGCTACGGGCGCTGCGGCGATGACCTGGAGCGAGGGCGACAGCCGCACCTGCCTCCACTGCGGCCAGCCGTTACGGATCACCGGGCAGCAAGCACTATGGATCCACACTAACGATCAGATCGGGGTACACACTTCGAGCCACGCTGCATGTGGCCCACCATGGAAGGAGCACAACGATGAGCGAAACCACAACTACGACGACGACCGAGACCACCAGCGACCCGCAACCCGAGCCGCAGCCAGTACCGGTGCCGGCACCAGAGCCCGAGCCCGACGATGACGAGGATGAGGACGGGTGAACGGCGTCGGTATCAACCTCCCCGGTGTCGCCACCGTCGTCATCGCCGTCGTCGTGGTGATAGCGCTCTTCCACGGCTGGGGCTGATGAGTACTAGCCTCTGTGGTTCCCGCCGCCCGATCGCCCATGAGGCGAGAAGCCCGCAGAGCCGGGCGGCGGGATGAAAACACCTGCAAAACGGCTGTTTTTTAGGAGGGGCACGCGTGCTTGAC
>Ga0207680_10001602_pt1 | contig 10702 bp, 10 predicted proteins | sample KBSS23metaG_FD_184321 | JGI IMG/M metagenome (GOLD analysis project Ga0207680, IMG submission 184321) | Switchgrass rhizosphere microbial communities from Kellogg Biological Station, Michigan, USA - KBS S2-3 metaG (SPAdes) (version 2) | ecosystem: Host-associated > Plants > Roots > Rhizosphere... | reverse complement strand
CTCCCTCAGGCGTTCGTCCCCGGTCGCGTGCGCCGCGAGGAACGCGACGTCCGCGCGGCCGTGGCGGAAGAGCCAGTCGATGACGGCGAGCGCGACGGGGAGGTCGCCGCCCGGGCGGACGGGCAAGTGCAGGTCGGCGCGCGCCGCCAGCGGCGTTCGGCGCGGGTCGACCACGACCAGGCGGGCGCCTTTTCTCTGGGCCTCGTAGATCCGGGGCACGAGATGGATTCCCGTGACCGAGGGGTTCGCGCCCCAGACGACGACGAGCCGCGCTTCCGGATAGTCGTCGTAGCCGACGCCGGGCATCTTTCCGTAGAGTCCGGCGGCGGCGCGCGCCGTGGGCGCCGCGCAGACGGTCCGGGCGAGCCGCGACGCTCCGATCCGGCGGAAGAGACGGGCGTCGGTCGTGTCCTGCGAGAGATAGCCGTTCGACCCGCCGTACGAATAGGGAAGGATCGCTTCTCCGCCGTGACGCGCCGCGGTGTCGAGAAGTCTCCGGGCCACGAGGTCGAGCGCCTCGTCCCAGGAAACCGGCCGGAAGGCTCCTTCCCCTTTGGAGCCGGTCCTCACGCCGGGATGGAGGATGCGATCCGGGCCGTAGAGGTGTTCGGGGAAGCGGCGCACCTTCGCGCAGATGTACCCGTCGGTGACGGGGTTCGAGCGGTTGCCGCCGACGGAGACGACCCGGCCATCCTTGACCCCGACGTCCAGGGTGCACGAATCGGGACAATCGAGAGGGCAGGCGCTCGGGAGAGTCGGCATGCCGGAATGATAGGGCCCGGGACGGGGAATTGGCGATAGCCGCGTTTCGCGGAATTGGACTGGATCACACCGGCCGGCGGGAGACCGGCCTTCGGGAGAGCGGCGGGCGTGAAAGCAGGAGGCCGGCGAAGATAAGGCCCGCGGACACCGCGGTCTTCGCGGTCGGAATCTCGCCGATCCACACGATCGCGAGCGCGGTCGCGACGACGGGCTGGAGCGTGACGAAGATCGCCACCCGCGAGGCGTGCGTGCGGGCGAGCGCCCAGGCATTCAGAACATAGGCGACCACCGAGGCGAAAACGATCACCGCGGCGAGGCAGATCCAGGCGACCGGCGTCACCTGCCGGAAGCTCATGCGGGCGACGGGCACCGCCGCGATAACGAGGACCGGAAGCGCCCCCATCGAGAACGTCACGCGGATGAACGTCGCGGCCGTGTACTTCTTCAGGAGGTCGCGCGAAAGGACGAGGTAGAGCGAGTAGCAGGCGGCGTTGGTCAGGAGAAGCAGATCCCCGAGAAAGAGGTTGCTTCTCCAGTCGAAACGGCCCGCCCCGACGAGGACGAGCGCGCCGGCGAGCGCCAGGAGGCATCCCGCGATCTTGCGGGCGGTCGCGGATTCGCGTCCCGTCAGGATCGCGAAGAAGAGGGTGAGCGCCGGGATGGTCGTCATGAGGATCGCGGCGTTGATCGCGGTCGAGAGCGAGAGGCCCGTGATGAAGAAGATCTGGTTGACGGACACGCCGAGGAACGAGAGCAGCCAGAAGCGGCGCCGGTCCCGGCGGGCGATGATCTCACGGGGCCGGAAACGGGCGACGAGCAGGAGGAGCGCGGAGGCGCCGGCGACCCGGAAGAGGGCGAACGGGAGCGGCGGGATGGTCGCGAGGGCGATTTTCCCGATCACGGGGAAGGCGCCGAGGAAGATCTGGGCGAAGAGGAGCGACGAAAAGACCGCGAGCTCGGAGGCGCGTCTGACGACCGACTCGTCGCCGATCGCGTCGGGCTCGGGCGCTGCGGGCGTCACCGGCGCTCGATCCTCTCGATGGTCGCCCTCAGGTGGGGCGCGCTCCGGATTTCGACGGTCGCTCCGTCTTCCACGTCGCGCGCGGCGAACCCGAGCCCGACGACGGCCCCCGTCCGGACCGATAGGGCGGCGGAGGTGACCCATCCGGCGGAAGAGGACGGGTCGCCGCTTCGGTGGAGCTCGGAGGGCAGCGGAGGAGTCTCGGCGCCGTCGAAGCGCAGGCGCACGAGCCGCCTCGGGAGGCGCCCGGAGGTGCGCAGCCGCGCCACGATCTCCTGCCCCACGTAGCACCCCTTCGTCGTCGAGATCGCCTCGGAGAGGCCCGCCTCGTCGGGCGTGCGGGTCGCGTCGATCTCGCGGCCCGCTTCCGGGCGTCCCGCTTCGATGCGCAGGGCTTCGGCTTCTTCCGGCTCGATCGGCCGCGCGAGAGTCGAGAGCGACCTTTCGATCGCGTCCGCCGATGCCGCGGAAGTCGTCCAGGTGCCGGCGACTTCGAAGAAGGCGGGCCAGAGCTCGGCGCCTTCGGGAGCCGGGTCGGAAGGCAAACCGCCGAAGAAATCGAACCGCATCATCGCCGGCCATTCGGCGACCCGCGCGTCCTGGAAAACCGCGTACTTCCGAAAGTGCGCCGCCGCGCCGGCCGCCATGCTTCCGGACAGGAACAGGCTCAACCGGTCCTCCCTCCGGGCCACGCGAAAGGGGAAGAGGACTTTTCCCACGGGGGAGAGCGCGGCGGCCCAGAGAAACGACCCCGGCGAAAGGGCCTTCACGTCGTTCGTGCAGAGTCCCTGCAGGAATGACGCGCGGTCCTTTCCGGTGAGGTCGAGGCCTTCCGCGGGCGAGCGACGGAAGAGGAAGGGGGGACGGGTCAAGGCCGCGGGTGTGCCCGCCGCGGCTTCTTCGGAGCGGGATGGCTGATCGGATGATCCGCGATCGAGAAACGGACCTCCCGGAGCACGACGTCGGCCGCGATCCGGGCGTCCTCGGATGCGCGCCTTCCGCCGGCAAGGTCGCCCGCGCGATCGAGTCGCCGGGCCTGTTCGAGCTTGAGCCGCGCGGCCGCGAGGTCCCGGCGGAAGATCTCGATCCGCTCGGGCTCGACCTGCGACGTCTCGGCCATCCGGATCTCCTGGGCCGCGTCGCCGAGGTCGTGCTCGGTGGTCTGGAGCGTCAGCGTCAGGGCATCCAGCATTTTCTTCCGGTTCTCGCCCGCCATTCCGACGGCGGAGCGCGACCTCGCCGCCGATTCCAGAGCGATGATCCGCGCATCCTCGTATCGCCCCAGCTTCGACAGATGCTCTGATTCTCCCAGGGCGCGTTTCGCCTCCTCGTAGGAGCCGGGAGCGAAAAGAGGGGCGCCGGAACGCTCCGCTTCGGCCAGGCGAGCCCGGGCGTCGGCGATCTCCCGCGTGGGACGGCGGGAGCAGGCGAGGTTCCCCACGAGGGCCAACAGGGCGATCATCCGGGGAAGGGAGAGCCTCATATGCCCGCAGAATATGACACTCTCGTGCGTCGTCACGCGGAACCTCCCCCCTCCTCGAAATGGAAGGTTTGTGTTTGCAAGGAGTTCTCCGAAAAAGGGCATCGGGTCTTGTTGGCACGACCCTCGCAGTCAAGCCTGTCGGAGGTTGCTCGATGAGAATCACAACGAGGAAAATTCTGTCTTTCGCACTGGGCCTGGCGGTCGCGACCGCGTTCGCGCCCGCGAAAGCGGTCGCTCAGTATTCCGACCCGAACGGCGGTGGGGCTCCGTACGGTGACGACAGCGTCATCAGCCAGACCGTCGCCCGAATCTCGTACGTCGACGGTGAGGCGTCCTACAGCCGGGGAGACGATCCCGACAACTGGCAGCCCGCCGCGCTGAACGTCCCGATGACGCTCGGAGACCGGGTCTACACCGGCGAGCGGTCCCGCATGGAGCTCCAGGTGCAGGGCGGCGCGTTCGTCCGGATGGCGCCCGACACCGATCTGACGGCGCTCAACATGACCGACGACATCAAGCAGCTTTCGCTGACGTCGGGAACGGCCACGTTCCGCGTGCGCCGCCTTCGTCGCGACGAGGTGTTCGAGGTCGACACGCCCAACGTGGCGGTGACTTTCGAAACTCCCGGGTATTACCGGATCGACGTCGACGCCGACGGGAACTCGCACGTCGTCGTGCGCAGCGGTGAAATCACCGTTGCCGCCGAGGGGGGGCAGATCCCCGTTTCGTCCGGCAACGAAATCTCGATTCAGGGTTTCGACAACCCGAGCTACGACGTGACGCCGGCGGGCCGCCGCGACAGTTGGGACCAGTGGGTCGCTTTCCGCGACAGCAGGTTTCGCCGGACGCGTTCCTATGCGTACGTCAACGCGAACGTCGTGGGCGCTGAAGACCTCGACCAGTACGGCCGATGGGAAGACGTGCCTCAATACGGCCGCTGCTGGACGCCTTCCACGGTGGCCGCGGACTGGGCGCCGTATCGCGAGGGGCAGTGGATCTGGCAGGACCCGTGGGGATGGACGTGGGTCGGCGCCGAGCCCTGGGGCTGGGCTCCGTATCACTACGGCCGCTGGGTGAACGCGTCGTCCCGCTGGTACTGGGTGCCCGCGTCCCGGCAGACGGTCGCCGTCTACTCGCCGGCTCTCGTCGCCTTCGTGGGCGGGGGACCGGGTTGGTCCGCTTCGCTCTCGATCGGCGGAGGGGGCGGCTATGTGGGCTGGTTCCCGCTCGCGCCGAGGGACCCCTTCATTCCGTGGTGGGGCGATCGGCGGGGGAGAGACGTCAACGTCAACGTGACCAACGTCACCTACGTCAACCGCACGTATGTAACCGTCGTGAATCAGAATACCTTCGTTTCGGGTGGCGTCGTCAATCGCAACATCGTGCGTGACGCCCAGGTCGTGCGGCAGGTGACGTCCGCCCCCGTTCAGCGGGGAGCGATTCCGGTCGTTCCGACCATGGCCTCGATTCGCGTCGCTTCCGCGGCCGCGACCGCCCGCACGGCGCCTCGGCCCTCGGCCGCCATCGCGGCCCGGGCGGTGGTCACGCGCGTGGCGCCGCCCGCGGCTCCCGCGACGTTCGATCGGAAAATGCGCGTGATTCAGGAGAATCGGGGAGCCCCGGTGGCCCCCGGTGCCGGCGCTCGTCTGGCGATCGAAGCGCGTGGGGCTCGTGCCGCCGCGCCCGTTCGGCCCGCCTCGGTCGCTCCCACCGGAGGCGGCAGAGTCGGCCTCACTCCGCGTCGCGAAGCTGCCGGCAACGTTCGGGTTCAGGCCGTCACGGCGCCCAAGGGCAAGGCTCTGGCGACCAGCCAGCGTCCGCTCGTCGCGGCGCCATCCGCGGCCAGCACTCCGAACGCGCCGGCTCCCGCCCGCGTCGCTCCCGGCGCCGTCGCTCCCGCTCCCACGGAGCAGGGCCGCCCCGGGAATCGTCCCGGAAATCGCCCCGAAAATCCCAGTGCTCCGGGTCGCCCGGAAGCCCCGGCGGCGACCCCTCCGGGCCGTCCCGCGCCCCCCGCACCCGCGAAGGAGGCCCCGGAATCGTGGCGCGAGCGCCCGGCTCCCGCCCCGCAGGCCGCACCGCCTCCGCCAACGACCGCTCCCGAAGCCCTGCCCCCGGGACAGCAGCGCCGGCTGGATCGTTCGCGACCCACGCCGCCTCCGGATCGGGCAACGCCTCCCGCGGATGGCGCGACGCCGCCCCCGGATCGAGCGACGCCTCCTCCGAATCGGGAAACATCGACGCCGATTCCTCCGGATCGTCGGCCGCCCAATGACCGCCGACGCCCGCAGGATGAGCGCGGTCGACCCGCGCCGGACCAGGCCACGCCTCCTCCGACGCGGCCGAACGGCCGTCCCGATCAGGTTCCTGCCGACCGCCGCGGTACCCCGGAGGCCAACCCTCCCCGCCGCGACGCGACGGTTCCCCCCGCGGATCGCCGGGGAACGCCGGAAACCAATCCTCCGCGACGCGAGGCCACGCCTCCGAACCGGGAGACTCCGCGGCCTCCGAATCGCGACGTTCCGCCACCGCCCGCGCGCGTGGACGAGAACCGTCCGGGACGAGGGCAGGCGGTTCGGCCGCCGACGCCCGAGGAGCGGAAGGCCGCCGCCGACAAAAAGAAGAAGGACAAGGACAAGGACAAAGAGGCCCCGCCTCCGCCGCCCCCGTCCCTCTGATTCTCCCGGTAAGACACGAAAGACGCCCGCTTCGGCGGGCGTCTTTTTTTGCCTCCGGTCAGGTTCGCGGAATCGCGAGGCCGCGGAGGGTCATTTCGGCTCGATCGAAAGGTGAATCCGGGCGCTCCTGGCTTCCACGATGTCCAGGGTCCGCATCCGGACCCAGACGCGGATGTTGTCGTCGAGCTTCCCCGCGTCGACCGTGTCGCCCTTGTCCCCTTTTCCCACGATCGAGCCGTCCTTGCCGATCACCTCGACCGCGATCCGGATCTTCGCCTTCCGCGCAACGTCGCGATTCTGGACGGAAAAATTCCAGAACGTCAGGTGCTTGTCGTTCAACTCTTTCGTGCGAGCCTTCTCGACGTCGTCGGAATCGGGGTAGTGCTGGATTTCGAGGTCCACGATCTTCGCCTTCTCCACAGCGAACCCGATCTTGACGGTCTGGTCGCGCCTGGGCATCGGGATGGTGCGGTCGGTTTCCGCCGCGCGGAGCGCGGGGGTGATCGCGAGGAAAGCGAAAAGCAGTCTCTTCATGACGTTTCCTTTCTTTCGCGAAAGTCTATCGCGCGGCCGAGATCCGAAAGAAGCGATAATGCCACGATGGATCCGAGCGAAGAAGAGACCGCCCCGCACCGGATCGACATCTTCATGATGTCGGTCAAATGCGGGAACTGCGACAAGTATCAGACGGTGGTCGACTTCAAGAAGAGCGGCGACAAGAACGTCTATACCTACGAATGCGACTGGGACGCTTCCCCCGGGTGCGATCCCAACGTCACGCGCACCATCGTCGAGGTGCCGAAGCATCTCGACAACTCGACCCGGCGCCACGAGGAAGTTTCGTATCCCGAAGCTCCCGAATCGTCCGCGCCGAAATAGCTATTTCGCGGGGGGCGTGCCCGGCCGGGGGGCGACGAAGGGTTTCGCATCGACCGCGATCGAGCGCGTCCCGTCCTTTCCGACGGCGCGGACCGCGAAGAATTCATTGTCGATCGTGAGCGCAAGCGCATGGCTTCCCGGCGTCGCCGCCGTCTGGATCACTTTCCATCGCGCTTCCGTCGTGTCGCGTGCCAGGATCTCGAAGCCGGCGCGATCCGGGTCATCGGCCGCGGTGAACCGGATCGTCGCGTTCGGCGCGACCGCCCCTTCGACGACGGGGTCCGCGGGAGGCCGGGGGCCGTTGGCCAGCCGATCGAGCGCTTCGGCGTTGATCCGCGCGACGGACGCGAGAAAATCGAAGTCCATGAACTCGGGGAGGTCGCCGTAGACGACGCCGTTCTCCGTCCGGGGAGTCTGATGCTGGTGCCGATAGTCCTCGCGCGGCTCGCAGAACCGAACGGCGGGGAGACCCGCCTCGACGAAGGGCAGATGGTCTCCGCCGCGGCCGAACCGGTCCTTCCGGAAGACGAGTCGCACTCCCCCGACGAACTCGTCGATCCAGAGCCCGAGCTCGCGCGCGGGCGTGAAAGCCTCCGTGTCGGAGAAGAGCCGGGGACGGCGATCGCTCGAGCCGTTCGTCGCGCCGACGATGTCGTTGTTCAGCATTCCGCCGACGGCATAACCCTGCGCCTGCGTCCACTCGAGCAGCCGCTTGCCGCCGAGCAGACCCTGCTCCTCGCCCGAGACGGCCGCGAAGACGATCGTGGCGCGATGAGGGCGCCGCGCGATCAGGAGCGCCGATTCGAGCGAAACGGCCGTGCCGGAGGCGTCGTCGTCGGCGCCGGGGGCGTCGCAGTCGGAGCGCATGATGTCCGAGCACATCGTGTCGAAATGCCCGGAGACGAGGAACGCGGTCTTGCGGAGCGCCGGGTCCGTTCCTTCGACGACGAGATACACGTTCTGGAGCGCCGCCGGGCCGCGCGTGCGCGGGGACTCGGCGGTGAAGGAGTCCACGACGACGCGCCCGGCGGGCGGACGCGCGGCTTCGAACGTCGCGCGGATGCGGTCGCGGCCGCAGCCGGCGCCTCGCTTCGGATCGGTCCAGGAGGAGAGAGAGTGCCGGGTTCCGCAGCCGACGAGCTCCGCGTCGAGCTTGCGGACGTCGGCGGCCCGGGGCGCCGCGATTGTCGGCGGGGGAGCGGGCGAGGAAGATGCGGCCGCGAGCGCGGCGAGGATCATCGCGAAGTTCATGGGTGAAATGTACTCCCATCGGTCTCCTCCGCGCCCGTCGTTTCGAATCCCGCGCACGCGAGGGTCGGGAGGGTCGGGAACCGCGGATAGCGCGGGTCGCCGAAGGACCGGTCGCAACGGAAGAAGCGGGATCCTTTCGCCGAAGTGAGCCGGGTCGCGTGGAGGCAGGCGGCGCAGAGCCCGATCCGGTCCTCCGCGGGAAAGTCCGGAGGCCTTTCCCCCGGGGCGCTCATTCGTTCTGCAGGAAGAGCTCCGCGGAAAGCGTTCCCTGGCAGATCTTCACGACGGGGCCCGAAATCGTCACGCGCCCGTCGTTTTCGACCGCCGCCGAGAGCACTCCGCCGGGCATTTCGACCGACACGCGGGATTCGACGAGCCCGAGGCGGCGCGTGACGGCGGCCGCAGCGGCGCTGCTCGAGCCGGAGGACAGGGTGTAGCCGGCGCCCCGTTCCCAGATCTCCATCCGGATGCGCGTGCGGTCGAGGATCTGGACGAACTGCACGTTCGTGCCTTCGGGGAACCGCGGGTCGCGCGCGATTTCGGGGCCCGCGGCGCGCGCTTCGTCGGCGGAGACGGCGGGGACGACGATCACGCAGTGGGGATTGCCGACGGTGACCGCGCTGAAGCGGAAAGTTCGGCCGCCCCCGGAGATCGGCTCTTCGATCACCTCGCGCGGGGGGCCGGCCACCGGAATCTCGGAGCTCGCGAAACGCGCGGGCCCGAGGGTCATCGCGACCTCCGCTCCCCGGGGCTGCACGAAAGCCGTCGATGCGCCCGAGGGCGTATCGATCTCCACCGGTTCGTCGTTGATGTATCCGCCGTCCCAGAGGAATCGCGCGAAGATCCGGACGCCGTTGCCGCTGATCCCGGCCTCGGTCCCGTCGGGATTGAAGATGCGCACGGCGAACCGGCGGATCTCCGGGCGGAGCGTCGCCCAGAGCACGCCGTCGGCGCCCAGCCCCGTGTGTGGACGACAGATCTTCCGGATTTCGTCCGGTCGGAACGGCCGGTCGAAATCGGCCGCCGGCAGGACCACGTAGTCGTTGCCGAGCGCGTGATACTTCGAAAACTGCACGTTTTTCTCCCGCGCGTGGATTTTACGCCCGGAATTGACTCGGGGGGTCGATTCGCGCACAATCCGCGACTCATGACGCTGCGCGACGTTCGGCCGGGCGACCTTGCGGAGTCGCTTTTCCCCCGGTACGTGGACGATCTCGCCCGGCGATTCGACGATCCCGCCCTCGATCGCAGCGACGTGGTCCGCGACGCCCTCGAGGAGCTCTACCGGGCCTCGGGCCGGGACGGATCGCTCGGCGGCCAGGTGGCGAGGGCTTCGCTCGACCCGCGCAACGCGACACTCGAGGCGGAGTATTACAAGGAAATCGACCTCGCGCGCTGGGCGGGCGTGAAGCCTCTGCTTTGGTTCTGGCAGATGTTCGACCACTCGCCGTTCGGGCGCAACGTCCTCCTCGGGACGCGCCTCCGCGCGATGCTCGCGGCGCGCGTGTTCCGCCGGTGCGGCCGGAACGTCCGCATCTTCCACGATTGCGAGTTCTCCTTCGGCTACAACCTGACCGTCGGCGACGACGTCACGATCCATCGGAACGTCCTGATCGACGATCGCGGCGAGGTCGTCATCGGCAACAACGTGTCGATTTCCGATTACGCGAACATCTATTCGCACGCCCATGCGGTCGAGGACATCAACGACGTGTCTCTCGGACGGACCGTGATCGGCGACAACACCCGCATCACGTACCACGCCACCGTGTTTTCCGACGTCAAGGTCGGGCGCGACGCGATGGTCGGCTCGCACAGCGTGGCCAACCGCGACGTTCCCGATTTCGAGATCCACGGCGGCGTGCCGGCCAAGCGCATCGCGGTCAAGAAGGCGCACGGGTAGCGCCTCCCCGATCCCGGCCCGCTTCCGGGCCCCTCCTTCCCCCGCACTACAATTCCGGCGTGCTGCGCGATCTCTCCATCAGGAACCTCGCGATCGTCGAGGATCTCCGGCTCGAGCTCGGCCCCGGCTTCACCGCGATCACGGGAGAAACGGGGGCGGGGAAGTCGATCCTGGTCGACGCGCTCTCGCTCGTCGCGGGAGGCCGCGCGTCGGCGGACCTCCTTCGCCACGACGCGGACCGGCTGGTCGTCTCGGCGCGATTCGACCGCCTGAACGGGCTCCTCCCGGCCCTCGCCGAAGCCGGGGTCGAAGCTCCCGACGGGGAGATCGTCGTGCGCCGGGAGGTCGGCGCCGACGGCCGGGGACGGGCCTTCGTCAACGACGAGGCCGTCGCGGCGAAGACGATCAGCCGCGTGGGCGAGCGGCTCGTCGCGATCCACGGACAGGGGGGCGAGAGAAAGCTCCTGGAATCGGAAACCGCGATCGACCTCGTCGACGCGAACGGCGGGCTGGAAGAGGCCGCCGCCGACGTCCGGCGCCTCGCGCGGGAGTTTCGCGCGGCCGAGGCGGAGAAGGCGGGACTGGCGGAGTCTCGGCGCGAGCGCGACCGACGCCTCGACCGTCTCCAGTTCGAGCTCGGCGAGATCGACGCCGCACGGCCGGTCGATGTCGACGAAGAGGCGCTCACGACGGAGCGGAACATCCTCCTCCACGCGGACCGGGTC
>Ga0207680_10001598_pt1 | contig 10709 bp, 8 predicted proteins | sample KBSS23metaG_FD_184321 | JGI IMG/M metagenome (GOLD analysis project Ga0207680, IMG submission 184321) | Switchgrass rhizosphere microbial communities from Kellogg Biological Station, Michigan, USA - KBS S2-3 metaG (SPAdes) (version 2) | ecosystem: Host-associated > Plants > Roots > Rhizosphere >... | reverse complement strand
GATCTCCGATCGCGCTACGCGAGGGAGACAATGCACGATTTCAGTTGTGACGCCCCTGAGGCGCGGCCAGGCGCGAGCCCGACGGGATGCGATCGTCCCGGGCCGCGGGCGAGGCGTACTCGATCATGTACGTTGAGACCGCGGACCGGGCGAGCGCGCCCGTCCGGCTCGATGCATGGCTGCGCCAGCCTACAGGAGGGCGGGCGTCGTGCGCGAAGACCTTACCGTCAACCACTCCGAAAACAGGATGTGGTCGTAGAAATAGTGGATCAGGAGGAACGAGAGAACGACCACGTAATAGCACTGGTCCTGCGGGAACTTCAGCCCGCGCCAGAGCAGCAGATAGACCGCGCCGGCGCCGAGGGTGAAGGCGATCGTCATCGCGTAGAAGCGGAGGGTCTTCTTCTTTCCCGAAATATTCCTCACGAAGCCGGACCCGATCTCGCCCCGTTGGGCATTGCCGTCGAGAATGAACCACGTCAGCGCGAGGTACTGCAGGGAGTGCCACGTATTGAAGCCCTGGAACGAAACGTCGAGGTTGTCGAAGATCGGCACGATGAAGGCCATCGAGATCGTGAGCGCCATGAACAGGAGCCGCGGCCACCCGGCGACCTTTCTCCGGATCTCTCCCGCCGTTCGCACGACGTAAAAGGCAAAGAGCGCGGCAAACCCCGCGGCGAACGCCAGGGGAATCCAATCGAAACGCAGGAATCGCGGGAAAAGAAGCGGCTGCGAACCGATCACGAACTCGCCCCTCACGAACTTGAACATCGCCATCGTGTAAAGCGCGCCGAGGATGACGGCCGCGTCGAGCAGCCGGTCGAGATTCGAAACGCTCTGGTACTTCCGGCGATACGTCTCGGAGATGTACTGCGCCTGGTGGGTCACGTGCACGGACGCCCAGAAGAAGAAGGCCGTCAGCAGAACCGGGAACGCGTAGAGGGAGCCGAGGATGACGAGCGACGGGATCAGCACGAGCGGGGCGTAGGCCAGGAGGCCGAACCGGCGGCGAAACCCGGGCTCGAGGGCGGTTCGAAGATAGGTCGAGTACATGTGCGGCCCCCCCACCAGCAGGGTGACGGAGAGCCCGACGATCAGCGAGGCGGTCGGGACCGAGACCCCCGCCTTCTGCAGGAAGCCGTATCCGAGGTAGGGAAGGAAGACGAGAACCGCGGAAAGGGTCAGGAATCCCAGGTCGAACGCCCGGCTCTTGATCCAGGGGCCCTCGATCGGCGCCGACACGCCCGTTGTAGAAGCCGGCAGGGCCATCCCGTTTCCTCCGTGGCGATTATAGCGCCCGTGTCCGGCCGCTTCAGGGCCTCCCGAGGCCCCTTTTCCGGGAAAGTTCGCCCCGGAGCCCCGACGGCGCTCCGGCCGAAAAGCCTTCGAAAGACCCGATCTCACGCGTGCTAACATCCCCGCCGGAATGAATCGAACATTCGGATGTTTCCTCCTCGCGACCGCCTTTTCGGCGATCTCGACGGCCCAGACTCCGACTCCTCCCGATGCGCCCCCGCTCCTCCCGCTGTCGGAGGCCAATCCCCTGGCATGCAAAGCAGACGCCCCCGCGGCACTGGCGACGCGCGAATTTCCGTCGGGCATCACCGCGACGATCCCGGCTTTCGTCGCCCTGCGCATCAACGCGACCGGGGGAATCGAGGAAATGGAGTTCGTCCACGACCCCATTCCTTCCCTGGAGGCGCAGGAACGCCAGTCCTTCCAGAAGTGGGACTTCACGCCGCCGAAAAAGGGGGGGGTGGCGATCGCCGGATGGGCCTCGATCGAGCTCGGCTTGAAATTCGAATATTCGAAACCCCAGATCACGCGTGCCGCGCTCGTGCCCGTCTCGGCCCAGGAAGCTCTCCCCGCGCCGGTCGCCGGGCGCTGGGACGACACCTGGATGGCGACGGCTCCCGTGCTCGCGGACCTGAAGGGCGCCGAATCCGCCGAGAGCGTCGATCAACCGGCGCTCCCGCGAAGGACGAAATGGTACGCGGATCGCTACAAGGGTCCGCTCGCGGCGAAACTCTGGATCGAGGTTTCCGAATCAGGACGCGCCGCCCGCATCGTTCCGGTCGAGCTCAAAGACCCCGCGCTCCTTCCGTATCTCGATGCCGCGATCTCGCGCTGGGCGTTCACCCCCGCGCAGGACAAGGGCCATCCCGTCACCTGCTGGAGCGTGCTCGATCTCGCGGGCACGATCAGCTATGACGTGACGCTCGTGCGGGCGGCGTCGATCAAGAAGTCTCTCGGAAGGTAGCGCGGACGATACGGGTCGTAATACGGCTCCGTCGGAGCCGCCGGCGGCTCGACGTACCTTCCCCAGTACGCCTTCGCCGCCGGACGGATCCGCCGAACCCGTCTTCCTACCCGTCTCGACGCGCCTCGCTGTCGCACCAGACGCAGACTTCAAAAAGCGCTCGTGGGCAGAAGCTCCGCTCCGGTCAGGAACGACCGACGAGATTGCTTCCCCCTTCGCTGGTTTCAAGCTACGGCGGACAGGTCGCTTCGCTCGCAATGACGGAAGGGTGTGGCCCCCGTCTGGAAACGACGCTTCCCATACTCGCGGGCTGCGTGACGAAGACGAAGCGTGGATTCCCGCTTTCGCGTGAATGACAGAAAACGGGGTGCGACAACCGGGAATCGCGCGCTCCCGCCAACGAGATATCCGCCATGGCTCGTCGGAGCGACGGGGGGTCCGGCTCGATGTATCGCCGCGCCAACGATAGACTCGATTCGATGCCCGAGAAGCGCCCGCTCCTCTACCTGATCGACGGCTCGAACGCCCTCCATCGGGCGTATCACGCGATCCGTTCCTTGAACAACTCGAAGGGATTTCCGACCAACGCGATCTACGGATTCGCCGCGATCCTCCGGAAGCTCGTGCGGGAGCACAAGCCGACGCACGTCGGGATCGCCTTCGACGTGAGCGCCTCGACTGCACGCAAGGCCGCCTACGCCGACTACAAGGCGCAGCGAAAGCCGATGGAGGACGACCTGGCGGTGCAGATCCCCTACATCAAGCGGCTCTGCGAGGCGTTCCGGATGCCGATCCTCGAGCTTCCCGCGTTCGAGGCCGACGACGTGATCGCGACGCTGGCGACGAAGGCGGCGGCGCAGGATTTCGACGTCGTGCTATTTACGACCGACAAGGATTTCCTGCAACTCGTCGGCCCGCGCGTCCGGATGTATCACGCGATGCGGGAGAAGATGCTCGATGCGCCCGGCGTCGAGGAATTCTTCGGCGTGCCGCCGGAGCGGGTCGGCGACGTGCTCGCGATCATGGGCGACGCCTCGGACAACGTTCCCGGAGTCGCCGGCATCGGCGAGGTCGGCGCGCGAAAGCTCGTCCAGCAGTTCGGATCGCTCGAGGAAATCCTGGCCCGGTCGGCTGAGATCACGGCGAAAAAGACGCGCGAGGCCCTCGAGACCGGCGCCGAGAGCGCGCGGCTGTCGAGGCGCCTCGTCGAGCTCGAGCGGGAACTGCCGATCGCGCTCGACATGGAGGCGCTGCGCCTCGACCCCGCCGACCCGGAAAAACTGAAGGCGCTCTATTCCGAGCTCGAGTTCCACTCGCTCGTCGACGAGCTCGAAGCCGCGAGCCCCGGTTCCGTCGAGGAAGTCGTCTTCCGGAAGCTCGCGCCGGGCGAAGCCTGGGAACCTTCCCGCGGCCCGGTGGGGATCGCGCTCGTCCCGATGGGGGAGACGAGCCTCTTCGCGCTGTCCGAGGGAAAAGAAACGGTGATCGGCGAGGAAGCGGGAGCCGCCCTCTCGGCGAGGCTCGCGGCGCTCCGGCGATTCCCCTGGGTTTCTTCCGACGCCAAGGCGATCGACGCGTTCCTCCTGAAGGAGGGCATCGCCGATCTGCCGGAGATCTTCGATCCCTGCATCGCGCGGTACGTCCTCGCGAGCGGGGCGGCGAACCCCGAGTTCGAGGCGATCGCGCTCGACCTGTTCCGGCGGAAGGCCGCGACCGCGAAGGAGGCGGGAATTCCCCCGGGGTCGCTCGCGACCGCGGGTCGATACGCCGCGGAGCGCGCTCTCTGGGCGCTCGAGATGCGGGAGACGCTCGCGGCCGAGCTCGAAGCGAAGCCGAATCTGAAGGCGATCTTTTCGGAAATCGAAGGGCCGCTCACGCCCGTTCTCGCGCGCATGGAGGCCGCCGGCATCCTGGTGGACGTCCCGTACCTCCAGTCTCTCGCCGAGCGCATGGGCGCCGATCTCCAGCGCCTCGAAGGGGAGATCTTCGCCGAGGCGGGGGAGCCCTTCAACGTCGCGTCTCCGCCGCAGCTCTCGCGCATCCTCTTCGAGAAGATGAATCTCCCCACCGGCAAGCGCACCGCCAAGACGAAGTCGTACTCGACCGGTGTCGAGACGCTCCAGGCGCTCGCCTCGCAGGGATTCCGGATCGCGACGCTCCTGATGGAGCACCGCGAGATCTCGAAGCTGAAGGGCACGTACGCCGACGCGCTGCCGCTCCTCGTCGATCGCCAGAACCGCATCCACGCGCGCTTCAACCAGACCGTCGCCGCGACCGGACGGCTCTCGTCGTCGGATCCGAACCTGCAGAACATTCCCATTCGCACGCAGGCGGGGCGGGAGATCCGGCGCGGGTTCATCGCGCCCCCGGGCTCCCTGCTGCTGGCGGCCGACTACTCGCAGATCGAGCTGCGGATCCTCGCGCACGTCTCGCGCGATCCGGCGATGATCCAGGCGTTCGCCGAGGGGCAGGACGTGCATCGCGCGACCGCGGCAAAGGTCTTCAACGTTTCGCCCGATCTCGTGAGCCTCGAGATGCGGATCGCGGCCAAGCGCATCAATTTCGGCCTGCTCTACGGCATGGGCGCCTTCTCGCTCGCCAAGGACCTGGGCGTGTCGACGGGCGAGGCGAAGGAGTTCATCGAGGCGTACTTCGCTCAGTTCCCCGGCGTGCGCGCGACGCTCGAAGGAGTCGTCGAGGGGGCGCGCCAGAACGGGTTCGTCACGACGATCTTCGGGCGCGAGCGCCCCATCCCGGAGATCCGCGCGAGCAACGGGATGATCCGCGCCAACGCCGAGCGAATGGCGCAGAACGCGCCGTTCCAGGGCTCCGCGGCGGACATCGTCAAGCGCGCGATGGTCGTGATCGACGAGAAGCTCGGGAAGGCCCGGATGCGAACGCGCATGCTGCTGCAGGTCCACGACGAGCTCCTCTTCGAGGTCCCGGAGGAAGAGCTCACGGAGACGCGGGCGTGGGTCGTGGACGCGATGGAGCACGCCGCCGAGCTCGCGGTGCCGCTGAAGGTGGATGTCGGCATCGGCCACAACTGGCTCGAAGCCAAGTAGGGCGGGCGCCTCGAGGTCATCTCGAGACTTCTGTCATTCCCGCGAACGCGGGAATCCACATGGAGTCGGCTCACCGCCTCACTCGGCCCAATTGCGAGATTGCTTCGCTTCGCTCGCAATGACGGGAGTGAGGCCTCGCGCCTCGACGCGACGTTACCCGTGCTCCGGCTGGGTGAAGAAGACCGGAGCACGTGGATTCCCGCTTTCGCGGGAATGACAGAGAAGGCAGCAAGTCCTCGAGGCGCGGCGAGGACGGCGCGTGGCAACGCCGGCTCCCTCACCCCGTCCCTCTCCCGCGGGGAGAGGGAGCATTGCGCCCGTCCGACTCACCAAGAGTTCAGCTGCCGCCTGTGACGAGGCGCGGCGAGGCGCGAGCCGAGCGTGCGCGGAGAGCCCGCGACGCCCGGAGGCGTACTCGATCAGTACGTTGGAGGGCGGCGTGGGTCTTTCCGCACACGCTCCGCTCGATGCATCGTCCGCGCTTAGTTGTGCCGCGACTGGCGGAGGTGCCGCCACACATACAGCGCGATCGCGATCAGGATCGCCGCGCCGATCACGGCGTCGAAGCGATGGAAGTACTTTCCCAGGACTTCCCAGTGCTGGCCGAGCTTCTGGCCGAGATAGGCGAGGCCGAGACACCAGGGAAACGATCCCGCGAACGTGTAGATCACGAAGCGGCGCATGTCCATCCGCGCGACCCCCGCCGGGAAGGCGATGAACGTGCGAACGACCGGCAGCAGCCGCGCGACGAAGACGACCGGCTCGCCGTGGCGCGCGAAGAGGCGGTCGGCGACATCGAGATCGTGCTTCGAGAGGAGCACCCATCGGCCGTACTTCTCGATCAGCGGCCGGCCGCCGTAGAGTCCCAGGTAGTAGGCCGGAATCGACCCGACGACGCAGCCGAGCGCGCCGAAGAACCCGAGCCAGCCGATCGAGAACCTCCCCTGCGAGGCGAGAAACCCGGCAAAAGGCATGATGAGCTCGGACGGCAGCGGGATGCAGGCGGATTCGATCGCCATGAGGCCGGCCACGCCGGCGTATCCGCCCGACTGGATGGTCGCGAGGATGAATCGCGACAGGAGAGCGATGATTTTCCCCATCAAAATGGGCGGAACATAGCACGTCGCCCGACCGGCGCGAACCGCGTACCGCCTCCCGCGACTCTCGACCGTCCGTCGGTGCCCGCTTCGTGACCCGCGGCCCGTGACTGGTGACTGGGGACCACATCCCCTGCGCCCGCCTTTGGCCTATGATCTTTTCGATGAGCTCGCTGCGCGCGCGCCAGATGCGCTCGACGACCGTCCTCTGCGTCCGCCGGGACGGCAAGGTCGCCCTCGCCGGGGACGGCCAGGTGACGATGGGCACGACGATCATGAAGACCGGCGCCGCGAAGATCCGCCGCCTCTACGAAGGACGCGTGCTCGCGGGTTTCGCGGGAACCTCCGCGGACGCCTTCACGCTCTTCACGAAGTTCGAAGGAAAGCTCGAGGAATATCGCGGGAACCTCGAGCGGTCGGCCATCGAGCTCGCTCGCGAGTGGCGAACGGACAAGATCCTCCGCCAGCTCGAGGCGCTCCTGATCGTGGCCGACGCGGATCTCTCGCTCCTGATCTCCGGGACGGGCGACCTGATCGCCCCCGACGAAGGACTGCTCGCGATCGGATCCGGCGGGCCGTACGCGCTCGCCGCCGCGCGCGCCCTGCTCGCCCACACGACGCTCCCGGCGGCACAGATCGCGCGCGAGGCGCTTTCGATCGCCGCGGGGATCGACATCTACACCAACGACCAGATCCGGGTCGAAGAGCTCTGAGGGGCGCGGGATGGTTTTTCTGATGCCGGGCGACGTCACCGAGTCTCCCTCTCCGCCCGCCACGGACTCGGCCGCGCTCGCCCCGAAACAGATCGTCGCCGAGCTCGACAAGTTCGTCATCGGCCAGAACCGCGCCAAGCGCGCCGTCGCGGTCGCGCTCCGGAACCGCTGGCGGAGACTCCAGCTGCCGGCGGAGATCGCGGCCGAGATCCTCCCGAAGAACATCCTGATGATCGGGCCGACGGGCGTCGGCAAAACCGAGATCGCCCGGCGCCTCGCGCGCCTCGCCCGGGCGCCGTTCCTGAAGATCGAGGCGTCGAAATTCACGGAAGTGGGCTACGTCGGGCGCGATGTCGAGTCGATCGTGCGCGACCTGACCGAAGTGTCCGTCGCGCTCGTCCGCGAGGAGAAGTCCCGGGAGATCGCGGCGCAGGCCGACGCCCGGACGGAGGAGCGACTGCTCGAGCTTCTGCTCCCGAAAGTCCCCGCGTCGGAAGCGGAGGAAACGCGCGGAAAGCTCCGCACACTCCTGCGGGACGGAAAGCTCGACGACCGCATGGTCGACATCGAGGTCACGGAGACGTCGTTTCCCTCTTTCCAGATCCTGACGAACCAGGGCTCGGAAGAAATGGACGTGTCGCTCAAGGACATGCTGCCGAACGTGTTCGGCGGGAAGAAGAAGAACCGCACGTGCCCGATCGGCGAAGCCCGCTCGATCCTCCGCGCCGAGGAGGAATCGCGCCTGATCGATCCGCAGCAGCTTTCGCGCGAGGCGGTCGCGCGCGCCGAATCCTCCGGCATCGTGTTCCTGGATGAACTCGACAAGGTCGCCGGCCGCGAGGGCGCGCGCGGCGGTCCCGACGTCTCGCGGGAGGGCGTGCAACGCGATCTCCTTCCGATCGTCGAGGGCACGCAGGTCCACACCAAGCACGGGATGGTGAAGACGGATCACATCCTGTTCATCGCCGCGGGAGCGTTCCACGTCTCGAAGCCGTCCGATCTGATCCCGGAGCTCCAGGGGAGGTTTCCGATCCGCGTCGAGCTCGATTCCCTGACGGAAGCGGATTTCGTCCGCATCCTCACGGAGCCCGAGAACGCGCTCACGAAGCAATATCGGGCGCTCCTTTCCGCCGAGGGCGTGACGCTCGATTTCACGGACGACGCGGTCCTCGAGATCGCGCGGTTCGCGGAAAGAGTGAACCGCCAGCTCGAGAACATCGGGGCCCGCCGGCTGCACACGATCCTCGAACGGCTCCTCGAGGATGTCTCGTTCGACGCCCCGGATCTCGCGGGAGAAACGGTCTCGATCGACGCCGCCCGGGTGCGCGAGCGCGTCGGGGATCTCGCGAAGGACGACGACCTGTCGCGATACGTGCTTTGAGAAACCTCTCGGGCGCGTCCCGGCGGGGCGTCCCGGCGGCCGTCCTCCTCGCCGCACTCCTGGCGGGGGCGTGCGGGAAGAAGGGTGATCCCCTTCCCCCGCTCTCTTCCCGGCCGGCGCGCACGACCGATCTCGCGGTCGCGCAGCAGGAGGAAACCGCGGAGGTGACCTTCACCTTTCCTTCGCTCCGGGCGGACGGGGAGCCGCTCCGCGACCTCGAACGGATCGAAATCTACCGCGTCGAGAATCCCTCGGCCGCGTGGGCGGCCGCTCCCTCCTCCGGCGGCGCCCGCTCCGACCGCGCGCCGATCGGCGCGGAGCGGCGGCGCGCGGAGGCGGCGCGCCGGCACGAGGCCGAGATGCTCTCGTCGGCGAAGAAGATCGCGTCGCTCGATTCGGCGACCCTGCCCGAAAACACGCGGGGGGGCGAGATCGTCTATCGGGACGCGATCGGAGCTTTTCTCGCGTCCACGCCGATTCCCCGTCTCGGATACGCGGTCGTGACCGTTCGCCGCAATCGGGAACGGAGCGAGATTTCGAACGTCGCGATCCTCGCTCCGGTCGCGCCGCCGGCGGCGCCGGCGAATCTTTTCGCGCAGGCGGAAGAGAAGCGCATCTGTCTTTCCTGGCGCGCGCCGGAAACCGACGTGGCGGGGCATCCGGTGGAAATCGCGGGGTATCGGGTGTATCGGCGAATGCTCGCGCAGGAAGACTTCGGCAAGCCCGTCAACGGCGAACCCGTTCCGGATCCCGAGTTCGCCGACACCTCCGCCTCCTACGGCGCCACCTACGTGTACACGGTGACCGCGGTGCCCAAAGATCACGCCGATTCGGAAGGCCATCCCGCGATTTCGTTCGGGATCGAATATCGCGACACGTTCCCTCCGCCGGCCGTCGCCCGCCTCGACGCCTTCGCCGAGGAGCACGTCGTGCGGCTACTCTGGACGCCCGTCGAGGCGGCCGACCTCGCCGGCTACACGGTCTATCGCTCGGAGAACGGAAATCCCGAGGTGAAGATCGGCGAGACCGGACCGGCCGCGGACACGGCATACGAGGACCGCGCGGTCGCCCCGGGATCGACGTACCGCTACGTGGTGCGGGCGTTCGACCGGACCGGCAACTTCGGCGCGCCGTCGCCGGCCGCGGAAGCGAAGCCGTTCCGGGAGGAATGAGCGGCGGCCCCGGAGAAGGGGCTCGCTCGAGGAGCCACGGGTTCGCCCAGGCCCGAGGGACTGCGAGAGGCGGTGTCGGGTGGGCCGCGTGGGGTTAACCCCAGCTCCGCGCGACGCGAATAGGGATAGGGTTTCGATTTGCGTACCGCGCGGAGCCGGGGCCCCATCCCCCGCGTCTCCCTGCCGCCTCTCGCCCTGGACCACCGCGAACCCTCGGCACCTCTCGCTCACGGGTGTGCGTCGGCGAAGAGAGAAAGAGAGAGTCTTAAGGTGGCGCCCCTCCGGGCGCGTCGCGCTTTACGTGGCGCGGCGCATCATTTGACGGCGCCGCGCGAGTTGGATGTTCCGTGCTCCGCACGGGGTTACGGGGGGAAACCGCCCCAGCCGCGACCGAGATCCCTCCCGCCTTCGCCAAGGCTTCGGCGGGCACGCCGCTTCACTCGGGATGACGGGGCTTCGGAGGATCGCGCCGTGGGAGGCCGAGCGGTTCCAGCAAAGCGCGGCGCTCGGCCGACGGACACTCCATTCGAAGCATGGAACGATGCGTTCGCGCGGCGCCGTCATTTCCTGCGCCGCGCCACCGCATGCGTGACACGCCCAAAGGGGCGTCACCTTAAGCCACTCTGATTCACTTCTCGCCGTCGTCTCCCGCGAGCGAGAGCGTGCCGCGAGGTTCGCGACGCCCGGGGCGAGAGCCGGAGGGGAGACGCCGGGCATGGGGTCCCCGGTTCCGCGCGGTACGCAGTTCGAAACCCTACCCCTATTCGCGTCGCGCGGATCCGGGGTCGATGACCGGCGGCAGGACCCCACACCCGGCTCTCGCAGTCTCTCGGGCCCCCGGGCAAACCCGACGGCTCCTCGAGCGAGCTACCTGTCCCGCCGCTCGGCCGACGGCAAAAAAAAAGGCGCCCCGAAGGGCGCCTTTTCCGGGAAGGAAAGAGTTACTTGGTGCTCGGCGCCGACTCGGTGGTCGTCGTCTTCTTGGTGGTCTTGTGATGGCGGTGAGAAGCCATCTTCGCGG
>Ga0207680_10001592_pt1 | contig 10714 bp, 7 predicted proteins | sample KBSS23metaG_FD_184321 | JGI IMG/M metagenome (GOLD analysis project Ga0207680, IMG submission 184321) | Switchgrass rhizosphere microbial communities from Kellogg Biological Station, Michigan, USA - KBS S2-3 metaG (SPAdes) (version 2) | ecosystem: Host-associated > Plants > Roots > Rhizosphere >... | reverse complement strand
ACTCACGAGATTCGCCCATAGTTTTCGGCGTAGATAATGAAGCGCGTGCATCCTAAATGGATGCACGCGCGTCTACATTTCCAGCTACAATCTGAAAGAAGATGCCTCACGAGAAAATCGTCGTCGTCGGCGCGCGCGAAAACAACCTGAAGAACGTTACGGTCGAGATCCCTCGAGACAAGCTCGTGGTGATTACCGGTCTGAGCGGTTCCGGGAAGTCTTCGCTTGCTTTCGATACGATTTATGCCGAAGGACAACGACGCTATGTCGAAAGTCTGAGCGCTTATGCCCGCCAGTTCTTGGGGCAGATGGACAAGCCGGATGTGGACCACATCGATGGTCTCTCGCCAGCCGTCTCAATCGATCAGAAGTCGGCCTCCAAGAATCCCCGCTCTACTGTAGGGACCGTTACGGAGATTTACGACTACCTCCGCATTCTCTTTGCGCGCGTGGGGACGCCGTATTGCCCGAACGGACATGGACCTATCGAGCGGCAATCGACGGATCAAATCGTTGATGCGGCGAAGGCGTTGCCCGAAGGGACGAAGCTTCAGATTTTGGCGCCGATCGTTCGTGGGCGAAAGGGCGAATACAAGAAAGAGTTGGTCGAGATCGGGAAGGCGGGCTATGTGCGCGTCCGCGTCGATGGTCAGATGTATGAGGTCACAGACGATATTCCGATGGACCGATACAAAATGCACACGATCGAAGTGATCGTGGATCGAATCGTTTCGAAAGCGGGTATCGATCGTCGGCTTGCGGACTCGATTGAGAACGCGTTGAAGATGGGCAAGGGAATGGTGACTCTGAGTTATGAGTTGCCGGAAGGTGCGACCGATCCTTTGTCGCAACGTGCGTTGCCAACGGATGATTCTTCACCGTCAGCGAACGGCAAGAAGGGTGCGAAGTCATCGGCGAAGAGCGCAAAGGTTGCGAAAGGACCGTTCGATGTCGATTTCTCCGAAAGTTATTCGTGCGCGGTATGTGGTTTTTCGATGCCCGACCTTGAGCCGCGGATGTTCTCGTTCAACTCGCCGTACGGAGCTTGCCCGGAATGCACAGGGCTTGGGACGAAGACAGAGTTCGATCCCGAGTTGATATGCCCTGATCCATCGGTGTCATTGCGTGATGGCGCGATCGCGCCGTTTGTGTATAAGTCGGGCGAGGTCAAAGAGTGGTGGCCAGAGATGCTCGATGCGGTCGGTCGCAATCTTGGTTTCGATGCGACGTTGCCGGTGAATGAAATTTCCGCCGAAAACATGGAAGCAGTGTGGCGAGGTATCTCCGATCCGATCACGGTGAAGATGAAATATGGTCGCCATCAGCGTGAGTTTAAGACGCAGTGGGACGGTGTGCTCGCAGCACTACGAAAGAGATACGACCAAACGGAGAGCGAATGGGTGAAGAAGGATTTGGAGCAGTACATGTCGACCAAGCCCTGCCCATCTTGCAATGGTAAGCGACTGAAGCCGGAAGTGTTGAGCGTGCGAATCACGGAGAAGAATATTTCCGAGGTTACGAACTTGCCGGTAGAGGAATCGCTTGTGTTCTTCGATGGGATGAAGAAAAGGCTGAATAAGCGTCAGATGACGATTGGCGAGCGTGCGGTGAAGGAGATATTGGAGCGCCTTCGCTTCTTATCTGATGTCGGATTGAATTACCTCACGCTAGATCGAAACGCGCGGACGCTTGCCGGTGGGGAAGCGCAACGCATTCGGTTGGCGACGCAGATCGGAAGCGGATTGATGGGCTGTTTGTATATCCTCGACGAGCCCTCGATTGGATTGCATCAACGCGATAATCGGAAATTGATCGAGACCCTTTGGCGGCTTCGCGATCTGGGGAATACGGTCATCGTAGTAGAGCACGACGAAGAGACGATGTTGGCGGCGGACCATTTGATGGAACTCGGACCCGGTGCAGGCGAGCACGGTGGACGTGTGATCGCAGAAGGAACCGTGAAGCAGTTCTTGAAGTCGGGTTGTGAGACCGCGAAGTATTTGAGTGGAGAGAAGTCGATTCCGATTCCGAAGCAGCGGCGCAAGCCGCGGACGCCTTATCCGGTGAAGGTGGCCAAATGAGCGCGAAATATATGGCCGAAGAAGGCTGGATGATCGTACGCAATGCGCGCGGGCATAACCTCAAGGGGATCGATGTTGCGATTCCGTTGGGGCTGTTCACCTGCATCACGGGCGTCAGCGGTAGCGGAAAATCGACGCTGATTCAAGACACACTCTTCCCACGCTTAATGTACGAAGTTTACGGAACGCGCACGGTATGGGAGCCGCACGATGCGGTGAGCGGTCTGGATCAATTTGATAAGGTGATCGACATCGATCAATCACCGATAGGTCGTACGCCACGATCCAACTCGGCGACTTACACCGGAACATTCGACATGATCCGCGATCTGTTTTCGATGACAGCGGATGCGAAAATTCGCGGCTATAAGACGGGAAGGTTTTCTTTCAACGTGAAGGGCGGTCGTTGCGAAGCGTGCAAAGGCGACGGAATCATCAAGATCGAAATGCACTTCCTTCCCGATGTGTATGTTCCGTGCGAAGTTTGTAAGGGCAAACGCTACAACCGCGAGACGCTCGAGGTGAAGTACAAGGGAAAGAACATCTCGGAAGTGTTGGAGATGACGGTTGAGGAAGCGACCGAGTTTTTCAAGCCGATACCGAAGATTTATCGAAAGCTGATCACGCTCGTCGATGTTGGTCTTGGATACATTCGCTTGGGGCAGCCCGCGACAACGTTATCAGGCGGGGAGGCACAACGCATTAAGTTGGCGGCGGAGCTATCCAAACGCGCGACTGGACGTACGGTCTATATCCTCGATGAGCCAACGACGGGCTTGCACTTCGAAGACGTGAGGAAGTTGCTCGGGGTCTTGCATCAGTTGGTGGATCAAGGCAACACGGTGATCGTAATCGAGCACAACCTGGACGTGATCAAGACAGCCGACTGGATTCTCGACATGGGACCCGAAGGTGGTACTGGGGGCGGCAAGATCGTTGCGGCAGGCACCCCAGAAGACATCGCCAAGGCGCACACCCATACGGGCAAGTTCCTTCGAGAGATATTCGAGCGAGCGAAAACGCCTCACGGGGACACGAGCGGTCGGCTGGAGCTCATTGCTGCCGAGCTGCGAGCGGATTACGGGAAGCGAAAGCGCGAGCCAGCCGGGGTTTAGAGGCTCCTGTGTCGGTCCGGCGTGCCTTCGGCTCCCGGCTCGTCCAGAGTACGGGAAGCAATTTAAGTCAGGTCGTTCAACCCTTCGTTCCTCAGGGCATGCTCGCCCTGGACTCGCTCGGGACGCAATCGAAAAAGTCCAAAAAAAGTCCGTCGGGGTCGAACTATCAGGCGGTTTGAACCCGACTACTCCATGAGAGTTGTCTGGGCTGCGTTGTCCGGACCTTTGTGAAAGGGCAACGATAAACACCTAGACGCGATCGCGTCTACCTTGTAATACATTCAGGTAAACGATCTCGAGCAATCGAACGGGCGGTGGCCAAGCGCATTTGGTCGCCGCTCAATATTTTATGACCCCTCTCAAAATGGGTTTGCAAAGCCAGGCTCCTATTGCAAAAACCGGTCGATTCCGGTTCAAATCTACTGATTTGGTTGGCCCTGGGCGCGGTATGGTGTATCAAATAGCTAGGCGCAGTTTCTGTGCGCAATCCCAGATCTCATGAATCGATCACTTTTCCTATTGTCGGGTCTCGTCGTTCTTGCGTCTGCTTCGGCTCAAACCGGGGCTCCGAACTGGTCTAGCTACGGCCGAGCCAGTTCACACCGGGGTAATGCTCCAGCCTCTACTCAGACTCTCAATCGAGTCCTGTGGGCGACGCCGGTGGACCGAAACCCGCAATACGTGTTCGGTGACGTCCTGCTCATCCACTACGGATCGCCTGTCATCACCCACAACAACGTGATCTGCGTTCCGGTCAAGACGGGATCGTCGGACGGTTGGGTCGTCGAGGGTCGCAACGGCACCAACGGGCAGCTGCTTTACACGGTGGCTACCGACTACAGCATTCCGAACTATACGGGCCTCGGTTGGACCCCAAGCTTCGGACCGGCCCTGACGCCTGATGGTCGGCTCTTGGTCCCGGCGGCGGGCGGAACGCTTCTCCGTCGAGATAATCCAGAGTCGGCGACTTCGACCGCGACTCGACTGGCGTTCTACGGAATTTCCAACTTCACAGCCAGCCGATCCACTTACACGACCGACGTCAAAATTTGCACCCCGATCACGACGGATGCTGCGGGCAACGCGTATTTCGGCTTTGTAACGTTCGGGGCCAACATGGATCGAACACCCATCGGTGCGGCAAAGCTCGTCAGCGGTATCGCCCGGGTTACGCCTACCGGCGTGGGCACCTGGAAAGCGTGCACAACTCTTGTGCACGATACGGATGCGACGCATCCTCAATTCAACTGCGCGCCCGCGATTTCGAGCGATGGTCTAACGCTTTACGCCGCGATCAAGAAGGGCGCGGGTGGCGGATATCTTGTCGGACTCGATCCGAACACGTTGAATTTGAAATACATTCGCCGGCTCCTCGATCCTTCCACCGGCAACGAGGCGATCATGACGGACCAGGGCTCGGGAACGCCGATGGTCGGAACCGATGGCGATGTGTACTTCGGAGTTCTTGCAAACCCGCATGACCGACACAACGGCCGCGGCTTCATGCTCCACTTCGATAAGGCCCTGGCGAAACAGAAGCTTTCTGGCTCATTCGGTTGGGACATCACGCCCTCGCTCATTCCGAGCGCGTCGGTTCCTGCTTACAGCGGTCTCTCTCCTTATCTGATCGTGACGAAGTACAACAACTACGCGGGCTTTGGAACGGGCGATGGTCACAACCGCGTCGCTCTTCTCGATCCGAACACCCCGCAAGTTGATGCGATCAGCGGCATTCCTGTCATGAAGGAAGTGCAGACGATTCTTGGCCCAGCGAGCGATCCTGGAAATGCGGGATCCTTCCCCGGCGCAGTTTACGAATGGTGCATCAACTCAGCGGTGTTGGACTACAACACGAAGTCTGCATTGGTGAACTCCGAAGATGGCCATCTCTATCGTTGGAGCTTTACGACGGGAACGATCACGCAGGGCGTGTTGCTCGACGGTCCTCGTGGTCAGGCTTACACGCCGACCCTCAGCGGACCGACAGGAATCGTCTACGCGATTAACAACGGCAAGCTGTTCGCAGTCGGAAGCTAAGCTTCGATGTGTGGGAGTGCGCGAGCTTGCTCGCGCCCTTTCCAGCAGGCTCGCCTGCGTGGAACCCCTAGATGGTTTCGCGACAATTGCGATGTTCCGTTTTATCGGACCGTTGCCGAATTTCCGCACGACGAAGTAAAAGTTTACGACGAGTTTTAGAACCGTTTGCGAGTTGGCGAGCAAGCTCGCCATAGTGAAAAGCGCGAGCAAGCTCGCGCACTCCCAAACGGGCTATCTCTCGCTTGGAAGGACGATTCCCTTCATGATCGTCCGTTGGGCGAGCAGGAAGACGAGGAGTGTCGGTATCGCGGCGAGGGTCAATGCGGCCATGATTGTCGCCTTGGGCGCGGTGCTCTGTAGCTGGTAGATCCAGACCATCAGGGTCCACATCTTCTGATCCTGCACGACGAGAAAGGCATAAAGGAATGCGCCATACGCGCCCATGAATGCGAGGAGCGCGAGATAACCGAGAACGGGCTTGCTAAGCGGTAGCGCGATCCGCGTCATCATCGTCACTTCCTTTGCTCCATCGATCTGTCCAGCTTCAAAAAGCTCTTGGGGAAGGGAATCGAAGAAGCCTTTGAGCAAGAAGATCATGTAGCCACTTGCTGCAGTCGGGAAGACGAGGGCAGCAAATGTGTTGAGCAGGTGCAACTGCTTGAGCAGCAGGAAGCTCGGGATCATTGCCACTTCGGCGGGGAAAGCCATGGTGGCGAGGAGGAAGATCAAGATCTTGCCGGATGCGCGAATTGGATAGCGCGAAAGCGCGTACGCGGCGAGAGGGTTGATCGTGAGTTGCACGATGATGGCGAGGAAGCAGAAGATGATCGTGTTCCAAAGCGCACCGCCATTAAGCGCGATGTATTGCACAACGTATGCGTAGTTGCGCGTCATGAATTCGCTCTTGATTTCGGATTGGTGTTGCTGCGCGAATTGATGTTCGTACGCTTCAATGGGCATCGGACCACTGTTCGAGGAATCAGCAGTCGTAGCGTCCTTGGCGATGAACGCCGACCAAAAGGATTCAGCGGCGCCTTGCGCGTATCGCTTAGGAATTCCCTTTGTGTAGAACTCATCGGCGCCACTTTTCGGACGAAACGCTATCTCCTCAAACTTCGTCGCCATCCCCGCGATCTCTGGAGGCACAGACGCGAAGACGTTCAGATACTTCGCGCGAAGATATTCCTGATACATGTGCGTCTCGCGTACAGGAATTCGGAACTCGGCAGGAAGGGTTTCTTTGAACGCGCGCCACTCGGCGTACTTGCGGCTGTTCGGCTGTTGCCAAGTACGTTTCTCAAGAAGCTCGGCAGGTGGGAGGACGGTTTGGAATCCAACATCCTCTTCGATGTATGCCCTGTTGACATCGTCGATTTTCGGATACCGCTGCTGCAACCAATCGCGATACAGCTTTACCAGGCGGCTGGTTGGTGTGTTGCCGGTGAGTTTAAATCCTGCCGACCAGTAGTCGACGGGCAACTGCCTGAGGAATTCTTCGTACTTGGCCACGTCTCCGGATGTTGTTCCTCGGGTCGAGGCGATCATGGCAGCGTCGCCGCCGTACTTGTCGTTTACATACTTGCCGTAGAGCGTCTTGTCATCCGGCTTGCCCTTGTCGTCGACACCGTCGAACTTGCTGAAATAGGAGGGGATGAGGACGTTGTCGTTCTGGTCGGTGGGGCCCTTGAACCCCGTGCTTGCCATGAGGGCGAAGGGGTAGAGGGTGGTGATCGCCCCGATCGAGAGAAGCGAGTAGATGACGAGCAGGGCAAAGCGGGCGCGGAATCTCTTGCGTCCAACCTGGCTGACGAGGCTCATCTACTTCATTATGCGCCGGTACGAGTGAGGCGCTTGAAGGCCGCCCTTGCGTATTCTATGGCAGGTGGCCAAACGCCAACGAGTTTCGAGCGAACCCCCTGAAACGATTGATCTGAATTCGATCGACCGCGAGTATCACAGCCGATCCTGGACAACTATCTTTATCGTTAGTTTTTGCTTCATTTGGGCTACGATGGCGATCTGTTTCGCCATTTACGCTGCGAACGACTCCGCAGATAACGACTCGAGGTTGATGCGCCCGATCTTTGCGGTAGCTGGGCTCGTTGTGCTCGGTGTTGGCGGCTACATGATCAACACGTACCGGTTCAGTCGATACGTGTTGTCGGGAGGAGAGTTAAGACATTTCGGTGCCGGAAATACTCTGCGATTCTCACTCCTACTGTCGGAAATTACGAGCGTAAAAATAGATTTCTCCGGTGAGGGTCATGGTTGCAGAGTTGAATATGGTGGAGACAAATCGTTTCAGTTCACAAATTCAATCAAGAACCACAAGGAATTTGCTGACCTTCTAAAGGCAATTTCCGATCAGAATTGGCGCACGTCCAGAGAGAATGCGCCCTGGATAAACGATCCGCTTACTTCGGTAAAGCAGGCGCCGCCATCCTGAGTTGTTTCAGCCTCTTCTTTGGCGACTTCGTTTCACCAACGGCCGACCCAAACAGATCGTATTCTTCAGCGCCAGTCACTTCGACTTGGATGATCTCACCCGTCGGACCCTCGCCTTCAACAAAAACTAAGCCATCGATCTCCGGCGCGTCGCGGTGGGATCGTCCCACGCGCCAACCTTCCACCACGTCTTCCACAAGCACGTCGATCTTTCGACCGATGTAACCCTCGTTCACTCCGCGTGACACGCGCTGTTGCAAGGACATCAGTTGGTCGTAACGTTGCCGTTTGACGCGAAAAGGAACCTGATTTTCCATTTCGAAGCTTGGCGTTCCTGCCTCGCGGCTGAAGACAAATGCTCCGACGCGATCCAACTTTGCTTCCTCCACAAACGAAAGAAGGGACGCAAATTCTTCGTCGGTTTCGCCAGGGAATCCAACGATGAACGTAGTTCGAATCGCAACCTCAGGCATCGCCGCGCGCACCTTCTCAAACACTTTCAAATACCGATCGCCATCCCAAGGTCTCTTCATTCGTCGAAGCGTATCGGGGTGTACGTGCTGCAAGGGGATATCGACATACGGCAAGACTTTGGGCAAGGTCGCCATCGCTTCGATCACTTCGTCGGTCAATCGGTTTGGATAGAAGTAAAGAAGGCGGATCCAATCGATCCCATCCACCGCATTCAATTCGCGCAACAACTTGGGCAGGGTGAACGCCTTGTAAAGGTCGTAACCGTATTGCGTCACATCCTGAGCAATCAAATTGATTTCGCGCGCGCCAGTCCGCGCCAAATGATGTCCTTCCGCAACGACACGCTCGATCGGCTTCGATTGATGTCCACCGCGAAACGAGGGAATGGTGCAGAACGTGCACTTGTGATCACATCCCTCACTGATCTTTAGATAAGCGGACCATGGCCTTCCTGTGCGCGCACGAGTCGGAACATCGGCCCAACGGTGATGGGGAGGCGACACATCCAATCGCTGTTCGCGCGATCCCATCGTCTCGCGAACGATCTCGGCGAATCGCCCCATTTGCCCAACGCCAATGTACGCATCTGCGCCGGGAGCAAGCTTCATCAATTCAGAGCCCAGGCGCTGTGCAAGGCAACCAGCGACGATGACTTTGCCCGTCTTGCCTTCTTGCTTGGCTTTAACCGCGTCCTGAATTGCCTTGATCGATTCAGCCTTCGCGGATTCAAGGAACCCGCAGGTGTTGATAACGGTGACATCGGTCTTCTTGGCCGCACCGTCGACCGAATAGCCCGAAGTGGCGAGGACGCCGGCGATCTCCTCGCTATCGACCTCATTTTTGGCGCAACCGAGGGTCACGATCTTAACCTTCGGGGAATCGGGCATGACCCGGATTATGACGCCGTAAAGCGTCTAGGCGTGGCCGTGAGGGCTTAGCGGAGGTCCCAGTGGTACTTGTCGGCGTCGTAGATGTCGCCGGTCCAGTTGGGGGCGAGGTGACAACCTTGGACGATCTCCTTGGGCGAAACCGTCTTGGCGCTGCCATCTGCGGTCACGACGGTCATCTTGCCGTTGTGCCATGGCCATGCCTGGCCGTACTGGAGCGGGGAGCCGACTTGGCCGACATCCCAGCCGGTGGCATCGTTGGTGTACACGCCGGGGATGGAAGGATCGCTCTTGAAGCTATCTGAACCGTCTGTGTAGTCTCGGCACGGAGGCACAACGAGCCAGCTTCCTCCGCCGTTGGGTTCGTGGTTCTCATCCAAGCTCCAGACCGAGTCGATGAACATGTACGTCTCTTCCGGGTGAGCGATTGAGGAAGACGAGTTTGGCCGTGCAACCCAGTTGTCGCCGAACTGGTAGATGGGCGAGAAGTACACGAAGTTGAAGCCAAGGTTTGTGCGCAGAGAGGCGGTGTAGTACTGCGAGTACGTGTCGCCTGGAACCAGATCGGCTTCAAAAGTAGCTTCGCGGCGGGGCCGGTCGCTGCTGTCGGACGGGCATCGGAAGATGCCGAAATCGGGGGCGTAGGGCAGGATCAACTGAGCCCAGGTTCGGTCGTTCTTGGAGTTCGCCTCATCCGCAGGCGGATGATAGTTGACCGGCATGTACGTGTCGTCGTAGTCGGCGAGGTAAAGATTGGCCGCCAGACTCGCTTCATGGAAGTTGGTCACGCACGCAATTTTCTTAGCCGCATTGCGGACTGAGAAAAACACAGGAACCAACATGCCGGCCAGGATCACGAGGATCACTAGCACGACTAGCAGTTCCGGCAATGTAAAAGCTCTGCGACTCCCCTTCACGACCGGTTCAACTCATTATATCAATCTCTTTCCCACGGTACAACCCGAATACGGAGACTGATCCGACCTCTCGAAAACCTAGTGATGCGTACCAGGACGCAAGGCTGGCTTCACACTGAAGTGTCACGCCGCACCCCCTTTTGGAGGCTGATTCGACGATCGTACGAACGATAGACGAACCCCACCCGCGATTGCGAAAATGTGGCGCTACACATAGATTATAGATTCCTACGACGCTTTCGTGTTCGGAAACCATAACGGCTCCCGCTGTCCGCTCGTTCCAGACAGCTCTATATAGCTTTAACGTACCGGGAGCGGCCGTCGCCTCAGCTATTCCACGCCGGAAAGCGGTGGGAAGCCGGTGGAAAAACTGATCGACCATGAATTCGGCCAATTTTCGGCGATCTTGGGGGATTTGAACCTCCTCTAGCTCAATGCGGTCCTCGGCCACCTCGTCCGCGACCAGCATCTTAAGGCGATGAGAGAGGAGGAAGCCTTGTTTCTCTAAAGTTGCAAAATGCTCCGATCCATCAAACGGGGGAAGCAGATAGACGCAGAACGCCTTGCGCTGCAGGGCCAACTCGCGAATGCGGGCGGCAACCTCATTTGACGGCTCGATATCGACCGCGAAATTGCAGATCGGGTGCTCCATCGTTCCCGTGCACAGCCACATCCCCGTCTCCTCTTGCACCTTTGCGCCGGGCGTATTTGCACCAAGCATGAGATAGGTGTGGACGAGGTTTCTCGTCGCGGGCAGG